>Ga0299907_10002685_pt1 | contig 11096 bp, 10 predicted proteins | sample RVTome_16_FD_198680 | JGI IMG/M metagenome (GOLD analysis project Ga0299907, IMG submission 198680) | Soil microbial communities from uranium-contaminated site in the Upper Colorado River Basin, Wyoming, United States - RVT152D67 (version 2) ...
GAGCGAGCGGACGGTGTATCTCTGGCTCGCGGAGCACCGGGGTCTGCTCGCGACGGGCGTCGCGGCGGGGGTCGCCGTCGCGGCCGCCGCGCGTGGACGTCGAAAGGCATAGCGCCGTGGACTGGGCGGGATGGGCGGTGTTCGGCATCGCGGCCACCGTCACGCTCACCGGCATCATGGTGGCGGCGCAGCTCGCGGGTCTCTCCCGGATGGACATCCCGCTGATGCTCGGAACGATGTTCACCGACCGACCGGAACGCGCGCGGCTCGTCGGCTTCCTGATCCACGTCGTGAACGGTCAGATCTTCGCGCTCGGCTACGCGGCCGCCTTCACGATCCTGGGTCGGGCAGACTGGTGGCTCGGGGCACTGTTCGGAGCGTGGCACGGCGTCGCGGCGCTCGTCGTGATCGTCCCCCTCGCGGCCGGCGTGCACCCGAGGATGGCCACCGATCGCTCGGGTCCGGCGCTCGCCGTGCTCGAACCGCCCGGACTGCTCGCGCTCAACTACGGGCGCGAGACCCCGATCGTCGCACTCGTTGCACACGTCACGTTCGGAGCGATCCTCGGGACGTTCCTTTCCCCCTGATCGCCTCCGCCCGTGCCAGTGCCGCCGCCGCCTCGACGAGCGCGGCGTGCGTGAACGCCTGCGGGAAGTTCCCCGTGTGCTCGCGCGTCGTCGGATCCATCTCCTCTGCGAACAGGCCGAGGTCGGTCGAGAGCGCGCACGCCGCCTCGAACACCTCGCGGCCTTCCTCGAGGCGGCCCGTCTCGGTGAGCGCTCGGCTCAGCCAGAAGGAGCACGGCAGGAACGCTCCCTCACCCCCCGGCCGGAACCGATACAGGAGGGGACGCCCGGCGTCCAGGCGATGCGCGATCGCGTCGATCGTGCCGGTAAGACGCGGCGAGTCCCTCGCCTCGATCCGCGCGATCGGCATCGCGAGCATCGAGGCATCCGGTTCACGAGACCCGAAGGACTGGGTGTAGAAGCCGACGTCCTCCACGAACCCCTCGCTGTAGACGGCGCTCGCGACGGCGGCTCGGGCCTCGAGCCAGCTCCGGCGCCGGCGTTCGGAGACGCCGAGGCGCTCACCGATCCTCAGCGCCCGGTCGAGCCCGATCCACGTCATCACCTTCGAGTGGACGTAGTGGCGTCGCTCTCCCCGGAGCTCCCAGATGCCGGAGTCCGGCTCGGACCATCGCGCTGCCAGCAGATCGGCGTGTCCTCGGATCGCCCTCCAGGTCTCCGGGTAGAGGTCGCCGGTCTCGCGCAGATAGCCCCAGCAGGCGTCGATCATCCAGCCGTAGACGTCGAGCTGGAACTGCCCGACAGCGGCATTGCCGACGCGCACCGGGCGCGCCCCCCCGTATCCGGGAAGGTCCCGCCGCTCTCGCTCACGAAGGTCCGAGCCGCCGAGCACGTCGTAGAGCACCCGGAGCTCGGGGGCGCTTCGCCGGCTCGCGTGCAGCATCCACCACAGGAACGCTCGGGGCTCGGCGATCGCTCCGGCCTGGAGGAACGCGGCGACCTGCATGCTCGCGTCCCGGATCCAGGCGAACCGGTAGTCCCAGTTCGCGTCCCCCCCGGGCACCTCGGGAAGCGACGTCGTAGGTGCGGCGACCGGCGCCCCCGACGGTGCGTACGTCAGCAGACGCAGCGTGATCAGGCTCCTGCGGACCGCGCCGTCCGACGCGGGATCGGGCGGCTCGAGGCCCTCGCTCCAGCGACGCCACCATGCCTCCGTCCGATGCAGCTCCCGGACCGCGTGGTGGGGATCGACCAGGACGGCCGGCGCCCGGTCGTCGAGGCCGAGCACGAGCACGAGCGACTCGCCGCCGGCCAGCTCGAACGCGCAGGGTCGCCCCGGTTCGAGCGGCAGGTCCGGGGCCGATGCCAGCGTGACGACGATCGAACGCCAGGTGCACACCAGCCTGCCGTGCCGGCGCTCGGCGCGTTCGGGTGGGTGCCGCCAGTCGAGCCTCGGGTCGAACCGCACGCGACCCCGAATGGAGCCCGACCGACACGAGAGGCTCCGCACGAGGAGGGCCTGCGGCAGCAGGCTGCTGCTCGTGTCCGCGACCATCCCCTCGGTGAGGACGGCCTCGCCCCCGTCCGTCGTCCACGTCGTCTCGAGGATCGCCGCGCCGTCGAGGTACCGCCGGCGCGTCTCGACCACGGCGTCCACCTCGACCGCGAACGCGCCACCGGTGTCCCCGCCTACCAGCCGGCCGAACAGCGGCGCCGAGTCGAACCTCGGGAAGCAGAACCAATCGATCGCCCCCCGGGAGGAGACGAGCGCCGCCGTCCGCGTGTCGCCGATCAGACCGTAGTCCCCGATGGTCACACCTGCCGCGTACCCGGGGAACCGGCCTTCGAAGCAGCCGTTCCGGCCCGTCTACCAGGCGGTTTGTATCCGCGTGCGGGTGGGTAGCGCGCCTAAGGAGAGGTGATGCAGATGCAGGCGACCAGTGCGTCTCCGCGCGCGGGCGTGCGTGACCCCGCCTATCAGGCGTTCCTGATCCTTCGAGTCACGTTCGTCGCGGTCCCGATCCTGTCGGGCATCGACAAGTTCTTCGATCTCATGGTCGAGTGGCCGCGGTACCTCGCCCCATGGGTAAACGACCTCGTGCCGGGCACCGCCCAGGAGTTCATGTACGTCGTGGGCGCGATCGAGATCCTGGCCGGGATCGTGGTCCTGGTGTCCCCGAAGTGGGGGAGCCTGCTGGTGGCGGCGTGGCTCGCCGGGATCATCGTGAACCTGCTGACCTTCGACCCGCCGCGCTACTACGACATCGCGGCCCGCGACCTCGCGATCCTGTTGGCCGCCCTCACGCTCAACAGGCTCGCGGTCGCGTTCGGCGCCACGACCGTCGCGCAGGAGGCGCGGCACCTGAAGGCGGCGGCGTAGCGGGAGCCGAGCGGCTCAGACCTCGGTCTCGGCGTGCTCGTAGTACTCGTACGCCGACATCGCCCTGTCGGTCGAGGAGCGCCACTCGCGCTCGCGCCCCGGCAGCTTGCCGAGGACCTTGGCCATCGCCCGGACGTGCTCGGCGACCGACCCGCAGCACGAACCGATGTACCGGACGCCGGCGTCTCGGGCTTTCCCGGCGAACGCGGCGAGGTCGCCCCGGGGAAGCGTCATCGACGTGAGTGCATACGGGAAGTTCGGCGACGCCGTGAAGTCCGGTTGCTCGGCGGTGGTGGCGTAGGCGACGGGCTGCGCCGCGACGGGGACCGAGCCCCCGATCGCGCCCACCATCTCGGCGGCGATCGGCAGCTGCTGCGCGGGGCCGTTCAGGCAGTTCACGCCGACGACGTCCGCACCCGCCCCGGCGAGGCGCTTCGCGCACTCCCCCGGCGCGTCGCCCTCGTAGGACGCGGCCGGCAGCTTCTCGAACGACATCGTGACGATCACGGGCAGGCCGGTCCGCTTCGCGCGCTCGACGAACAGGAGCGCCTCGCCGAGGTAGGAGAAGGTCTCGCCGATCCAGAGGTCGGGCGGACCGGCGTCCAGCTGATCCTGCAACTGGCGGTCGAACAACGCGCGGACGTGCTCTGCGCCCGCGGGGTTCGCCGGCTCGTAGGCCCACGTGAGCGAGAGGTTCCCCGCGACGAGCGCGTCGCCCTCGGCGGCGACCTCGCGCGCGATCCGCACCGCGTTGCGATTGATCTCGTCCACCTCGCCCGAGAGGCCGACGGTCGCGAGCTTGTCGTCGCTCGCGTAGAAGGTCATCGTCTGCAGCACCTCGGCCCCCGCGCGCAGGAACTCGCGATGCAGCTGGGCGAGCGCCTCCGGGTGCTCGATCACCACCTCGGGCGTGAAGGGCCCGGCCTGCACGTAGCCGCGTTTCTCGAGCTCGAGCAGATAGCCGCCGTCGCCGAGGACCGGGCCCTCGGCCAGGCGCTCCAGGATGCCTTTGGGCATGCGCGACCTCCCCGGGACGAGCCCCGAGTCTAGGCGCGGGGCCCGACGGCGGGGAGCCCGTCCGGACGACCGCGGGTCAGTCGCCGCCCCGGCTGCCCGCGCGTACGGTGACCCCGTGGATCGCGGGGAAGCGCTCGCCCGGGTGCGGACGGCGCGCGTCGGCCGCCTGGCGACCGTCACGCCCCAGGGGCGACCGCACGTCGTGCCGTTCGTGTTCGCGCTCGTCGAGCGCGGATCCGCGGTGTGCGCGTACTGGGCCGTCGACCGCAAGCCGAAGCGGACGACCGACCTCGCGCGGATCCGCAACCTCGAACGCACCCCCGCAGCCGAGTTCGTCGTCGACGCCTACGAGGAGGACTGGACCGCCCTGTGGTGGATCCGGTGCTCCGGGCCGTCTCGGGTGGTCGCCGACGATGCCGAGCGCGCCGAGGCCCTCGAGGCGCTCCGCGCGAAGTACCCGCGGTACCGGCTCGAGCCGCCGGTGGGGCCCGTGGTCGCGATCGATGTCGAGACCGTCACGGGCTGGGCCGCGGACGACCGACGCCCAGGCCCCTCACCAGGTGACGGCGCCCCGGGACGCTGAGCCTACGAGGCGCGCGTACTTCGCGAGCGCGCCGGAGGTGTAACGCGGCTCCGGGGCGGTCCACGCCCCGCGCCGCCGCTCCAGCTCGCCGGCGTCGACCGCCAGCTCGATCGAGCGGTTCGCCGCGTCGATCACGATCTCGTCGCCCTCGCGGACGAGCGCGATCGGCCCGCCGACGAACGCCTCGGGCGCGACGTGTCCCACGCTGTAGCCCTTCGTCGCGCCGCTGAACCGGCCGTCGGTGATGAGCGCGACGTCCTTGCCGAGGCCGGCGCCGGCGACCGCGGCGGTGACGGCGAGCATCTCCGGCATCCCGGGCGAGCCCTTCGGGCCCTCGTAGCGGATCACGATCACGTCGCCCGCCACGATCGAGCCCGCCGTGAGCGCCTCGAACGCCTCCTGCTCCGAGTCGAACGGGCGCGCGCGACCGCGGAACACCAGGGACGCCGCCCCGGCGACCTTCATCACCGATCCCTCCGGCGCGAGCGAGCCGGCGAGGATCGCGATCCCGCCCTCCTCGTGGATGGGCTCCGAGAACGGTCGCACGACCTCGCCGTCCGGAGCGTTCGGTGCGATGTCGGCAAGGTTCTCGGCGATCGTCTTGCCCGTCACCGTGATCGCGTCGCCGTCGAGGAGCCCGGCGTCCAGGAGCTCCTTCATCACCACCTGCACGCCGCCCACCCGGTCGAGGTCACTCATGACGAACCGACCGGCGGGGCGAACGTCGACGAGGTGCGGCACCCGGCGGCTCATCCGGTCGAAGTCGTCGAGCTCGAGCTCGACGCCGGCCTCATGGGCGATGGCGAGGAGGTGCAGGACCGCGTTCGTCGACCCCGCCAGCGCCATCACCACGGCGATCGCGTTCTCGAACGCCCGGCGGGTCATCACCTCGCGCGGTCGAAGCCCGGTCTCCAGGAGCGCCGCGACGGCGATGCCCGAGCGGCGGGCGAGCTCCTCGCGGCGGTGGTCGACGGCCGGCGGCGAGGCCGCGCCTGGGAGCGACATGCCGAGCGCCTCGGCGGCGGCCGCCATCGTGTTCGCCGTGTACATGCCGGCGCACGAGCCGGCGGTGGGACACGCCGCCCGCTCGATGCCGAGCAGCTCACCGTCGCTCATCGAGCCCCGGGCGTGGGCGCCGACGGCCTCGAACACGTCCTGGATCGTGACGTCCCGGCCCTCGTAGGTGCCGGGCAGGATCGTGCCGCCGTAGAGGAAGACCGACGGCAGGTCGAGCCGCGCCATCGCCATGAGCATCCCGGGCTCGGACTTGTCGCAGCCCGCGATGCCGACGAGCGCGTCCATGCGTTCGGCGTGCATCATGAGCTCGACCGAGTCGGCGATCGTGTCGCGCGAGATCAGCGACGCCCTCATCCCCTCGTGACCCATCGCGATCCCGTCCGAGACGGCGATCGTCGTGAACTCGAGCGGGACGGCGCCCCCCGCGCGGACGCCCTCCTTCGCGAGCGCGGCGAGCTTGTCGAGGTGGTAGTTGCACGGGGTCACCTCGTTCCAGCTCGAGGCCACGCCGACCTGTGGCTTGTCGAAGTCGTCCTCGGACAACCCGACGGCCCGGAGCATGGCGCGCGCCGGCGCCCGCTCGGGTCCCTCGGTCACCTGCCACGAGCGCGGCCGCTTCTGGTCCGAGCTCACCGTTCGCCTCCCGGATCGCGTGCGAGGATGTGGCCTCGAACGATACCCGTCCGACGCGAGGAGAGAGGGTTGAGCGACGCTCCGCGTCCCGCCGAACGTTCGTGGTGGCTCGAGGAGGCGCTCGCGCTGCCCGAGTTCGCCGGGCCCGAAGCGCCGCCCCTGCAGGAGGACACGGCCGCGGACGTCGTGATCCTCGGCGGCGGGTACACGGGCCTGTGGACCGCCTGGTTCCTGAAGGAGCGCGAGCCCGACCTCGACGTCGTGGTGCTCGAGGCCGACATCTGCGGCGGCGGGCCGAGCGGCCGCAACGGCGGCTTCTGCGACGGCTGGTGGGAGAAGATCCGCGACGTCCGCGACGTCTACGGCGACGCCGACGCGCTCGAACTCCTGATGACGATCGGGCGCTCCCCCACGGAGATCGGCGGGTGGTGCGAGGCGAACGGCGTCGACGCGTGGTTCCGGCACGGGGGGGACCTGGCCGTCGCGACCGCGCCGGAGCACGAGGGCTCGTGGGACCGCATGCTCGATACGGCCCGCGAGCTCGGAGTCGAGAGCGAGTACGAGGTGCTCTCGCCCGAGGACGTGCAGGGTCGGTGCGCGTCGCCCCGGTTCGGGGGCGGGGTGATCATCGCCGACGCCGCCAACCTGCACCCGGCGCGGCTCGTCCGGGGCCTGCGGCGCGCCCTGATCGAGCGCGGCGTGCGGATCCACGAGCGCACGCCGGTCCGGCGGCTGCGGCTCGGCCGCCCGGTGCTCGCGGAGACCCCCGCCGGCACCGTGACGGCCGCCGACGCCGTGATCGGCATCGGCGCCTGGGCGACGTGGTGGAAGCCGTTCAAGCCGAGGCTCACGCTGCGCGGCTCGTACATCGTGATCACGGCGCCCGCGCCCGAGCGGCTCGAGGAGCTCGGGTGGACGGGCGGCGAGTCGGTCCGCGACCTCCGCTCCTCGCTCCATTACCTGCGAACGACGAGGGACGGGCGGATCGCGTTCGGCATGGGGGGGCTCCAACCGGACCTCGCGCGCCGGATCGATCACCGGTACGACTACGAGGAGCGGTACGCGCGACGGGTCGCGCGCGACCTCTACCGGATGTTCCCGAACTTCCAGGGCGTCCCGATCGAGGCCGCGTGGGGCGGCCCGATCAACGTCTCGGGGTTCACGACGCCGTTCTTCGGCACGATGGGGCGCGGCAACGTCCACTACGGGCTCGGCTACACCGGCAACGGCGTCGCGCCCAGCCATCTCGGGGGCAAGATCCTCGCGGCGCTCGCGACCCGTGCGGACGACGGGTTCACGCGGCTCGCCGTGGTCACGCGCTCCCCGAAGCGCTTCCCGCCCGAGCCGTTCCGGTCGCCCGGCGCGTTCTTCGCGAACACCGCGATCCGCCGCAAGGACGACCGCGAGGAGGCGGGCAAGCGGGTCGGCGCGCTCACGCGGTTCGTGGCCCGGCTGCCGCGCCGGCTCGGGTACAGGATCGGCCCGGGGTGAGCCGCGGAGGGATGTCGACCGTGAGCGCGCGAACGACGGACGTCATCGACGTCGAGCACCTGTCGAAGTCGTATGGACGGCGTCGCGGCGTGACCGACCTGACGTTCTCGGTGATCGCGGGAGAGATCTTCGGCTACCTGGGCCCGAACGGCGCCGGCAAGACGACGACGATCCGAACGCTCCTCGACTTCATCCGCCCGACGTCGGGGAGAGCACGCGTCCTCGGATTGGATCCGCGGAACGATCCCGTCGAGATCCACCGCCGCGTCGGCTACCTGCCCGGTGAGTTCGGCCTGTACGAGCGCCTCACCGGGCTGGAGTACCTCACCTATCTCGGCTCGCTACGAGGCGGATTCGACGAGCCGGCGGTCCGGGACCTCTCGGAGCGATTCGACCTGGATCTCGCCGTTCGGATCAACGCGCTCTCCCACGGCAACCGGCAGAAGCTCGGGCTGATCCAGGCATTCGCGCATCGTCCCGAGCTCGTGATCCTCGACGAACCCACCCAGGGACTGGACCCGCTGATGCAGCAGGCGTTCTACCGGCTGCTGCACGAGACACGCGACGAGGGCCGAACGGTCTTTCTCTCGTCCCACGTGCTCCCCGAGATCGAGCGGGTGTGCGACCGGGTCGGCATCATCCGGGACGGCCGGCTCGCGGCGATCGAGGACGTCGGCGACCTCCGCCTCAAGCAGGTTCGGACCTTGCAGTTCCGGTTCGCCGAGCCTCCCCGACCCGACCTGTTCGCCGGGATCCCCGGCGTAGCCGAGGTCGAAGCGATCGGCGACCAGATCAGGATGATGGTGACCGGGCCCGTGGATGCCGTGGTCAAGCGGGCCGCCCGGTTCGAAGTCGTCGACCTCGTCAGCCACGAACCCAGCCTCGAGGACATCTTCCTCACCTTCTACGGAGGCCGGGGCGACGATGCTCGGTAGCGTGCTCGCGAAGACGCTCCGCGATCAACGGTCCTCCCTCGCGTGGTGGGCCGTGGGGCTCATCGGCCTCGTCCTGCTTACGACCGCCTTCTATCCCAGCGTTCGCGACAACGCGGCGTCGCTCACCCAGGTGATCGAGTCGCTTCCCGAGGGGCTCCGCCGAGCGATCGTCGGGGCGAACGTGGACTTCTTCTCTCCCGCGGGATACCTGCAGGCCAGGCTCTTCTCCCTGCTCGCACCGATCCTGCTGCTCGTGTTCGCGGTCGGCTTCGGCGCCCGTTCGATCGCCGGGGAGGAGGAGCGCAAGACCTTGGACGTGCTGCTCGCGTCACCGGTCTCTCGCCGGCGCGTCTCCATCGACAAGGCGATCGCGATGCTCGCAACGACCGCAGCCTTGTCCATGGTGCTGTGGATCGCGATCGCCGTGACCGGTCCGCCCTTCGATGTGTCGCTCGACCTCGTCAGGCTAGCCGCCGCAGTGTTCGACGGCTTCCTGCTCGCCTCCGCGTTCGGTGGGATCGCGTTCGCCGTGGGAGCCGGCACGGGCCGGCGGAGCCTGGCGGTCGGGGTCACGACCGCCGTGGCCGCCGCGTCGTACCTGATCGACGTGCTCGTGCTTTCGGTCGGCGGGCTCGGCTGGCTCCAACGCCTGACGCCCTTCTACTACTACCGCGCATCCGAACCACTCGTGAACGGTCTCGACCCGCTGCACGCCTCGGCGCTCGCTTTCCTCGCGCTGATCGCGATCGCGATCGGCACGTGGACCTTCGATCGACGCGACCTGACCGCCTAAGCGACCCGGAACGACTCGTAGCCCGGCGCTGCGACCGGCCACGGACGCGCCTGCTCCCATGCGGCCGCCAGCTCGAGCACCAGATCGTCCCGGTAGCGCGGGCCGACGATCTGAAGGCCGAACGGGATCCCGACCGACGTCAGACCCGCCGGGACGCTCACGGCGGGATGCCCGCTCAGGTTGAACTCGCCGAGGTTGTACCCCTTGTCCCCCGCGATCTCGTCCGTCCCCGGCAGCCTCCCGTCGGGTCGCCAGCCGACGTAGCCGTGCACCGGAGTGACCAGCACCGTGCCGTCGCTCAGCAGCCGGTCGAGGTCGGCCGCGTACCGGAACCGCCGGAGCCGGGCCTCCAGGTACTGCTCGAGCGTGAACCCGAGCGCGGTCTCCATCGCGAAACGGAACGGCCCGCTGAACGCCGAGAGGTGCTCCTGCACCCATGACCGCCCGAGCCAATGGAGCTCCTCGACCGCGATCGTGACGAACCAGTCGTCGCCCGCGACCTGATCCTCCTCACGGATGCTGGGCAGCAGCCGCCGGAGCAAGATCTCCTCGACCGGGAGCTCGAGGTCGGACTCGATCGAGCGAAGGGCGGCGCGGAATCGCTCCTCCACCTCGGGAGGCAGCGGCCCGACGTCGCGCGTACGCCGGATCGCCAGCACCCGGGTCGGCATGCCGCCGCGGTAGCTCCACGACGGAGCCGCGGACGGGTCGCCCTCGGCCGGGCCGAGCATCACGTGCAGCAGGAGCCTCGCGTCCTCGACGCTCGTCCCGAACGTCCCCTGGGTGGACGTCTCGAGCCACGAGGGGATCGGCCGGCGGCCCACGAGGCCGTTCGTCGGCTTGAGCCCGACGAGCCCGCAGAAGGCCGCGGGCGTGCGGACGGACCCGCCGCCGTCGGTACCGGTCGCGATCGGCGCGAGCCCCGCCGCGAGCGCCGCGCCCGACCCGCCCGAGGACCCACCCGGCGACCACTCGAGCCCCCAGGGGTTCCGCGTCGGCCCGAACAGGTCGTTGTCCGTATAGCCCTGGAACGCGAACTCGGGGATGTTCGTCCGCCCGATCGGGATCGCGCCGGCGGCCACCATCCGCTCGACGCTCGCCTCGCTGCGTTCGGGGGGCGGGCGGTCGACCATCGTCCGCGATCCGAAGTTCGTGACGCGACCCGCGACGTCGGTGTTGTCCTTGACGAGCAGGGGCAGACCCGCCAGCGGACCCGTCGCCCCGCGCTCGTCGAGCGCGCGCGCCTGCTCGATCGCCTCCTCCGCCCAGACGGCGGTGACGGCGTTAAGGTCGGCGTCGAGGCGTTCGATGCGGGCGAGCGCCTCGGTGACGAGCTCGACCGCGGAGACGCGCCCCTCGCGGACGTCCTTCGCGAGCTCGGCCAGCATCAGCGGGCGAGGTTCTTCAGCCGGCCGACGAACTCCCCGCGCTTGTGGTCCCGCAGGATCACGGAGGCAGCGTTGCGACCGGCCACGCCCATCACGCCGCCGCCCGGGTGCGTCCCGGCGCCGCACAGGTACATGCCGGCCACCGGCGTGCGGTAGTCGCCGTGACCGGGGATCGGGCGGAAGCTGAACAGCTGATCGGGGGTGAGCTCGCCCTGCATGATGTTGCCGCCCAGCAGGCCGAACCGCCGCTCGATGTCCGGCGGCGCGAGCACCTCGAGCCGCTCGACCGCCTCCTCCAGGCCGGGGGCGAACTCGCCGAGCGCATTCAGCAT
>Ga0299907_10002686_pt1 | contig 11096 bp, 8 predicted proteins | sample RVTome_16_FD_198680 | JGI IMG/M metagenome (GOLD analysis project Ga0299907, IMG submission 198680) | Soil microbial communities from uranium-contaminated site in the Upper Colorado River Basin, Wyoming, United States - RVT152D67 (version 2) ...
AACACCCAACGCGATCGCCTCGCGTTCCTCCGCACCCAACCGCACTCCCGGCATCGGTCCTCCGTGGTCGCCACCTCAGCCGGTCACCATGACCGACCCGTAGCAACCACCGGTGGACTACGCCGAGGCATCCAGCGGAACCGGGCGTTCGAAGCGCCGGCGATCATCGATGCCTTCGCCGCACTCGAGCGACGACTCGCCAACGCCCGCGGCACCGTACATTGACGGGCATGCCGAGCCCGAACCCCATCGAGGTCATCCGCTTCCTTGGTCGCAACTCGAAGCGCATCGCCATCTCCGTGATCGGCGCGGTCTTCGTGCTCGCGGGGCTCGCGATGCTCGTACTGCCGGGGCCCGGCATCATCGTGCTCGCCATCGGCTTCGCCATCCTCGGCACCGAGTACGCGTGGGCGGCGGCCGCGCTCGAGCGCACCAAGAGCACCGCCGCACGCGCCGGCCAGCAAGTACGGAGCGCCGGGCGGCGTGCAGGACGAGCAGCGCGCAGGAAGCCGCCGCGCCAATGAGCGCTACCACCGGCGAACCTCAGCTGCAGCCGCTCCCGGAAGACTGGTCACGCGCCCTCGCCGTCGTCGCCCACCCCGACGACATGGAGTACGGCGCGGCGGCGGCAGTGGCGCGGTGGACCGCGCAAGGGAAGTGGGTCGGCTACGTGCTCGTGTCCGCCGGCGAGGCCGGAATCGCCGGCATCCCACCGCAACAAGCAAGCGAGATCCGCCGCAGTGAGCAAGAGGAGAGCTGTCGCATCGTCGGCGTCGACACGCTCGAGCTCCTCGACCACCCCGACGGCTCCATCCAAGAGGGCCTGGACCTCAGAGCCGACCTCGCGGCCGCCATCCGGCGGCACGAGCCCGACATCGTGCTGTCGATCAACTTCCGCGACTCCTGGGGTGGACCGAGCTGGAATCACGCCGACCACCGCGCCGTCGGCCGCTCGCTGCTCGACGCCGTGCGCGACGCGGCCAACGAGTGGCAGTTCCCCGAACGCGGAGACGCATGGGGCGGCGTGCGCTTCGTCGCCTTCAACGGCAGCCCGCACCCGACGCACGCGGTCGACGTCACGGACAGCTTCGACGTCGGCGTCCGCTCCCTCGAAGCCCACCGCGTCTACCTCGAACACCTCGGTGCCGGTGGCGAAGAAGGCGACACTCGCGACATGGCATCGCCCGCCGCGTTCCTCCGCCGGGCCGCCGAGAGCTCGGGCGAGCGCGCCGGCGTTCCCCTCGCCGTCCTGTTCGAGGTGATCGGCTGAGCCAGGTCCAGCGGATCGTGCACGCGAGCCGCACGACGGCGGTGCACCCCCCGAGCGGAGCGCTCTGGCGTTTACGGTGCAGGTCGTGCGAAGGGCGAGGACCATCGGCACGAACAGGAGGAGGTCGCCGTGCCCGAAGTGAGCGAGACCCGCCTGCCCGGCGTCGGAGTCCGCCACGAGTTCACGACCGCGAGCGGAGAGCGCGTGGCCGTGCTCTCGCATCGGAGCGGGCGGCGCGAGCTGGTGGTGTACGACCGTACCGATCCGGACGCGGCCACCACGGTGCTGCACCTCGACCGTGAGGACACGCGCACGCTCGCCGACATCCTCGGGCCGACACAGGTGAGCGAGGCCGTCACCGCGGTGCAGCAACAGATCGAGGGCCTCGCCATCGACTGGATCACCGTGCCCGAGCGGTCGCGCTTCGCCACCGCCACCATTGCCGAGGGCGCGTTCCGCACCAGGACGGGCGCGTCGATCGTGGCCGTGATCCGCCGCGACATGACGATCCCCGCGCCCGGGCCGCAGCACGAGTTCCAGCCGGGAGACGTGGTCGTGGCGGTCGGGACGTCGGATGGTCTCGCCCAGCTTCGTGACCTGCTCGTGAAGTGACAAGGCTGCTGCTGGCCGCCACGAACGGCGACGCCGCGCTCGTGTTCGTCGAGCTCGGCGCCGTCGCCATCGCGCTGTCGCTCCTCGCGCGCGTGGCCGGCCGGCTCGGCGTCACTGCGATCCCCTTCTACCTCCTCGCGGGTCTCGCGGTCGGCGAGGGCGGCATCGCGCCGCTCGGCATCAGCGCGGACTTCATCGCGCTGACCGCGGAGATCGGCGTGCTCCTGCTGCTGCTGACGCTCGGGCTCGAGTACACGGGCGACGAGCTACGGCAGGGCCTGCGCACGGGCGGCGTCGCCGGCGCGGTAGACGCCGCGTTGAACTTCACGCCAGGCCTCGCCGTCGGCCTCGCGCTCGGCTGGGGGACGACCGCCGCGCTCCTCCTGGGCGGCGTTTGCTGGATCAGCTCCTCCGGCGTCGTGGCCAAGGTGCTGAAGGACCTCGACCGCCTCGGCAACCGGGAGACGCCGGCGATCCTCAACCTCCTCGTCATCGAGGACCTCGCGATGGCCGCGTACCTCCCGCTGGTCGCCGCACTCGTGGTGGGCAGCGGGCTCGAAGCAACCGCGGCGACGGTGACAGTCGCGCTCACCGGCGTCGCCTTGATCATCGTGGTGGCCACGAAGTGGGGCTCGCGGCTCAGCGCGCTCCTCGCGCCAGGCTCGGACGAAGCGCTGTTGCTCGCAGTGTTCGGGCTCACGCTCCTCGTCGGCGGGCTCGCGCAGCAGATCGGCGTGTCGGCCGCCATCGGCGCGTTCCTCGTCGGCCTCGCGTTGTCCGGTCCCGTGCAGGAACGCGCTGGTCCGTTGATCGCGCCGCTGCGCGACCTGTTCGCTGCGACGTTCTTCCTCTTCTTCTCGTTCCAGATCCGACCGGCGACGCTGCTCGACGCGATCGGGCCGGCGGCGGTGCTCGCAGCCCTCGGCATCGCCGGGAAGGTTGCCACCGGATGGATCGCGGCCGGGCGCCTCGGTGTCGGCAGCCGCGGCCGCGTCCGCGCCGGAACTGCGCTCATCGCCCGCGGCGAGTTCTCGATCGTGATCGCGAGCTTGGCTGCGACGTCGGACCACGGTGACGACCTCGGGGCGCTGGCCGCGGCGTTCGTGTTGCTCACTGCCGTCGTGGGCCCGCTCGCCGCGAAGTACGTCGACATCAGGAGGACGCGAAGCGAGCCCACGAGGCGCCGGGAGCACGGAGCTGCGCCAGCTCGCCCGTGATCACCTTCGATGACCTCCGCGGGAGCGCGGAGCGAGCCGATGATCAGCGCCTCGTACTGCTTCTCGTTCTTCACGCTGGTCGTTTGTCTGGCATGCGCGGGACCTACCCGCGCGCCGTCCTACGACACGCCCGCGGCAGCAGTCGCGGGCGGATCACCGGGCTGCCGCCGGTAGCATGTGCGCAGCCCAGGGGGGATGTCTCTGCCGGGGACTGGGAGGACGTCAGGAGCCATGGAAGCACCGGCAGGGGTGGGTAGCCGTGTACGCACGGCGGTCGGCGCGCTGCTCGCCGTCGTCACCTCGCTCGTCGTGGTCGTCGACAGCCGCGCCGGGTCAGCCGAGACCGGGACACACGGGCCGGCCATCGGCGCCAACGCGGTCGACGGCGTCGCGCTCGTGCGCGTCGACGGCGGCTCAGGCCGTGCGGCGCGGGCCTTGCACGGTCGCCACGGCATCACCACTGTCGAGACGCTCTTCGGCTCCGAGTACGTGAAGGTCGAGGCGCCCGGCCGTAGCGCAGCCGCGCTCGTCGGCGCGCTGCGGCGTGACGACGCGGTGATCGATGCCGAGCCCGACTACGTGCTCCGTGCCGCCGAGGTCCCCGACGACCCGTTGTTGTCGCTGCAGACGTTCTTCGAGCGCGTCAACGCGACCGCGAGCTGGAACGTCGGCGACGCGTCGTCGATCAAGGTCGCGGTGATCGACAGCGGCGTCGACCTCAACCATCCCGACCTCGTCACACGCCTCGTACTGCCCGGCGCGGACTTCGTCGACGATCCCGTCAGCGGCAACGACCCGCCGGAGGACGAGTTCGGGCACGGCACCGCGGTCGCGGGCGTCGTCGGCGCGGCGACGGACAACGGCGAGGGCGTCGCCAGCGTCGGCAACGGCGCGCGCATCATCCCGGTGCGTGTGCTCGACGAGGACGGTGAGACCACGTCGTCGGTGCTCATCAAGGGCATGAGCTGGGCGGTGGCGAACGGCGCCAGGGTGCTCAACCTGTCGCTCGGCGGGCCGTCGGGCACGACGGCGCTGCGCGACGCGGTGCGCGCCGCAGTCAACAGCGGTGTGGTGGTCGTGGCTGCGGCCGGCAACACCGGCGGATCGACGCCGGAGTTCCCCGCCGCATACGGAGAGGTGATCTCCGTCGGCTCGACCAGCCCGTCGAACACGATCTCGTCGTTCTCCAACCGTGGTGCCGACCTCGTGGCACCGGGCGAGATGATCGCGACGACGGGTTGGGACCCGACCGACAGTGAGGCGTCGCCCTATGTTTACGCTGACGGCACGTCGTTCGCGACGCCGATCGTCGCGGCGATCGCGGCGCGCATGCTCGTCGTCACGCCGGGCCGCACGCCCGCGCAGATCGAGAGCGACCTCAAGAGCACCGCGTTCGACCTCGGCCCGGCCGGCACGGACAGCACGTACGGCGCAGGCATCGTCGACGCGCACATCGCCCTGTCGCCGGCGCGGGCCGGCACGGGCGATGCCGGCGACGGCTACGAGCCGAACCAGCTCATGGGTCAGCCGGCCGATCCGTCGTTCTTCCCGTTGACCGCCTCGTTCGGCAGCAAGGGCGACGTCGACTGGTACCGCATCGTGCCGTCGAGCGCGGGCGTGTGGCAGGTGACGGTCGCGCCCAGCAGCGGCGGCGTCGACCCCGTGCTCACCGTCTTCGAAGCGGACGGCGACGCCATCGACGAGGAGGACGCCAACGGTGCCGGCGCGGCTGAGCAAGTCGGCATCTCGAGCGACGGGTCCACGCCACACTTCGTGCGGGTGACCAACGCACGCGCCACGGTCGGCTCGTACACGCTGTCGCTGACCTCGGGTGGCAGCTCGCCCACCGGCAATCTCGCCGAGGTGCCCGTCGTGGCCTCCTCCGTCCCCGACCGTTCGACGGGCGTTGCCAACACGGTGTCGTTCGTGCTCACCGCGCCGTTCACGCTCAGGTCGAACAGCGTCATCACCAACACGGTGAACGCAGTGGCGTCGTCGGGTGGTGCCATCCGTGCGACGTCGGTGTCGCTCGACGGCGCGGGCACCCACGTCACTGCCACGTTCACGCTGGCCTCCGGCCAGGACTACGTGCTGACCGTGCGGGGCTGGCGCGCTAACAGCAGCGGCGCGGTCCTGCGCAACAGCGATCCCATCCGCTTCAGCACCGCCGGCCCGCCGACGCCGACGACAACAACGACAACGGGCCCGCCTCCGCCCCCGCCCACGACGACGACGATCGCGACGCCCGCAACCACCCCGCCGCGCGCGGGGTACTGGATGGTCGGCAGGACTGGCGACGCGTACGCGTTCGGCGACGCCCGCTGGTTCGGCAACGCTCCGGTGCCTGCCGGCGTGACTGCCACCAACATCGCGTCGACGCCCACCGGCAACGGCTACTGGGTCGTGGCCAGCAACGGGTCCGTGTACTCGTTCGGCGACGCGCGCTTCCTCGGTGGCAACCCGGTGCTCGTCCCCGGCGAGATCACGACATCGATCTCCGCCACACCCGACGGCGGCGGCTACTGGCTGTTCTCGAACATGGGCCGCGCGTTCGCGTACGGCACCGCGCCCCACCTCGGCGACATGACGGGCACGCGCCTCAACGGCGGCGTGCTCGGCTCGGTCGTCACGCCTTCGGGTCGCGGCTACTACATGGTCGCGGCGGACGGCGGCATCTTCTCGTTCGGCGACGCGGTGTTCCACGGGTCGATGGGCGGCTCGCGCCTCAACGGCCCCGTCGTCGGCCTCGCGCCCGATCCCGACGGCGCCGGCTACTGGTTGGTCGCCACCGACGGCGGCATCTTCAGCTTCTCGGCGGCGTTCCGCGGCTCGATGGGGTCGGTGCGCCTCAACCAGCCGATGATCGGCATGGTGGCCTACGGCGACGGCTACCTGATGGTCGCGAGCGACGGCGGCATCTTCACGTTCTCGTCGAAGCCGTTCGCCGGTTCGCTGGGCGCGAACCCGCCGGCGCAGCCGATCGTCGCGGTGTCGCCACTACCGGACTGAGCTGGCGCCCCGGCTGCGGCACCCCACGTTCCGTTCCGCTCCAAGCGGCTCGGTTCTCGTAGGCACCGGACGGCAGGCTGCTACCGGCGTGCGAGGCCGCGCTCGTGGCGGCCGACCGGGCCAACGCGAGTGCCGGTAGCAGCGCCGCCCCGACCCGCGGGAGGCAGCGGCGGGGCACTGCCTGCGACCCGGTCGGGAACAGCGTCGATGGTGCTGCACGTGCTGTGCGTTCCACACACCTCATCTGCACGAACGGAGGCGGACCTTCTTACGCAGAATCGCGAGAGGACTCGCGCGGCGTGATCTCGTAGCCGCAGGCATGGCTGCCGGCGACGATGTGCGACACGCGCTCGACGGTCGCGTCGGGCATCACGTCGCGTAGGAACGCGAGCTCGCTCGAACACGCGTTGCCGTACTTCAACGCGACGTCGAGGATCGCGCAGTTGCGTTCGACGATCCGCCACGCTCCCGTGCTCGCCTCGCCGTCGTCGACGGGCTCGGCGAACGCGAGGTAGCCGTCCTCGGCGAGGATGCGCGCCAGTTCGACGACGCGCTCGGCGAACGGCTTCCGCTCCAAGCGGGCGCGTGCCGCATCGGCGCGACGCTGCCGGCGCCGTTCGAACAGCGCACCCACGAGCTCGGGGTCGTCGGCTGCGACGTAGTCGAGCAACTCGTTGGTGAGGTCGCCGTAGCGTTGCGGGAACAGCGAGCCGGCTGCCGGGGTGAGCGAGTAGTGGTGCGTCGGCCGGCCGCGCCGCGCGCTCTGCCCGGCGCGGCGGTGGGCGACGAAGCCCATGTCCTCCAGCTCGCTCAGCTGCAGGCGGACGGCGGCCGGCGTCAGGTCGAGCTCTTCCGCCAGTCGCGCGGCAGACGCCTCGCCGAGCACCTTGAGACGTTCGACCACTTGCCGGCGCGTCGGCGGGAACGAGGCGAGCGTGGGTTCGGTGACGTCGGTCGTGTCGGCGCTCATGGCAGCACCAGGTGCACGTCGCCGAACTCGTGCCAGAGGTAGCCCTCGGCCAGCGCGGCGCGGTACGAGCGCTCGACCAGCTCACGACCCGCGACTGCGTCGAGCATGTCGAGGTGCGAGGCCTCAGGCTCGTGCCAGCCGGTGAGCAAGCCGTCGACCGCGCGCACGCCGCGCGCCGGCGTGACGACTGTCTCTGTCCACCCGTCGGCGGGGTGGACGCGCCCGCGCTCGTCGGCCACGGTCTCGATCGCGCGCACGACGGTGGTGCCGATGGCGACGACGCGCCCCCCTTCGCGACGCGTCTCGTTCACGGCGCGCGCGGTGTGTGCCGACACGCGGAAGAGCTCTGCATACGGCGCCTCGTGCGACTCCAGCGACGACACGCCGGTGTGCAGGACGAGCGGCGCGACACCGACGCCCTTGGCCACGAGGCGCGTCACCACCTCGGCGGTGAACGGGCGGCCCGCGCTCGGCATCTCCGCGCTGCCGGGGTCGGTCGCGTACACGTTCTGGTACATGGAGATCGGCCAGTCGCCCTGCACGTAGCCGTAGCGGATGGGGCGGCCGTACACGGCGAGGTACGTGAGCAGCGGCGACGGCAGCCGGAGCGAGGCGACCCACAGCCGTCCGCTCGAACGGCCATAGGGGGCAAGAACCTCGACCACGCCGTCGCCCGGCAGCCCGAGCACCATCCCCGGTCGCCCGTCCATGAACGGCTTGTCCGCCTGGCGCAGCTCGACCACCCACAGGTCCGCAGGAAGGCGCGTCGACAGGTGCACCGACAGCGCGTCGCCGGCGTCGGGCGCCTCCGCGTCGATGGCGGCGGCGAGCGTGCCGGAGGTGTTGACGACCACGAGGTCGCCCGCGTCGAGGAAGCGCGGCAGGTCGGAGAACGTCGCGTGTACGAGCCGCTGGTCGGCGCGGTACGCGACCATCATGCGTACTGCGTCACGGGTGATGCCGCGCGCCTCGGGCGGCACCGGCGCTTCGAGCTGCGGCGGCAGCGTGAAGCGGAGGCGATCCGTTCGTCCCGCTCGATCGGCGACCATCGTCATGCGATCGCCTCCACCGGCTCCGGTGCGGGTGCGAGCTCTTGCGCCTTGTACCGCCCGCTCGGCAGGTCGCCTTCGCACAAAGCGAGCAAGCCGGGCACCGCGACGTCCGGCAGCGGGCGGTCGGAGATGTCCTCGCCAGGAAACGCTTCCTGGTGCATCTGCGTGCGCAGGTCACCGGGGTCGACGCGGTACACGTACAGGTCGGGGTGCTCCGCCGCGAGAACGGCGGTGAGCTGTTCGAGCGCCGCCTTCGACGACCCGTAGCCGCCCCATCCCTCGTATGCCTCGACCGCCGCGTCCGACGTGACGTTAACGATGCGGCCACCCGGCCGGCGCAGCACGGCGAGCGCGTCCTGCGCCAGTGCCAGCGGCGAGACTACGTTCACCTCGTACACGCGGCGGAGGACGTCGAGCGGGTAGGCGCCGAGCGCGGGCTGCGGGCTCGGGCCGAGGAGGCTCGCGTTGTTGACGACGGCGTCGACCACGCCGCCGCCGAGCTCTACGGCTGCTTCGACGAGTGCCCGCCGGTGGGCGGGGTCGGCCACGTCCCCTGGGATGGCCCGCACCACCGCGCCCCGGGTGACGAGATCGTGCGCCGCCGCGGCGAGGGCGTCGGCACCGCGACCGTCGAGCACCAGCGACCAGCCCCGGTCGGCCAGCCCTCCTGCCAGCGCCTGCCCGAGCCCCCGGGATGCTCCCGTCACGATCGCCACCCGCATGGCCGGCCTCCTCGTCTGCGTCGGGCCATGGTCGACCCGAATAAAGCAAAGACTAACTTGCTTTATTGACGGCTGGCAAGCGTTCGGCGAGCAGGCGGGTCAACAGCTCCACCAGCACGATGTGCTCGGAGGACAGCGTCGAGGCGGTCGACCCGGCCACCGCGAGGGACAGGCGGGCGTCGCCGTCCTCCCGCACCACGGGCACGGCGGTGAGGGCCTTGACGCCGCGGGCGGCCAGCTCGGGCGGGACGTCGGGGCCGGCGACAGCGCGGAACGTGCCGGGCGCCCCCATCGCGACGGTCATGCCCTCGGGCACGTTGCACCGCCCGCCCGACGAGACCAGCACGACCTCCGCGCGCGGGTCCGTAACGGAACGTTCGACGAGGAACGCGCCGGCCGCGCCGAGCTGGCGGGTGAGCTCGGCGAGCAGGCGGCGCGTGACGTCGGCGCCGTCCTCGTCGGCCAGCTCGCGCACCAGCGCGGTGAGCGGCGAGTCGTGGCTCGCGCGGCGCGGTCCGAGCCCGAGCCCGGTGAGCACGTTGTCGGGGCCGCCGACCAGCTCGACGAGCTCACCGAGCGGCGCGGGGCGCGACAGCAGGTAGCCCTGTACTTCCTCGCACCCTTGCGCGACGAGACAGCGCAGCTGGTCGGTCGTCTCGACGCCTTCGGCCACGGCGGACAGCCCGAGGCTGTGCGCCATCGCCATCACCGCGGCGACGATCGGTACGCGGTCGTTGGCGCCGCTGATCTCTTGGATGAACGAGCGGTCGATCTTGAGCTTGTCGACGGGGAACGTGCGCAGGCGGCTCAGCGAGCTGTAGCCGGTGCCGAAGTCGTCGATCGCGAGGCCAGCGCCGAGCACGCGTAGCTGGTGCAGGAGGCTCGCGCACGTGCGCGGGTCGTTGAGCAGCGCGCCTTCGGTGATCTCGAGCATGAGCCGCTCCGCGGGAAGGCCCGACTGCCGCAGTGCGGCGCGCACGGACTGTATGAGGCCGGGCTGCAGCAGCTGGCGCGTCGCCACGTTCACCGACACCCAGAAGTCGTCGCGGCTCGTATGCTGGCTGAGCACGTTGGCGGCGTGGCACGCGCGCATGAGCGCCCAGCGGCCGAGCTCGACGATGAGCCCCGACTCCTCCGCGATGGGAACGAAGTCCGACGGCGGCACCATGCCGCGCTCGGGATGGTTCCATCGCACGAGCGCTTCGAGGCCCGTGACACGGCCCGTGGTGAGCGACACGACCGGCTGGTAGTGCAGCACGAGCTCGTCGTTGTCGATGGCGCGCCGCAACTCCTTCTCCAAGCGGACGCGGTTGAGCGCCGAGTCGCGCATCCCTGGCTCGTACAACGCGATCTGGTTCTTGCCCTGGCCCTTGGCGCGGTACATGGCGAGGTCCGCGTTGCGCAGCATCTCCTCGGCCGACGACGCGTTCGCGCCGCCCGTGGAGTCGAGGCCGATGGAGCCGCTGATGCGGATGGCGACGCCGTCGACGAGCAGGGGTGTCTGGAACGAGGCGAGGATGCGGCCCGCGACCGCCGGCGCGGAGCGGACGTCGTCGGGTTCTTCGAGGATGATGGCGAACTCGTCGCCGCCCATGCGGGCAACGGTGTCCGACGAGCGCAGCGTGGACGTGATGCGCCGCGCCACTTCCACGAGGAGATGGTCGCCGGCATCGTGGCCGAGCGTGTCGTTGACGAGCTTGAAGCCGTCGAGGTCGATGAACAGCAGCGCGAGGCCCGTCTTGTACCGGCGGGCGCGGGCGACGCCGTGCTCCAAGCGGTCGCGGAACAGGGCCCGGTTGCCGAGCCCGGTGAGCGTGTCGTAGTTGGCGCGGAAGCGCAGCTGCTCCTCGAGGTCCTTGCGCTCGCTGATGTCGCGGCTGGCGAGCACGAAGCCACGCACGCCGGGGTTGGCGAGCTGGTTCGTGATCGTGGTCTCGGTGAGCGCGCACGAGCCGTCGCCGCGCACCAGCCGCAGCTCCAGCGCGATCGTCGCCCCCGCGGAGAGGCGTCCGGGTTCGAGGAGGCCGAGCAGCACGCCCTTGTCGTCGTCGTGCACGAGGGCCTCGACGCGCTCGCCCATCGACGCCGTCGGGTCGCGACCGAGCAGCGAAGCGGCGGCGAGGCTCTGGTAGCGCACGTAGCCGTCGAGGCTGATGACGGTGAGGATGTCCGACGAGTACGTGACGAGCGACTTGAACAGGTCGACGTCGGCGTTTGCGTGGTCGCCAGCCGGGATCTCGGGAC
>Ga0299907_10002687_pt1 | contig 11094 bp, 14 predicted proteins | sample RVTome_16_FD_198680 | JGI IMG/M metagenome (GOLD analysis project Ga0299907, IMG submission 198680) | Soil microbial communities from uranium-contaminated site in the Upper Colorado River Basin, Wyoming, United States - RVT152D67 (version 2) ...
GTCGGTCTCGGCCCGGTGTCGACCACGATCATCGGCCTCATGCTCGGTGGCCTGTTCTGGGGTCTTTACCTCTGGCGGGGGTGGCTGCCTCAGAGACGGGCGCGTCGTTTGGCGGTCAGGTAGGCGGAGACGCACGCAGCCGACAGCCGTTCAGGCGGAGCCTCGATCACCCGCACTCCCAATCCCGCCAGTAACGCCGCCACTCGCTCACGGGCTTCGATCACGTCCACCGCGACAGACTGGCGAAGGACCCCCGACGTTGTCTCCTCGGGCAGAAGCAACGCTGCCTCCACCGTAGGATCGGCCACCGACGCCACCGCCACTGCGTGATGCCGAGCCAACATCGGCATCGCGTCGGCCAACGGCCTTGCCGCGGACTCTTCGAGAAGGTCGGTCATGATCAGCACAAAGGCACGTTTGGCGTGGGTCACCGTTTGGAAGGCCAGCTCGTATGAGCTGTCAGTGGGCTCGGGCTCGAGGTCGTAGATCGCCTGGAGCACCGCCCGTGCGCCGTCCCGGCGCGGGGTGAGCCATCGCACCACCTTGCGATGAAAGGCGAGAACACCCACCCTGTCGCCGATCTCATCCGCCACGGCAGCCATCGCGGCAATGGCGTCGACGGCGGCATCCAAACGGGTCAGCTCCAGTCTCCCGTCTCGCGCGGGGAGTGGCGCTGCCATCAGACGTCCCGTGTCGAGCAAGCAGATGACTTCTCGATCCTGTTCGACGCGATAGGTGTTCGACATCGGATGGCCCACCCTGGCGGTCGCCCGCCAGTTCACCTGCCGGATGTCGTCGTCGGGCGAATACTCGCGGATGGACTCCAACTCCGTGCCAAGCCCGAGGGGTCCCCGAGAACGTCGGCCCTCACCGCGAAATCTCCCCATGCGCACCTCGATCGCCAGTCGCCGGGCGGCGGGCAAGTCGGGATAGACCACGATTTCCGCCGGTTGGCCGGTTCGGTGAAACCACCATCCAAGGCCGAGCGGTCCGCGGGCGCGTGTGGCCGGGGCGGGCAGGACGTGCCTTCCCCGACGCAGCGCCATGATCTCCGCCTCGATTTCGCCGTCGTCTTCTTGGGGGCGGATGCGGATGTCGGGCCCCGATGGCTGTCGGATGCGCAGATCCTTGCTCGGCTCCGAGGGTCTGATGGTGAGTGTCGAAGCCACACCTCGAGAGAGGATGGAGGGGGTACGGGTCACGAGGTCAGGCACCTCTCGAACCAACCACGCATCGGCAACGGTGGCGGCGGCCGCTGCCAGCACAAGAAGTCCGGCAACCGGAAAGGGCACTAACAACGCCGTCGACGCCAGCAGCGCCAGGATCGCTGCCGCGCGCGGGGTCGGGCTCAAGTCACGCCCGGTCTCAGCGCGGGACTTCCACAGACGCCAGAGCCGCTCGCACTGCGTCGTCGGGCGTATACCCGTCGAGCTCGGCTTCGGGCCGGACCAGGATGCGGTGTCGGAGGACCGGCACTGCCATTCGGGCAACATCGTCGGGGGTCACGAAGTCCCGCCCGGACATCCTGGCTATGGCCTTGGCGGCCGCCAGGAGGTGGACCGACGATCTGGGGCTGGCGCCGAGCTCGACCGAGGGCAGGTCCCGGGAACGTCGGGTGATCGAGGTGACGTAGGAAACAACCTCGTCGCTCACAGTCGTCGTCTCCACCAGACGTCGTCCAGTCAGGAGGCCATCCGCATCGGTGACCGCCTCCACTTCGATCAGGGTGGCCGGGGCGAGACCGTCCCGCTCCATGCGAAGCATGTCTCTCTCCTGGTCTTCGTTGGGATACCCAACTTCGATCTTCATCAGAAAGCGGTCGAGCTGTGCCTCCGGGAGCGGATAGGTCCCCTCGTATTCGATCGGGTTTTGAGTGGCCACGACCAGGAACGGCTTGGGGAGTGGATGGCTCACCCCGTCGACGGAGACCTGTCCTTCGGACATTGCTTCGAGCAGTGCCGCCTGGGTCTTGGGCGGGGTGCGATTGATCTCGTCGGCGAGTAGCAGCTGGGTGAACACCGGTCCACGACGAAAGACCAGATCTTGCCCGCGCAGGGTCATGGTGCCGGTCAAATCGGAGGGAAGCATGTCCGGGGTGAATTGGGCTCGGGCAAAGGTGAGACCCAAGGCTCGGGCCACGGCTTGGGCGAGAAGGGTCTTGGCGGTGCCAGGCACACCTTCGAGCAGCACGTGACCCCCTACCGCGGCGGCGGCGAGCATGGCGTCGATGGTCGGCGTCTGCCCTACGACGACCTTGGCCACTTCGGCGTGGACTTTCTCCCTGACTTCCTTCACGTCATCTCCTAGCGCTGATGTGGGCGAGAGCCCTACCGGCCGCTACCGGATCCCCGAGAGGATCGAGCACCGCCTCCATTTGCCCGGGATCGACCCCGGCGTCGTGGGCCGCCTTCCTCAGCTCGTCCTCCGTTGCCTCCGGTCCTAATCCGGACCGATTGGCCAACAAACGCCTCACTCGGGCACGAACCGGGTCGATCGCCTCGCGGGCGGGTCCCGTCCTGCCCAGTATCGCCGCCACGGACTCGACGTAGGCGGCGCGGTCGGGTTGCAGCTTGCGCTCGGTGTCTTCGGGAGGCCCCAGCCGTCGCCCATAGGCGAGCCCCCAGGCTCCAGCGGCAAATGTCAGGAGAGCAATCGCCCCCACCCACCCGTCGGGAAGCAGCTGCCAGAAGGAGTCACCTCCGTAACCGTGCCGGAACTCGTCGAAGACGACGTCCCGGCCGCCGGTCAGCGTCATGGCGAGGCCTGCGGAGTCTCCGCCGGCCAGACCGGTGTTCTGGAGTGGTATCGAATCAGCCAGCCAGACGAACACGCCGCGGCCAACCGCCCATTCGACTCCGACGACTTCGCCTTCATCCCCTTCGAGAATCGGTGTCGCTCCGTTCGACGAGCCAAACTGACCTCGCCCGCTGAGAGGCACCTCGCCGACATCGAGGTGGGTGCCGGTGGCGATCGTGGGCCCGCCCGGCTCCCATGTCGGGATCTCGTCGGCCCCCCTGCCGGTTGATGCGACGATCCGATCCGGATCCGGGCCGGCGAGCACCAGTCGGCCTCCGTCACGAAGGTACTGGGCGACGATCGCGGTCTCGGCTTCGCTGAAGCTGGAGAAACCCACTTCGATCAGGAGCAAGGTCTTGGTCGGATCGAGGCGGGAAGTGGTGTATGGCGCCCGAAGCCGCTCAACTCCGCCGCCCTGGGATTCGAGCAGCTCGGCTAGGGCGGCGGTCCCGAAAGCGGTGGTCACGTATGACGAACCGGGGGGACCGGCCACCCTCTCGCCTCGCACCAGACCGCCAACGATGAAAGCCGTCAGGTTGCCGACTATCAGGACTAGGCCGAGCACCAGCAGCACCTTGCGCAGCCGTCTGCCTTCTGCGCCTATGGTCGTCGATCTCGGAAATATCACCTGGCACCTGCCCCGATCCGCTGATCGAGGAGGACTCTCCAGCCATGCTGAGCGATCTCGTAGTCCTCGGCGGTGGCTGACTGGTGCCCATAGACGATCTCGTCGAAGCGGACGGTCAGGCTCTCGAAGACTGGTGACTGCAACAAGTCGGTGATCTCGGCGCTCGTCACACCAGGGCGGAAACTGATGAGCCCGGCCTCATCGAGACGTAGCAATCCGGCTCGGAAGCGGAGACGGACAGCTTCGCCTATCTCGCCGCGTTCCGCGGCCAGGTCGGCCGCCTCTTCGAGGACATCGGGGTGGACGCCGCGGGCGAGAGCGTGCTCGCGCCTGATTCGCTGGTCCATCTCCCGGGCACGACGCTTGCCCAGATTGCGGGCGATGAGCACCGAGACCGCAACGACGGTCACGACCAGGATCGATCCGAGCACAATTGGGCCGCCGACCAGACCGGCGACCGAGTCGAGGAAGTCGAGGAAACGAAACCACAGATCTCTGAGCCAGCCGCTGATTCGCTCCGAGGTGGTGGTCTCGACCCGGTATTTGGCCTGGGAGAGGATCTGCTCTGCTTCGGCCCGCAATCGATCGGAGTCGACCGTTTGAAACAGGGTCATCAAGGGCCGGGCGAGCCGAGGCCGAACGGGTCGTCCGGACTGCTCGTTGGAGGCGGTGGGGGAGTGCCATCGCCCAACTCTGTCGCCATCAGTCGTAGGTCGTATCCCTCTGCCCGCACCCGCAGATCGAAGTAGAGGACGATCAGCACCGCGGCGATGAAGGGCTGCACGACGATGGAGCTCAGCGTCGACGAGATGACGGAGGCGGCAACGGGGATCCCCACACTGGTTTCGTCACCGAGGAATGTGAACAGTGACCCCGCCAGGCTGAACAGGTAACTGATAGTCCCGTACAGCAAGACCGACAGGACCACCACCCCGAGCACCGGCCAGAATCGCCGTCTCACCAATCGGTACGATCTTTGTATTGCTTCGAAGGCCCCGAGGTGCTCGACCACCAGGGCGGGGACGGTGACCGACCACGAGATGTAGAGCCACACTCCAGGGACCAGGCAGAAGATCAGACCGAACGTCGATCCAATGAAGACCATGAGGACGGCGCCGAGGATGGCGAAGAACCGGCGAAACCCGAATCTGATCGACTGCTGCCACTCCGGCACCGAGCCCTGGTAGACATCGGCCACCGCTTTGACTGTCGCACCTTGCGCCAGGACGGTTCCCACACCGGCGAGTACGGCCAGCACCAACACGAGGATGAGCAACTGCACCGCTGAGTCGAGGAACAGGTCGAACTGCTCATCGGTGAGGGTGGAGTCCTCCACTGCCAGCGAGTCCAACAGCGATGCGATGTCACCCGCTCCGAAAGCGGTGTATGCCAACAGTTGCAGGATCCCGAGAGGGGCGAAGATCATCGCCGCGATAGTGAACAAGACCCGGGCATTGCTCGAAACCACCTTGATAGCGGCATCGATTATCTCCCCCACGCCCAGTGGTCGCAGCTCAGGTCGGTTCACGAGCAGGAAAGGTAATAGGTCGAGCCGTCGGTATGGGCTAGAGCACTAGATCTTGAGACGGTGGTAGCCACTGCGGAAGTGGATCAGTGGGTCGGTGAGGTCGGACACCTCGACCCGATCGACCTGGCCCACCACGACACCCGACCACCCGGTTTCCTCCCGGGTGAGGAAGCTGCAGTAGAGACGGTCGCCCAGGTCGGTCAGGAGGGGACCCCACTCGGAGGGGGTGCTCTCGACGGTCGTGAACAGGCCTCCGGGGGAAGGTGATAGGCCGGCGAACACCTCCGCCAGCCGATGGTCCTCGTAGCGGCAGAGGTGGACGATGAAGCGCCCGCTATCGGCGGTTGACGTCCAGAGGTCGGTGGTCGGTCCCACCACCAAATAGACCAGGGCGGGCTCGCCTTGAACCACGAACAACGAGGAAACCGTGAGACCGGTGGAGGCTGCTCCTGCTCCGGCGGTGACGATGGTCACGCCGGCGGGGAGACGTCCCCGGAATCGTCGCGCCTGATCCCGGTCACCGGGTTCGGGCTGGAACGGGTTCTCGGAGTGGATCATCGTCCTGACACTAGATCCGGGATTTGTCACACCCCTGTGGAAGCATGAACGGCAGGGCTCTCAATCGTGCGTCCCGGAAATGAGGATCGAGACATGACTACTGAGACTTTCGCCATCGTGATCGCGACCGCGTCAGTGATCGGTGTGGTTCTGCTCGCCATCGCGGTGCTCGTGACCAGGAGCCGACGGACCACGATCGATCCCTTGGCTACGACGCCGGAGATGGAGCGCCGTCTCGAGGAGATGCAGACAGCTCTCATCGGCCGCGATGGGGCGTTGGGGGCTCAGGTCGAGCAGCTCGACGTCAAGCTCGCCGTTCTCCAGCAGTCGGTAACCGGTCGCGAGGCGGCCCTGGACGAGCAGGTTCGTGGGATCGGTGCCCAGATGCAGGGGATCACATCGCTGTTCACCAACGACCGTGCCCGCGGAGGGTGGGCCGAGATCAGCATGATGCGGGTGTTCGAACAGGGAGGTCTGGTCGAAGGTCGAGACTTCACGTTGCAGATGAGTGGTGGGGAGATCCAGCCCGATGCCGTCGTTCACCTCCCCGGTGGCCGGAACATCGTCATCGATGCCAAGTTCCCCGTGGCGCGATTTGCCGAGGCATTGCGGGAGGAGGATCCCGATCGTCGTCTCAACTTGCTGATGGAGCAAGGCAAAGAGCTGGAGCGGGTGGGCAAGACCTTGGCCACCAAGGGATACGCCGATATGGCTTCGGGTGGGTATGTCGTGATGTATCTGCCGTCACAAGCGGTTTACGAGGCTTCGGCGTCGGCTCATCCCGAGCTCCTCGATCGGTTGATGGCGATGAGGGTGATCATTGCCGGGCCGAGCGCCCTTTATGCGCTCTTGTTGAATGTCGCCTCGCTCCTCACCGAGTTCAAGGCACTGCAACAGGCCGATCAGATCCTGGAAGACGCCCGGGAGTTGCATAAGCGGATGACCACTTTTGCCTCCCACCTTCAGGGTGTAGGGACCGGATTGACCAATGCGGTGGGTGCCTTCAACGGGGCGATCGGGTCGTGGGGGAGCAGGGTGGCGCCACAGCTCGCCCGGATGAGCGAGCAAACTGGCCGGGAACGGGTGGAAGGTCTCGTCCCTATCGAAGAGAGAATCCGCGAACTGCCTGAGACCGGATTGAGGGTCGTGGGCTGAAGGTTGGTTCTCGCCAGAAGTGATGGAGCGCAGCGGTTTTCCTTCATCCGGTGATGGGTAAGGGTGAGATGCAAAGGAGGTCGCATATGACTGTCAACTCCCCGGAGCACATGAGCACCCCTGAGCCGGCGGACCTCGATTTCGCCAGTCGGGCTGTGATCTATCTGGAGAAGAACGGTCTCGAGATCGATGAGGTGGTGGAGTGCCTGATCGAGGAGTTCGAGCTCGATCGTGAGACAGCCCAGGAGTTGGCGTCGCTGGCTGCCTGAACCCGGCATCCGATCCGTAGACCGCCCGGTAGGTTCTGCGGATGAGCCATTCGATCCAAGTCGTCATCGCCTGTGAAGATCCCTCACGTTTGGTGGAGTTCTGGGCAGCGGCCTTGGGTTACATCCCGGAGCCTCCGCCTGAGGGATTCGACACGTGGCAGGATTTCGCCGACGCCATCGGGATTCCGGAGGCAAACCTCAACGACATCGGCGCCGTGATCGATCCCGACGGAATCGGGCCGCGTTTTCTGTTCGAGCGTTACAACGGGGGCGAGCCGAATCAACGAGTTCACATCGACGTCAATGTGATTGGGGCGAATGTCACCGACGAGGAGCGGCGAGACCTCCTGGGTGAGGAGAGGGCCAGACTCGAGGCGCTTGGGGCCCGCTTCAAGAAGGAGGCGACAGGGATCGCGGGCGAGTATTGGATCGAGATGATCGATCCGGGAGGAAACTGGTTCTGTGTCCAGTAGGCCTCAGTCACCTTTGACGAGGGATGCGAGCCGAGCCGGTGCCACTGTCAGAAAGGCATCGAGGACCCGCTCGTCGACCTCGTCCCAGTCGACCTCCCCGTCGAGGTAGTACCCGACCCACCCGCGTCCGCCGACATATGGGGGGACGAAGTAGTGCTCGGGGTCGGACGCAACCAGTGTCGGTTGCATCCCCTCGGGGGCGGCACACCAAAATGCGACCCGATCGTCGTGATGGTGCTCGGCGTACGTGACGAACATCCGTTTGCCCGCTACGAACCACGATGGTTCTCCGTGGCTGGGGCGCTCCTCCACCGAAGGGAGAGCGGTGCAGACCCTGCGCAGTCGGGGTAAGCGGTCGGAAGTGATGATGCGATTATCGCCTAGTGTCCGGTCCGGTGGATTCGCTTGTTATTTCGGCGAGCAATTGTCGTTTCTGGCAAAGACGCAGGACGCAGGCGCACTGGGCCGTTCGTCAAGGACGAGGAGCCGGACCGGGCACTAGTAGGTTCCTGAGTATCGCTCCATTTCAGAGGAGGAATCATGAGCGAGCATCCCAATGCTGCCTTGTATCGACACGTCATGGAGAGATTCAGTCAAGGAGATACCACCGCCTTTGCCGATGCCGTAGCCGACGATGTTGTTTGGTGGCAGATCGGCGTCGCCGAACCACTCCGGGGCAAGGAGGCGCTCCTACAGTCGATGCAGGCCATGGAGGACGTTGCATTCGATGTGGAGTTGCACGATGTCGTCGCCAATGACGAGCACATTGTGGGCTTGGTCACCGCGACGGTCACGGTCGGCGACACATCCTTCTCCTATCGAACTGCCGAGATCGCCCACGTCAGAGACGGGAAGGTCACCGAGCGCTGGGCTTTCTCCGATGACACTCAGGCCATAACGGACTTCTTCTCCCGGCTTGGCTGAGAATGGCATTGGATCGAAGAGCCTCCCACCACCTGCGCCGACTCGGAGCCCCGGTCAGGTAGCAGCCGGGGGAATCGCCGGCGGCCTGATCGGAGCGGGTGGGGGAGCTGCGATCGGCTCGGCCTCGAGTCGGGGACCACTCCCGGCAATGATCGTCGGGGCCGTCGCTCTCGGTTTGGTGTCGGCTTGGGCCGATGCGCGGCGTATCCCGGGGAGGCCACAGCCGATCGGCATTCGGATCACCGCCTCGGTGTTCCTGGCCGCCAGTGTCGGATGGTTGCTGGAACTCGTCCTCCCCGACTGGCCGGCCTGGGTTCCGGCGACCTCGATCGGTGCGTTGGCCGGGGCGATTGGTTTTCGACCGGTCAAGCTGCTGCTCGGCGCCGGGCTCGGGGCCCTTGTCGGCGTCGGATTCGATCTCACGGCTGGGGGCGTCGGTTGGGGTTTGCCGGTCGCTCTCACCGTTCTGGTCTACCGCTCTCTCGCCGCCTGGTGGTGGCGAGGCCGTGATCAGATCCGGATCATGGGCGAGCGGATGACCCAGGCGGAAGCACGATATGTGGTCCCTTTTGCCGAGGTGACCGCCTACGTGGGCGTCGATTATCTGCAGCGCTATGCCCTGGCCGTCGGGGCCACGTTCACCCGCAACCCGGAGGACATCGGGATCATCGGGAGCCTCGACCTTCTCCGCGGCCCGAGCTTTGAGCCTGAGATGACCCACCCCCTGGTGAGGGAGTTCTACGAGCACACCAGCAGGTTCACCCTTTCGATCATCCCGCAGTGGCGGCCATGGATGCGTCTTCCCTACCTGGTCTACCGCCGCACGGTGGCGCGACCGCTAGGTCAGGCCAATGCGCCCTTCGAGATCGAAGAGGTGCAGAGTGGGGTCGTCTCGTGGATCGACACCATTGATGTCGACGGCGATGGGCGAGCCGACTTCCGCGCCTGGATTCGTGCCTACCAGGATGGCGAGCCGCTGTACGTCGGTGTCTACACCGTCCAGGAGGTCGAAGGCGTTCCCTATGTGGCCGTGGGTTTCCCCCTACCGACCTCCAACTTCACCGCGACCCTGCTGCCAACCAATCATCTCGGCGACGGTCTTCGGCTCCGATCGCACGCCGATGCCCCACACGCTGGTCATTACCTGTCGTTTATCGAGCCGTCTGGTGAGTTGACCACTCTTCAACTCAGGGCATTTGGCGAGGAGATCGACGTATTCGTGATCAACGGGGAGCTGAAGACCGAGCATCGGTTCACCCTGGCCGGATCGGTTTTCCTCGTTCTCCATTACGAGATCAGCCGGATAAGGCCTCAGAGCCGGCCCGAGGCGCCTATTCGACCAACCGGATCGCGGTGAGATCGGACTGCTTGACCCAATAGGGGCGCGTGCGACGTTGGTCGGCCACCAAATAGAGGGTGCCCGACGCCACGTGCTCGGGATCGTGCGCTGTCCCGGAGTCGACCCACCAACCGAGAGCGATCACCCGACCGGCGATCGCCGGTTTGCCATCTCCGGGGTCGGCGCTGGTCTCGACGTCCAGCTTTCGGCTGACCGTGATAGCGAAGTCTGCGTGATGCTCCACGGGCTCAGGCTATCGCTTTCTGCCGAGATAGCCCCAGCGGTCGAGATCCTCCATGGTGTCGAGAATCGTCTGGTCGACGTCTCTGAACACCAGCCCCAACTCGCTGCGGACCTTGGAGTTGTCGAATCGCATCTCCCCGCCGAGGTGGGTCTTGAGATACGACCGGGTACCCGCCGGCTGGAAGTTGGCTGCCAAACGGGTGAGGCCAACGCCGATGCCGGAGTCGAGACCAAACGATGGCAGCCGGTACCGCTCACTCCACCCGTGGGACCATAAGAGCTCTACCACCTGACGCACCGTGCGTGACTCGGCGGCCACTATGTACCGGCCCGACGCCTCCATGTTCTCCATTGCGAGGATGTGGGCTCTGGCTACATCGCGCACATCTGTCAGCGGCCACTGCAGGGCCAGAATCCCCGGCATCCCACCATTGGTCAGAGCGACCAGAGACCTGGCGCTGGCATTTACGCCGGGCACCAGGGAGGGGCCGATGACCAGGAAAGGGTTGATCACGACCAGATCGAAACTGGTCTGGTGGTTGTCCATGAACTCCCAGGCGGCCCGTTCGGCGAGGAGCTTGGAGTAGTAGTAGGGGTTCCTGGTGAGGGACGACCGTGTGTTCCAATCCTCCTCGGTGTTGACGTGCCCATCGGCCTGATCCGTGATCGCGGCCACCGAGGAGGTGAGAACCACCCTCTTCACTCCTCCTGCTCGGGTAGCTGCCCCCAGCAGGGCCATGGTGCCGTTGACCGCCGGGTCGACGAGATCGCGCTGCGGGTCCTCGACATCGACCAGATACGGTGACGCGGTGTGGATCAAATACTCGCATCCGAGGACTGCCTCGTCGAAAGAGTCGGGGCTCAGTAGATCCGCCTGAACCAGCTCGAGACCTTCGGCTGCTCCGGCCAAACCCGTGACATGACCTGCGGCCCGGGTCTTCTCGGGATCACGAACCGTCCCCCGCACCTGATACCCGGATTCGAGCAGCTGTTCGACGATGTGTGACGCGATGAATCCGGAGACCCCTGTGATGAGCACGGGTGCCCGGCTGATCGGGTCTCGGTTCATCACTTCACGCTACAAGTGGGGATCTTCGATCAGTCTCCTGCGGGGCTGGTCAGACTGAGGGCGAGCGATCGTCCGCTCCGCGACCGGCCACGAACCAGATGGCGTTGACCGG
>Ga0299907_10002688_pt1 | contig 11093 bp, 8 predicted proteins | sample RVTome_16_FD_198680 | JGI IMG/M metagenome (GOLD analysis project Ga0299907, IMG submission 198680) | Soil microbial communities from uranium-contaminated site in the Upper Colorado River Basin, Wyoming, United States - RVT152D67 (version 2) ...
ACATCGTGGACGTGCGAGGCATCCGGCCGGGCGTTGGGGTCGTCACGACATCGATGACCAGCCTCGATGTGCCTGGCACCACGATCGTCACGTCCGAGGTGCAGGTGGGCTGATCGGGCTCGACCCCGAGAGGGATCGACCCAAGGCCTAGGCCGAGGCAAAGGCCTAGGCCAAGGCCTAGGAATGAAAGTGAGGGGCGGGGCCGCGAAGCGGCCCCGCCCCTCTTGCCGTGCCGCGGAAGTTATTCCTCTTCGGAGGCGGAGAGCGAGCCGCCGAGCATCTGCTCGGCCTGCTCGCGCGTGAGGCTCCCCACGAGCGCAGGCTCCCCCGTCTCGGAAGCGGTGATCTCCGCCAACTCGCGCTGACGAGCGAGCCAGTACTCGGGGATGGCCTCCGGCTTGATCTTGACGGCCACGTTCCGGTACAGCGGCATGCCCGTGCCGGCCGGGATCAGCTTGCCGATGATGACGTTCTCCTTGAGGCCGAGTAGCGGGTCGGACTTCGCCCCGATCGCCGCGTCGGTAAGGACCTTCGTCGTCTCCTGGAACGAGGCGGCCGACAGCCACGAGTCCGTCGCGAGCGATGCCTTGGTGATTCCCAGCAGGACTGGCCGTGCCGACGCCGGCTGGCCGCCGTTCTCCACCACCTCGGCGTTCTCGGCTTCGAACTTCCGCCGGTTGATCATGTCGCCGGGCAGGAAGTCGCTGTCGCCGGGCTCGATGATCTGCACCTTGCGGAGCATCTGCCGCACGATCAGCTCGATGTGCTTGTCGTGGATCGTGACCCCTTGCGAGCGGTAGACCTGCTGGACCTCGTCCACCAGGTGACGCTGCAGGGCGAGCAGACCCTCGACGCGCAGCTTCTCGTGGGGGTTAACCGATCCTTCGGTGAGCTGCTGCCCGACCTCGACCCGCTCACCGTTCGCGACCGTAAGCCGGGCCCGGAAGGACACCGGGTACTCCACCATGTCGCCGTCGTCGGAGGTCACGAGGATCCGCCGAACATGCTTCTCGTCGTCGTCCTCGATCGACACCTCGCCGGCAAGCTCGGTGATCTGCGCCTCGCCCTTCGGTTTGCGCGCTTCGAAGAGCTCTTGAACTCGCGGGAGACCATGGGTGATGTCCTCGCCTGCCACGCCGCCGGTGTGGAACGTCCGCATCGTGAGCTGTGTGCCCGGTTCGCCGATCGACTGAGCCGCGACGATCCCGACGGCCTCACCGATCTCGACCATCCGCCCGGAGGCGAGAGAGCGACCGTAGCAGGCTGCACACACGCCGATCTCGGCCTCACAGGTGATGACGGAGCGGACGCGCACTTCCTCCGCGCCGGAATCGATCACGCGGTCGGTGGCTTCGTCGTCGAGCACGTCGCCGGCGCTCGCCACCTTCTTCCCGCCCACCTTGACGTCCTCGGACAACACCCTGCCGAACAGCGCCGTGTCGACGTTCTGGTGCTTGACCACCACGTCGTCCGACGGGCGGCGAACGTTCACCAGCACCGGGATCGACCGATCGGTCTCGCAGTCTTCCTCGCGGATGATGACCTCCTGGGCCACGTCCACCAGACGCCGGGTCAGGTACCCCGAGTCCGCGGTGCGAAGCGCCGTGTCGGCCAGACCCTTGCGCGCGCCGTGGGTCGAGATGAAGTACTCGAGCACCGACAGGCCCTCGCGGAAGTTCGACTTGATCGGCCGCGGGATGATCTCGCCCTTCGGGTTCGCCACCAGACCGCGCATCCCCGCGAGCTGCCGGATCTGCATGATGTTCCCTCGCGCACCCGAGTTCGCCATCATGAAGATCGGGTTCGTGGGCGTGAACCGGTCCTCCATGGCGTCCTTGACCTCGTCGGTGGCCTGGGTCCAGATCTCGATCAGCTCCTGACGACGCTCGTCGTCGGTGATGACGCCCCTCCGGTACTGCTGTTCCACCTTCTGGGCGCGCTTCTCGTGCTCGTCCAGGATCTTCGACTTCTCGGGCGGCGTCGTGACGTCCTCGATCCCGAGGGTCACGCCAGCCCGTGTGGCGTAGTGGAATCCCAGGTTCTTCAGGTTGTCGAGGATCTCCTCGACCGTGGCCCGGTCGTAGCGATGCACGGCCTCGTCAACCAGACGGCCGACATCGCCCTTGAGCACTGCATCGTTCCGGTACTCGAAGTCGTCCGGGAACGCAGCATTGAAGAGCACGCGACCGATGGTGGTGCGAAGCCTGGGCGTGCGCCCACGCCACTCGGCAGAATCCGGATCGTAGCCCTCGGGCAGAAGCTCCGTCGGTACGGCCTTCCCATGGAGCCGGACCCAAACGGGATCCTGGATGGGGAAACCGCGGTCAAGCGCCAGCAGGGCCTCGGCTGTGGAACCGAACGTCGAGAGCTTGTCGTCCTTCCGATCCTCGTTCTGCGCCAGCGTCAGGTAATAGAGGCCGAGCACCATGTCCTGTCGCGGCTCCGCGATGGGACGACCGTGAGCGGGAGACAAGATGTTGTTCGTCGACAGCATCAGGATCCGCGCCTCCGCCTGCGCCTCCGCCGAGAGCGGCACGTGCACGGCCATCTGGTCGCCGTCGAAGTCTGCGTTGAACGCCTGACAGACGAGCGGGTGGATCTTGATGGCCTTGCCCTCCACGAGCAGCGGCTCGAACGCCTGGATCCCCAGTCGGTGCAGCGTCGGCGCGCGGTTCAGCAGCACCGGATGCTCGCGGATGACCTCCTCGAGCACGTCCCACACCTGCGGGCGGGCGCGCTCCACCATCCGCTTCGCGCTCTTGATGTTCTGGGCGAGGTTCTGGTCGACCAGCCGCTTCATCACGAATGGCTTGAACAGCTCAAGCGCCATCTGCTTGGGCAGGCCGCACTGGTGGAGGCGCAGTTCCGGACCGACCACGATCACGGACCGCCCCGAGTAGTCTACGCGCTTGCCCAGCAGGTTCTGGCGGAACCGACCCTGCTTGCCCTTCAACATGTCCGATAGCGACTTGAGCGGGCGGTTACCCGGCCCCGTAACGGGCCGGCCTCGACGCCCGTTGTCGAACAGCGCGTCGACGGCCTCTTGCAGCATCCTTTTCTCGTTGTTGACGATGATCTCCGGGGCCTGGAGGTCGAGGAGTCGCTTCAGCCGATTGTTCCGGTTGATGACGCGCCGGTACAGATCGTTCAGGTCCGAGGTCGCGAAGCGACCGCCGTCGAGCTGCACCATCGGGCGCAGGTCGGGCGGGATCACCGGTACGGCGTCGAGCACCATACCCAGTGGGTTCGACCGACCGTCCACGAAGTTGGAGACGACCTTCAGCCGCTTGATGGCCTTCAGACGTCGGGTGCCCTTCCCGTTCTCGATCTGGTCCCTCAGTGAGGCAGACTCCTCCTCGACGTCCATGTCTTGCAGGAGCCGCTTGATGGCCTCGGCGCCCATGCCGCCGTCGAAGTAGTCGCCGAAGCGCTCCCGGAGCGACCGGTAGACCGCATCGTCGGCCACGAGCTGCTTGAGCTTCAGCCCCTTGAACGCCGACATCACATCGTCGAGGTGCTGGGTGTCGCGCCCCGCGGCCTCGTGTATCCGCTCCACGTCGCGTTGGGCTTCGCGCTTCGCGGCAGACAGCTGGGCCCCCTTGGCGCCCTCGGCCTCCAGCTCCTTCAGGCGGTCCTCGAGCTCGGCCAGCCGCCTCTTGACGTCGTCGTCACGGTCCGCCTCGATCTCTCGCTTCTCGGCCTCCAACCCGGCGTCGACGTCGGGCAGATCCTTGTGTCGGCGCTCCTCGTCGATCCGCGTCACGACGTACGCCGCGAAGTAGATGATCCTCTCGAGGTCTTTCGGAGCCAGGTCGAGCAGGTAGCCGAGGCGCGAGGGGACGCCCTTGAAGTACCAGATGTGGGTCACGGGAGCCGCGAGCTCGATGTGGCCCATGCGGTCGCGCCGCACCTTGGAACGTGTGATCTCGACCCCGCACCGCTCACAGATGATGCCCTTGAACCGAACACGCTTGTACTTGCCGCAGTGGCACTCCCAGTCACGGGTCGGCCCGAAGATCCGCTCGCAGAACAGGCCGTCCTTCTCGGGCTTCAGGGTCCGATAGTTGATCGTCTCGGGCTTCTTGACCTCGCCGTTGGACCACGCGCGGATCTGATCCGCGGTGGCAAGGCCGATCCGAAGCTCGTCGAAATAGTTCACATCAAGCACGGACGTGCTCGCCTCCTCGCTTGGGCACGGTCGTTACCAACAGCATCGTCCTCAGTCGAAATCAGCCCCCGCCGGCTCGCGACGGCTGAGATCGATGCCCAGCTCCTCCGCCGCTCGGAATACGTCTTCGTCGGTCTCGCGAAGCTCGATCTCCTCGCCCGTGCTGGATCGAACCTCCACGTTCAGACACAGAGACTGCATCTCTTTGATCAAGACCTTGAAGGACTCCGGGATGCCGGGCTCGGGGATGTTCTCTCCCTTGACGATCGCTTCGTAGACCTTGACCCGGCCGAGGACGTCGTCGGACTTGATCGTCAGGAGCTCCTGCAACGCGTACGCGGCTCCGTACGCCTCGAGCGCCCACACCTCCATCTCTCCGAAACGCTGGCCGCCGAACTGGGCCTTCCCGCCGAGCGGCTGCTGCGTGATCATCGAGTACGGGCCGGTCGACCGGGCGTGGATCTTGTCGTCGACCAGGTGGAGTAGCTTCAGGATGTAGGCAACGCCGACGGTCACCGGTTCCTCGTACGGCTCGCCGTTGCGGCCGTCGAACAGTCGAGCCTTCCCGATATCCGAGACCAGCCGCTGACCGTCCTCGTTCGGATGCGCGCTGCCGAGCGCTTCGAGGATCTCGTGCTCGCGGGCGCCGTCGAACACGGGCGACGCCACGTAGACCGGCCCATCGTGATCCTGCCCGGCTTTGGAGAAGCCGCGGAGGGCCGCCCAACCCAGGTGCGCTTCGAGCACCTGACCCAGGTTCATCCGCGACGGCACGCCCAACGGGTTCAGGATGATGTCGACGGGAGTGCCGTCCTCGAGGAACGGCATGTCCTCTTCGGACATGATCGTTGAGATCACGCCCTTGTTCCCATGACGCCCTGCCAGCTTGTCGCCGTCTGAGATCTTCCGCTTCTGAGCAACGTACACGCGGACCAGCTGATTGACGCCCGGGGGTAGCTCATCGCCGTCGTCGCGGTTGAACACCCGGACTCCGATGATCTTGCCCTGCTCTCCGTGCGGGACCTTGAGCGACGTGTCGCGCACCTCCCGCGCCTTCTCACCGAAGATCGCACGTAGCAGGCGCTCCTCGGGCGTGAGCTCGGTCTCGCCCTTGGGGGTGACCTTGCCCACCAGATAGTCGCCGGGGTTCACCTCCGCCCCGATCCGCACGATCCCGCGCTCGTCGAGGTCCTTCAGGATCTCCTCGGAGACGTTCGGGATATCCCGCGTGATCTCCTCGGCGCCGAGCTTGGTGTCCCGCGCGTCCACCTCATGCTCTTCGATGTGGATCGAGGTCAGCAGGTCGTCCTTGACCATGCGCTCCGACAGGATGATCGCGTCCTCGTAGTTGTGACCCTCCCAGGGCATGTAGGCGACGATCAGGTTCTTGCCGAGGGCGATCTCGCCCGCCTCCGTGGACGGACCGTCCGCGATGACCTGACCCTTGGCCACCTTGTCGCCGACCTGGACGATCGGCTTCTGGTTGATGTTCGTGCCCTGGTTCGAACGCCGGAACTTGAGCAGCGGGTACTCGTGCAGGTCGCCCGCCCGCTCCCTGATCACGATGTGTTCGGCGGAGACGTCGTCGACCGTTCCGGACTCCAGCGCGAGCACGACGTCCCCGGCATCGACGACGGCGCGGAACTCCACGCCTGTCCCGACGAGCGGGGCTTCCGAGCGGAGCAGCGGCACGGCCTGCTTCTGCATGTTCGCGCCCATCAGGGCGCGGTTGGCGTCGTCGTGCTCCAGGAACGGGATGAGCGCGGCGGCAACAGACACCAGCTGTTTGGGCGACACGTCCATGTAGTCCACCTCGTCGGGCGGAACCGAGTCGACCTCACCCCCCTTGCGGCGAACGAGCACGGTCGCCTCGGCGAAGCTGCCGTTCTTGTCGACGGCGGCGTTCGCCTGCGCGATGACGTGACGATCCTCCTCGTCGGCAGAGAGGTAGTCGATCTTGGACGTGACCTTGCCTTTCTCCACGCGGCGGTACGGGGTCTCGATGAAGCCGAACTCGTTGATGCGCCCGTAGGTGGAGAGGGAGCCGATCAGGCCGATGTTCGGCCCCTCCGGCGTCTCGATGGGGCACATGCGGCCGTAGTGGGACGGGTGGACGTCCCGGACCTCGAAGCCCGCGCGCTCGCGGGACAGGCCGCCCGGTCCCAGCGCGCTCAGGCGCCGCTTGTGGGTGAGGCCGGACAGCGTGTTGGTCTGGTCCATGAACTGGGAGAGCTGCGAGGTCCCGAAGAACTCCTTGATGGAGGCGACGACCGGGCGGATGTTGATCAGGGTCTGGGGCGTGATGGCCTCGACGTCTTGCGTCGTCATCCGCTCCTTCACCACCCGCTCCATCCGCGACAAGCCGATCCTGATCTGGTTCTGGATCAGCTCGCCGACGGAGCGAAGCCGTCGATTGCCGAAGTGGTCGATGTCGTCGGGGTCGTAGCCCTCCTGTCCGGCGTGCAGCCTGACGAGGTATCGAACGGTCTTCATGATGTCCTCGTAGGCGAGGATGCCCTTGTACTTGGGACCTCCCGCACCGGCCTCGTCCTTCTGCATCTGTGAGAACACTCGGTAGCGGAACTGCTCCCAGCCCTTGCGATCTGGGTTGTCGAGGGCACCCAAGGCCTTGTGATGGGCCTTGACCTGCTTGGCGAGCTCGCCGTCGGCGCCGTCCAGCTTCTTGTCGACCTTGTGCCGGCCGACCTTCGCCAGATCGTAGCGCTTGGGGTTGAAGAAGAGGTTCTCGAGCAGGGTCTTCGCGCTTTCCGCGGTGGGTGGTTCGCCCGGCCGGAGCTTCCGGTAGATGTCCTCGAGGGCTTCCTCCTGGGTCTGCACGTGGTCTTTCTCGAGGGTGAGCTGGATGGATGGCGCCTTGTCGAAGACCGCCAAGATCTCCGCCTCGGTCCAGCCCAGGGCTTTCAGGAAGACGGTGACGTTCTGCCGGCGCTTACGGTCGATCCGGATGCCGACGGTGTCCTTCTTGTCGACGTCGAACTCGAGCCACGCCCCGCGACCCGGGATGATCTTGGCGATGAAGACATCCCTGTCGGAGGTCTTGTCGGGCTCCTTCGAGAAGTAGACGCCGGGGGAACGCACCAGCTGAGACACGACCACGCGCTCGGTCCCGTTGATGATGAACGTGCCGCGCTCGGTCATGATCGGGAAGTCCCCCATGAAGACTTCCTGCTCCTTGATCTCGCCGGTCACCTTGTTGACGAAGGTGGCTTCGACGAACAACGGCTGGCTGTAAGTGATGTCCTTGTCGCGACACTCCTCCTCGGAGGCCTTGACCCCCTTGAACTGGTGTCGGCCGAAGTAGAGCTGGAACTGCTCGGTGAAGTCCTCGATAGGCGAGACTTCTTCGAGGACCTCCTTCAGACCCTCATTCAGGAGCCAATAGAACGACTCCTTCTGGATCGCGACGAGATCGGGAAGCGGCAGGACCTCGTCGAGCTTCGCAAAACTGACACGGTTTCGAGCAGGAACGAGCTGGTCAGGCAAGCAGGATCCCTCCCAGGGAGAATCTTGAGCGCACGCGAAGGCGCAGCAGTGTACGGCACGGCGGAGAGGTAGTCTACGTAGGCAGGCGGGCAGCGTCAACAGGACCTGCCCAACGCCCCGGCAGGGACGGCGGAACCTTACGCCTCAACGGGCAGAAGGTCAACCCATGACACGGGGCCACCTGGGGGCGTCGACCAGCACGTCGGCAAGTGCCGGGGCCGCTGCGTCGCGAACGCTGAGGATCGGGTCGTTGGCCGGCCACGAGATCGGCAGGTCGGGGTCATCCCAGGCGAAGCCGAACTCGTCGGTGCCGTCGAAGGCTCGATCCACGAGGTACTGGAGTGCGAGATCGGTGTGGGCGAAGAAGCCATGACCGACGCCTGACGGTATGTGGATCCCACGGTGTTCTCGATCGGCATCGATATCCAGGTGCTGCGCCTCGCGTTCCGTGGGTGAGCCCGCTCGAAGGTCGTAGAGCGCCACGAACGCGTGGCCCTCGAGGACGCACCAATAGTCCGCCTGCCGACGATGGAAGTGCATCCCTCGAAGAACGCCGGGCCTGCTACGCGACAGGTTGCATTGCACCATCGGCGGTTCGTCCGGGAACCAGTCCTGCCGGAAGACTTCCATGAATCCGCCGCGGGGATCCGAGTTGGTGGTGAGTTCCACGATGCGGACACCGGCGATCCCCATCGGATCCGTCACCCGGTGGCGGCGTCAGGTACGGGCGCCGACTGCGACCCAATCTTGCACCGGGTCGTCTCCACCCGTGAGTCGCTCGACGCCGCCTGAGGCCTGGATCATGTCCGCCACCGCAGCGGCGAGCTTCGCTCCCTGTTGCGATGAGTCGATACGGATGCCTCGCGATTCGAGCGCCTTGAAGAAGTCCTCCAGGATCCCTCGCTGATCACCGAGCAGCGAGGCCTCCGAGACGTTGAGGGCGCGGGCGAGCCGCGCCAGCGTCTGGATGGAAGGCTCGACATGCCCGTTCTCGTACCGGGAGAGCCGCGCCTTGGGAATCCCCGAGAGCTCCTCGAGCTCGGACTGACTGAGTCCGGCGGCCAAACGCGCCTCCCGCAGTCGCGTGCCGAAATGCCTTCCCTCGCGCATCGTTCCCCCCTCGGTTCGTGTCGCAAAAGGATCTTCCTTGCGCAACGTAGCACACAGTCAGCAAGGCTGCGTTTCGTTACGGCGCAGGACTCCTGCGGAGTGGGCCGGTCTCGGACTGGCCGCTACTTGACCTCGACCGTTGCGCCGACAGCTTCCAGCTGCTCTTTGGCCTTGTCTGCGGATTCCTTGTTGACCTTCTCCAACACGGGCTTCGGAGCCCCGTCCACCAGGTCCTTAGCTTCCTTGAGGCCGAGGCTGGTGAGCGAGCGCACCTCCTTGATCACTTGGATCTTCTGCCCGCCCGCGGCGGCAAGGATGACGTCGAACTCCGACTGCTCCTCCTCGCCACCTCCCTCGGCGGCGGCGCCGGGCGCGGCCATCATCATCGGCGCAGCCGTGGCCGCCTGCACGTCGAACGTTTCCTCGAAGGCCTTGATGAACTCCGAGAGCTCGAGCAGGGTCATCTCTTTGAACCGCTCCAACAGATCGTCTGTGCTGATCTTCGCCATGGCTACTCCTCCCCTTCATCGTTACCGTCGCCGGCGCCGTCGCCGGATCGCTCCTCGTCGGGCTCATCGGCCACCGCTTCCTCGACGGTGGTCTCCTCGATCGCCGCTGATTCGTTCTCCTCGATGACCGCCTCGCCCGGCGCCTTGTCCTTGAACGCCTCGAGCAGGCCGAGGAACCTCGACTGGGTGGCCTGGAACATCGATGCAGCGCGAGACATCTCGGCCTTCAGCATCCCCGCGATCTTCGAAAGCATGACCTCCCGGCTGTCCAGATCGGCCAGTGCTCTGGCCTCCTCAGCGGACAGCATGCGGCCATCCATCCAGCCGCCTTTGACGACCAAGGCGGGGAACTGCTTTGCGGCGGCGGAGATCTTCTTCGCCGCGGCGACAGGATCCCCGCCCACGAACGCTACAGCCGAGGGGCCCGAGAGGAGCTCGCGAAGCTCCTGCATCCCCGCCTCCGCTACGGCGAGTTGCATGAGCGTGTTCTTCACGACGGCGAGACTGGTCTCGGCCTCGCCGAGGGAGCGGCGAAGCTCGGAGATCTCCGAGACCGTGAGTCCCCGGTAGTCGGTCAGGAGCAGAGCCGCGGAACCCTCGATGCTGGCCTTCAGCTCGGCAACCCGGTCGATCTTCTCTGCGGTGGGCATGGGCCTCCTGGAACGAAACAACGCGTCCCCGCAGGCAGCGGAGACGCGTCCGGACGCATGCTCGACGGCTCTGCCTCGGCAGGTGCCCCGAGGGGATTACGCGCTCACGCGCCCCTGCTGTCTGCGGCTCGCCCGAGGATACGCGGCCCTCCCGGGAAGCGACAATGGTGAGGGGTACCATCCGGCGGTGCGGATCCGCAGCTCTATCCTCGCGATCTGTCTCGCGACGGTGGGCTGTACCCAGGATCCCGATCCAGCAGGGGCGGACGCTGCCGTGCAACGCGGACTCGACGCGCTCGCGGCCGGGGAGACCGGCGCCGCCGTGGGCGAGTTCGTGGCAGCACTGGACGCCGATCCCCACAACGCGTTCGCGTACTACAACCTCGGATACATCGCTCAGTCACATGGCGAGCGAGGCTCTGCCGAGGAGTACTATCGCGCCGCGCTGGACGAGCGTCCGAGCTTGGAGGCCGCTCTGTTCAACCTCGCGCTCCTCCGAGAGCAGGCGGGCGGCACGCAAGAGGCGATCGAGCTGTACCGCCAGGTGATCTCCGCGAACGTGGACAATGCCGAAGCTCACCTGAACCTCGGGCTGCTTCTCATTCGGGCGGGACGGACGGACGAGGGTGAGGTGGAGATCCAAACCTCGATCCGACTGGATCCTTCGTTAGTCGACCGACTCGAGGACGGCACGGTCATGGGGGCGTCGCCCTCGGCGACGCCCCCATGACGTTTCCACCGCGCTACGCGCAAAGCGCGTACGCGGTGATCGACCAGTTGGAGTTGTACTTGTTGGTCTCGACGGCGCTGGCCGTCCACGAAGTGCTGGACGCGGGATAGCTGGCGGTCAGCGCTACGGCGGTCCCGGGAGCCGAGACCAGGGCGCCGCCGCCGAGCAGCCGTGTCGTACCTCCTCCGCAGTTCACCGTGACGGTCTTCGGCGACATGGAGGTGTTCGACGAAATGCTCGAGAAGATGACGATCCCCGAGATCGACCCCTGCGGTCCGGTCGCCCCTTGCGGTCCGGTCGCGCCCGCCGCTCCCACGGGTCCCTGGATGCCTTGCGGTCCTTGAGCCCCTATCGCTCCCGGGAGTCCCTGAGGCCCCTGTGCCCCTGTGGTCCGATGTCGCCCGTGGCCCCGACCGGTCCGG
>Ga0299907_10002689_pt1 | contig 11092 bp, 7 predicted proteins | sample RVTome_16_FD_198680 | JGI IMG/M metagenome (GOLD analysis project Ga0299907, IMG submission 198680) | Soil microbial communities from uranium-contaminated site in the Upper Colorado River Basin, Wyoming, United States - RVT152D67 (version 2) ...
GCTCAGCAGGCTCATGAGCACCGCCTTGATGGGCAGGAAGATCGAGCCGAACGTCAGGAACAGCACGGCGCCGGTGACCGTCACCACGATGGCGACGGCCCACGGCACCGACGAGGCGAAGCTGGCCATGAAGTCGCGCGATCGCGATGAGAGCCCGGCCGTCAGAGTCTCGTCAGCGAAATCGGGCTCTGAGACCGCGCGGATCCTGTCGACCAGCTCGCGCCCGTCGCGCGAGTCGGGAAGGATCTCCGTGAACACGTCGACGCGGGTCACGTCACCGGCCACTGTCCGCTCGAGCCAGTCGGCGAGGAATGCCACCTCGGCCGGGCGATCCGCCTCAGGAAGCGTGATCAGCTGGCGGTAGGTCGGCTCGTCCATGCCGGGTGGCGGATCCAGGATGCTCGTCACGGTCTCCCCCGCCGCGAGGTCGGCGAGCTCGGCGACGTAAACCTCGAGGTCGTCGAGGACCGTCGCGGACACCGCGCCGTCGACGAGGATCGGGCCGTCGGCACGGACGGCGATCTCGACCGGGTCGGTCTCGCCGGAGGGGAATTCGTCGGCCAGGATCCGGAATCCCGCCACGCTATCCGATGGCGGCAGATCGTCGAGGTTGCCGCCGGTGGAGAGCTGGATGCCGAAGAACGGAAGCCCGGCGAGAACGAGGACGAGCAGCACCGGCGCCGCGATCAGGAGCGGCCGTCGCATGACGCGGCGGGCGACGCGGGACCAGACGCCGTGTCCCTGGCGGGCGTCGGCGGCAACCGGGTCCTCCTCGATCAGCCGCAGCGACCGCGGCAGCGGAACGCGCAGCCGGTTCACCCGCGGCCCGAGCATCCCGAGCAGCGCCGGGAGGACCGTGAGACCGAAGACGAGGGTCGACAGCACCGTCACGATCCCGCCGTAGCCCATGCTGCGCAGCGCCGGCGACTCGAAGACGGTGAGGCTGGCGAGGCCGATGGCGACCGCCACCCCGCTGATCGCCACGGCCTTGCCGACCGTCGCCATCGTGTGCTCGATCGCGTCGGCGACCGGACGATGCCGGAGCTCCTCGCGGAAGCGGCTGACCGTGAACAGCGAGTAGTCGATCGACAGCGCCAGGCCGATCATCGTCGTCACGTTCGTGACGAAAATGCTCATCTCGGTGACGTTCGCCAGGAGGCCGATGACCGCGATCGAGGTCGGCAGGGCCATCCCGGCGATGACGAGCGGGAGCGCCGCGCCGAGGACGGTGCCGAAGACCGCCAGCAGGATGAGCATCGCGATCGGCAGGCTGATGAGCTCGGCGCGGACGAGGTCCTCCTCGACCGCCTCGTTGAACTCGTGCTGCACGACCGGGATGCCGGTCACCGTCGTCTCCACGCCCGCGGGCGCCTCGATCAGATCGGCGAGCCCCTCGACGTCGTCGACGGCATCCTCCATCTGCTCGGTCAGCCGGACCAGGGCGAACGTCTTGTCGCCGTCTTCGCTGACGAAGGTCTCGTCGCCGACGTCGGCGTAGGTCAGGATCTCGTCGACGATCGGCTCGTCCGCCAGTGGCGCGACGGCGTCGGCCACGGTGGCCTGGAAGTCGTCGGACGCAGCGTCGCCGGCGGGGTCGGTGAAGATGACGATCATGCTCGACGCCTGCTCGCCGAAGCGCTCGGCCAGCAGCGCCTCCCCGCGGGCGGCCTCCGATCCGGCGATCTGCCATCCGCCCTGGCTCAGGCGCCCACCGGCCATCGATGCCCAGACGTTGAGGCCGATGACGATGACCAGTCCCAGGATCGGCAGCCACCGCCGCCATCGGTAGGTCGCGCGCCCGAGCGCGGCGAAGATGCCGTTGTGAGCGATGCGGTCGTCGATCGACCCGGGAGCCAGCGTGACGGGCGCATTCGGAGGCGGAGGGGCGAAAGCGGGGGGTGGCTCGCTGTCACGGCCGCGGAGGGCCAGCAGGACGGCGGCGACCGCGGCAACGGCCGCTCCGAGAATCAGCGGGCGACGCATCGAAATGAATAAACGTTCATCATGCGACGTGCACTCTAGCCCTTGCGTTCCGAAGACGTCAAGTGCAAACTGAATGCAGATTCACCAGAGAGGCCCGCATGCCACGAGCGACCCCAGCCCACGCCACCGAGATGCGCGAGCGCATCCTCGACGGCGCGCATCGGGCGATGCTCACCGGTGGCTATCGGGGCACGACGATGCCCGAGATCGCGACCGAGGCCGGCGTCAGCGTCGGTCTGTTGTACCGCTACTTCGACAGCAAGGAAGAGCTGTACCTCGCGATGTGCGAGGCGGTGACGCAGGCTCAGCTCGACGACCTGGCGGTCCAGCTCGGGCAGATCTCCGACCCGCGGGAGCGGCTCGGCAGCGCGATCAACCTCTTCGTCGACGGCCTGCACGCCGAGCGCTGGGGGCCGATCGTCATCGCCGGCTGGTCCGAGGCCGATGTCAAGCCGGCGCTGCGTGACATGCTTCGCCGCCGATGCGACCAGATCCGCGCGTTCGTCCAGATGTTCCTGCGGGAGGCCGTGGTCCGCGGCGAGCTGGAAGCATCCGCCGACCTCGAGGAGCTGGCGCTCGCGACCGCGATGCTGCTCGACGGCGTGATCGCCCACCAGGCCGAGATGGGCGAGCGCTTCGATCCGGCCATCGCCCGGCGCTCGCTGCTCGCCCTCCTGGGGCGGACGCTGGCCCCAGTGCCCGACCAGGCGCCATCGGTATGATCCGCGCGTGAACATCACGCGATCGCCGCGCGAATGACCGTCCTCGCCGCACCCGCCGGATGGTGGCGCGGCCTCGGCGGCCTGACACGGTCCGGGAGCTCCATCGAGGCCCTGGCGTGGGCGCTCTACGACTTCGCGAACACGATCTTCAGCTTCGCGATCGTCAGCTTCGCGATGAGCCTGTGGGCCATCAGCTTCCTCGGCGAGGCCGATGGGCAGCGCTGGTTCGGAATCGCCGTCAGCGCATCGGTGCTGGTGAATGCGGCCGTGTCTCCGGTGCTGGGGGCCATGAGCGATCGGACGGGGCGGCGCAAGCCGTTCCTCCTGTTCTTCACCGTGCTGACCATCGTGCCGACCGCGCTGATCGGCTTCGTCGATATCGGGCTCGGGCTGCTGGCCTTCGCGCTCGCCAACTTCGCCTACCAGGCGGCCCTGATCTACTACGACGCGCTGCTGCCCGAGGTTGCCCGCGCGACTGCGCTCGGCCGGCTTTCGGGCATCGGCGTGGGGCTCGGCTACATGGGCACGATCGTGTCGGGCCTCCTGTTCCGCTTCACGACCGATGCCGCCGGGGACTCCACCGCCGCGAGCTTCGTGCTGATCGCCTCGCTCTTCGCGCTGTTCGCGATTCCACTGTTCGCGATCGTCCGCGAGCGCTCCCCCGAGGGGATTCCGTTCCGCGCCATCGACGCTGTGCGAAGCTGGTCTCAGCTGCGCACCAGCCTGCGCCACGCCCGCGAGACGCCTGGCCTGCTGCGCTTCCTGGTCGGCCGGTTCTTCTACACCGATCCGGTCAACACCGCCATCGTGGTCATGAGCGCCTTCGCGGTGTTCGCGGTCGGCTTCACCCCGGGCGAGGCGCTGAACATCCTGCTGCTGCTGACGGTCGTGGCGGTGCTGGCCTCGTTCGGGTGGGGCTGGCTGAACGACCGCATCGGTCCCAAGCGGACGCTGATCTTCGTGCTGGGGTCTTGGGCGATCGGCCTGCTGATCCTGGCGCTGGTGCTGGCGCCGATTCCGTTCCTCGTCGCCGGCGCCGTCCTGGGCGCCGGGCTGGGCGGGGTCGGCGTCACCGATCGCCTGCTGCTGCTGCGACTGGCCCCGCCGCAGCGCATCGGCGAGATGCTCGGCGTTTACGGCCTGGTCGGCAAGCTGAGCGCGGTGATCGGACCGGTCCTGTACACCACCATCGTGGCCGCCCTGCTGCCCAGCCTCGACCGGGGCGCCTACCAGGTGGCGATCGCCAGCCTGCTCGGGCTGCTCGCGATCGGCTTCGTCTTCATCCTGGGCGTGCCGGAGGGTCGCGCCGGCTCGGACGACGCGACGATCCCCACCGCCGAGCCGGCCATCGTGCCGCCGGGGGAGACCGCCAGATGACGATCGTCGTCGCCCATCGCGGCGCCTCGGCACGGGCGCCGGAGAACACCATGGAGGCCTTCCGCCTCGGTGTCGAGGACGGAGCGGACGCGGTCGAGCTGGACGTCCACCTCACCGCCGACGGACAGCTGGCCGTCATCCACGACGAGACCCTGGAGCGCACCACGGATCGGACCGGCCGCGTGGCGGACCTGACCATGGACGAGATCCGACAGGCCGACGCGGGAGCCACGTTCGCCCGCCCCGACGACGCTGGCTTTCCGTATGCCGGCAAGGGCCTGAGGGTGCCGACTCTCCTCGAGGTCCTTGCCTGGCTGCCGGAGGGGGTCGGCCTGGTGATCGAGATCAAGGCGCGTGCGGCCGCCGACGCGGTCGTCGACGCCGTCCGCGGGCATGCCGTCCGCCAGGGCGGGCGACTCGTGGTGATCAGCTTCGACGAGGCGACCATCGAGCGCGTCCGGGAGCTCGACCGGGAGATCCGAACCGGCTACCTGCTGGTGCCGACGCAGCCGATCGAGCCGGCCTTGACGTGGGCGACCGAGCGCGGGCACGTCGGGGTCTTCCCGTGGGAGGGAGACCTCGGGATCGATCCCCTGCCGCTCATGGCGCAGGCGCACGCGTACGGGCGCGAGATCGGTTGCTACGTCGTGAACGACCCCGGGCGCATGCAGCACTTGGCCGCCTGCGGCCTGTGGGGCTTCGTCACCGACGTTCCCGACGTGGCGCGCGCCGCGCTGCCGCGCAGCTAGACCGCGCTCGCCCCCGCCTCGGCGAGCGACCCGAGCGCCTTCAGCGGCGACGGCCGCCCAGGATGCCCAGGATCGAGCGCAGGATCGTGTTGAACGTGCCGGAGCGCGCGAAGCGGGCCCCTTCCTGGGCGACGTCGCGCCAGTCGACGCCGCGCTCCGGCGCGCGGGTCGGTCGCATGCGGCGCTCGTCGGGCGACTCGGGATCCTGCACGCCCTCCATCGGCTCCGTGGCATCGGCATCCGCCTGCTTCATCCGGGCGGCGAGCAGCTCCTTGGCCGACTGGGGATCGGTGTCGGTCGCGTACCTGGCAGCGATCGGCGAGGCGGCGATCACGCTCGAGAACACCTCCGGGGCGACCTGTGCCATGAGCGACATCGGCGGCCGCATCATCACCCTCGCGGTGGGCATCGGCCGCCCCTTGAGGTCGAGCGCGGTGATCAGCGCTTCGCCGGTACCGAGGGCCGTCAGCTCCTCCTCCACGTCGTAATGGGTCGTGGTCGGGAACGTCTCGGCCGTCGCCCGCACGGTCTTCAGGTCGTCGGGCGTGAACGCACGCAGGGCGTGCTGGACGCGATTCCCGAGCTGGCCGAGCACCTCGGCGGGCACGTCGGTCGGTGAGTGGGTCACGAAGAAGACGCCGACGCCCTTCGATCGGATGAGGCGCGCCACGAGCTCGATCTGCTGCATGAACGTCTTGTTCGCGTCGCGGAACAGCAGGTGCGCTTCGTCGAAGAAGAAGACAAGCTTCGGCTTGTCGGGATCGCCGACCTCGGGTAGCGACTCGTAGAGCGACGCCAGCAGCCACATCATGAACGTGCTGAACAGGGCGGGCCGGTCCTGCATGTCCGCCAGCTCGAGGACGCTGACGACGCCGCGGCCATCAGGCGCCGTGCGCAGGAAGTCCTCCACCTCGAACTCCGGGGAGCCGAAGAAGGCATCGGCCTCCTGCTGCTCGAGCTCGACGATCTTGCGGATGATGACCCCCGCCGTCGCCGTCGCGACGCCGCCGTACTCGGCCATCTCGGACTTGCCCTCATCCGAATTCAGATGGTTGAGCAGCGACCGCAGGTCCTCGAGGTTGACGAGCGGCAGCTTCTTGTCGTCGCTGTACTTGAAGGCCAGCGCCAGGACCGACTGCTGCGTGTCGTTCAGGTCGAGGACCTTGCTCAGCAGGATCGGCCCGAAGCTCGAGACCGATGCCCGCAGGCGCACCCCGGTGCCCTCACGATCGAGGGTGAGGAACTCGACCGGGAACGACTGCGGCGCGTAGTCGGCAAAGCCGATGGCGCTCGCCCGCGCGGTCAGCTTCTCGTTCGCCTCCGCCGGCGCCGCCAAACCGCTGATGTCGCCCTTGATGTCACTGATGAAGACCGGCACGCCTGCGTCGGAGAGCTGCTCGGCGAGGACCTGGAGGGTCTTCGTCTTGCCGGTGCCGGTCGCGCCGGCCACCAGGCCGTGACGATTCATCATCGCCAGCGGCACCCGCACCTGGGCACCCGGCAGCGCCTGGTCGCCCTCCATAGCAGCGCCGAACGTCACGGCGGGGGCGTCGAAGCCATAGCCGGCGGCAATCGCGGCCTCGAGTTCGGTGGACATGGCGACGAGTGTAGAGGCGTCAGCCGCGCTTCGGGTCCACCTTCGGAAGCCGGGTCTGGCCGTCGATCAGGAAGTGCCGGAACCACTCGTCGATCAGGCGCAGGTTGTCGACGCGTCGGAACGGGGTGCCGGACCGGGTCAGCTCGTGGGACTCCTCCGGGACGCGCATCAGGCGCACCGTCTTCTTCAATGAGCGCAGGACGGCGAACAGCTCCTCGGCCTGGGTGATCGTGCAGCGCAGATCCTGCTCGGCATGCTGGATGAGGAGCGGCGTGGTGACCTTCTCGGCGTAGGTCAGCGGGGAGTGGCGACGGTAGAGATCCCAGTCCTCCCACGGCAGCACCCCGTAGGACTGCTCGCCGAAGGTCGGACCGCCGATGTCGCCAGAGAGCATCTGGCTGGTCAGGTCGTTCACGCTTCGACACGTGACCGCCGCCTTGAAGCGGTCGGTGTGCCCGACAATCCACGAGGTCAGGTACCCGCCGTACGAGCCGCCGGTCACGCCCATCCGATCCGGATCGACCAGCCCGTCGTCGACGAGCGAATCGAGACCGCCCATCACGTCGCGCATCGGCCCCTCGCCCCAGTCGCCGACGTTGGCGGTCAGGAAGGCCTGGCCGTAGCCCTGTGAGCCGCGCGGATTGCATGCGTAGACGCTGATCCCGTTGGCGGCCATGACCTGCCACTCCCACATCAGGGACCAGCCGTAGAGCGTGGCCGGGCCGCCGTGGATCTCGAGCACCACCGGCGGGGGACGGCGCTTGGTGCTCTTCGGCGACTGGTAGAACCAGCCCTGGATGCGGCGCCCGTCGACCTCGTGCCAGCGTTCCTCGGGCGTGACGATCGCGATGTCGCGCCACGCATCCCCCATGAGGTCGGTCACCCGTTCGAGGGTCACCGGTGTCGAGCCGAGGCGGCCGGAGGGAAGGTCGCCGACCACGACGTTCGGCGCCTCGGTCGCGCTGGCACGCACGGCCGCGACGCGGGCGCCACCCCTCGGCATGGCGACCAGGTCCTGCCTTCCGAGATAGTGGCGGTCGGTCGTCAGCCGCTCGATGCGGCGGTCGTCGACGCTGACTCGCCACAGCTCCAGGTTGCCGTCCACGGCGGCGGTGAACACGACCCAGCGCCCGTCGGCCATAACGTCGACGCGCGGAGGCCCTCCGCCGAAGAGGTCGCTGTTCACCGCGGCCGCAGCGTCGAGGTCCGATCCGTCGATCAGGTGCTCGGCCACGCCGTCACGGACGCGGAAGCGCCACACGGAAGGCTGCTCGAGCGTGCCCCGCGTCCAGTCGCGGCTGCCGACCGCCACGATCCACGCCCCGTCCGGCGACCAGGCCGGCGCCCCCCACCCCTGGTGGCCATCGCCCGGCGACAGCTGCCGCACCTTGCGATCCTCGATGCCGACGAGGTACACGTCCGACCGCCAGTCCAGGTCGGCGTCGCGGTGACGGTCCGAGACGAAGGCGATCCGCCGGCCGTCCGGCGACCAGCGGGGGTCCTGGTCGTGGTGGTCGCCGCGGGTCAGCAGCTCCGCCTCGCCGGAGGCGGCGTCCACGAGCCACAGCCGGGAGAACTTGTCGTGGACGAAGCCGCGCCCGTTGAACTCGTACTTCAGCGTGTCGATCAGTCGCACGTCAGGCGCCGGCGGGTCGTTGGGGCCTCGCGCCGGCTCCGCGTCGGGACGCGTGGACCTCGCGCCGCTCACGACGGCGAGTCGCTCGCCATCCGGCGACCAGTCCAGGCCCTGGACGTCCTTCGGCAGGTCCGTCAGCTGGCGTGCCTCGCCGCCATCGGCGAAGGGGAGCAGCCAGACCTGCACGCCGCCTTCCTTGGGCGCCTCAGCCTTCCCGGGTTTGGCCCCCGCGCCGCCGGCCTGGAGGACGGCACCGCGGTCCGAGAGGAAGGCGAGCGTCCAGCCATCCGGCGACCAACGAGGCGAGACGTCGTTCTTCGTTCCGGCCGTCAGCTGGCGGGGCGGGGCGCTCCCGTCGGCCGGCACGATCCACAGGGCCGTCCGGTAGCCATCCTTGCCGGGCGCCACCGACTTGACCCCGAAGGCCACGAAGCGGCCGTCCGGCGACAGCGCGACCTCGGTCGGGACACGAAGGTCGTAGAGGTCCTCGGGGCGCGGGGCGCGGACGGCCATCGCATCGGTCTCCAGGCTGCGGGTGGAAGTGGGATGCTTAGTCTAGTCAACCATCCGCGGTCGACTACCAGTTCGTGGCGGTGGATGTCTCGATCTCGCCGACGGATGCCAGCCAGCGCTCGGCGTCGATGGCCGCGCGGCAGCCGTCCCCGGCGGCGGTGACCGCCTGCCGGTAGTGGTGGTCGTGGACGTCGCCGGCCACGAAGACCCCCTCGACGCCCGATCCGGTCTCGCCGTCCAGGATCTCGAGGTACCCGCCTTCGCCGACGGTCAGCTGGCCCGCGAACAGGTCCGTGTTCGGCTTGTAGCCGATCGCGACGAACATGCCCTGCACCTCGAGGTCCGAGGTCTCGCCGGTCGACGTGTCGCGCAGCGTCAGCGCGTTCACCGTCATCTCGCCCCTGACCTCGGCGACCTCCTTGTTCCACAGGACGTCGATCTTCTCGTGGTTCAGGGCACGGTCCTGCATGATCCGGCTGCCACGGAACTCGCCGCGCCGGACGACCATCGTGACCTTGTTCGCGAAGCGCGTGAGGAAGGTCGCCTCCTCCAGCGCGGTGTCGCCGCCGCCGACCACCGCGACGTCGCGCCCGCGGAAGAAGAACCCGTCGCAGGTGGCGCACGCGCTCACGCCGCGGCCGCGGAACTCCTCCTCGGTGGGGATGCCGAGCCACAACGCCGATGCGCCTGTGGCCACGATCACCGCGTCCGCGCGATATTCGTCGTCGTTCACCCAGATTCGGTGCGGACGCTGGCTGAAGTCGACGCGCGTCGCGTCCCTGTCGATCAGCGTCGCCCCGAAGCGCTCGGCCTGCTCGCGAAACTTCTGCATCAGCTCCGGCCCCTGGATGCCATCCGGGAAGCCGGGGTAGTTCTCGACGTCCGACGTGATCATCAGCTGACCCATCGGGACGTTGCCGGCAATGACCAGCGGCTCGAGGTTCGCGCGGCCCGCGTAGATCGCGGCCGTCAGCCCCGCTGGACCGGAGCCGATGATCGCCACCTTGCGGTGGCGGGCATCGGTGGCCCGCTCGTGATCAGACGCGCCGGTGTTCGGCGGGACGGTGGCGGTCATGGCGTCGTCAGCATACCGAACTGCGACGAATCGGCCGACGTCAACCGGCGGCCGGTGCCTCCCCGACGGCCCATCCGACCGCCTCTTCGAACGCGACGGCACCGGCGGCCTTGTCGACGACGCGAGTGCTCGCGTCGTCGCGGATCATGGCGGGCAGGAGGTCGGGCGGGCTTCCGGTCCAGTACACGATCGGCATCGTTGGGAAGCGGTGGCGGGTGGCCAGGAAGAGTGCGGCGCTCAGCTCGCGCTCGAGACGCCAGTCGAGCACGACGGCCGACGGGGGCTCGTCACTCCGCAGCGCCGAGAGGAAGGGAAGCGGCGTCCGGAAGATCGTGGCCTGCGCGCCGGCGTTCTGGCACAGCTCGACGGCAACCGCCGCGGCGGCGGGCTCGTCCTCGACGATCCATACGCGTCGCGCGTCATCCAGGTCCATGGCAGCCCGCTCCGTCACGCCGGCACGGCGTGCACGCCGCGTGCCGAACCGATCGACCCGCTCTACCATGATCCACGATGACCACCCCCGCTCGGCGGCCGACGTCGAACGTCCTCGTCGGCGACGTCCTGGTCGGGTCCGCGCACCCGATCGTCGTGCAGTCGATGACGAACACCGACACCGCCGACGCCGACGCCACCGCCCTCCAGGTCGCCCAGCTCGCGCACGCCGGATCGGAGCTCGTCCGCATCACCGTCAACAACGACGAGGCGGCCGGCGCGGTTCCGATCATCCGCGAGAAGCTCGACCGCCTCGGCGTCGACGTTCCGCTCATCGGCGACTTCCACTACAACGGCCACCTGCTGCTGACGAAATACCCCGATGCGGCCGCGGCGCTGGCCAAGTATCGGATCAACCCGGGTAACGTCGGGACGAAGCGCCGCGACGAGCAGTTCGCACAGATCATCGAGGTCGCGATCGCCAACGGCAAGCCGGTTCGCATCGGCGTGAACTGGGGCTCGCTCGACCAGCAGCTGCTCACCGCGATGATGGATGCCAATGCGGCGTCGGCGGATCCGAAGGACAGCCGCGAGGTGATGATCGAGGCGATGATCGAGTCGGCACTGCGATCGGCCCGTTTGGCGGAGGAGACGGGCCTTCCGCACGACCGCATCATCATCAGCGCCAAGGTCTCCGGCGTGCAGGATCTGGTCGAGGTCTACGCCCGCCTGGCGGAGCGGTGCGCGTACCCACTGCATCTCGGCCTCACCGAGGCAGGCATGGGAGCCAAGGGGATCATCACCTCGACCGCAGGTCTGGCGATCCTCCTGCAGCGTGGCATCGGCGACACGATCCGCGTGTCGCTCACCCCGGAGCCGGGCGGCGATCGGTCCCAGGAGGTCCAGGTCGCCCAGCAGGTCCTCCAGTCGCTAGGGCTCCGATCGTTCCTGCCGCAGGTCAGCGCCTGTCCGGGCTGCGGGCGGACGACGAGCACGTTCTTCCAGGAG
>Ga0299907_10002691_pt1 | contig 11086 bp, 8 predicted proteins | sample RVTome_16_FD_198680 | JGI IMG/M metagenome (GOLD analysis project Ga0299907, IMG submission 198680) | Soil microbial communities from uranium-contaminated site in the Upper Colorado River Basin, Wyoming, United States - RVT152D67 (version 2) ...
CTGAAGGGGGGCGGCTACCGGCCCAGCGCGAGCTCGCCTGGCGGCTGGGGGTGACGACCGGCACGGTCACCCGCGCCTATGCCCTGGTCGCCCAGCGTGGCCTGGTCGCGGGCGAGGTCGGCCGCGGTACTTACGTTCGCGGCGGCCCGACAGCGGCCGGCCGCGTCAATCCGGTCGTCGACGGCGCCGAGGGCTCAATCTCGCTGACCATCAACGCGCCGCCCGACCCGGGCTATCGCAGCCTGCTCGCCGAGGCTCTGGCCGAGCTCGATGGCGGCTCGGGGCTCGACGGCCTTCTGTCATACACGCCCAAACCCGGCTACGCCGATCATCGGGCGACGGCGGCGCGCTGGCTCGAGCGGTTCGGCCTGAACGCCGAGCCCGAGCAGGTGCTGATCACCGGCGGCGCCCATCAGGCGATCGTTGCCGCGCTGGCCGGCCTGACCCGGCCCGGCGATGCGGTGCTGGTGGAGCAGCTGACCTATGCCGGGACCTGCCACATCGCCGAGCGCCTCGGCCTGCATCTCGAAGGCCTGACCCTGGACGAGGAGGGCCTGATGCCCGAGGCTCTCGATGCAGCCGCCCGGACCAGCCGGGCGCGGCTCCTGTTCACGAACCCGACGGTGCACAACCCGACCACCGCCACCATGTCCCTTGCGCGGCGCGAGGCGATCGTCGCGCTCGCCCGCCGGCACGATCTGATCGTGATCGAGGACGACGTCTACGGCCACCTGCCGGAGCAGCGGGCGCCGGCGCTGGCGACGCTTGCGCCCGAGCGCACGATCCATCTCACCAGCGCGTCGAAGAGCATCGCCCCGGGCCTCCGGTTCGGCATGTTGCTGGCACCGGCGGCGCTGTATCCGCCGATCGCGGACGCGCAGCACGATCTGTTCCTGATCTGCCCCCCGCTCATGGCCGATCTGTTCAGGCACTGGGTCGCCAACGGCACCGCCGAGCGTCTGGCCGAGAAGCAGCGCCTGGAGGCAAGGGCCCGCCAGGCGATCGCCCGCGAGATCCTGGCCGGGCACGCGTTCCAGACCGTACCTGGTAGCTACCATCTGTGGCTGTCTTTGCCGGCGCCCTGGCGTACCGCCGAGTTCATGGCGACGCTTGCCGAGCGCGGCGTGGCGGTCGAGCCGGGCTCCGCGTTCGCCGCCGACCCGGCCAGGGCGCCCCACGCGGTGCGATGCTCGTTGAGCGGTGCCGCCGACCGAGAACGGCTGAGCAAGGCGCTGGAGATCATCGCGAGGACGCTCCGCGAGCAGCCCGCCCGCCGGCGCGAGGTGATCTGACATCTAGAGCGTTGAAGAAAGAGGCGAGGCCCGACGCCGAGACCGACCTCGCGGCCGGCGGGTCAGGCCGGCGCCGCCGGCCGCTCACTACCCTGATGGCCGGCGGTCATCGGCCCCGATGGGAGCCGCGCGACGCGTGGGGGAAACGCGCCGCGCGGCCGTCGCATCAGCGGGGGTTCGAGACGATCAGCAGCACCCCGCCGAGCAGCCGGCGGAGGTCGGAGAAAACCGTAGGCTTCATGTCCAGCCAGAGCCTCACGCCCTGAGTCGGCAAGCGATCGTACCCTTCGATCGCATCGGTCGCGGCGAGGCCCTGCGCCGCGAGGGCGAACAGCACCTCCTGCGTCGGATGATCGTAGACCGGCAGCGACTCCGCGCCGCCCGCCGGGCAACCGAGGCTGGCCCCTCCCGGGGTCATGAGCCGGACCCAACGCCAAGTCTCCGACCAGGTAGCGCGCGCATCCTTGAACATCTTGTTGGATTCGAACCGCTCGCCCTGCCGACGCAGCGCGAAGGCGCGATTGGTCAGGCTGCAGGCGAGGCGCGGGTCGCCAGATGTGAAGTGGCGCTCGGCGATGTCGAGGCCGCGCGCCCAGAGCAGGGGCGGCATGATGCCGTCGCCGGCGAGGAAAGCGATCGCCGCCTGCTCGAGATGGCGCTCCCAGGCGAGATCCGCGGCGGTGCCGCCGACCGGCGGGGCATGGCGGGCAGCGCTTTCCGAGACCGAAGCAAAACGCCCCTCTGGCACCGGCATTGCTCTCTCCATCCGTAGCGCGACCGCATCGGCATGGATGCGAACTCCATGGGATCTTCCCCGTTCTGGCCTCGATGTTGAAGTTAACTGCCGTTAGCCATGATCGTACCGGCCATGCCTCGCGGAACTGCGATGTCCGTTCTGGCATCGCGGATGGGCCCATCCGCCGGCCTTACCGGACCCGCCTCGCAAGGTCGTCCGCCCAGACCGAGACGGCCGGCGCGGCCGATCGCGAAGCCCGCGGCCGCTACGATCGGGGCGCTGCCTGGCCCTCTTCGCGATCGCGCACGATCTGGACCGAGCAGCGCGCGTGGCGGGCCACCCGGGCAGCGTTCGGGCCGAGCAGGTAGTCCTTGAGCGACGGGCGGTGCGAGGCCATGACGATCAGGTCGGCCTCGACCTCCTCGGCGGCCTCCAGGATTTCCTCGTAGATCGTGCCATGGCGCACCATGATCTCGGCGTCGACCCCCTCGGGCAGCTGGTCGGCCACCAGCTCCTCCAGGCGCTTCTTCGCCTGCTCCATCAGACCCTGGCGGTCGTACTCGATCGATCCCTGCTGGGCGCCGCGGATCGCATAGCGCCAGTCGACGCCGGCGAACACGTCGGGCACCACGGTCAGGACATGAAGCTTGGCGCCCTGGCCCCTGGCGGCATTCACGGCTGCGGGCAGCGCGCCGATCCAGGAGCTTTTGTGCTGCACGTCGATCGGCACCAGAATGCTCTTATACATGCTGGTCTCCCGAGGTTGCGATCGCAAAGGGCGGTCAGATCCGGTGCTGCTCCTGGTTCATCGGCTCGAGCGTCCGGCGCGGCTCGACCTGCGCTCGCAGGCTGGGTTCCCGCTGCCGCGGCGGCTTGCGGAAATACAGATGGGCGAGATAGACGCAGACCAGGATCACGATCAGGTTGACGAAAGACTGCGCGGGCGAGGCGCTGACCGACGCCGCCGCCGGCCTGGGCTGCGGGCGCAGGATGGCAGGCGAGGGCAGCGCCGGGTCGATCTGCTCCGAGCCTGCCAGGTTCTCGTTCAGGCTGAGGACACTCTTGTCGGCGAGCGGCAGGATCTCGCCGATCGCGGCCGCTCCCGGACCCGCCGAGCCAACCGGGATCGTGCTCCTCGATGGCCCCGCCAGGACCACCTGGGCGCCGATCGTGTCGATTGGCTGGTCCTGACCTTCGTAGGTATCGGCCGGGATGCGCGAGAGGCGGAGGAAGGGGAAGCGGATCAGGTTGTTGCCGCTCTGCCATTCGGGCAGGGACAGAAGACGAAGGCCGTTGTCGCGAATGAGATCGCCGATCTCCGGATGACCGGACGCCGCCATCAGGAACAGGGCGTCGAGCTGGCCGTCCTGCAACGCCCGGATCTGCGCTGGCAGCGGATCCTCCTCGCCGGATCCGGCCGCCTCGAGAGTCACCTCGTCGACGAGCGCGAGCGAGCTCACCACCATGCGCGCAACGCGCTCCGACGAGCCATCCTCGGGACCAACGCCGAGCGTTCGCACGTCGGCAAGCGAGCGCACCCCGCTCGCGCGCGGCGTGATCAGATGGGCCATGTCGTAGCCGACGACGCCGAGCGCCTGCGCCGGCACGTTCTGCTGTGGAAACACGTCATCGGTCAGGTCGAAGAACGAGCTGCCATCGACCAGGGCGATGCGGGCCTGGCCGCCGGTCATCGCGCGCATCGGGTCGGCCACCTGCACCGGGCTCACGTTCCGGCCCTGGAAGGTCCTGCGGGTCGCGGTGAGCGCCTGGGCGATCTGACCGCTGCGCGAGTCGAACGGCCCGACCGCGAGGCGCAGCTCCTCGACCGCCGCCACCTGGTCGCCGCCCTCGATGATCCCGGCCTCGGCCAGGAAGCGATGCGCGACGTCGCGCGGGTCCTGCCCCTCGAGCTCGACGGCCGCGTTCATCTGTTGCATCGCGGCGGTGTCGATCGTGCCGGCGAGCCGGTCGAGAGCGTCCGCGAGCGCCGGGAAGCGCTCCTGGGCCGACCGGCGCACGAGCGGCGCCGGCTGATAGGTCGGGAAGAAGTCCAGGTCGTCCTCGAGCACGGTGAGGTCGAACTCGGCGATCTGGCCGTCGGTCGAGAATCCCTCGACGACATCGACCTGGTTCTTCAGGAGCGCGTCGTAGAGCTCTGCCTTGCCCTCGGCCAGAGGGCTCGTGACCAGCGCCGCCTCCGCCTCCAGGCCATAGCGGCGCAGCAACGGGGCGTAGCCGTCGACCGGGCGCTCCTGAAACTCGTCGTCGATCCCGAACCGGACCGGGGCGTCGATCGTCGCAAGCTCGCTGACCCGGGTGATGCCGAGATCCTGCGCGCGATCGGTGCGCATGACCAGCTCGTAGTCGTTGGCGAAGCCGAGCCGCTCGCCCCATTCGAGCCCGAGCGGACCGTACAGCTCCTCGACCCGTGCATAGGCCTGATCGCCATCGCTGATCGGCGGCTGGCCGAGCAGGACGAGACCGGTGCCGTTGTACTCTGGATAGACGTCGATGTCGCCGCGCTTGAGGGCCTCGATGTTCTCGAAGGTGCCGCCGTAGGGGATCGCGCGATCGACTCGGATGCCGGCCGACTCCGCGACCTCGGCGATAATCTCGCCGAGGATCAGCTGCTCAGTGAAATCCTTGGAACCGACGGTCAGCGGGCGCTCACCGTCGCCGCAGCCGGCGAGCGCGATGGCGCCGATCCAGGCGATCGCAACCGGTCGAAGCCGCATCGTCAAGCCCTCCCGTTCGTCTTCGCCGTCCCCGGTCCGGCGCGGCGCGCCGGCCGCTCCGTCACTCGCCTGCCCTGAGCGCGGCCTCTCGCGCGCCCGTCGCCGGGGCGGAGGCGTCCTCCCGGATGGTTCTCAAGAAGCCGATGATCTGCAGGATCAGGATCAGGGAGAACGGGATGGCGCCGGTGATCGCCATCGCCTTCGCGACCTCGATGCTGCCGGTGAACAGGGTCGCGACGGTGATGGCGCTGATGATCACCGCCCAGATCAGCTTGTGCGGGACGCGCGGGTTGAGATCGCCGTCGGTGGTCATCATGGCGACCACGAAGGTGCCGGAATCGGCGCTCGTCACCAGGAAGATGAAGATCAGGGCGACCGCGGCGACGCTCAGGAGCTCGCTCAGCGGGAAGTAGCCGAACAGGGCGAAGAGCGCCTTGGTGACGTCCTCGAACACGAGGTCGGCGAGCCCGCCTGGGCCGTTGAACTCGATGTAGAAGCCGGCGCCGCCGAAGGTGGCGAACCAGAGCATCGAGAACATGGTCGGGATCAGCACCACGCCGACCATGAACTCGCGGATCGTGCGGCCGCGGCTGATCCGGGCGATGAAGATGCCGACGAACGGCCCCCAGGCGAGCCACCAGATCAGGTAGGTGAGCGTCCAGCCGGCGGTCCAGTCGGTGAGTCCCTGGTACGGGAACAGGCGGAACGAGACCGCAATCAGGTTGCTGAAGTAGTCGCCGATCGTGGTCGTGAAGGTCTCCAGCAGGAACCGGGTCGGGCCGACGAACAGGATGAACAGGAGCACGAAGATCGCGAGCAGCATATTGATGTTGCTGAGGATCTTGATCCCCTTGTCGACCCCGGTGCTGGCCGAGACGAAGAAGCAGACCGCGAGCGCTGCCAGGATGTAGACGCTCATCGAGACCGATTCGGGCGTGCCGAACACCTCGGCGAGGCCGGCCCGCACCTGGAGCGTACCCATGGAGAGCGAGCCGGCCAGCCCGAAGATGACCGCGAGCACGCCAAGCACGTCCGCGGTGTTGCACAAGGCGTTGGTCTGGCGGCTGCCCCCGAAGGCCCATCGGATCGGCGTCGAGATCAGGGACGGCGCATCCTTGCGGAACACGAAATAGGCGATCACGAGCGCGCAGACCGCGTAGATCGACCAGGCGTGCAGGCCCCAGTGCAGGTTCGTGATCACCATCGCCTGGCGCGCGGCGTCGGGCGTCTCGCCCGGCATGCCGGGCGGCGAATAATAGTGGTACATCGGCTCCGCGGCGCCCCAGAAGAGCAGGCCCGCCCCCATGCCGCCGGCAAACAGCATGGCGATCCAGGACGGGGTCGAGAACTCCGGCTGCTCGTCGTCGCGGCCGAGCTTGATGTCGCCATAGGGACCGATCGCCAGGATCGCGCTCAGCGCGAGAAAGCCCGTACATAGCAGAAGGAAGAACCAGTCCAGGCTGTCGAGCGCGAAGCCGGTTAGGGCCTGCGCTGCGCCCGTCATGCTGTCGGGGTCGATCACGCCCCAGGCACCGATCCCGCCGCACAGGAGGACCGAGACGACGAAGACGGTGTTGATCGAGCCTTTCATGCCGCGCCGCCTCCCGTCTCCCGGTGCGCCCGCGCCCGAGAAGCGCGATGGGTTGTCGACGGCCCAGATTCGACGCGACGGCGCGTTCTGCCCTGAGCGTCCCTTCAAGCGTTCGTCGAGGGCGGGCTTCGTAACGCTTGAGGTTAACGATCGGGACCGATTCGGCAACCGCCTTTCTTGGCTATGGACAAATCCGGTGCGCGGGTTCGAGGTAGGGGCGGAAGAAAGCGTGACCCGCCGATCTCTGGAAAGGGGCACCCATCGAAACCCATGGAAAGCGACGCCTACGTCCAATTCATCGAGGTCGAGAAGACCTACGACGGCGAGACCCTGGTCGTGAAGAAGCTCAGCCTCGACGTGGTGCGCGGCGAGTTCCTGACCCTGCTCGGCCCGTCGGGCTCGGGCAAGACCACCTGTCTGATGATGCTCGCCGGCTTCGAGGCGGTGACCCAGGGCGAGATCGTTCTCGAGGGCCGGCCGATCAACAACGTGCCGCCCTACAAACGCGACATCGGCGTGGTGTTCCAGAACTACGCCCTGTTCCCGCACATGACGGTCGGCGAGAACCTCGCCTTCCCCCTCGAGGTCCGCAGGGTGCCCAAGGCGGAAATAGAGCAGCGGATCGGAAGGGCGCTGGACATGGTGCAACTCGAGGGCTTTCGCCATCGCCGGCCGGCACAGCTCTCGGGCGGCCAGCAGCAGCGGGTCGCGGTCGCGCGGGCCCTGGTGTTCGAGCCCAAGCTCGTGCTGATGGACGAGCCGCTCGGCGCCCTCGACAAGCAGCTGCGCGAGCAGATGCAGTACGAGATCCGGCACATCCACGAGCGCGCCGGCGTGACCGTGGTCTACGTGACCCACGACCAGTCCGAGGCGCTCACCATGTCGAATCGGATCGCCGTGCTGAACCATGGGCGCATCCAGCAGCTGGCGAGCCCGGAGGAACTCTACGAGCGGCCCGAGAACGCTTTCGTCGCCCAGTTCATCGGCGAAAGCAACCGGCTGCCCGGCACCGTGCGGGAGGTCAACGGGCATACCTGCGTGGTCGAGGTCGACGGCGGTGCGGTGCATGCGCTCGCGGTCAAGGTGGATGGCGCGGGCACCCCCTCGACCCTGTCGCTGCGCCCGGAGCGGGTGCTGCTCGACCCGCCGCCGGAGTCCTGCCCGAACCAGTTCGAGGCGCGGGTCGAGGAGCTGATCTACCACGGCGACCATACGCGCTTGCGCGTGCGCGCCTGCGGCCGCGACGACTTTGTCATCAAGGTGCCCAACGCCGCCGGCCGGGCGCAGCTCGAGGTGGGCGCCGCGATCAGGATCGGCTGGCGGATCGAGGACTGCCGCGCCCTCGACGCGAGCTGAACCGGAAGCCGCGCCCGGGCCGGCGCGCGGCTACTGCGACGCCGGATCGAGGTTCCAGATGTCGCGGTGCAGGCGCCAGCTGCCGTCGTCGCCCCGCTGCCAGACCACGACGTACTTGCCGGCGACGGGGACCGCCTTGCCGACCGAGCCGGTCGTCGTCAGCGACACCTTGCCGACCTCGACCGCAAGGTCGCCTGCATCGAGAACCTCCACGGTCTGCAGATCGAGATCCTTCAGGCCGGCGTCGATCGCGCCCTGCCAGAACTCGGCGATCGCGGCGCTGCCGTCGACCCTTGCGCCATCCGGGGGCAGGACCGCGGCGTCGTCGGTGTACAGGGCGCCGACGGCGGCGCCATCGCCGCTGTTGAATGCATGCTCGAACTCGGCGCTGGCCGCCTTGATGCCTTCCTCGGCGCTCTCGGCCGCCAGGGCGGCTCCGTGGACGAGCAGCAAGGCGGGAACGATCGTCAACAAACGCTTCATCGCAAATTCCTCCAGTTGAAATCGGTGCTCGCGCTGGATCGTCGATCGCATGCTGCCACAACCCGACCGGCACGCAAGATCGATCTCGACGCGAACGTCGGACTGGTCGACCCCTCCAACACCGGTCTTGCCGGAAGACGCGGATTTGAGGACCTTTGTGCTATGAAATGCGGAATCGGCGTGCAGCCGAACACCTGAGAACGAGGGAGACGATGATGACGAGGCATCTGTTCGGGATCGGCGCGGCGGGGATCGCGGCCGCAGCCCTGCTCGGGTTGCCGAGCGGTCCGGTATCGGCGGCGGATCTGACCGTGACCTCCTTTGGCGGCGCCTACCAGGACGCCCAGCGCGAGGTCTATTTCGAGCCGTTCAAGCAGGAGACCGGCATCGATCTTGTGGAGGACGTCTGGAACGGCGGCGTCGGCGCGATCCGCGCCAAGGTCGAGGGCGGCGGCGAGGAATGGGACTTGGTCCAGGTCGAGGCCGAGGAGCTGGTGATTGGCTGCGAGGAGGGTTTGTACGAGCCGATCGACTGGGACGCCATCGGCGGCAAGGACCAATTCATCGAGGCGGCTGTCGACGATTGCGGCGTCGGCACCATCGTCTGGTCGACCGCCCTCGCCTACGACGCCGACAAGATCACGGACACCCCGCCGCAGAGCTGGGCCGATTTCTGGGACACAGAAAGATACCCCGGCAAGCGCGGGCTGCGCCGACATCCAAAGTACACGCTCGAGTCCGCGCTCATGGCTGATGGCGTCCCACCCGACCAGGTCTACGAGGTCCTGCGGACCGAAGAGGGCGTCGATCGCGCGTTCGCCAAGCTCGACGAGATCAAGGGCGACATCATCTGGTGGGAGGCAGGCGCCCAGGCGCCGCAGCTCCTGGCGTCGGGCGAGGTCATCATGACCAACGCCTGGAACGGCCGGATCTCGGCGGCCAACGAGGAGGGCCGCAACTTCAAGATCGTCTGGCCGGAGAGCATCTACGCGGTCGACAGCTGGGTGATCCTCGCGAACTCCCCGCACAAGGACGCGGCGCTCGAGTTCATCGCGTTCGCGAGCCAGCCCGAGCACCAGAGCAACCTACCCAAGTCGATCGCCTACGGGGTCACCCACAAGGACGCCGCCGCGCAGATCGACAAGGAGATCCTTCAGGACCTGCCGACCGCGCCGGACAACCTCGAGGGCGCGATCCAGCTCGATACCGAGTACTGGGTCGAGAACGTCGAGCCGCTGATGGAGCGGTTCACCGCCTGGGCGGCGCAGTAGGGGCGACGGCGCGGGGAGCCCCGGGACTCTGCGTGCCGATGTGGCGTCCCGTCAGGAGGAGGCCGGTGGCGCCGCGCTCACATGCCCCGCCCTCGCCTTGGCGGCGCGTCGGCGCTCGAGCTCCTCGGCAAGCGCCGGGCTGATCCGGCCGGTGGAGAAGACCTCGGCATAAAGCTCCTCGGGCAGGAAGTCGCGGCCGGCTTGGCTGAGCCGGTAGGCGAGCTTTCGGGCGAGGCCGAACTCGGTCGCGGGCTCGCGGATCGTGTCGCCCGCATCGTGCACCCAGTTGCCCGGGTTGGCACCCATCTCGGCGGCGAGCGTCGCCCACAGCCCCGTCTCCTCGCCGTCGGGATCGGTCCGGGGGAAAACCAGGTGGCCGACCGGCCGGGGATCCTGCTGCCAGGGCTCGGTCAGCTCGCCGGTGGGGGTCCGCGTCTCGTCGGTAAAGGCCAGCCAGTGAACCCGGAACTCCACGTCGCCGCGGTTCTGGCGCTCTCGCCATTCGTCCGAGAGATAGCGCTCGCCGGGCCTGAGCGCGCGCCGCCCGTTGTCGTCCCGGACCGGCTCGAAGACGAACTTGCCCGCCGTCGCGCCGACCTCCTCGATGCCCGTCCAGTAGGTCTGATACGCGGTGCTCGAGCGCAGGGTGCGGGAGGTCTGGGCGAGGATGTGGCCGAGGCCCTTGAGCCCGTCCTTGATCCCGAGCTCGCGGATCAGGGCCGCGGCGAACTTGGTCTGCGCCGCGGCCAGGTCCAGGAGATCGAGCTCGCCGAGGCCGCTGCCGAACGGCGCCTCGACGCCCGCCGAGGCCGCGGTCGCCTTCAGGAGCTTCACGAACTGGCGATGATCGTCGGTCGGCGAACTCGGATCGTTGATCGCGAGGAAATCGACCCGTTGCCCGGCCGCGGTCCAAAACGCCGCCATCAGCCCCAGAAAGTCCGGATCGGTCTCCAGATGCGCGTAGCCCAGGCCGGTGGACAGCCGGCCGATGCCGGGATGGCGCACGCCGGGCACGAACAGGCCGACGCCCTCCAGGTCGGCGGGAAGATCCACGTCGATCCGCAGCTCCACCCGGCCGCCTGCGATCTGATACTGGTGAGCGACGCGATCGCCCGCGGTCAGATCGGGGTGCTTCGCCACCATCTCGGCCTGAATCTCAGGGATCGCGGCGACCTCGTCGGCGACCCGCTCCAGATCCTCCGGCCCCGGGCGAAACGGCGTCCAGCCCGCCTCGGACCCTGGCCCCCTGCGCCTGATCATCAGCAATCTCCTCCAACGCGATGGTCGGCAGCGATCGGCAATCGGACGAATTCGCGGCACGCGCCGCGTACAACTGACGGTACGCGCCGGCAGCCTCGAAGGTCAATCTTCGGCTTTTCCCGGGAAGGGCTCGTCACGCGCCCCCTGCGCGAGACGGTTGCGCCCGCGCCCGCGCCGGGGCGATAAGCTCGTCGCTCGACCTGGCGGAGGCGAAGACATGACGGGCGACAAGGTCATGGCCGGCGACGAGGCGACAGCTGCCGCGACGCTGCACGAGGATGCGCTGGTGTGGGACGCCCATGCCTGCATGCCCCTGCACCCCGACGCCGATCTCTCGGCGCTCGCCCGCCACAAGGCGGCCG
>Ga0299907_10002692_pt1 | contig 11086 bp, 8 predicted proteins | sample RVTome_16_FD_198680 | JGI IMG/M metagenome (GOLD analysis project Ga0299907, IMG submission 198680) | Soil microbial communities from uranium-contaminated site in the Upper Colorado River Basin, Wyoming, United States - RVT152D67 (version 2) ...
CGCCGCAACCTGAACAGCGACTTCGTCGGCGGCGCGTACGTGTTCCCCGGCGGCGGCGTCGACGAGGCCGACCGTCACGCCGAGCTCGAAGCGGTGTGCCGCGGCCTGTCGGACGACGCGGCGAGCGCCCGCCTCGGCATCGAGCGGGGCGGCCTCGCGTTCTGGGTCGCTGCCATCCGCGAGTGCTTCGAGGAAGCGGGCGTGTTGCTCGCTGCGTCGTCCCATGGGCCGCTCGCGCTCGACGACCCCGTCACCGCCGATCGCTTCCGCCTGCACCGCAAAGCGGTGGACGCGGGTGAGCGCCGCCTGGTCGAGGTGTGCGTGCAGGAAGGGCTGCAGCTCACCGTCGACCGCGTCCACTACTTCAGCCACTGGATCACCCCGGTTGGGCCGCCGCGCCGTTACGACACGCGCTTCTTCGTCGCCGCCGCACCTGCCGGCCAAGAGCCGCTGCACGACGACCGCGAGACCATCGCCAGCCTCTGGGTGCAGCCGGCCGACGCGCTCGAACGCCACCGCCGCGGCGGCCTCGACCTCATCTTGCCGACGATCCGCAACCTCGAGGCGATCTCGCGCTTCGAGCGCAGCGCTGACCTGCTCGACGCCGCGGCGCGCATCACCGACGTGCCCGCGATCCAACCGCGGATCGTGCGCGACGAGGACGGCGGCACGCGCATCCTCCTGCCCGGCGACCCCGGCTACGACGAGGCGGCGACCAGGCTTCCCGACGGGCCCATGCCGGGGCGTCCCGGCGGGCCGAGCACCGATGCGTGACCTCACGCCCGGCCGCGTCGTGTCGCTGTCGAAGCGGGTGCGCCGCATCGTCGCGCCCAACCCCGGCGTGATGACTGGGCCCGGCACCAACACCTACCTCGTCGGCCACGAGCAGATCGCGGTGATCGACCCCGGCCCCGACGACGACGTCCACCTCGACGCGATCGCGCACGCGGGCGGCAGCGCCATCCGCTGGATCGTCGTCACGCACACGCACTCCGACCACTCGCCCGGCGCGGAGCCGTTGCGCAAGCGGCTGCGGCCCGACGTGCTCGTCCTCGGGTTCGACGAGCGCGACGGCTTCGACCCGGACGCGGACGTTCACGACGGCCACACCATCGACGCCGACGAGTTCACGCTGCGGGCGCTGCACACGCCCGGACACGCGTCCAACCACCTCTGCTACTTGCTCGAAGAGGAGCGGCTGCTGTTCTCGGGTGACCACATCATGAACGGCTCGACCGTCGTGATCGCGCCGCCCGACGGCGACATGGCCGCGTACCTCGCGTCACTCGAACGGCTCAAGGTGTACGCGCTGCGTGCCATTGCGCCCGGTCATGGCGACGTCATCGACGACCCCGCGGCGAAGATCGCCGAGTACGTCACGCACCGCCTCGCCCGCGAGGCCGCGGTGGCCGCCGCGCTCGCAGGAGCAGGCCCGGCCACCGTCGAAGAGCTGGTACCGCACGTTTACCGCGACGTGGACGCGTCGTTGTTCCCAATTGCCCGGTATTCGCTGTGGGCGCACCTCCGCAAGCTACGCACGGACGGGCGCGCCGCAACGGGCGATCCGGACGACCTCGGGGCCCGATGGGAGCCCACCTCCACGACCGGGTAGGGCAACCGCACACGCCCGTCGAACATCTTCGGTGAGCTATGGACCCGTCGATGCCCAGCCGCAGCACCGGTCGCCCTCATCTCCTGCCCCTGGCCGATGCGGCCAAGGTGATCGGCCTGCCGGAGGACGCGGTCCTCGGGCTCGCCGCCGCAGGCTTCATCTCGCGCGTCGACCAGGGCGGTGAGGTCCACTTCCCGCTGTCCGACCTCAAGGCCTTCGTGGCCCGCAACGCGGACAACGGCTCCGGCAACCTCTTCCTCACCGAGCCCGGCAGCGTCGACGCCGCTGACCTGCTGAAGGCGTTGCACGGCAAGACCGCGCAGATGGCCGCCCGCGCCTTCGAGATCTTCTCCGAGGTCTTCCCGGAGGCGGCCGACTGGACGGACGCGGAGCACGCCCGCTTCGTCGCCCAGGCCAAGGCCCGCTTCGAGGCGATCCTGGCGGTTGCCAGCCAGGGCGCCGAGGTGGACGAGGCGCTGGTCGAGGACCTCGAAGAGGTCGGTGCCGCGGCCGCGTGGGCGGGATCGCCGCTGCCACAACTCCTCGTGCTGCTGCGCATCTCGCGCGACCTCGTGGTGCAGACCGCGGTTGAGGTGGCCGACGAGCGCGGTCGTCACTGGAGCCTGCCGCTCGCGCTGCTGCTCACGCGCGTCCTCCCAGCGATGGACCGCCTCACCGACTCGATCGCGCAGGGCTACTGGTCGGTGGTGATCGGGCGCGAGGCCGAGCAGAAGGCGCGCTACGAGCACGTCGTCGAGCACTCGTCGGACGGCGTGTACGAGGTCGACCTCAACGGCTGCGTGCAGTACGCCAACCCGCAGCTCGCCGTGATCCTGGGTCGCCCGCTCGATCAGCTCATTGACGCCCGCCTCGGCGAGGTGGTCACGCCGATGGACGGCGCGTCCGTCGGCCCGCTGATGAGCGAGCCGCCCGGTGGCGCCCGCCGGTTGGAGCTCGCGATCCTCCGGCCGGATGGCGTGCGCCGCGTGCTCGAAGTCCGTATGACGGTGCGAACCGAAGGTGGGCAGGCCGTCGGCTTCCAGGGCGTCGTGCGCGACGTCACCGCCATGCGCGACCTCGAGAACGACAAGAACGAGTTCCTCGCGCTGATGACGTACGACCTGCGCCAGCCGCTCACCACGATGCTCGGCCTCGGTGCCACGCTCGAAGCGCACGCGGATGATCTCGCCACCGATCGCATCGAGCGCATGGGCGCCGCGATCCGCCGGCAGGCCGAGCGCATCAGCCGCCTCGCCGACGACCTCTACGACATCAGCCGCCTCGACGCGAACTCGCTGCTGCTCAGCCCGCGCCGCGTCGAGGTCGTGGCGGTGATCGAGTCCGCGCTCGCGACCGTCGAGCGCGGCTTCGAGGTTGACGTCGACGCGCCCGCCGGCCTCGAAGTGGTCGCCGACCCGCGCCGCCTCGAACAGGTCATCGCCAACCTCGTCGAGAACGCGCTCACATACGGCGCGCTGCCGGTGCAGGTGCGCGTGGCCGAGATCAGCTCCGACGGCGGCGTCGAGATCGCGGTGATCGACCACGGCACCGGCGTGCCGTCCGCGCTCGTCCCCTCGCTGTTCAACCGCCTGCGGTTGATCGCGCATCGCGAACGCGACCGGTCGAAGTCCACCGGCCTCGGCCTGTCGCTCGTGAAGGGCCTCGTCGAGGCCATGGGCGGCCGCGTCTGGTACGAGCAGGTGCCGGGCGAGGGAGCCGACTTCCGCTTCACCTTGCCGTTCCCCCGTCGCTGACGGCTACCGTCCCCGCCCATGCTGCCGGCGCCCATGCTCTCGGCGAGAGGCGTGCGCAAGACGTACCGCAGCGGCGCGCAGGCGGTCGACGCGCTGCGCGGGGTCGACCTCGACGTCGGCGCGGGCGAGTTCGTCGCCGTGATGGGAGCGTCGGGTTCGGGCAAGACGACGCTGCTCAACTGCCTCTCGGGTCTCGACGACCTCGACGACGGCACCGTGGTGCTCGACGGCCAGGATCTCCACGCCATGTCCGACGGGCAGCGCACGCGCCACCGGGCCTCGAAGATGGGCTTCATCTTCCAGGCGTTCAACCTCATCCCCGTGTTCACCGCGGTGGAGAACGTCGAGCTGCCGCTGCTGTTGGCCGGGCGCCTGCCCAAGGAGGCGCGTGACGCGGCCGTGGACACACTGGACCGCGTCGGGCTCGGCCACCGGCTTCGCCACCATCCCACCGAGCTGTCCGGCGGCGAGCAGCAGCGCGTCACGATCGCCCGCGCCCTCGCCGGTCGCCCCGCCATCGTGTGGGCGGACGAGCCCACCGGCAACCTCGACTCCGAGACGGCGGACGCGGTGATGGCGTTGCTGCACGAGCTGCACGCCGAAGGGCTCACACTGATCCTCGTGACGCACGACCAGGGCATCGGCGGCTCAGCCGAGCGCCGCATCGTGATGCGCGACGGTGCGATCGTCGTCGACGAGCCCGTGCGCGTCGCATGACCCCCACGTCTCGTTTTGTCCCGTGGAACGTGGCGCCATGAGCCACGTTCCACGGGACAAAACGGCGGTGGTTCCGACCCGTCTGGCCTGGGCGGTAGCCGCGCTGCTCGCCGCCGGTGTCTTCGCCACGGGGATCGTGCCACCGCTTGCCCTCGTGCTGTCGCTGCCGTTCCTCGTGCTGCTGGCGTTCCGGCCGGTGCTGCGCCGGCTAGCGCTGGGACACATCGCCCGCCGGCCGCGCGAGACCGCGCTGGTGCTGCTCGGGTCGCTGCTCGGCACCGCCATCATCACCGGTTCGTTCGTGGTGGGCGACACCCTCGACGCGTCGGTGACCCGTGGCATCCACACCAAGCTCGGCCCGATCGACGTGCTCGTCACCACGCCGGGCGACGTTGACGCGCTGGAACGCGCCCTCGCTGCGCTGCCGCCAAGCGTGTCCGACGGCGTACTACCGATCACCGACGCGGGTGTCGCCGTGTCGACCACGGGTGCCACGCCCATCGCCGAGCCCGGCGCGCAGCTCGTCGAGGTGGACTTCGCGAGGGCGGCGCGCTTCGGCGGCGACCCGGACGTCACCGGCATCGAAGGGTCGACGCCGCGCGAGAACGAGGCCGCGCTCGGCGAGGACCTTGCGAACGCGCTCGACGTCAAGGTGGGCGACGACGTGCGCGTGTTCGCCTACGGTGCCGACCGCACGTTGCGCGTCGTGCGCGTGCTGCCCCGGTTGGGCGTCGCCGGCTTCGACCGCCGCACCCAGGGCAGCCGCTCGCTCACGGTCTTCGCCGCGCCCGGCTTCGCGGAGTCGCTGGCCGCGGCCGGGCCCGTCGCTGGTGAGCCGCCGCAACGCATCGTCGCTGTTTCGCAGACCGGTGGAGTCGCGGAGCACGCTGACGACACCGGCGCGTTGGAGCGCGCCGTGAGCGCGGTGGCGCGCGACGCGGGACTGCAGGTGAACGTGATCGACATCAAGGAGCGCGTGCGCGACGAGGCGAAGGTGGTCGGCGACGCCTTCACGCAGCTGTTCACCATGGTGGGCCTGTTCGCCGTGCTCGCCGGCGTGCTGCTGCTGGTGAACATCTTCGTGATGCTGGCCCAGGAGCGGCAGTCCGAGCTCGGCATGCTGCGCGCCGTCGGCTTGCGCCGCGCCAGCCTCGTCGGATCGTTCTCCCTCGAAGGCTGGCTCTACGCGCTTGGCTCGTCGGTGCTCGGCACGGTGGCCGGCCTCGGCGTCGGGCGCGTCATCGTGATCGTCGCGTCGAGCTTGTTCGGCTCCACCGCGGGCTCGCCTCGCAACTCGGGTCTCGAGCTCGTCTTCACACCGGAGCGCGCCAGCCTGCAGATCGGTTTCCTCATCGGCTTCGTGATCTCGCTCGTCACGGTAGTGGCGACGTCGGTGTCGATCGCGCGTCTGAACGTCATCCGCGCCATCCGCGAGCTGCCGAAGCCGCCGGTATCGGGGACGCGCCCGGTGCTGGTGGCGCTCGGGGTGTTCCTCGCCGTCGCCGGCGCGGTTGCCACTGTCGCGGCCATCGCCAGCGAGGTGCCGGCGATGATCCTGCTGTCGCCGTGCCTGCTCGCGGTCGGCGTCGTGCCGTTGACCGGACGCGCGCCGCACCGCCGCCGCGTCCTCCTGTCGATCGACGCGGGCGCGCTGCTGGCATGGGCGATCGTGGCGTTCGCGCTGTTCCCCCGCGCGTTCCGCGATGTCGAGATCGCGGTGTTCGTGGTGCAGGGCGTCATCCTCGTGGCGTCGGGCGTTGCCGCGCTGTCGCTCAACCAGGAGCTGATCGGCGCGGTGGTGCGCCGCGTCGGCGGCGGGGCGCGGTCGACGGCGCTGCGCCTCGGCCTCGCCTACCCGCTCGCTCGCCGCTTCCGCACCGGCATGACGCTCGCGATGTACGCGCTCGTCGTGTACATGCTCGCCACCATCACCGTCTTCAGCCACCTGTTCGGCGAGCAGATCGCCGAGTTCACGCGCCTGGTGTCGGGCGGCTTCGATCTCGTCGCCACCACGAACCCGACCAACCCGCCGACCGTCGAGCAGCTCGCGGCCACGCCGGGCGTCGAGCGCGTCGCGCCGATCGCGGAGGTCAACGGCGAGTGGACGCTGCAGAACCCGCCGGCCGGTGGTCGCCGCGCCAAGGGGACCGTCACGTGGCCCGCTGCTGCGTTCGACGAGTCCTTGATACGTGAGCGGGCACCGTCGCTGGCGGCGCGCCCGCCGCAGTACGCCACGGACGCAGACGCGTACCGTGCCGTGCTCGCCGACCCGAACCTGTTCATCCCGACCGGCTTCTTCCTCGAACAGGGCGGCGGCCCGCCGTCGCCGCCGCGCATCGGCGACCGCTACTTCTTGCGCGATCCGGTGACCGCGAAGGCACGCCTGCTCACCGTTGCTGCGGTGGCCGAGGCCGGCTTCGGCAACCTACGGCCGATGATGTCATCGGAGACGCTGCAGTCCGTGTTCGGCCCGCGCGCGGTGTCCAACGTCTTCTACGTGAGCACGTCCCGCGGTGCCGATCCCGACGAAGTCGCCGGGCGCATCAGCGCCGCGTTCATCGCCAACGGCGCCGACGCCCACTCGTTCACGCGGATCGTCGTCGAGAACCTGAGCCAGCAGCAAGGGTTCTTCCAGCTGATGCGCGGCTACCTCGCCCTGGGGCTCGTCGTCGGCATCGCCGGCCTCGGCGTCGTGATGGTGCGCGCCGTGCGCGAGCGCAGGCGCGAGGTGGGCGTGCTGCGCGCCCTCGGGTTCGACGCGCGCGCGGTGCGACGAGCCTTCGTGGTGGAGTCGGCGTTCGTCGCGGTCGAGGGCATCCTCACGGGGACGGTGCTCGCCGTGGTCACGACGTGGCGGCTGGCAAGCAACGTCGACTTCGGCGCGACGCTGAAGTACGACGTGCCGTTCGTGTCGCTCTCGTTGCTCGTGCTGGCCACGATCGCCGCGTCGCTGCTCGCCACCGCGGCACCCGCGCAGCAGGCGTCACGCATCCGGCCTGCCGTCGCCCTTCGCATCGCGGACTGAGGTGGCGTCGGGGTCAGCTGTCGGAGTCGGCACGGCCGAGCGTGGCCTCGACCGTGTCGAGCAGGCGCGCCGTGCAACCGGCCATCTCCACCAGCGGCATCGCGGTGTTGGCGACGCAGTCGGCGAGCGTGGCGAACGCATCGGCAACCGCATCACCCGATCCGGCACCGGCCAGAGCGGCGGGCCGGCCCGTGTCGCCGCCGGCAGCAATGGAAGGGTCGAGCGGGATCGACCCGAGCAGCGGTGCACCGACCTCGTCCGCCAACCGCTGACCGCCGCCTTCGCCGAACAACGCGTACCGGGTTCCATGCGAACACACGAACGCGCTCATGTTCTCGATCACGCCGGCAACGCGCAGGTAGCCCTTGCGCGCCATGTCCGCCGCACGCGTGGCGACCTTCTGCGCGGCGAGCGAAGGTGTCGTGACGATCACTACCTCGGTGCGCGGCACCATGCGCGCCAGGCCCATCTGCACGTCGCTCGTGCCGGGCGGCATGTCGATGAGCAGGTAGTCGAGGTCGCCCCACTGCACGTCCTCGAGGAAGTGCTGCACGGCGCGGTTGAGCATGAGACCGCGCAGCATCACCGCTTGGTCCTCCTCGGCACCTTCGATGGAACCCATCGACACCACTTCGAGGCTCCCGCCCGCGTCACCGATCGGCTTCTGTAGGGGCTGGATGCGGACGCGGCCCTGGGCGTCTTTGGCGGCATCGACGCGGCCGGGCATGCCGAGCATGCGCGGGATGGAGAACCCGCCGATGTCCGCGTCGAGCACGCCGACCGTCAGCCCGCGTTGCGCGAGCGCAATCGCGAGGTTCGCGGTGACCGACGACTTGCCGACGCCGCCCTTGCCGCTCGCGATGGCGACGATGCGCGTGCGCTGCGGGATGTCGGTGGTGACCTGATCGCGCTCCTGCGCCTTCCAGCGGGCCCGCGCCATCAGCGAGCGCTTCTGTTCGGCCGTCATCTCGCCGAACGTGACCTTCACCCGCTCCGGGCTGCCGACACCCGGCAGGCGGGCGACGTGATCGCGTACGTCGCCCATGAGCTGGGCCCGCAGCGGGCATCCCGCCGTCGTCAGGGAGATGCGGACCTCGAGGCGGCCGTCGTCCAGCCAGTCGTGGCCCTTGACCATGCCGAGCGACACGATGTCGTCGTTCAGCTCGGGGTCGATGACGCCGCGCAGCGCCTCGACGATCTGCTCGCCGGTCGCGACGCCCCGTGCCATCGCTGTCGATTCTACCGGCCAACACCGGTAAAATGCCCGGCGTGGCCGTCGTCGATCGTCTCGCCGTGCTCAAGGCGCTGGCCGACAGCACCCGCTACGCGATCTACCAACAGCTCGCCAAGGAGGGCGCGCCGCTCACCACGCAGGAGGTCGCCGACGTGCTCGACCTCCACCCCAACACCGTGCGCCCCCACCTCGAGCGCATGCGCGACGTCGGGCTGCTGCAGGTCGAGACCGACAGCCGGGGCGCCGTGGGCCGCCCGCAGCACCGGTACTCCCTCGCTGCCGGCGCGCCCGGGCTCGGCCTCGACCCGCCGTCGTGGCAGGTGCTGGCCCGCATGCTGGCTGACGTCGCCGCGTTCATGGCGCCCGAGCCCGACGACGTCGCCGCCATGGGCTGGGACCAGGGCCGGGCTGCCGCCGACCGCCGCCGCGGGCGCCCGTGCGTGGACGCCCTGGTCGACGCACTGGCCGAGCTCGGGTTCGATCCGGCCGCAGGGGAGGACGCCGGGCTGACCACCGTTGCGTTCACCGCGTGTCCCTTCCGCGACCTCGCCGAGGCGTACCCCGAGCTGGTGTGCAACCTGCACCGGGGGTTCATCGAGGGCTTCGTGGACGCCGCCGGGGGTGCCGAGGTGGCCGACTTCGCCACGCTCGCCGACCGCGACCCGTGCCACGTAGACCTCGTTGCCGGGTAACCTGGTCGCCGTGAGCACCACCACGCCGACCGAGACCATCGTCGTCACCGACAGCGCGGCCGCCAAGGTCGTCGAGCTGCTGGCACAGGAAGGTCAGCCCGACCTCGCCCTGCGCGTCGCCGTGCGCCCCGGTGGTTGCTCGGGCTTCAGCTACGAGATGTTCTTCGACGGCGACAAGGCCGCCGACGACGTCGAGCTCACCTTCGGCGCCGTCAAGGTATGGGTCGACCCCGCCAGCAACAAGCTGCTCGCCGGCGCGACGCTCGACTACAAGGACTCGTTGCAGGGTGGCGGCTTCGCCATCAACAACCCCAACGCGCAGCGCACATGCGGCTGCGGCCAGTCCTTCAGCTGACCTCCCCGAGAGACCGCCTCCTCACCGTCTACGGCCGCCGGCCGGTCCTCGAAGCGCTCGCCGACGCGCGCCTGCAGGTCGACAAGGTGCTGATCGCGGACCGGGCGCGTGGCCCGGAGGTTGCCGAGATCGAGCGCGCTGCTCGCTCTCGTTCGGTGGACGTGCGACGGGTGCCGGCTTCCGAGGTCACCCGCCTGTCGCGCAACGGCCGCCAGGACCAGGGTGTCGCGGCGGACGTCGTCGCTCCCTCGATGCGCTCGTTCGAGGACTTCGTCCCTCGCGGCTCCACGTCGACGGTGCTCGCGCTCGACGGCATCACCAACCCGCAGAACGTCGGCATGATCCTGCGCACCGCCGTGGCTGCGGGTGTCGACGGCGTAGTCGTACCCACGTCGGGTGTCGCCGCGCTCGGGCCGCTGGTGGTGAAGGCGTCCGCCGGCATGGCGTTCGCCGCGCCGATCCTGCGGGCTCGCGACGCGGTCGGCGCGGTGGACGCGCTGCGGTCGGCGCACGGTTACCGCATCTACGGCTTGGACGCGGGCGCAGACCGTTCGTTGTTCGATCCGGTGCCGTTCGCCGAGCGCGCCGCGTTCGTGCTCGGTGGCGAGCATGCCGGCATCGATGTATCGGTCGCCGCCTTGGTCGACGAGCGCGTCGCCATCCCCCTCGCCAGTGGTGTCGACTCGCTGAACGTTGCCGTCGCTTGTGGCGTGCTGTGCTTCGAGCTCGTGCGCCGGGCGGTCACGTGAGCATGGGTGTGGTCGCGTTCCGCGTCGACGGCCACGACGTCGAGGTGCCAGACGATGGCGCGTCGCTGCTGGAGGTGCTGCGCGACCGGCTCGGCCTGCGTTCGCCCAAGGACGGCTGCAGCCCGCAAGGTCAATGCGGTTGCTGCACCGTGCTGGTGGACGGCCAGCCACGTGTCGCCTGCGTCACGCCGGCTCGCCGCGTCGCCGGCCGCTCGGTGACCACGCTCGACGGCCTACCAGACGACGTGCGCGACTGGTGGGTCGACGCGTTCGTCGCGACCGGCGCGAGCCAGTGCGGGTTCTGCACGCCCGGCATCCTCGTGCGGCTCGCTTCGCTGCCCGAGACTGACGTGACGCCCGAGCGCGTCGAGAACGCGCTGCTCGCCCACCTCTGTCGCTGCACCGGATGGCGCACGATCCTCGACGCCGCCGAGCGAGCACAGCGTTTTGGCCGCGCTCATGCCGGTATACCGGCACCAACGCGGCCAAAAGCCGAACAGCGGGCGACCATCGAGGGCGGGACGCCGCAGCGCGTCGGTAGAGACGTGGTACTCGGGCACGGCGGGTTCGCCGACGACACCGCGCCACTCGACGCGCTCGTCGCGGTCCTCGGCGCGGACGGCGAGTGGCACGTGGCGGAGACGCTCGTCGAAGCGCGCCGGCTCGCGGGCAAGGTACAAGGGCGGCGAACCACGATCGACATCAGCCACCCGCTGGACGTGCCGCCCGGAGACTGGGAGCGAACGCTGCGCACGACGTGGGTGGAGCCCGCGTACCTCGAGCCGGACGCGTCATGGTGCGTCCCCGGCGGCGAGCCGGCCACGCCGCTCGCCAACGGCGGCGCGTTCGGGGGGAAGTTGCTCTCGATAGCGTCACGAGCCGCGCGCAAGCTGGCCGACGAGCACGGGCGCGCCGTGCGCGTGCTGCTCGCGCGCGAGGACGTCGTCC
>Ga0299907_10002693_pt1 | contig 11085 bp, 10 predicted proteins | sample RVTome_16_FD_198680 | JGI IMG/M metagenome (GOLD analysis project Ga0299907, IMG submission 198680) | Soil microbial communities from uranium-contaminated site in the Upper Colorado River Basin, Wyoming, United States - RVT152D67 (version 2) ...
CCCGGCGACCTGCTCTACCACCCCGAGCACGACTGGGCACGGGTCGAGGGCGAGATCGCGACCTTCGGCATCACCTGGTACGCGCAGGACTCGCTCGGCGAGGTCGTCTTCTACGACCCACCCGAGGCCGGAGCCACGGTGACCAAGGACGAGGCCTATACCGAGGTCGAGTCGGTGAAGGCGGTCTCCGACGTCTTCGCTCCTCTCTCTGGCGAGGTGACCGAGGTCAACCAGGCCGCGGCCGACAGCCCCGAGAAGATCAACGAGGACCCCTACGGGGAGGGCTGGCTGGTCAAGATCAAGCTTTCGGAGCCCTCCGAGGCCGAGCAGTTGATGGACGCAGAGGCCTACCAGAAGATGCTCGAGGCCGAAGCGTCGTGACCCGCTACACGTCCGCCACCGATGCCGACCGCGAGCAGATGCTGGCGGCGATCGGCGTCGCCTCCACCGAGGAGCTCTTCGCCCAGATTCCCGAGGCGCTGAGACTCGGTCGCCCGCTCGAGCTGCCCGAAGGGATGAGCGAGGCCGAGGTCCACGAGCGGCTCGCTGCGCTGGCCGGGCGCAATGCCGACGCCGAGCGCGAGATCTGCTTCCTCGGTGCCGGGATGTACGACCACTACGTGCCGGCGATCGTCGACGCGATAACCGAGCGCTCCGAGTTCCTCACCCCCTACACCCCCTACCAGCCCGAGATCTCGCAGGGCGGCCTTCAGGCGATGTTCGAGTTCCAGACGGCGATGTCGGAGCTGACGGCGCTGCCGGTCTCCAACGCGGCCCTCTACGAGGGGCCCTCCGCGGTCGCCTCGGCCGGCTACCTGGCGATCATGGCCACCGGCAGGCGGCGCTTCGTCGTCTCCCGCGGGGTGCACCCCCACAGCCGCGAGACCCTCGAGACCTATTCGGTCGGCTACGGCGCCGAGGTCGTCGAGGCGCCGCTCGAGGGGGGACTCACCGACGGCGCGGCCCTGGCCGCCACCGTCGACGGCGACACCGCCGCGGTCTTCCTCCAGAACCCCAACTTCCTCGGCGCCGTCGAGGACATCGAGGCGCTCGGCGCGGCGGCGAAGGAGCACGGGGCCCTGCTCGTCGTTGCCGTCGACCCGATGACGCTCGGGGTGCTGCGACCCCCCGGAGAGAGCGGCGCCGATGTCGCCGTCGGCGAGGGCCAGCCGCTCGGCAACCGGCTCGACTTCGGCGGCCCGTCGTTCGGGTTCTTCTGCGCCACCGAGGAGCACATCCGCCGCATGCCGGGACGAATCGCGGGCGAGACCATCGACGTCGACGGCCGCCGCGGCTTCGTGCTCACGCTGCAGACCCGCGAGCAGCACATCCGGCGCGAGAAGGCGACCCACAACATCTGCACCGCGCAGGCGCTGAACGCGCTCGGGGCGATGGTCCACCTCGCCTGGCTCGGGCGCCAGGGCTTCGTCGAGCTCGGTGAGCTGTTGGTGCAGCGCACCGCCTACGCCAGGGAGCGCCTCGCCGCGATCGACGGGGTCGAGCTGCTGCACGAGGCGCCCGTCGTGCGCGAGTTCGCGGTCCGCACCGATGCGCCTGTCGGCGGGGTCCTCGAGCGCTGCGCACAGCGCGGCATCGCGGCCGGCTATCCGCTCGGCCGCGACTACCCGGAGTTCGACGACGGGCTGTTGGTCGCGATCACCGAACGCCGCACCAAGGAGCAGATTGATGCATTGGCGGAAGCGCTGGAGCAAGCGGTAGCTGAGTCCTCAGTCCTCAGTCCTCAGTCCTCAGAGGGGGTTACGGCGTGAGCGACATCCCCGCAAGCGTCACCGAGACTCCGATGCAGCGCGATCGCGCGGTGACGATCTACGAGAAGTCGGTCTCGGGGCGGCGGGCCGGGACCATGCCGCCCCTCGGCGTCCCGGAGCGCCCGCTCCAGGAGCTGATTCCCGCCAACCTGCTGCGGAAGCGCCCGCCGCACCTGCCGGAGATCTCCGAGCCGGAGATCGTCCGCCACTACAACCGCATCTCGCGCCGGAACTTCGATCTCGACACCGGCTTCTACCCGCTCGGGTCGTGCACGATGAAGCACAACCCGCGCCTCAACGAGCGGGTCGCCGCGCTTCCCGGTCACGCCCGCCTGCACCCGGCCCAGGATGCTCCCCGGGCCCAGGGGGCGCTGGAGCTGATGTGGCTGCTGCAGGGGGCGCTGGCCGAGATCTGCGGGCTTCCCCACGTCAGCCTGCAGCCGTCCGCGGGGTCGCACGGGGAGCTGGCCGGACTGCTGCTGACTCGCGCCTACCACGCCGATCGGGGGGAGGAGCGCCACAAGGTCCTGACCCCGGACACCGCCCACGGCACCAACCCGGCGTCGGTGACGATGGCCGGCTACGAGGTGGTCAAGGTGGCCACCAACGAGCGCGGCGGAGTCGACATGGACGACCTCCGCTCCAAGGTCGACGGCGAGGTCGCGTGCCTGATGCTTACCAACCCCAACACTCTCGGGCTGTTCGACGAGAACATCGCCGAGATGGCCGCCCTGCTGCACGAGGTTGGCGCCACCCTGTACTACGACGGCGCCAACCTGAACGCGATCATGGGCCACTCGCGTCCGGGGGACATGGGCTTCGACATCGTCCACGTCAACCTGCACAAGTCGTTCTCGCAGCCCCACGGCGGCGGCGGACCCGGAGGCGGGCCGATTGCGGTCTCGGAGCGGATCGAGCCCTACCTACCGCGGCCCCAGGTCGTCCGCCTCGGGGGCGACAACGGCTCCGAGCCGTATTACGACCTCGACTTCGAGCGGCCGAAGTCGATCGGCCGGCTGCGCGGCTTCCAGGGCAACTTCGGCGTGTTCGTGCGCTCCTACGCCTACATCCTCAGCCTCGGGCGCGACGGGCTCGCCGAGGCTTCGGAGACCGCCGTGCTCAATGCCAATTACCTGCTGGCGCGCATGCGACAGGGGCGAGCGGGCGGCTATCTGCCGGTCGCCTTCGATCGACATTGCATGCACGAGTTCGTCCTCTCGGGAGCGCCGGCGAAAAAGGAGCTGGGCGTGAAGACCCTCGACATCGCCAAGCGGCTGCTCGATTTCGGCTTCCACCCGCCGACCGTCTACTTCCCGCTGCTCGTCGACGAGGCGCTGATGGTGGAGCCGACCGAGACCGAGGCCATGGAGAGCCTCGACGAATTCGCTGACGCGATCGAGCGGATCCTCGAGGAGGCCGAGGAGGACCCCGGCGTGGCGCGCGAAGCGCCCTATACGACGCCGGTGCGCCGCCTCGACGAGGTCAGGGCGACGCGCCAGCCCGTCGTGCGGCAGCCGCTCGGCGACTGAGCGCTCAGCGCGACACCCCGAGGGCGGCCGCGACCGCCTTCAGGTAGGAGAACCTCGAACCGACCGTGGGCACGACGAAGTGCCCCTCGCCGAGCTCGTTCCAGGAGGCGAGCAGGACCAGCGGGCGGCGCCCGACCCGCATCGCGGGGTGACCGCGAACCCAGCGGACCGCGGCGCGCAGGAACCGGCCGACGTCGGCCGGTGAGCGCTCGAACCAGAACAGGTCGCGCCCGTCGGTGCGACCGGCCCAGGGGCGCGAGTCCCAGCCCGCCATCACGTCGGGGATATAGGGAACGGGGGTCTCGGCCGCGTAGCGGTTCCAGTTGGCCCGCTCGGCGAGGAAGAGGTCGCGGAACGGTCGCGCCGCGCCGATCCTCGGCTCGACCACCTCGGGGTAGGCGAACTGGGTGATCGCGTCGTAGCGTTGTCCGGCGATCGGCGCCGGGAAGGCGGCCCAGTCGTATTGGTGGTCGACGTGCACGCCGCCGACCACGAAGACACCGGGGAGGCCGCGGCGCCTGGCGACCTGGCGAAGAGTGGCCAGCGCCCGGTTGACTCCGGCGGTGCCGCCCCATTGCGCGGTGAACGACGCGGTGTCATGGATGACGAAGAGCGGCTTGCCCCTCACCCGGACGTAGCCGGGATCGGCAAAATCGCGCGCCCAGCGGCGGGCTACCGCCCTCCAGCTCTGCCGCGGGACGATGAAGTTGGCATCGGGCCCGGCGCCGTTGACGTAATCGATCGCGAAGCCGACACCGCGGCGGTCGCGAAGGCGACGGTAGTTGGCGAGCCCCGTCCCGAGATAGGGATAGATCGTCGCCCTGGGGTTGTGGAACCACTGGAAGAGGAAGAAACCGATCCCGGCGCCCCTGGCCCAGCCGAGCTGCCTGGCCATCGTCGGGGGCTTGGCGTCCCGCCAGCCGTAGAGCGGTCGACGGTCGGAGAACGGCCCCCCGACCATCCCCTGGAAATGGGGTGCGGTGAGCGGCCCCGACCAGCCGTCGAAGTAGTAGGCGCCGACGCGGGCCGAGGGAGCCTCGCGGGCGGCGGCGGGGACGGCCGCGACTGCGAGCACCACGCACGCAAGCGCCACCCACATGCACACCCCTGCGACCTTGCGCATGGGGGGACTGTAGAGACTGGGGCGTTTACGTCTCGCCACTCGGACCGACGCCGGACTGCTACTCGGCCTCGCCGATGATGTCCGCGAACTTGGGCAGGCGTTGCTTCAGCTCCAGCACCGGGGCGAAATGGTCGCCGCTGCGCTCGACCCGCTTCAGCACCTCGCCGGCCTCGAACGTGAGCAGCTCGGCGTCCGCCTTGGCCAGCGCCCGCTCGACCTCCTTCCAGGTCACCGGGGTCGAGGCGGTGGGCCGCTCCCGGGCCCGCAGCGAGTAGGCGCAGATCGTCGTCTTGCGCTGGTGGTTCTGGCTCCAGTCGATGAACACCTTTCCCTTGCGCAGGTCCTTGCTCATCTTCGAGACGACCTCGTCGGGCGACTGCTGCTCGAACAGCTGCGCGATCGCGCGTGCGAACGGCTTGGTCTCGTCGTAGTCGGTCTTCAGGTTCAGCGGGACGTAGAGCTGCAACCCCTTCGAGCCCGATGTCTTCGGGAAGCACTCGAGCTCGAAGTGGGCGAACAGCTCGCGCAGGCGCATGGCGATCCTGCAGCAGTCGATGATGTCCGCCGGCGGCCCGGGGTCGAGGTCGAAGGCGAGCACCGTGGGCCGCTCGGGCTGCTTGGCGAGCGACAGCGAGGGGTGAAGCTCGATCGCCGCCAGCTGGGCCATCCAGACGAGGGTGGGGAGGTCGTCGCAGACGCAGAAGTCGATGTTGCCGGCGCGCTCCCCCGCGAGCACGGTCGCCGTCTTCACCCAGTCGGGCCTGTGCTTGGGACAGCGTTTCTCGAAGAACGCCTTGTCGGTCTGGTCGACGCCCTCAGGGAAGCGGCGCAGGGTGAGGGCCCGGCCCGACGTATGGGGAACCATCGCCGGAGCCACCCGGGCGTAGTAGTCGATCACCTCGGCCTTGGTGAAGCCGGCCTCCGGGTAGAGGACCTTGTCGAGGTTGGTGAGCTTGAGCTCACGACCCTCGATCTCGGCGACGCGGGTCGCGGCCAAGCGGCTAGCCGCGCGCCTTGCTCTTGCTGCGCGAGGAGCTCTTGCGCGTCGTGGACTTCGAGCGCGACTTCGAACGCGACGCGCCGGAGCCGCTCTTCGACTTCGACTTCGCCGGCGCCTTGCGCTTGCGACCGCCGTCGCGCTTCTCGGCGCCCTTGCCGAGGTCCTCGCCGCGGACCGCCGCGAGGCTCTCCTCGAGGGCGGCCATCAGGTCGGGGGCCTTGGTCGGCTCGGGCTCCTCGGTCTCGCGGGTGACGATCTCCTTGCCCTCCGCCTTGCGCTCGATCATCGCCAGCAGCTCCTCGCGGTACTCGTCCTTGTACTGGCCGGGATCGAACGCCCCGGTCAGCGAGTCGATCAGCCTCTCGGCCATCTCGACCTCGCGCTTCTGAACCTTCGGGGTCTCCTGCGGAATGACGTCCTCGAGCTCGTCGGGGGAGACGACCTCGTCGGCGAAGCGCATCGTGGTCAGCGTCAACACGCCGTCGCCGCTGGGGCGGATCGCGGCAAGATGCTCCTTGTTGCGAAGCACGAAGCGGGCGATCGCGACCTTCCCCGATTCGGCCATCGCGCGAGCCAGCAGCGAGTAGGCCTTCTCGGCGCCGGGCGCCGGGCCGAGGTAATAGGGGCTGTCGAAGTAGATCGGGTCGATCTCCTGGAGGTCGACGAAGTCCTGGATCTCGACCGCGCGCGTCTTCGCCGGGTCGAGCTCGGCGAGCTCCTCGCGGGTGAGCACGACGAAGCGGTCCGGGGAGATCTCGTAGCCCTTGACGATCTTCTCGTAGGGGACCTCCTCGCCGTCCGACTCGGAGACGCGCTTGTGGCGGACGCGTGAGCCGTCGTCCTCACGCAGCTCGTTGAAGCGGATCGTCTTGCGTGAGACCGCGCTGTACAGCTTCACGGGCACATTGAGAAGCCCGAAGCTGATCGTGCCTGACCAAATCGCTCGTGCCATGGGGAGATCTTCTCCGATCAGACTACCCGGGCCTTCTTGCCGGGAAGCCTCGAACGCGATCTTGCGGATGCCTCATCGTTGTGTAGACCGGACGAAGCGCCGAGACTCATCGGTGCCGGGTCAGGGCCGGCAGCACCACCCCGCGATGCTCGGGAACGCGGTGCTGCCCAGGCCGCCGGGATCGAACTCGCGACCGATGTTGCCGACGGCGAGCTTGCGCCCCCCTGAGAGGGGGACGAACAGCCACTGGTCGGCGTCTCGCCAGGCGACCAGGAGCCAGTCCCCGTCGGGTGACCAGGCGAGGTCGGTGATCGCGCCGGAGACGAGCAGCAGGCGCCGCTCGCTCAGCTCACCGGCGTTGCGGCGCACGAGCACGAGCTCGCTGTGCTCGAGGCCGCCTGCGCCGGGCGGCAGGACTCGAGTCAGGGCGAAGCTGTTCCCGGCCGGGGCGAAGGCGGCAGCGGTCGTCCTCGCGCCCGCCGGAGAGCGCGACGACGCCAGCAGCCGGGCCGTGGCCGGCTCCCTGCGCTTCTCCGCCTTCGGTAGCCGCCCGCCGCCGGGGTCGAAGACCTGAACGATCCGCGGACCCGCCACCAGCAGCTCGCTTGCATCTCCCGACCAGTCCAGAGCGGTCACATCAGCAGCGCTCGCTCGTGCCAGCTCCGTGCCCAGATCGGCGTTGACCACCCTTACGACCCGATCGCGATCGGCGAATGCGAGCACATGGTCGCCCTCGTTCAGGAGCGGATTCAGGTCCGGCTGCCACGCGGCGGCCACCGGAGCGACTTCGCTGTCGAGGATCCGGTCATCCGTGCCGTCGCCGGCGACAACGCGCAACTCGTCGCCGCTGAGGTAGGAGACGCGGTAGCCGGAGGGTGACCAGCGGGGAAGTGACACCTGCCGCGGCCGGGAAAGCGACCAGCGCGCGTTGCCGATCGGGTCGACGGCGGTCAGCTGATGGCCGCCGGCGACCGCGACGAATCGGCCGTTCGGTGACCAGCTCCCCTCGTCGTATTCACCCAGGCGGCGCTTCGATCCATCTGGGCTCACAACCCAGACTCCATCCCGCGAGTCGACGAGCAGGTGTCCCCCGGATGGCAGCCGGGTGAGCGCCGGCGCCGCCTGGTCATCGTCGATCTGCAGCCTGTCGCCGATCCAGTCGCCCACCTCGGCGCCGGCCGGAGTCAGAAGCAGGGCCAAGCCCAGGACCGCGGCGGCCACGGCGACGAGCAGCGAGCGTCGGCGCGATGAAGCACGCGGGGGCCGATGCTCCTCGAACGCGGCCTGGACCACCCTCAGGCCCCGCTCCTCGGCAGCTGCCTCGTCGGGGACCGGCGCGTCCCGCAGCAGCTCGCGGAGCCGCTCCTCGTTCACCGGATCCCCTCCCCGAGTGCTTCGCCGAGGCGATCGAGGCCTCGGCGGAGCCGCGAGTTCACGGTGCCGCGGGGGAGCTCGAGCATCGACGCGATCTCGCCCGGCGTGTAGTCGAGCAGGTAGCGGAGCACGACAACGCCGCGCTGATCGGCCGGCAGGGCCGCCAGCGCCGCCAGCATCTCCTCACCGACCGGCCTGGCGCCGCCGCCTGCGGGGTCGGAATGCGGTGCTGCCGGATGCTCGACCGGATCGGTCGCCGCGCTCTCGCCGGGCAGGACCTCGCGCCGCAGGGCACGGCGGCGGGCCCAGTCGATCGCTCTGTTGACCGCGATTCGATGCAGCCAGGGGCCGAACGGTCGGCGCCAGTCGAAGCGATCGAGCGCCCGCAGCGCGGCCAGGAACGCCTCCTGGGCGATGTCCTCTGCCACCGCCGGGTCGTGAACGATCAGGTACGCGGCCCGATGGGCGCGCGGCCAATGGCGGCGGTAGAGGGCCTCGACCGCTTCCTCGGAGCCGCCTTGGGCGGCGCGAATCAGGGACCGCTCCGCCGCGGCTCCCTCGTTCCTTCCGATCCGGATTGCCCGGGCCACCTGCCGGGCCGACACAGTTGACAGGGCCCGATTGTCGCCGAGCGCGACCGCCGTCTCAATCACGGGCGGGCCCTTTCGCGGGCCAGCTCCTCCGCGAGGCGGCCGATGGACGAGCCCAGCCTGATCTCCTCTTCCCGGGTGATCGCGCCAGGTTCAAGCTCGACGACGAAGGAGGTGGTGCCGGGGAAGCGATGGTTCTGCCAGTTGGGAGCGGTGCCGGCGAGCCATGGCAGGCGATGGAACGGCAGGCCGGCGAGTCGTGCGAAGCGCCGCGCGACCGGGACGCTGCCGCCCCAGGCGCGCACCATCTCACCGGCCTCCTGCTGGTGAAACCAGAGCGTGACCTCGGGGCGGACGCGACGGATGAGCCGGGCCGCCAGGCGAGTCTCCGGCTCCGAGAACGGCCGCGGGCCCGAGTGCTGGGGACCGCCGCGCCTGCCGATCGGCTTCCAGCCGGAGGGGAAGTTGCGGTTGAGATCGACGCCGCGGCCGTTGGTGCGGACCCCGAGCGCCAGCCCGTCGGGGTTGAGGTTGGGAACCCGTAGCACGTCGGAGCGGGCCGGCGGACAGCCGGCGGGGCCCAGTGTCGGCACCCCGGTCGCGGCGCACTCGGTGCCGTGGATGCAGCCGAAGACGAGGACCCTGGTCGCGGAGCGAGGCCTGCCCGATGCAGCGAGATTGATCGGCCGACCCAGTGCCGAGTGGCCGATCGTCGCTGCAAATCCGGATCGTGATACGTACCCGAGACGCGAGGAGCCGCGCGGGCGAAGAACCTCGCGCACGCTTCGTTCGAACTGGCTGGTTCTGTCGAACGTGGCGGGCATGGCTTCGGGCGTCGACCCCCTCGCTCCGATCAGTAGGGCGACGACCGCGATCGCTGCGCCAAGGCCGATCAGGAGCCTCCTCCTTCGAGGCTTGCGTGAGCTCACGATTCGACAACGAACGAGTCGTGCTCGGAGGTCCCGCGGATAATGCGGCGGTGCTGTTCGAGCTGGAGGACGTGTGGCTCCGACGCGGAGGCCGCGATGTGCTCGCGGGCCTCACTGCCCATATCCCCGCCGGCGCGACCTCGGTGGTCGGACCCTCGGGGAGCGGAAAGTCGACCCTGTTGCGGCTGCTCAACCGGTTGGCCGACCCCGACCGCGGCACCGTCGCCTACCGAGGCAGGTCGCTCCTCGACCACGACGTGCTCGAGCTGCGCCGCGAGGTATCGCTCGTCCCCCAGCTTCCGGCGCTGCTCGAGGGAACGGTGGGGACGAACCTCGAGTACGCGGCGCGCCTCGCCGGCAAGGACGGCGACGGATCCCGCTGCCTCCACCTTGCCGGCCTCGACCGGACCTTTGCGCAGCGCGATGTCGGCAAGCTCTCGGTTGGGGAGCAGCAGCGCGCGATGCTGGCCCGCGCCCTGGTTCAATCGCCGCGGGTGCTGCTGCTCGACGAGCCGACTTCCGCCCTCGATGAGGTCGCGCGCGACGCGGTGGAGGAGGCCCTCCAAGGGCTGCGCGGTGAGCGCGACCTCTCGCTGGTGCTCGTCACCCACGATCCCGCGCAGGCGCGCAGGCTCGGCGACTGGGTGGTCCGGGTCGAGCGGGGAAAGGCGGTCGATGCGGGTCGGGCGGCCGACGTGCTGGTCGCATGATCGTCGCCCAAGTCAGCTCGATCGATGTCAGCCTCGGAGAGGTCGCCGGGTCGGTGGCCCTGGTCGCGCTCGCCGCCGCCGTCTCCTTCTGGCGCCGGGCGGAGCTCGAGGGCGACATCGCCGTGGCCCTCGTCCGCTCGTTCATCCAGCTGACGGCGATCGGCTACGTGATCAAGGTGATCTTTGAGCAGGACGAGCTGGTCTTCGTCTTCGCACTGATCGCGGTGATGGTGCTGTTCGGTGCGATTCAAGCGCGGGCGCGGGCGAAGCGGGTCCCACACGCCTTCTGGCCGCTGCTGATCGCGCTCTCGGTCGCCGGTGGCGGGACCTTGGCGCTGGTTGTGGCCCTCGGCATCTTCGATCCCGAGCCGCGCTACCTGGTGCCGGTCGGAGGCATGGTCGTCGGAAACTCGATGACCGCCGCTGCGGTCGCGCTGAACCGGCTCGGCGACGAGGTCGAGGACGCGCGCCTCAAGCTCGAGGCCACACTCGCACTCGGGGCGACGGCCCGCGAAGCCGCGGCGCCATTCGTGCGCCGCAGCCTGCGCTCGGGGATGATCGCGCTCGTCGACTCGACCAAGACCACTGGGCTGATCTTCTTCCCAGGGACGATGGTCGGGATGCTGCTCGCGGGCGCCGACCCAACCGACGCCGTGCGCTTGCAGCTGATCCTGCTCTACGTGCTGCTCGGCAGCGTCGCGCTCGCCGGCCTGATCGCGACCTCGCTCGCCTACCGCAACTTCTTCACCCCGGCCCACCAGCTGCGCGAGCCCGAAGTCGAGACCCCCTCATGAGCGCTACAGCGTCCTGAAAGACTCCGGGCGGTGTCTCGTCAGGAGCGACTCACCCTCGTTGCGACGATCCTCGCCTCAACGGTCGTCTTCCTCGACGCGACGGTGGTCAACGTCGCCCTGCCGGCGATGGAGACCGACCTCGACACCGGCCTCTCCGGGCAGCAGTGGATAGTCGAGGCCTATCTGCTTGCCCTCGTCTCGCTGATGCTCGTCGGCGGCTCGCTCGGCGACCACTTCGGCCGCAAGCGCATCTTCCTGGCCGGCCTGATCGGCTTCGGTGTCGCCTCGGTCCTCTGCGCGGTGGCCCCGAACACC
>Ga0299907_10002694_pt1 | contig 11083 bp, 9 predicted proteins | sample RVTome_16_FD_198680 | JGI IMG/M metagenome (GOLD analysis project Ga0299907, IMG submission 198680) | Soil microbial communities from uranium-contaminated site in the Upper Colorado River Basin, Wyoming, United States - RVT152D67 (version 2) ...
GAACGACGAGCCCGCGGCTTCTTCTGCGCCATGGTCTCCATTGTGGACATCCTTCCCGGGGCCGCGCCCCTGATGGTGGATGTCCGTCAAACCGGGGCAACCTCAGACCCGCGGTCATCCCACTCACTCGTGTCGAACCTGACATTGCGCTCGTGCGAACCAAGTGCCCGCACCTGACACGTCGACGGCGGCGCCGACACCGTGCTGGAATCAGCGCGGTGGTAGGCGACGCTGGGCGTCCGGAGGATTCACGAATATGGACTGACGCGCTGATGGATCACACGCGACGGTACGAGGCGCGGCTGTGCTCGCCATTCCTAGCAGTCCTCACCACGCTCGGAGCTGCGATGCTCGGTCTCGGAGTCATCAGGCTGGTGCAGTGGCTCGCCGTCCCGCGCGGTGGAGTACTCGGCCTACTCAGTCTCGCGCCCGGAGCCGTCCTCGCAGCAGTGAGCCTTGCCGTGCTGGCGTTGGCCCAGCTCCACGTCCACCGCTATCCGGAGGACGCGCACGCCTATGCGGTGGCCTTGATTGCGTCGATCGTGACGGTGGGTGCGACCATCGAGTTCTTCGCAGGAGTCTTCACCTTCGTGTGGCAGTCAGAGACGATCGGTCGGACCAACCGCGAGCCCAACCTCTGGACCGCGGAGCGTTTCGTTCTGTGGCACTTGGCGAACGCGGTTCCGCTAATCGACGCTCCGCGCACAATGGGATGGAGGGAGCCACTCGTGTTCTCTGGGACGCTCACCGGAGTCCTGCTCGTGGCGTTCAAAGCGTTGCTCGTGGTTCCCGTCCTCCGCATCGCGATCGCTACCTATGGCTTCGTCACGCGCCACGCCTTGAAGAAGACACCCGACGACACCGACGCTCACGGGTTCCCGATGGGAACGTGGCCCTCGACCGGCGCGCTGTGGGGATTTGCACTGCTCACGCTGGCGCTCGCCGCGGTCGCGTACATAAGCCTCCCCACGGGGTTCGCGTCGTCGTCCCGTGCCTTCAACCTGCTGACCGACTGGACCGAGTCCGGCGTGGACATCGCGGGTGAGCATGTTCGTTTGACGTGGGTACCAGCGACCCTTCAGCTGGTGGCGGTCTGCGCCTTGCTGTTCTTCGCCTGGGCTCTGTTCGTCGTGCTCCGCGAGAACGCTGACGAGCCGCGGCCCAACGCCCTCGGGATCGCGGGTGCGATCGCTGTATGCGTCGCCTTCATTGCACTGCTGACAGCGATCGCCGCGGCGGCACTGTTGGCGTTGCTCCACACCGGCCTCGGAGACACAGCTCCCGCAATCGCACCGGGCGAGGAGGTGGCGGAGGCGCTCACAGCCGCAGCGTGGCCAATTGCCAACTCGGTACCCGTCTTGGACATACCAGGATCGTTCCACTGGACCGCTCGATCCCGCTTTGTCGACTACTGGAGCGGTGCCGTGCTCCTCACCTACAAGCTGCTCGTCATACTCATTGTCTTCGTGCCCCTCGCCCATTTCGTCCGCCTTGGTACACGAAACCTGGACGCCCCAGAGGCGCCGGACGAACTGTCGGTGCACGAGTGATCGGTGCGGACTCGGAAGCTCGTCCAGCCAAGCGCGTCCATCGCTATCAAACCGCAGACGGTCCCAGGCCGGGAGGGGTCACCGACCCCGGTGCATGCGGTGGCGATTGGCAGATAACTCATGGAGCGAGAAGTTGACGTCTTTGTGGCGAGGCTTGCGGGCAGCTCCCATGCCGAAATCGCAGCTCATCTAGGTGGAGTGGCCGGGGAGGTTGTCGACACCGGTGATGGCTGGGTGGCCGCCGAGGGCGTTGTGGCAGCGGTGATGGTTGTAGAGGTGGAGCCACGTGTCGAGCTGGCGGCGTCGTTGGGGTTCTGAGCTGCAGGCGCGCGCTACCGATGAGCCGGGTGCGTTGGCTGCTGGGCCGGCTCGGCTTGATGAGGACTGGCTTGGGAATCACTTGGGAATCAACACCAGCTGACTGGGCGGACTCAACCGCACTCCGTGGACAACGTAACCTGGGCGACCTGGACTTTCGCCCACCAGGCGGACTCAGAGTGACCGCCCGGACGGTTCGAGCCGTCTTTAGGTCCCGGTACCCGAAAGGGTGTGGGGGTTCGAGTCCCTTCGCTCGCACCGTGTGATGTCCCGAGACATCGTGGACGGATGTTGCGAGTCATCCTGGACCATGTTCATGGGGTGAGCGGGGATCAGGTGTCGGTGGCTCGTGCTCGGCTGGCACCACCGATCGCATTGCGCTCGCCCTTCGGTCCGTACCAGTCGATGCACAGCACCGTGGCGTCGTCCTGAAGGTGGCCACCCGTGACCTGAAGGACATTCTCGGCGAGTTGCCGGACGACCTCCCGGGGGTGGCAATCGGCGCTGGCAGCGAGAATCCTGGGGAGGTCGACGACTGCGTTCCGTTCGAGGAAACCGTCGGTGAGGAGCAGGAGGCGGTCGCCGGGCTCCAGGCGAAGCTCTTGGGTCTCGTACGTGGTGTCAGTAATGCCGAGGGCGGGCCCAACCGACACGCCGAGTTCAGCGGCATGGCCCGCCCGTACCTGGTACGGCGGTGGGTGGCCGGCGTTCACGAACTCGGCGACGCCGTCCGCCAGACGGATCCGGATCAGCTGCCCGGTCACGAACTGGTCCGGCCGAGCCGTGGCCAGAAGGGCGGCGTTGGCGTCGTTGGCCTGTTGAGCAGGCGACGCCCGCATCCGACGGCTGTTGCGGAGACTGCCGACGGTCAGCGTGGCGAGCAACGCGGCGTCGTCGGAGTGGCCCATGGCGTCGGTGATCGACGCGTAGAGGTACTCACGCTCCAGCGAGTAGTCGAAGGTGTCGCCGCCGACGGTACTGGCGGGCTCGAGCCAGCCGGCGAGGGTGAATGGTCCGCCCTCGACGGTGTAGGAGGACGGGAGCAGCCGGCGCTGGATCTCGGCCGAGAGGGAGAACGGCCGGTCGCGCTGGCCCCACTCGAAGAGGTCGGTGTGTCTTCGTGTGGCGATGAGGACATACGCCAGGGCGTGGGCCGCGGACACCAGATAGGCGATGGTCTCGGCGTCTGGGCGGCGGGCCAGGGAGAGCTCCAGGAGCCCGATGCCGTCCCCCCGCTCGGTGACCGGCAGCAGCACAAGCCAGCCATCGCCTTCCGGAACGACGGCCAGCTCCTGTGAAAACAGCACCTCTTCATAGATCGACCCGGGAAGACTGAGCGACTCGGCACGCTCATTCCTACCGTCCCGCCTCCCCTCGGCAGCCGTCACATGCGAGAGGCGCACGACGGCCTTCCCACTGAGGTTGGCTATGAGCAGACTGACGTGGCTGGCATCGACCAGCCGTCGGAGCTCGTCGGCGATGACGTCCACCGCGTCGATCGGTGGTGACCCTTCCACCGCCTCCAGCAGACGGCGGATCTCGAGCCGCCGATCATCCGACCCGGCCGCACCCACTTGTCGCTGGAGGCAGGTCACAGGATCCCTCCGGAATCAAGCGAGCCCATCGTGATCACGCCCATAACTCTCGATCTTCGCGTTGGCAATGCACTCACCCGGACACCTCATCCAAGGCGCTGCCGGGGTCTGGAGCAACGCAAGATCGTTCTTCGACACTGAGTGTAACCGTTGGCTCCGCCGGGCCGACCGGCCTGCAGGCAGGAACGGTGGCGGGCGGCGGGGAACTTGAGCCGGTGGAAAGATGCCGTCGTTTCGCGGCCATCGCTCTGTGGCTCGCCGTCCTGGTCGGCTTCAGTCACCCGGAGGCCAGAGCCAGCGGTGCAGCCGTGCTCTGGGTTGACGGCGCCGCCGCCGACTGCTCCGACGCCTACAGCCGGGACCAGGCCATCTCGGAGACCACGCCGTGGTGCTCGGTGGTCCGAGCCGCGGCGGCCGCCACCGCCGGGGACACGGTCCGCATCCGCCCGGGGCGCTACGTCGGCACCGTGCGGCCGGCATCCTCGGGGACGGAGTCGGGGCCGGTCCGCTACGTCGCCGTGGACGGCGGCGTGACCATCGACGCCGACGGCGCCACCGCCGCGGTCAAGATCGTCTCCGTGGACGACGTCGTCTTCGAGGGGATCACCGTGACCGGCGCCACCACCCAGGGCATCTGGGTGTTCGACGCCGGACGCGTCACCTTCGAGCACCTGTCGGTGCGGGGCAACGGCGGGCCCGGGGTTCAGATCAAGGACTCGAGCGCGGTCACGGTCAGCCGATCGGTCATTTCCGGCAACGGCGGCGCCGGCATCTTCGAGACGGAGGGGAGCAGTGGCGGGCGCTACCTGGCCAATCAGGTCACCAGCAACGGCATCAACGGCTCGCCCTACAGCGGCGACGGTCTCCAGATCGCCGGCACCGGGGCTCACGTCGCCGGCAACACCATCACCGCCAACGGCGACCCGGGGCCCTACGAACACGGGATCTACGCCGCGGCGAGCGCCCGCCACTACCTGATCGAGTCGAACGTCGTCAGTGGCAACGCCGGCTCGAACATCAAGGCGGCCGGATCCGGTGGTGTCGTGCGCTACAACCGCCTCGAGGGCGGCCGGCTGGGTCTCGTGTTCAGCGACAACGCCACTCCGGTCCTCGCCTCCTACAACCTCATCGTGGGCCGGTACCAGCACGCCGTCTTCCTCACCACCGGAGCCACGGCGGCCCGGGCGAAGCTGTGGAACAACACGATCGTCGTCACCGGGCGCAGTACCGACTCGGGCGACGCCTCGGCGGTGTTCGTCAACAGCGCCGCCGCCGTCGACCTGCGCAACAACCTCGTCGCCTACACCAACCGCGACGGGCTCGGCGCCGCCGTCTACGTCCGGGACGCCGCCCAGGCGGGCGCCTTCACCTCGGACCACAACTGGTTCTCGACCCCCGACAAGAAGGGGCGGCACCTGGTCTGGAACGGCACCCGGCTGACGCTCTCCGTCTGGCGGAACAACGGGGCGGACGCCCACAGCATCGCCTCCGCGCCTCCCACCTTCGATCCGGACATGCACGTCGTCTCGAAGAACCTGGGTCGCAAGCGGGGCGAGACCCTCGGCCTGTCACGCGACTACGCCGGGAATCCCGTCCCCGCCACAGCCCCGGACATCGGCGCCTATCAGTCGTAGCGTTGGTCTGATCCGACCCTGGAGGCCGGGGTCAGTGGACGGCCAGGAGGTCGACGACGAAGACGAGCGTCTCGTTGGGCTTGATCGCCCCACCCGCGCCCTGGCTGCCGTAGCCCAGCGCGGGCGGGATGACCAGGCGTCGCCTGCCTCCCACCCGCATGCCGGCCACGCCCTGGTCCCATCCCGCGATGACCCGCCCGGCCCCGAGCTGGAACCGGAAGGTGTCGCCCCGGTCCCAGGAGGCGTCGAACTGCTGCCGGGTGCTCCAGGCGTTGCCGGCGTAGTGGACCTCGACGGTCGAGCCGGTCTTGGCCTCCGGACCGTCGCCGACCTCCACGTCCTCGATGACCAGCTCCTCCGGCGGGGTCTCCCCCGGCGGCACGTACACATGCGGTTTCTCGGTTCCCATGGCGCGCACCCTAACCGCCCCGGAGCCTTCGGCTTTGCGGCGATCCGCCGGGCCTGCTCGAATGGGTCGCGCATGGGGCGGTGAACGTCCTCTGGGGTGAAAGGACGGTCGTCATGAAACGATCGATGCTGGGGCTGCTGGCGGCCCTCGTTCTCGGTGCCACGCTCGTGGGCTCAGGTCCGGCGGTCGCCTCGACCGACGCGCAGGTGACGGCGGCACAGGTTCAGCCTGCGGACCGTGACGGCGACAGGGGCAAGGACGGCGACAGGGGCAAGGACGACGACAAGGGCAAGGACGACGACAAGGGCAAGGACGACGACAAGGACCGCAAGAAGCACGGGGACAAGGACCGGGACCGCCACAAGCACGGCGACCGCGACCGCCACCGGCACGGCGACCGGGACGGCGGCGGCCGGGATTGCTTCGGCCTCATCGTGATCTGCGGCTGATATCGGCCGAGCCGCCCTCGGTTCAGGCGGTGCGGACCACCAGGACGGCGCAGGGGGCGTGGTGGGTGACGTGGTTGGGCACGCTGCCCAGCAACCGCCGGGCCCCCTGCATGCCGCGGTTACCCACCACCAGCAGATCGGCTCCCACCACCGCCGCCGTGTGGCACAGGGCGGGTCCGGGCGCCTCCGGAGTGACGTGCGTGTGCACGTCGAGCCCGCCGGCGCCCAGCTCCTCGGCCAGCTGGGCCAGGTTGGCCTCGGCGTCGTGGCGGAGAGCGTCGATCACGTCGGAGGGCAGGGCGGCGGCCCCCACCTCGGGCACGGCCGCCATGGCCAGGGCGGGGGGCTGGCAGGCCCGGACGAGGTGGAGCTCGGCTGAGGTCATCCGGGCGAGCTCGACCGCCACCCGCACCGCCTCCGCGGCGGTGACGGAACCGTCGGTACCGACGACGATGCGGGCGAACATGCCGCCACGGTACCGCTACAGGCGGGAGGCGTCGTCGGGTGGCCCGGTGGGGACTCCGGCGGCGACGATGGCCGCCACGGCATCCGGCGGCAGCTCGAGGCTCCCCACCTCGGCCAGACGCCAGTTCCCGTCCCGCCGCCGCAGCACGAAGCGCGCCGGGAAGTTCGGCAGCCCCTGGCCCTGACCCCCGATCACGGCGCCGGTCCGGTTGACGATCCGTTCGGGGGGCCGGCCGACCACGGCTTCGAGCGCCACCTCATCGGGCCCCGGCCGGGACGCCACCCGAGCTCCCCGCAGCTCGAGCTGGGGGCTGGCCCAGTGGTGGACGCGCTCGGCCAGGTCGACCAGGCTCGTCCTGTCCTGCTCGGCGCAGGGGCACTCGTCCGCCGCGTACTCCCCGACCCGGTTGGCATCCGGCGCGGCGAACACCTGGTTGCGCACCGCCAGCAACCGGGCCAGGACCTGCTCCACCCGGGTGGGCTCGGGGAGCGGCTCGGTGGTGGCCGTCGATGACACCGGAACCACCGTGGTGGTCGTCGACCCCCCGTTCTCTTCTCCGTCAGCTCCGCCGCAGGCGCCGGCCAGGGCGACCAGGCTCATCACCGCGGCCAGAAGACGCGCCGGCATGGATCGTGGGTGCACTCCCCTTCTCTAGCAGACCCATCGGCGCTCCCACGGGCCCCGGGGTGGGCCGGATGGGCTGGCCGGCGATGAGGGCCAAGCCCCCCACAGCCAGGACCATGCCGGCCAGCGGAAGGGTGGCACCGCCGGGCCCGGTGAAAGCGAGCGGCCCGGGCGCCCGCACCGGCGCAACCGCCGGGCTCGCGGGCAACTCCCGCTCGGTGATGACGCCCGCCAAGGTCCGGGGGGACAGTGGAGCTTCGGGGGGCGGGGGAGCCTCGGGGGGCGGTGGAGCCTCGGGGGGCGGTGGAGCCTCGGGGGGCGGTGGAGCTTCGGGGGGCGGGGCCTCGGGCGCGGTCGCGGGCGGCGGTGACGTCACGGCCGTCACCGGAGAAGTCGACGGAGGAGGCGGCGACGATGACCGATTGGCCAGCGCCCCGGGCGCCGTTACGGCCAGCCCCGCCAGTAGGCAACCCGACCCAGCCATGATCCTGAAGAACATTGCGCCCCTCCCAGCCGCGATCGATCCCGGCCGCGGGGGAATGGAGGATGCGTTCGCGGCCGATTACTGAACGTCCGGATTACACGGGTATGACGCCCGCTGGGCGAATGGCGCAGATCCCTCCAGGACAGACCGGCTGACAGGACCGGCGGAAGGATTGCGCTATTTGACCAAAAGGCAACCGCCATAGCACCCGAAACCGAACGGTGCCGATCCAATTCCTTTTCCGTCTCAAATTGGACTCCGCTCGCCATCCCACCAGTCGCGCCGCGGCAGGAGCGCAGTACTGACGGGGCCCTGCGGTCAGAGCGCGGCGTGATGCGGTTCGCCCACCACGCTCGAAAAGCTTTGTCCAATTTCCTTCTAATGGTCCGGGCCAAAAGCTCTGTATCAGGGTTGACCGGGCGCAGGTCCGCCGGGTGGGCGCGGCGAACCGACCCGAGCAGGTCCCTTACCAAGCAGCGAAGTCCCTCTCACCAAGGAACTGGGGAAACGTCATGTCTCGTCACCGCTTCATGCGAGCCGCGCTCGCCGGTCTGCTCCTCGCCGCCGGTCTCGGTACTGTCGCCGCCCAGGCACAGGACTGCAGCAACGACAACGAGGGCCTCTCCGTACTCCAGGGCTGCGACACCCTCATCGACCTCGACATTGTCGCCCTCGGCGAGCAGAACGGCGGCGGCGACGGGTCCGAGGCGGGCTCCGGGTCGAACTCCAACGAGGGCATCTCGTTGGCCCAGCTGAGCCACACCAACCTCGACCTGAACGTTGTGAGCAACGACGACGAGGGCGACAGCGGCGGCGCCGCCTATGACTGCACCAACGAGAACAGCGGCATCTCGGTGCTCCAGGCCTGTGACACCGACATCAGCATCTCGGTCATCGGCAGCGGCTCAGATGGGAGCGGCACCGCTTCGGTGAGCCCCGGCCTTGGCTCCGGATCGAACGACAACTCGGGCGTCTCCGTGGCCCAGCTGAGCGGGACCAAGGTTGACATCGTCGTGCTCAACCTGGGCCGGAACGGCGGCTCCGAACCCGGTGAGGGCGACGGAAGCGACGCCGATCCGCCCAGCGGTGGTGGCGGTGACCCCTCCGGCGACAACGGCGGCAACCCGACCAACAACGGCGGCAGCCCGACCAACAACGGCGGCAGCTCGACCAACAATGGCGGTGGTTCCACCAGCTCGACGCCCTCCGGAGGCAGCAACGCCGGCATGACCCCCCGAGCCAATCCGGGGTTGGACGTCTCCGGGTCCGCCCTCGGCCTCGACGAGCTGGCCGGCCCGTTCCAGTCTCCTGGCTCCGGCGCCGGCGGCGCGCCTTCCGGCACGGAGCTGGCGCCCGTCTCGACCGACACCCTGCCCGTCGCCCTCCCCAGCATGTCCGGCGGTGGGCCCCTGGCCCGCACCGGCTTCCCCGCCCAGGCAGTGGTGTTCATCGGCGTCTTCCTCCTCCTGGCCGGCCGAAGCGTGGCCGGCGCGGGGCGCGGCGTGTTCGCCTGGCGACGCCGATGACGGCAATTGAGGCCGCCCCCCTCCGGCCCGACGGCCCGAAGGGGAGGAAGGGACCCGATCAGGTCGTAGCTGGTCCGGGCAAGAAGGACGGACCCTTACCCCAAGGGAATTTCCTTCCAACCCCAACGGCACTCCCTGGGAGATCGCCAATGCAGACCATCGTTCCCCCCGCCCCCTCCACCACCACCAGCGCACCCGCCGAGACCGACCGGGAGTCCCTCCCGACCGGTCCGTCCCGGCGTCGAGGGCGCGGAGGCCGGACGCGTCCATGGTCCCAGGCGCGCCCTTCAGCGGCCTCCAGGGCGGGTCGAGCCACCGGCCCGGCGATTTCCCCCCAGCCGGGCCGGTGGCCAGACGTAGAGGACACGGCCCCCGTCAGCCCACCACGGCCTCGGCCTGTCCGGCGCCGGCGGGCCACGAGCGTCCTGGCCGTCGCCATCGCCTCGCTGCTCATGGCCAGTGGCGTCGTGGTGGCCGAGCGGGTCGCCGGTCGCGACCTGCGCGACATCCTGGCCGACGTCATCCGCCCCGAGGGCGCCGAGCCCGGACCCGCCCACCGCGACCAGCTCGCCGGCTCGGCGCACGCCGATGGGCGGCCCACCTCGCCCTCCGGCCACGCCGAGGGCACGTCTCCGGCTCCGGCCGAGCCCGGCGGCCCGGCGCTGGAAGGCAACGATGACGGCTCAGACCCTGGCTCGGCCTCGTCCCCGCGTGCCGCACGTCCGGCTCCTGGCCGAGGCGCCGCCCCCGGCACCTCCTCCAGCCCGGGCGGCAGCGCCGGCACCGCCGGCAGCACCGAACCCGGAGTGGCCGATCCGGGCACCGGCGCCGGGCAGCAACCGGCCACGGACCCGGGGGTCAGTGCCGCCACGGCTCTCGAGCGGACGGTGAGCGAGCTGCAGCCCTTCGTGGAGAGCGAGGCCGGCCTCACCTTCAAGGCTCCCGTGCCGATCCGCATCCTCTCCGACAGCGAATTCCGGTCCCGTCTGGACGAGCTGAACTGGCTCCCCGCGGGCGCTGAGGCCGAGCGCCTGGAAGGGGTGTACCGGTCCCTCGGGCTCATCGGGTCCAATGTCGACGTGGCCACGGAGCTGGCCAAGTTCACCCGGTCCGAGGTGGCCACGCTCTACGACGCCGTGGACGGCCAGCTCCTCATCCGGTCGGCCGAGCCCAGCGCCTACTTGCGCACGAGACTGGTGCGGGAGCTGACGCGGGCCCTCGACGACCAGCATTTCGACATCTACCGCCCCACCCTCGACGACCCGTACGACGAGGCCCGGGACGGCCTCAAGGCCCTGGCCGAGGGTGACGCCGGGCGGGTCCACGACCGTTACGTCGCCGGTCTGCCCGTCACCGATCGGGCCCAGGTGGAGGCCGAACGTCAGCGCATCAACCGTCAGACACCGGCCAATATCAACCCCGCCGTTCTCGCCCGCTTCGGCTATGCCGTCAACCAGGGCCAGAACCTGGTCGCCGCGCTGCTCTCGGCGGGGGGCCGCGGCCGGCTCAACGGCGCCTTCGCCGCCCCCCCGACCACCAGCGAACAGGTCCTCCACCCCGACCGGTACCTCGCCGGCGACGGACGCAGGTCGGTGGCCGAACCCGGCGCCGCCGGGGCCGTCGAAGCCCGCGGCACCCTCGGAGAAATCGGCCTGATCAGCATGCTGTCGGGCTCCATGGACGGTGACACCGCCGCACGCGCCGCCCTCGGCTGGGGCGGTGACCGTTTCGTCTCCTGGCGCCAGGGCAACCTCACCTGCACGGCGATGACCATCGTCACCGACACCGCCACCGACGCCTCCGAACTGGGCGACGCGTTGCGCCGATGGGCCGCAGCCCGGGGCGGAGCCGAGGTCACCGGGACGGGACCCTACGGCATCAAGCGCTGCGCCTGACCAATAAGACGCAAGCACGGCATTCGTGATAAAGGCGCTCCCGATGGGGCGCCTTTATCGTGTTGTCGTTCAGATAGCAACTCCAGCCATGAGATAGGCGTTACATGCGCTTCTAAATCCCTTGTGAGGTCGC
>Ga0299907_10002695_pt1 | contig 11082 bp, 10 predicted proteins | sample RVTome_16_FD_198680 | JGI IMG/M metagenome (GOLD analysis project Ga0299907, IMG submission 198680) | Soil microbial communities from uranium-contaminated site in the Upper Colorado River Basin, Wyoming, United States - RVT152D67 (version 2) ...
GATCCAGGTCGAGGCGGTCGGGATCGGCACGACGGCCGGCTCGCGGATCCCGCTCCCCGGCGGGGGGTGGGTCACCGAGGGCGGCGAGCCGGTCGTGACCCGGCTCGAGCTTCAGGCCCTCGAGACGGCGGCCGAGGCGACGGGCGGCGAGCTCGCTACCGCCGCCGATGAGGCCTCGCTGGCGCGCCTCGCGGGACGCCTCTCGCGGCTCGACATCGGGGGCGAGGGGGGCCGCGCCGAAGAGCGCCGCGCCGATCGCTACCGCTGGCCGCTCGCGCTCGCGGTCCTCGCGCTTGCGGCCGAAGCGCTCCTGGCGATCCGGGGGCGCCGCGTTTCGCCCGAGGCCGCCGCGGTCCTGGCGGCCCTGGTCCTGCTCGGCATGGGGCGCGCGCAGGACGCCGAGGAGCTGTTCGAAGACGGCCGCTACGAGGACGCGCTCAGGGTCTGGAGCCGCGCCGACCGGTCGCCGGGCGCCGAGCCCAGCGATGCCTACAACCGGGCCAGCGCCGCCTATCGGCTGGGGCGGCACCGCGAGGCGGCAGCCAGCTACGCCGTGGCCGCAAGGACCGCGGCGACCAGGACCCGTGCCGAGGCCGGCTGGTACAACGCCGGAAACGGGCGCTTCCGGATGGCCGAGGAGGTCGAGAGCGCGACCCCCGAGGGCTCGCTCCGGTACTGGGACAGCGCGGTCGCCGCCTACCGGGAAGCCCTCCTCCGCGAGCCGGCCGATCGGGACGCCAAGCACAACCTGGAGCTCGCGCTGCGCCGGCGGCAGGAGGCGTCGGGCGGCGGCGGGGGGGGGGGGGGGGGGGGGGGGGGGGGGGCCCCGCGGGCGCCCGGGGGGGGGGGGGCGGCCCGGGAGGCGGGGGGCAGGGGATGCAGCCGCCATCGAGCGGGACCGGTGGAGCGCCGGGCTCGCTGACCCGGGACCAGGCCGAGCGGCTGCTGGACGCGTTGGCGGCCCAGGAGCAGGAGGCCCTGATCCGGGGCGGTGGGCGGCGCGCCGCCGGAACGGACCGGCCCGGGTGGTGAGCCGCCGGTCGACCTTGCGGGCGCTCCTGGCGGCGGTCGCGCTTGCCGGCGCCGGATCGGCCGCGCCCCTCCTGGGCCAGGAAGTGACCGCGCGTCTCGAACCGGCCACGGTCCGGCTGGGCGACACGGTCGAGCTGGTGATCGAGATCGAGCCCTCGGGGATCACCGGAGACGTGCCGGAGCCCGTGCTTCCCGATCTGCCCGCCGAGGTCGTCGGCTCGAGTCGCGAGTCGCGGGTGAGCCTTCTGGGGACCGACGTGTCCCGCCGTGTCATCTATCGTTACCGTCTCCGTCCGACCACGGCCGGCCGGCTCCGGATCGATCCGATCCGGGTCGACGTGGGGGGCCGCGTCCTCGAGACGGGCGCGCTCGAGCTGGCGGTGACGGGGCCCGGCCCCGACGGTCTCGGGGGCGACGAGGGTGGGGGGTTGCCGGCCTACTTCGCCACCGCCCGCGTCGACCGGGAGCGCGTCTACGTCGGCCAGCAGGTCACCCTGACCTTCGCCTTCTACCACGACCCCCGTTCCCCGCTGGCCGAGAGCCCCGACTACGACCCGCCCACCTCGCCCGGCTTCTGGCGGGTCGAGATCGACTCGGCCCCGAGCGTCCGCACCGAGCGGCTCGGCTCGCGGGTCTACCACGTCCAGCGCTTCCGGTATGCCCTGTTCCCGCTCCGCTCCGGCCAGCTCGAGGTCGGCGCGGCGACGGTTCGGATCCTGGAGCCGGACCCGGTCCAGTGGTGGCGACCCGGCCGGCCGCGGACCCTGCGCACCGATCCGCTGCGGATCGTCGCCGAGGGGCTCCCGGCGGGGGCCCCTGAAAGCCACGACGGGGCGGTCGGCCGGTTCGAGCTGGCAGGCGCCTTGAGCGGTAGGACGGCCACGGTCGGCGTCCCGCTCGAGCTCTCCCTCGAGGTCGAGGGAATCGGCAACCCGACCACGGTCGGCGAGCCCCTCCTCCCGGCGTGGCCGGACGTGACCGTGACGCGGGCGGGAACGGAGACGACGACCCAAGTGCGGGAAGGGATCGTCCGCGGCGAGTCGTCGTTCCGGTACCTGCTCTCCCCGGCCCAGCCGGGCCCGCTCGACCTCGGCCTTGCCCGCTTCGCTTACTTCGATCCCGAGCGCGCGGCCTACGTCGTGGACTCGCTCGAGCTGGGAGAAATCGAGGTCCGTCCGGGGATGGCCCCGGTGGCGGCGTCGAGTCCGGCGGATCGCTTGCGCGGCGAGCACGGGCCGACCCTCTGGCCGGCCCGGAGCCCCGTCGACGCCGCGCCGGAGCCGCCTCCGGCGTGGTACTGGGGAGGGCTCCTGGGACCCTGGCTGGCATGGCTCGCCCTCCTCGCGTGGCGCCGCCGGCCCTTGTCGCGGAAAGGACCCCTGGACGCCCTGGACCGGTTCGCCGTTCGGCGCTCGCAGGCGACGGCGGAGGGCGGCGGTCTCGAGTCGGCTCTCCGGGCCATGGACGACGCGATGATCGCATTCTGGCCCGATGGCCCGCCGGCCGACATCGAAGTTCCGGCCCGCGAAGCCCGGGCGGCGGTCCACGCGGCCGCCTACGGCCGGGCGTCCCCCGACCAGGCGCTCCTGCGGCTCTCCGAGATGGAGGTGCGGCTCCGCCGGACGGCGCGCTCCCGGGTGCCGGGGCCCGCCCCCGGCGCCGTCCTCGCGGCCGGTTTCCTTCTGATCCTGTCGGCGAGGCCGGGTGAGGCCCAGGAGTGGCCTCCCGGAGAGGGCCCGCGGGCCGCCTGGGAGACCGCCAACGCCGCCTATCGGGCGGGCGACTTCGATGATGCGGCGGCCGTCTACGAGGACCTCGCCGCACGCCACCCGGATCCTCGCTTGGAGGCCGACCTGGCGGCGGCCCTGTGGCGGGCCGGCCGGCGGGGCGAGGCGGTCCTCCACTACCGCCGCGCGGTCGCCCTGGCGCCCAGAGACGAGGCCGTCCGCTCGGACCTCGAGCGCCTGCGGGCCACGCTCGCCGTTCCCGAGGAGCGCGACTGGACGGGTCTCCTCGAGCGGGTGCGCCTGGACGAGCTCCTCTGGATCTTCCTCGGGACCGCCGCGCTCGGCTTCGTCATCTTCGTGGCCGGTCGCGGCCGCCGGAGGGTCGCCGTCCCCGTCCTCGGCGCGATCGCGCTGGTCGGGGCCGTCACCGCGGTCGGCGCCTGGCGGGAGGGTGGCGATCTCGCGGTCGCGATCCGATCCGCCGAGATCGCCGCCGCACCTGGCGGCGCCGGCATCGCGCCGCTTCCGGAAGGGACCACGGTGCGGGTCCTGGAGCGAGACGGGACGGCGTGGCGGGTTCGCCCGCCGGATGGCCCGGCCGGCTGGGCCCCGGCCCTCCACCTTGAGCCGATCGACCGTCCTCTAGGTCGTCGACCGCCTGCGCGACGGGGCGACGGGCGATAGATTCCGCGCGTCCGACGACTCGACCCGCCCTGTTTTCGCGACGTTTCCCGGAGCCCAGGTCTCGTGATCCACTACGCCAATGTCCTCCTCGCCACCGACTTCTCGAAACCGGCCGCGCACGCGGCGGCGCACGCCGCGGACCTCGCCCGGCGGCACGAAGCGCGGCTCCACGTGGGCCACGTGATCGAGGACTTCTCCTACTGGGAAGGGTACCACCTGGAGCATTTCCCCTCGGAGGAGGTGTACGAGGAGCTGCGCAAGAACGCGCGCCTGGCGATCGAGGACCTCTTCGAGCAGGACGTCCGGGAGGGCCTGACGATCGAAGCCCACGTCGTTCAAGGGAAAGCCTTCGTGGAGATCATCCGCCTCGCCCGTGAGGTGGAGGCCGAGGTGGTCGTGATCGGCAGCCACGGCCAGTCGGGGATCGCGGAGTCCCTTTTCGGCTCGACCGCCGAGCGGGTGGTCCGCAAGGCGGCTTGCGCCGTCCTCGTCGTACGGTACCCGGAGCACCGCTTCGAGCTGCCGTGACCGGGCGGATTCACGTCCTGCCCGACGGCGTCGTGAACCGGATCGCGGCGGGCGAGGTGGTCGAGCGGCCGTCCGCCGTCCTCAAGGAGCTCCTCGACAACGCCCTGGATGCCGCGGCGACGCGTATCGAGATCGGGATCGAAGGCGCCGGCGTCGAGCGAATCACCGTTTCCGACGACGGGCAGGGGATGAGCCGCGAGGACGCGGCCCTGGCCTTCGAGCGGCACGCCACCAGCAAGATCGCCTCGGAGGCGGACCTGTCGGCCATCCGGTGGCTCGGCTTCCGCGGCGAGGCGCTCCCGTCGATCGCGGCGGTGAGCCGTCTGACGTTGGAGACCAGCCCCGCCGACGGGGAGGGGACACGGCTGCGGGTCGATGGCGGCGAGCTGGGGACGGTCGAGCCGATCGCGCGCGGAAGGGGGACGACGGTGGACGTCCGCGGGCTCTTCTACAATATGCCCGCGCGCCGCGAGTTCCTGAAGTCCCCGACCACCGAGCAGGCCTCGAACGTCCGCCGGCTCCTCGAGCTCGTGCTGGCGCGCCTCGACGTGGCATGGAAGGCGTCGCACGCGGGACGCGAGATCCTGAGCCTGGCTCCCGCCCGCACGCTGGCCGAGCGGCTGGTGGCACTCCACGGTCCCTCGTACGTCGAGACTCTGCTGCCGCTCGAGGCGGAGGAAGGGGGCATCGAGGTGCGCGGGCTGACCCAGCGCGCGGCCACGGCCGGAGCCAGCCGCAGGCGGCAGTTCGTGTTCGTCAACGGTCGTCCGGTCGACGCCCCCGATCTCCTCCAGGCCCTCCTCCGCGGCTACCGCTCGGCCGTTCCCGCGGGGGCGCGGCCCGACGTCTACCTGTTTCTCGAGGTCGATCCCCGCGCCGTGGACGTGAACGTCCACCCCGCCAAGCGCGAGATCCGGTTCCGCGATCCGGCGCGGGTGGCGCTGGCGGTCGAGGACGCGGCGCGCCGCGCCCTGGGGACCGCGGCCGCGGCCGGCCGGGCGTTCCGGGATCGGCCGCTCAAGGTGGCCGACCGCGGCGGATCCGGAAGCGGCAGCCGTGATCGGCCGGTGGACCAGCTCGGGATGTTCTTCGGCGCCCGGCGCCGGGGTGCCGCTCCCCCCGACGAGGGTCCGGACGGCGAGACCGCCGTCGTAGGCCGGATCAATCACGAGCCGGGACGGCTCGACGCCGACCGCTCGGCACCGGGGCTCTGGCAGCTCCACGGACGCTACATCCTCGCACAGACGGCGCGCGGCCTGGTGATCATCGACCAGCACTCGGCGCACGAGCGGATCCTCTACGAGGAGGTGATCGCCGGCCTCCGCGAGGGGACCCGGCCCGGACAGCGACTCCTCTTCCCGATCGTCCTCCACCTGAGCCCCGAGCAGCGAGCGACCTGGGAGGAGTACCGGGGGCTGATCGACCGGCTAGGGTTCGAGATCGAGCCCTTCGGCGGGACCGCCCTGGCCGTTTCGGCGGTCCCCGCCTTTCGCCACGCCTTCGACCCCGAGTCGGCGCTGGGAGGTCTTCTGGACGACCTGGCCGCCCCGGGGGGCGGCAGCGCCGACATGAACCAGCACGAACGGGTGGCCCGGCTCTTCAGCTGCAAGGCCGCGATCAAGGCGGGCCAATCGCTCAGTCAGGACGAGATGCTGGAGCTGATCGACCGGCTGTTCGCGACCCGGCTGCCGTACGACGATGTCCACGGGAGGCCGGCGGTCCTGCAGATCGGGTTGGAGGACCTGAACCGGCAGTTCGGCCGCCACTAGGGGATGAGGCGTTCATCGGTCCCTGCGACCCTACACAGGATCGTTCCGTGTCTCGTGCTGGAAGGGACGTCATGATGCCCGGCGAACAGACGGCCACGCGTGTCCGCGAGCCGTATCTGGTGATCGGGGGGGCGACGGCGGTCGGGAAGAGCGCGGTCGCGATCGAGGTCGCCGAGTGGCTGGGCGGAGAGATCGTCGTGGCCGACAGCCGTCAGGTCTATCGCGGGCTCGAGGTCGGGACCGCCAAGCCGGGCCCGGAGGAGCGGCGGCGGGCCCCGCATCATCTGCTCGACGTGGTCGACCTGGGCGAGAGGTACACGGCCGGTGACTACGCGCGGGATGCCCGCGCCTCGATCGCCGCGATCCAGCGCCGCGGACGGACGGCGATCGTCTGCGGCGGCACGGGCTTCTACCTGTCCGCGCTGGCCGGCGCCTTGGACCCGCTCGAGGCCGTCGCCGATCCCGACCGACGAACGGCGGCCCGCCGTCAGATGGCCGAGATCCCCGACTCCGTGCGCCACGCGGCCCTCCTCGAGATCGACCCGCCGACCGCGGAGCGGTTGCCGGCCGGGGACCGCCAGCGGGTGGACCGGGCCCTCGAGGTGTACTTCCTGACGGGTCGGCCGCTGTCGACGCTTCAGGGCGGGGGAGAGCGAGCGCTGCCGCACCTGCCGCTCACGCTCGTCCGGCCGCGAGCGGAGCTCCATGCGCGGATCGAGCGCCGTCTCGAAGCCATGCTCGAGGCCGGGCTCGAGGCCGAGGCGCGGGCCCTCCACGACGCCGGCTGGAGCCCCGATGACCCGGGGCTCGACTCGATCGGCACCCGCGAGTGGTGGCCCCACTTCGAGGGCCGGCGGAGCCGGGCGGAAACGATCGCCGACATCCTCGCCTCGACCCGGGCCTACGCCAAGCGCCAGGAGACCTGGTTCCGGCATCAGGGCGGATACAGGCCGGCGCGGCCCGACGCCGGGGCCGTCCTCGAGGCGTGGCGCTCGTTTCGGGAGGGGACCAGGGCGTGACCGCGATCGAGGCGGCGGTCCTGGGTCTCATCCAGGGGTTGACCGAGTTCCTGCCCGTCAGCTCGAGCGGGCACCTGGTGATCGGGCAGACCCTGTTTGGCCTCGCCGGCAGCCAGCTCGCCTTCGACGTCCTCGTCCACGGCGCGACCCTGCTCGCCGTCCTGGTGTACTTCCGGGGCCGCCTGATCGACCTCGTCAAGCCCGCCGGCTGGACGTACGTCCTCAAGCTCGCGCTCGCCACGGTTCCCGTCGTCATCGTGGCGCCGGTCGTCTACCCGTGGGTTCGGGTGGCCTTCACGGAGCCGGCCCTCGTGGCCGGGTTCCTCGCCGTGACCGGCGCGCTCCTCCTGTCGCTCTACCTCCGCCGGGAGGACGATCGACCCGGGTCCAGCGTGCTCGAGCCGGGCTGGTGGACGGCCCTCGTGATCGGGGTTTTCCAGACGTGCGCGCTCTTGCCCGGCATCAGCCGCTCGGGGACCACCATCGTGGCCGGGATCTGGCTCGGGCTCGCCCCCAGGGCCGCCGCCGAGTTCTCCTTCCTGCTCGCGATTCCGGCCATCCTCGGCGCCATCATCTACGAGTCGAAGTCGCTGCGGACCGCGGCGGCGTCGGGCATGGCGGACACTTTCGCGATCGGTTCGGTCGTCGCCTTCGTCTCCGCCATCGCGGCGATCGGTCTCGTCTTCCGGCTCGTCGACCGGCGCCGCTTCCGCTGGCTCGGGTTCTACTGCCTGGTCGCGGCGGGCATCTTCGGCGCCTGGCTGGCGTCGCGGTCGGCGTGATCGAGGGGACGGAGGGGTTGGTCGCCGGCGCGGTCGAGCGTCTCGTCCGGATCGCCCTGGACGAAGACCGCGGCCCGGGCGACGTGACCACGGCGGCCACCGTGCCCCCCGAGGCCCGCGGGCGGGCGCGGCTGGTGGCGAAGGCGCCGGGCGTTCTGGCCGGCCTCGCTGTCGCCCGGGAGGTCTACCGGCAGGTCGATCCGCAGGTCGCCTTCGAGGCCCATGGGGCCGACGGCGACGCGGTCGAGCCGGGCGACCTAGTCGCATCAGCGGCCGGGGCCTTCGCGTCGCTCCTGATCGCCGAGCGGACGGCCCTCAACTTCCTGCAGCGCCTCTCCGGGATCGCCACCTTGACCGCGCGCTATGTGGACGCCGTCCGGGGAACGAGGGCCCGGATCGTCGACACGCGCAAGACCACGCCGGGCTGGCGCTGGATCGAAAAGGCCGCCGTCCGGGCCGGGGGCGGCGAGAACCACCGGACGGGTCTCTTCGACGCCTACCTCGTCAAGGAGAACCACGTGGTCGCGGCCGGTGGGATCCGGGAGGCGCTGGCGGCTGTCGACGGGGCGAACCGGGACCGCCTGCCGGTCGAAATCGAGGTGCGCTCCGTGGAGGAGCTGGAGCTCGCGCTCGCGAGCACGCATCCGCCGGACCGGATCCTGCTCGACAACTTCGAGCCGGGGGCGCTCGCCGAGGCCGTGCGGCGGGCCCGCGCGCGCCGGGCCGACGTCCTCCTCGAGGCGAGCGGCAACGTCGACATGGCGACCGTTCGCGCGATCGCCGACACGGGGGTCGACTGGATCTCGGTCGGCGCCCTCACCCACTCGGCTCCGGGGCTCGACCTCTCCTGCTTGATCGACCGAACATGAACGCGTCGGGGTGGGACGTGGAGCGGTTCCGGCGCCGGCTCGGGATCCCGGTCGTGGAGCACGGCTCGGTCGGATCGACCATGGACGAAGCCCGCAGGGAGGGACCGGCGCCCCGCCTCCACGTCGCCCGCGAGCAGCGGGCCGGGCGGGGGCGTCACGGCCGGGCGTGGGCGAGCCCGGCGGGCAACCTCTACGCGACCATCGTCTGGCCCGACCCCGACGAGTGGCTCGGGCCGGGCGTCCTGGCGGCAATCCAGTCTGAGATCGCCGACGCGATCCGCGGGGCCGGCGGCCCCCCGGCCCGCTGCAAGTGGCCCAACGACGGGTTCGTCGAAGGACGAAAGTGGTGTGGCCTGTTGGCCGAGCGGGACGGGAATCGGGGACGCGTTCGCATCGGCCTGGGGGCCAACCTGGAATCGGTCCCCGAAGGGCCGGCGCTCGAGGCGACCGCCCTCCGGGTCCACTGGCCGGGCGCACCCCCGCCCGTCGATGTCGCGTGTCTGATCCTGGAGGCCGCCCTCGCCGTCCTGCGGGACGGAGAGGCGGGGATCCGGCGCGGCCTTGCCCGCTGGCCGGCCGTCGACCTGTGGACGTTCGGCGACCCGCTCCAGGTCGAGGGTCCGGACGGTCTCCTCGAAGGCCGCTACGGAGGCGTTTCGGCCGACGGCCGGCTCGTCCTTCAGACCGCGGGCGGAACGACGCGCCTCGCGGCCGGCGACGCCGTCCGACTCCACCGGCAGGAGGCCTGAGGGGCCGCTATCTTCGCGGCCGTGCTGCTCGTCGTCGACATCGGCAACTCCTCGACCGTGATGGGGATCCGTGCGGACGACGGGATAATCGCCCGGCGCTGGCGGATCCGCTCGGACATCGAGCGGACGCCCGACGAGCTGGGGGTCGTCCTGGGGGCGCTCATGGATGGTGCGCCCGCCGGGCTCCGGTGCGGGTGCGTGGCCTCGGTCGTGCCGCCCCTGACCGGCGTCTTCGTCGAGGCCGCGCGGGACCACCTCGGGATCGCGGTCGAGGAGTTCCGGTTCGGTCCCGAGCTCGGGATCCGTCTCGACGTGGACGAGCCCGGCCGGGTCGGGCCGGACCGGATCGCCAACACGCTGGCCGCTCATCTCGAGCATCCCGGACCGGTCATCGTGGTCGATTTCGGGACGGCAACCAACTTTGACGTCGTCTCGCCGGACGGGGCGTTTCTGGGCGGCATCATCGCGCCCGGGCTGGAGAGCGGCTTCGAGCGGTTCGCGGCAAGGACCGCGCTGCTGCCGCGGATCGCTCCCGCCTTTCCGGGCACGTTCATCGGCAGGGACACGGTCGCCAACATGCAGATCGGCGTCTACCGGGGGGCGACCGCGATGGTGGACGGGCTGGTGGGAGGCCTCCGGGAAGAGTGGCGGAAGGACGCGCGAGTGATCGCGACCGGCGGCCTCTCGCGAATGGTGGCGCCCCACTGCCGCACCGTCGACGTTCTCGACCCCGATCTGACCCTGAAGGGCGTCGGGTGGGGGTACGACCGGTTCCACCCCCGGACGGTTTGAAACCATCCCGTATCCTGGTTGACAGCGCGGGCCTCCCGGAGTATCTTGTTAGCAGTCCAGCTCGGTGAGTGCCAGACCCCCAAATCGCCGAGGCATAGTCAACAACAACTACTTTTAACACCCTATCAGGAGGCTTGATCCATCATGGCCACCAAGCTGAATCCCCTGGCGGACCGGGTTGTCGTGAGGCCGCTGGAGGAGAAGGAGACCAAGAAGGGCGGCATCATCATCCCCGATACGGCCAAGGAGAAGCCCCAGGAGGGCACGATCGTGGCGGTCGGGCCGGGCAAGGTCGCGGAGAACGGCGAGCGGATCAAGCTCGACGTCAAGAAGGGCGACCACGTGCTGTACAGCAAGTACGCCGGCACCGAGGTGACCGTCAACGGGGAAGAGCTCCTCATCGTCAAGGAGAGCGACATCCTCGCCACGATCTGACACGGTTCTGAACAGCGAAATCACAGGAGGCTCAACACATCATGGCCAAGGAAGTGAAATTTGACGTGGCGGCCCGGTCAGGCCTGAAGCGCGGGGTCGACAAGCTGGCCGACGCGGTGAAGGTGACGCTCGGCCCGAAGGGCCGGAACGTGGTCCTCGACAAGAAGTTCGGTTCTCCGACGGTGACCAAGGACGGCGTCACGGTCGCCAAGGAGATCGAGCTCGAGGACGCGGTCGAGAACATGGGCGCCCAGATGCTCAAGGAAGTGGCGTCGAAGACCAGCGACATCGCCGGTGACGGCACGACGACTGCGACCGTGCTGGCGCAGGCGATCTATCGCGAGGGCATCAAGTCGGTGACCGCCGGGCTCAACCCGATGAGCCTGAAGCGTGGGATCGACCAGGCCGTCAACACGGTGGTCGAACAGCTCCAGAAGCTGTCGGTGGCGACCAAGGGCAAGAAGGAGATCGCCCAGGTCGGCACGATCTCGGCCAACAACGATTCCGAGATCGGTGACCTGATCGCCGATGCGATGGAGAAGGTCGGCAAGGACGGCGTCATCACCGTCGAGGAGGCGAAGAGCCTCGAGACCTACCTCGAGACCGTGGACGGCATGCAGTTCGATCGCGGCTACCTGTCTCCGTACTTCGTCACCAATCCCGACAAGATGGAAACGGAGCTCGAGGAGCCGTACA
>Ga0299907_10002696_pt1 | contig 11079 bp, 11 predicted proteins | sample RVTome_16_FD_198680 | JGI IMG/M metagenome (GOLD analysis project Ga0299907, IMG submission 198680) | Soil microbial communities from uranium-contaminated site in the Upper Colorado River Basin, Wyoming, United States - RVT152D67 (version 2) ...
GCCGGCGACGGCGGCGATCACCGTCAGGCCGGAGATCAGGATCGCCCGCCCGGACGTCGCGGAGGCGGCGGCGAGCGCGGCCTGCTCTCCGCGTCCGGCGGCGCGCTCCTCCCGCTCGCGCTTGAGGTAGAAGAGCGAGTAGTCGACGCTCACCGCCAAGCCGATCAGCAGGATGACCGAGTTCGCAGCCTCGTCCATCGCAAACAGCCGGCTCGGCAGGGCGAGGAGCCCGATCGCAGCGAGCACCGCCGACAGGCCGACGAGCAGCGGGATCCCGGCCGCCACGAGCGCGCCGAAGACGACGAAGAGGATCCCGAGCGTCAGGGGCACCGCCGTGTACTCCGCCCGCGTGAAGTCCGCCTTGATCGTCTCCTCGAGCGCGAGCTGAGCGCTCGCGTCGCCGAACGCCTCGACCCGGAAGCCCGCGCGGCGCCCCTGCACGGCCGCGAGCGAGTCGAGCACCGGCTCCACGAGCGTCACCGCCTCCCCCTCCGCGTCCGCGAGCTCGAACCGCACCAGGGCGGCGCGCCCGTCTTCGGAGACGAGCGGCGGCTGGACGTCCGAGACGCCCTCGCGCCCCGAGACCGCGCGCACGACGTCGGCCAGCACGGCCCGGAACGCCGGATCGGTCGCTGTGTACGCCTCGCTCGTGACGAGGACCGAGTCGTCGGCGGCGTCGGCGAAGCCGCCGGCGGCGAGGATCTCCTGCGCCCGCTTCGACTCGCCGACCGCGTTGTCGTCGGGATCGAGCTGCGCCGTGCCGAGTGTCGCGCCGATCGCGGCGGCGACGACGACGAAGGCGAGCCAGCCGAAGATCGCCGTCTTGCGCCGGCGGGCGCTCCAGCTGCCCATGCGGGCCGCGAGTGTGGTGCTGTTCTCGAGTAGGGACATGCAGAGCTCCTGGTAGACAGAACGAAGGTCGACCAAGCCTGGCCCGCGGAGGCCGCGGCGCCTATCCGGAATGCCCCCGGTCGAACCCGGACGCAACCCTGAGCGGCCGCCCCGGGGGGCGGGACGGCCGCCTAGCCTCTCGACAGTCGCCTTCGCCAAGGCCGCTCTGACGGGGAGACGTCGATCGTGAGCCTGACGGCGTCGCCCATCCCGGCGAATGCCCTCAGTTCACCGTTCAGGCAACGATCGCATCCCGCGTCCATCCCGCAGGAGGTCGCCGGAAGCTCCCGCCCGCGCCCGGCAATCCCCGCAAGGGCACGACCATGGCCGAATCCATCCAAGGACGCTTTCAAGTCGAACCAACATCCGCCCGGCGCGGCGTTGTCTGAAAGGCGAGATTTCGTGGCGCGCCCGTGGCCCAAACGGCGATTGGACGACTGGCTCAACCATGCGGAGCAGAGTAGGCGTCAGGGCGAAAAGTGCCTCGGCGTCGCCACTAACTAGGCTCGCGATCGTCGGTCCTATTGCTCGTGAGCTCGGGCTTTGCCTCGGTCGAGGTGGACGACGGCGTCCTCGTCAGGTGGGCGGACGTGAACGGCTTCACCCTTCGCGAGCTCCGCTTCCCGGCGGCGTACCGGCAGGAAGCGTTCGAGGCCATGCTCCCGTACCTGGCGCTCGTCCTGGATGGGGGCATGGTCAAGTTTTTCCGCGCCCGCACGATGGAGTTCGGACGCGGAAGCGCGTTCACGATGCCGGCCGGAATGTGGCATCGTGCGCGCTTCGGCTCGAGCGGGGCGACAATCATGATCCTTCGTCCCCGGAGCGAGTCGATCCCGCTGACCGATGCGTTCCGGCAACTCGTCGAGCTCCGAGGTCGCGGCTTCAACTGGCTCGCGTGGCGGCTGGCCGCCGAGTTGAGGGCGTCGGATGCGGCCGCGCCGCTGGCGGCCGAGGGCTTGACTCTCGAGATCCTCGCCGCCACGGCTCGCGAGGCGACGGTCGAGCGTGGGCTCGGGCGTTCGCCGAGGTGGCTCAACGCCGCCGAGGAGCTTCTTCGGGCCCGCATCCGTGAGCCCCTCGGCCTGAGCGAGCTGGCGGACGCCGTAAGCGTAAACGCCACGCACCTCGCCCGGGTGTTCCGCGCCCGGTACGGGATCTCCGTTGGGGAGTATGGTCGCCGCCTTCGGCTCGACTGGGCTGCGGCGGAGATCGCCCGCGACGAACGGCCGATCGCGGAGATCGCTGCCGCGGCCGGCTTCGCGGATCAGAGCCACTTCACGCGGGTCTTCCGGCGCCGCCTCGGCACGACGCCTGCGCGCTTCCGTGAAGAAGCGCGGCGCGTTCCAGGTTAAGCACGGACGTTCAAGACTTTCGACGACCAAGCGGACGATCGTAGGCCTCCCAACCAAGGAGGAATCCATGCAGCTGCGTCATCTGCCGGCGATCGTCGGAGTCGTCGGTCTGCTCGTCGTCCCCGGCACGGCAGCCAGCAAGTCGGGTGCCGTGGCGTCGGCGAGCGGCGGCATCCATTGGACGATCGAGCTGCCGAACCCGTTCGGCGTGGTGGTCGGCAACCAGCCGCTCACCTTCAACGCGAAGAAGTACGCCGACGGCACGGTCTCGGGCCAGTTCGAGTACCACCAGGTCGCGCTCGGCGAGTCGTTCAACTTCCACGTCGAAGTCACGTGCATGAACGTCTACGACGGCAACCGGGCCAAGATCGGAGGCGTCATCAGAGTCAGCAACGATCCGACGCTGCCGCCCGGGGTGTTCGCCTGGTTCCAGGTCTTCGACAACGGCGAAGGAGCGGATGACCCGCCCGACCAGTCGGGCCTGGTCGGCTTCGGGAACGAAGCGGCGAACGAGGCGTTTTGCAATAGCCCGAACCCGCCTCTCTTCGGACCTTGGGACGTTCACGGCAACGTCCAAGTCCGGAGCTGACTGCCTCTCTGAGACAAGCCCCCGCGCCGAGGCTATTTCCGAGCCCGGCGCGGGGCCATGGCTCAGCCGGGAGAGCGCTTGAATCGCACCGGCGCCCCGGGAGGTCGCGCTTCGAGTCCGGCTAGCTGCGAGCTCCGGACGACCGCGAATCGGATGGTAGCCCCAGCCGGTTTACCAGTTCCGAGCCGCCTCTACGCGGCCCACCTCTTCAGGACGTCATCTGGAAGTCGTGCTGGCTTCGCCCCGTCACGATGCCCTATTCCGTGACACCGGCATGCGTAGGAGCGTCGGCTCGACGATTGGCAGGGCCGGACTGCTTGCAAAGCACGAGAGCGCATCCTGGAGACGGCCTACGAGCTCTTCTCGAAGCGAGGAATGCGTGCCGTCGGCACCGAGGAGGTGCTTGCAAGGGCCGGGGTGGTGGCGAAGTCGACGCTGTACCGGCACTTCGCTTCGAAAGAAGAGCTCGTCTTGGCTTCGAAAGAAGAGCTCGTCTTGGCGTTTCCGCAACGCCGAGAGCACCGCTGGACGCGCGAGTTCGTCGAGGCCGAGGGCGAGGAGGCGGGATCGACGCCGCGCCAGGGCCTGCTCGCGATATTCGATGTGTTCGACGAGTGGGTTCCACCGAGACGACTCGAAGGGTGTTCGTTCATCAATGTGCTCCTGGAGATCGGCGATCTGGACAGTCCGCTTGGAGAGGCAAGCGCCGCGCATCTCGAGTACATCCGCTCGGTTGTGCGCACGCTGGCGGAGGAAGCAGGGGTGCGGACTCCGAAACGTTCGCACACTCTGGCACATCTTGATGAAGGGCTCTATCGTCGCCGCGGCGAGGGCGACCTATTGGCGGCAAGGCGCGCACGAGCCATGGGCGAGGACCTGCTCGACAGATATCTCCGGGTTACGATCGATCCGCCCCAGCCAGTCCCCGGCTCCTCTGAGCGGGCGACCGCGGCCTAGGCCAGCGGGGAGGGTCAAACGCAACCCACTAACGAAGCACCAGCCCGAGGACAAGAAGCAACGCGAACACACCAACCAGCGACCAGAGCCAGAACGCTGTCGGCTTTCCGCGTCTCTTGCGGCCGGGTTCCAAGAGCCTCACAGCCGAGCCTTACCCCGTTCGTCTGCGGCCAATTCGGCTCGCAGCCGAATCCTGGAGTGTGCTTCCGTCGCCCGCCTCAAGTTCACGCCCTCGTCCGCAGAACCGCGTGCCTAGCCTCGCCCACGCCGAAGTCGGCCCAGATACCTCGCGATTCGGAGCCTCTCGCCGTAGATACGCCGGAGATTCAGCATCTCAATGCGGTCGAGAGCCGGCCACCGACGAAAGAGCGGAGCCAGGGCCTCGTCCCGCACCGCTCCTTGCTGTTCGAGGTCTTGGGTGCCGAGAGCGGCAAGGTCGTCAGGAAGCTCTTTCATGTGGGAGAAGTTCCTCGGCTCGGCAGCACTCAAGTGACGCTCGCTCCGGGATCCTTCGACAGCTCGTCATCCCCGCTGTTTGATGTCGTGTCTGTTTGAGGAGCAGAAGCAACATCTCCTGGCGCAGTTTTCGACCTTGCCTTCTCGGCCATGTTGTCCAAGTAGTCAGCGGCGTCCTTCGCCTTGGCGGCGAGGGCACTGAGTACCTCGGGGGAGCGCTGTTCTGCCTCATCCTTGAGTGAAGCAAGCCACTCCTCCACGCGCTTGTCGTAGCGCTTGAGGCGGGAACGCTGTTCCACTTCAGACGTCTCGTTAGGGGTGTCGATTGGTTCGATGTCGGTACCGGCGGAAAGGTCGCCGCCGTGCGCCGTGTCTGCCATGACGATCTCCTCTTCCTCTCGAATGACCGTCTGATTGGTTCCCTGAGAATGGGCTGACAAAACTCCGACGACTACGACGGTGTTTGGCGATGACGCCGCGGAGCCGAGTCGCTGGACGTGCGCGCGCTTCGCCGTGTCTTGATCGGCGGTCAGATCCAGCGTCGGCTGCGGGCGACCGAGAGTACGAGCACCGCGATGCCCAGCATCGCGGCGATCACTGCCCAGAACATCCACACGAGGTCGAAGAGGCCGAGCTGGAAGTTCATGCCCATGATCCCCGCGAGCACGGTCGAGGGCAGGAGAATCACCGTGACGAGCGTGAGCACCTTCATGACATCGTTCGTTCGCTGTCCGATTCGGGCGACCAGGAGGTCGAAAGAGCCGCGGGTCGACTCCTTCGCTTCGCGCGCCGCGTCCACAGCCTGGGTCACGCGACTCTCGAGGGCGGCGAACCGCTCCGCCGAGCTCACGGTCGACAGCAGATCGAGCTCGGGATGTGCCAGGGCGACGATGACCTCACGGTGCGGAGAGAGCGCACGTCGCAGCGTCCCGATGGAACGGCGGAGCTCGACCAGCCGCGCTAGGTCCTCGGAGATGCTCTTCGGGACGCCGGACATGATTTTCGCGTCCAGGTCCTCGAGCTCGCGTTCGACAGCCTCAAAGGCGCGGAAGTAGCTCGTGACGACCCATTCGACAACGGCTGCGACAAACGAAGGGGAGTCGAGCGCACCGACCTGACCTCCACCTTCGGCGCGCTCGCGGAACTCCTCGAGCACTGCGATCTCCGCTTCATGAGCTGTCACGACCCAGTTAGGGCCGAGCACGCATTCGACGGGACGCAGGACCGGTTCGCCCTCCTCGCTGCTGGACACGTACAGCGTCACATGGAGGTGCTCGCCTGCATCCACCAGTGCCGCACGGCTCGGCTGCTCGAGAAGTCTCTGTGCCTGCTCGTCGCTGAGTTCGAGCGCTTCCTGGACGGCTGCCAACTCCTCGTCGGTCGGGTCGCGCAAGGCGATCCAGAACAGCGCATCGTCGGCGAGCCCGTTGAGCGCGGCCGGCAAATCCTCCTCTCGCCTGGACTCTCGTTCGTCGAACACGAAGAGCGTGAGCATCTCCCTGCTTTCCCGAACCCGCTGGGTTTACCGAGCCGTGAGCCTTCGCCTCCATGTCGAGGGACCGTCTGATGTCGCGGCCGCTTGGCCAGCGATCGTGTTGGCCGCGCCTATCGGCGTACGTAAACGCCTCCGGTCAGCAGCAGCACCAACAACACAATGATGAGCACCCAAGCCCAAACCGGCATGTCAGCCTCCCTAGTCGGTTCCCGGCGGTCATTTCCGCCGGACTGAGCAATACCCCGCGACCACGTTTCTGAACCGCTGGAGGCTCCGGACGGGTGTCAGACGGTGGCAGGCTGGCCGGCGTCCTCGTCATACGCCCCGGCGGTAACCATGTCGCGAATCTGCTCATCGCCGATCTCGGGGTGGTACTGGTCGCGGTGCTGCCGGATCTGCTCGACGAGGTCCTCGTCGTTCTCGGCGCTGAAGTGAACGTCCTCATGGCTCTCGTGAGAACAGTCGAATGCACGCATCGGTCGCCTCCGTCGTGAGGTGGGTAGGAACCTCGCGAATACCCCAAATCGGGAGCGCTCAATCCTGGTGGACGGATATGAACTCTTAGAGTCGCGACTCCATCAGGCCTGTGTGTGCGGTCTCCGGTGGACAACCTCGATGCCCTGGTGCTGATCGAACCGGATGATCTCGAACAGTCGCCTGGTGCCATCGGTCGGCTTGATCAGCCGCAGCTTGCCGTTCCCGTTTCTCGAGCGTGCGAATGACAGGAGTGCGTTCAACCCGGAGCTGTCGATGAACGTGATTTCGGCGAGGTCCACGCACACGTCGCCGGCCCCTTGAAACTCCGCCAGAGCAGCCGTGAGCTGCTGAACGCCGTGAAGGTCGAGCTCGCCGGTCAGCTTGATGCCTGCTGCGTCAGCAAGAGACGAAATCTCAAGAACGGGCTCCACCGCCGCACCCCCTTCTCTCAAGAGTTCGGTACGATCCGAGCGTCGGAAAAGTAGACATGAATATCCGGTATGTCAAGTCCTGAATTTCGCACCTGGCGTTTCGTCACGAGCCACACCCAGGTCCTCCTCTGCATTGAGCGCAACCCGAACGTGCGATTGCGCGAGGTCGCAGAAACCGTCGGCATCACGGAGCGGGCGGCTCATCGAATCGTGAGCGACCTTGTCGAGGCCGGCTACGTCACTCGCAAGCGAGTCGGGCGACGAAACGAGTATGAGCTCAACCGCTCAGCACCAATGCGCCATCCCTCGCAGCTCAACCACGAGATAGGTGAACTACTGGATCTGCTGCGACTTGAAGATGACTCGGGCCGCTGAGCGTTAGCGCGGCGACGCTTGGCCGGACTCGGACGCATCCGTCGAGGTCCAGTCATCCTGGGCGAACACGAACGCGGCGAAATCGACCAGCCGGTCGAGGGTGGACCGCCCCGAGTGGCGCACACGCTTACGCCGTGGGCCGTGCGGGCAGCCGGCTGTAGCGGTTGAGCTTGTACCGGCCCGTCACGCCGGAGGCCACGGGTGCTCGAGCAGGCGTTCGCGCTCTACGCGCGGAAGGGCAATCTCGTCATGGCGGAGCGCACGCGATCGAGAGTGGCGGAGCTCACGGCGCATCGACGTCCCGATAGCTAGCGTCCTCCGGATGAGGATCAGCGCTGAAGCCGCGCGCCGTTTCCTCGTTGCCCGGTCCTTCCTCGCGCCGGCGCGATCTCTCGAGGGTGGCCTCGATGCCGTGCTGGAGGTCTTCCGCAAGCTCGGCTCGGTCCAGTTCGACCCGCTCGCGGTTGCCGGTCGGAGCCACGATCTCGTGCTGCATGCGCGGGTCGCGGATTACGACCCAGGCTGGTGCGACCTGCTCTATGACCGCCGCGAGATCTTCGAGGCCTACAACAAGGGACTCTCGTTCGTCCCGGCGAGCGAGTTCGCCTGGTTCCGCGGGACACTGAGCCGGAGCGCACCGCGGATCCTCGACGAGAACGCCGAGGTAGCCAAGCGGGTGCTCGAGCGGATCCGCGCGGAGGGCCCGCTGTCGGCACTCGATTTCCAGCGCGAGCGCGGAGCGACGACCGATTGGTTCGGCATGCCGACGAACGCCGTGCGCGCCGTGCTCGAGGCGTACACCCTCACGGGCGTGCTCGGCCTCGTGCGGCGCGACGGCAACCGCCGGTACTACGACCTCCTCGAACGGCTGCTCCCGGCCGACCTGCTTGCGCGCGATGTCCCACTCAAGGAACAGCTCCGATACAAGCTCCTGTCCCGGTACCGCGCCCACGGTCTGCTCGGCGTCAGCGGCGGTGGAGACATCTTCGGCGGCATCGGCTCGGCGAAGCCGAACCCGGAGTACGGGCACCCGGGACGAAATGCGCTCCGCGAGGAGCTCGTCGAGCTCGGCGAGCTCGTTCCCGTCGAGGTCGAGGGCGTGCGCGGCAAGCGCTTCGTCCTCGCCGAGGACGTCGAGCTGCTGGAAGCGCCGCCGGAGCCGCCGCCCTCCGTCGCGTTCCTTCCTCCGTTCGATGCATTGGTCTGGGACCGCGGCCTCCTCGGGAGCCTGTTCGACTTCGACTACGTATGGGAGCTCTTCCTGCCGCCGGCAAAGCGGCGCTGGGGCTGGTACGTGCTGCCGATCTCCTTCCGGGACCGGTTCGTCGGCCGGATCGAGCCGCGGATCGACCGAGCGGACGCCCGCGTGCAGGTGCTCGACGTCTGGTGGGAGAACGGCTTCGCGCCGCGCCGCGCCGAGGGGTTCGTCGACGCGATGCGCGATGCCCTCCGCGCCTACCTGGGCTTCGCAGGCGCGAGCCGCCTCGAGTGGGCGCCCCACCTCCGAACGGAGAAGCGGCTCTTCCTCACTCGCCCGTAAACGAGACGATCGAGGTCAGGCGAGCGCGCGCTCGAGCGCGGCCCGGTCCGTCGGCCCGCCGTGCGTCGCGAGCACGTGCTCGACCGGCAGCTCGAGCAGCGGGCGCAGCCCCTCGGCGATCTCCTCGCGCGTCACGCCGGGGCGGAGCCACCTCTCGTTGATCTCGAGGCCCTGGCCGAAGTCGACGAGCGTGTCGCCGGAGATCACCGCACGCTGGCTCTCGACCCAGAGCACGGTGTCGTTCGGCTTGTGTCCGTGGAACACGTCGGCACCGAACGGCAGCCGGTCGCCGGACGAGTACGGGCGTGCCTCGCCTTTCTTCTCGCGGAGCAGCCAGGCCACGTCGGGGCTGCCGTCGCCGGCCTGCTCGGCGGTGATGCCGTACGTCTCCATGAGGTACGCCGCGGTGTCGGGCAGCGGCGTGTAGACCGGCACGCCAAGTCGCTCGACCAGGCTCTGCGCGTCGCGCTCGTGCCACGGCGCGGTGAGCACGATCGCCGTCTCGCGCTCGGCCGAGAGCGCCTCGATCTCGCTCGGCACGCCCAGCGGGTCGAACAGCAGCAGGCGTTCGTCATCGTCGATCGCGTAGGACGAGACGTTCCTGTCCCACGGCTCGCTCGGGCGCCAGTCCGGATGGGGTGCTTGCCAGTGCCAGAGGCCGGGACGCAACTCGCGCACGGCGCGATGCTCTGGCTGCGCGCGGATTGTCGGTCGTCCTGGCTACAGCAGGTGGCGCCCGAAGTCGCGCTCGAAGTCGCGCCAGACGCTGTGGATGTGGGTGCCGCCGTTCCGGGAGTTGTCGAACTCGAGCAGGAACGTCGGTCCCTGCAGCCGGTAGTAGTGTGGCTGTCCGCGACGCGTGCTCCCGGCCCAGCCGAACCGCGTGCGTGCGATGCCCGCTCGCTCGATCCGTGCGAATGCCTGGCGCGCCATCACCGGTGGATGGTTCGCGAGGTACGTGCGCACGATCTCCAGCACGCGACGCTGCGCTCCGGACGGCAGGTCGCCGGTGAGCACGCCCCCACGGCCGAGCGGCGTCACCCGGACGGCGTTCTGCGTGACGTGGTCGGTCAGGGACACCGACGAGAGAACTGCCCGCGTGCGCAGCCGGCCGTCGAGCGAGAGCACGATCTCGCGGGCGGCGTCCTCCTCACGCGGCATCGTCCGGTACCCACTCGCCACCGACCGGTATGCGCTTCCCGCTCGGGTCGGCCAGGCGCCGAGGAAGAACGGCTCAGCGACGAGGGCGTCTCCGACGACGGTGAAGTGCCGGGAGAGATGGTGCCCTTCGAGCCGCCAGCCCCACGCTCGTGCGCCGGGAGTGCCGAACACGGAGACGTAGTAGAGGTCGGGATCGAAGGGATCGCTGATCCCCGTACTCATGCGCTGCAACACACCCTGCAGCGCCATGATGTCGAGCGCCTTCCGGTAGCCGGCCGGCGAGCTGCTCGCGCGGAGCAGGGCGAGCGCCAACCTCCGCTGCCTGGCTGACATCGCCCCGAGCGGGAGCCCGTTCCGCGGCACCGCGGCCGGCACGGTCCAGTGCCAGCGTGTCCGTTCGGCGCCCTCGAACGGGAACAACGCCCGGTTGCGCTGCCCCGGTGACAGCGACGCGACGAGCGCGCGGGCCGCGGCCTCGACGGCCGCAGTGTCGGTCGGTGCGGCCAGCGCGGCTCGCGGGCCGAGCGCGAGCGCGGCGGCGGCGCCCGTAGCGGCCAGGCGCAGAGCGTCACCGCGTGTGAGTCGTGGCTCGAGGTGGTCGTCGTTCACGTCGGAGCCTCCTTCCCGGACCGGCCGGGACCTGCCCGCACAGGATGCCTACACCCGCGCTCGTGCCGCCGGCTCGGCGTCAGCGTCGAGGCGCTGTTCTCACGAAAGAGGTTGTCGAGCGCGCCCGGTGCATAGACCGATCGCAAGCGCTCCGGTGAGCACGTCCGCTTCGCCTGCGCGCGGATTATCCTGCACCCGGTGGCCGGCGAGACCCATCTTTGCGACCCTGAGACCGGTGAGCGGCGTGCCGACTGAGCCCATCCAGCCGCAGGGCGTGGCGAGGCCCAGGGCGCCGTACTCACCGGTCGTCGTGAGCGGCGACCACGTCTACACCGCCGGTCAGGTCGCGTTCGACGAGACAGGTGTCGTGGTGGCCGGCGACATGGAGGCGCAGGCCCGCCAGGCGCTCGAGAACCTCCGGTTGTGCCTCGAGGCGGCGGGCTGCGAGCTCGGAGACGTCGTCAAGGTCAACGCCTACCTCACCGACCTCGCCGACTTCGACGCCTACAACGAGGTGTATCGCGACTACTTCGCCGAGCCGTACCCGGCCCGAACGACCGTGCAGGCGGGGCTGCCGCCGGGCTTGCTCGTCGAGATCGAGGCGGTCGCACAGCGTCCCGTGTGACCAACGCTCGCCTGCAGCTCGTGCTCGGCGCCGTCGGCCTCACGGCCAGAAGCTGAGCGAGGCGAGCCGCGACGACGAAGCTCAGCTCGCGACGGCCGTGAGAGCAACGCCGGGAATCTCG
>Ga0299907_10002697_pt1 | contig 11078 bp, 11 predicted proteins | sample RVTome_16_FD_198680 | JGI IMG/M metagenome (GOLD analysis project Ga0299907, IMG submission 198680) | Soil microbial communities from uranium-contaminated site in the Upper Colorado River Basin, Wyoming, United States - RVT152D67 (version 2) ...
GAGATGTACTCGATTACCGTGGCCGAGGCAGTGTCCAACGGTCGACCCTCGGTGCTGGTCTTTGCCACCCCTGGTTTCTGCAAAACGCAGACGTGTGGGCCGATGCTCGACCAGGTCAAGGATCTCAGGCCTGACTATCCGGCAATCGACTTCGTCCACGTCGAGGTCTACGAAGATCTCCAGGTCGATAGAAATGAAGACCTGGTTTTTGTCGAAGCGTTCCTCGATTGGCAACTCCCGAGCGAACCCTGGGTATACATCGTCGACGGCGAAGGGACAGTGGTCGCCACGTTTGAGGGAGCCGCAAGCGATGACGAGTTGACCGCTGTGCTCGATGGATTTGGCGGACAGTGAGGGAAGCCTTGATGAAGTTGGTTGGGGCTCGTGAGACCTCTTATGATGCCGAACGAATGGCAGGTTTCAAGCGGATTCTCGCTCGCTCGCTCTCTCTGGTGGGAGTGGCATTTCTTTTGGCTTCCTGCTCGCTCTTTGAAGACGTCGACCAGCCGCTGACGACCTTCGAGCCGGCCGGCCCGTTTGCAGAGCGGATCGACGGCCTGTTCTGGCCGGTCTTCTGGATCGCCACCGGAGTTTTCGTCCTCGTTGAAGGGGCGATTCTCGTCGCCGTCTTCCTCTTTCGTGATCGGGAGGGCGCCAAGGAGCCGAAGCAACTGCATGGCAACGCCAGGCTCGAAGTGATCTGGACAATCATCCCCGCCCTGATCCTCGCGGTGATCGCGGTCCCGACCGTTTCGGCCATCTTCGATCTGACGGAATGCGATCCCGACGCGATGGAGGTTGAGGTCATCGGACATCAATGGTGGTTCGAGTTCAATTACCCCGAGGAGGGAATCCAGACCGCAAACGTGATGGTGGTCCCGGCGGGGGAAGAAATTTGTGCGGTGATGACCTCAGAAGACGTCGTTCACAACTTCTGGATCCCGGCGTTGAACGGAAAGCGCTATCTCATCCCCGGCCAGGAGACGGTGCTCCGCCTCCAGGCCGATGAGCCCGGGGAGTACTGGGGACACTGCGCCGAGTTCTGCGGGCTTTCCCATTCACTGATGAGGGCCCGGCTTCTCGCCGTTGAGCCGTCAGAATATGATGCATGGGTGACCGCGCAGGGGCAGCCGGCGACCTTGCCTGAAGAAGGCACCCCGGAGTTCGAAGGTTGGGAGGTCTTTGGGGCCAAGGGCTGCAACCTGTGCCACACGGTTGAGTTCGACGACTCCGGGAGCTCGAGCATCGTGGCGGCCGGAGCCTTTGAAGGCCCGAACCTGACCCATTTCGCCTCCAGGAACGTCTTTGCCGGCGCCACCCTTCCCGAGGAAGGCGAAACCCACGATGAAGCTCTGAAGCGGTGGCTTGCCGATCCATCACAAGTGAAGCCGGGAAGCTTCATGCCAAACCTGGCGCTAACGGAACAGGAGATCGACGCATTGATCGCATGGTTGGGGAGTAACCAATGACCGCTACAGCCGAACGCCCATCCACAACGATCTTCAAGCGTCCCAAGTCCACAACCGGCATCTGGTCGTGGATCACCACCGTCGACCACAAGCGGATCGGCATCATGTACGGCTACGCGGCGTTTTTCTTCTTCCTGGTCGGTGGGGTGGAGGCACTCTTGCTCCGGATCCATCTCGCCCAGGCCAATTCGGAGTTCCTCACCGCCGGCGCCTACAACGCACTGTTCACCATGCACGGCACGACGATGATCTTCCTGTTCGTCATGCCCGTCTCGGCGGCGTTCATCAATTACATGCTCCCGTTGTTGATCGGTGCCCGCGACGTCGCCTTCCCCAGGCTCAATGCTCTCTCCTGGTGGATTTTCGTCTTCGGGGGCATTTTCCTGTACTCGACATTCATCTTCGGCACCTCCCTCGCCCCCGTCGGGAGTGACGGTATCGGTGGGATAGACGGCAACATCGCCCCCGGCGGAGGTCCGGGAGCCTTGAACTTCTTTGCCGACTCCCCGGACGGGGGCTGGTTCGGCTATCAGCCGAATGCCGGGCCGCTCTATTCGGCGGGCACCGCGATGGACTTCTGGGCTCTTGGCCTCCAGATCCTCGGCCTCGCGTCGTTGATCGCGTCGGTCAACTTCATCGTGACGGTGTTCAACATGCGCGCAAAGGGGATGCGCTTGCTCCGGATGCCGGTCTTCGCCTGGATGTCGACTGTCACCTCTTTCCTCCTCCTCTTCTCGCTGCCGATCATTGCTGTTGCGTTGTTCATGGTCACCTTCGACCGCCAGTTCGGGACGCTGTTCTTCAATGCCACAGGAGGTGGCGATCCGATCCTGTGGCAGCACCTCTTCTGGCTCTTTGGCCATCCCGAGGTCTATATCCTCATTCTCCCGGCCATGGGCATCGTCTCCGAGGTCCTCCCGGTGTTCTCGAAGAAGCCCCTGTTCGGCTATTCGGCCGTGGTCTTCGCAGGGGCTGCGATCGCATTCCTTGGATTCGGGGTGTGGGCGCATCACATGTTCGCCTCGGGAGTTACGCCCGTGGCCCAGGCCGCATTCGGGTTAGCCACCATGACCATCGCCATCCCGACGGGGATCAAGATCTTCAACTGGCTGGGGACGATGTGGATGGGCAAGATCCGATTGAGCACACCGATGCTCTTCGCGATTGGCTTCGTCGCCATGTTCACCATCGGCGGGCTCTCAGGTGTCACCCACGCCGTGGTCCCTTCTGACTGGCAGCAGACCGACACCTACTACATCGTCGCCCACTTCCATTACGTCCTGTTCGGGGGGGCGATCTTTGGTCTGTTCAGCGGCCTCTACTACTGGTTCCCGAAGCTGACAGGTCGGGTGATGAGCGAAAGGATGGGCAAGCTCCACTTCTGGCTATTCATGATCGGGTTCAACCTCACCTTCGCTCCGATGCACTGGCTTGGACTCCAGGGCATGGTCCGCCGGACATGGAAGTACGCCCCGGAGACAGGTCTCGAGCCGTGGAACTTTGCGGTGACGATCGGTGCCTTCATCATCGCCCTTGGTGTCCTCGTGTTCATGTACAACTGGTACGTGTCGAAGCGACGCGGCGAGCCGTCCGGGCTCGACCCATGGGATGCCCGCACCATCGAGTGGACGATCCCCAACCCGACACCCGAGTACAACTTCGCCACCGCACCTGTTGTTTCCCGTCTCGATCACTTCTGGCATCTCAAGTACGACGAGGACGATGAGGGCCGCCCGGTGAGGAAGCCCGACGCCGACAAAGTCGTGGCCGACCTCGAATACGACGGGCTCAACCCCTCGCAACCGATTCATCTGCCGGCACCCTCATACTTCCCGGTTCTCATGGCGCTGGGCATCCCGATAATCGCCTACGGGATCATCTACCACGAGGCACTCTGGGGCAAGCTGGCGATCGCCGCCGGTGCCATCATCTCGCTGTCCGCCCTCATCGGGTGGGGGATTGAGCCTCTCGAGGAGCCCATGGAAGCTCACGAGGAGGAGCTGGATCTCGCACCGGCAGGTGCAGCAGATGTGATCGAAGAAGGCGACGCCGGTGGAGAGGAGCAATCAGGTGACTGACCTGGCGCACGAACCGGACGTCGGTCATCACGACGAGCACGAGTCGACCGGCATCGAAAACCGGAAACTCGGGATGTGGGTATTCCTCAGCTCCGAGTTCCTTTTCTTCGGCGCTCTCATCTCTAACTACTTGCTCTACTCGAATCGCGGTGGTTTCGCTGCCCCGTACCCGGCCGAGGTATATGACATCCCTTTCACCTCGGTCAGCTCATTTGTCCTGCTGATGAGCTCGCTGACCATGGTCCTCGCCCACAATGCCCTTTCCCGCGACGACCAGAATGGTGCTCGCACCTGGTTGTTCGCCACTGCTGCGCTCGGCTCTGTGTTCCTCGGCGGGCAAGTATTCGAGTTCACCGACTTCATCGTGGAATTCGGGATGACGTTGTCGACAAACCCGGCGGCATCCGCCTTTTACGTCCTGACCGGCTTTCACGGCCTCCATGTGGCCCTCGGTGTGATCATGCTCCTCTCCCTTTGGGGCATCTCCCGCCGCCAGAATGGGCTCAGTGAGAAGCAGGGCCTGAATCTCGAGCTGGTTGGGCTCTATTGGCACTTCGTCGACATCATCTGGATCGTCATCTTCACCGTTGTCTATCTGCTTTCGCTGCCCCCGACATGAGCGATCACGCCCACCCGACGCCGGCTCAGTACTGGAAGATCGCTGTCGTCCTTGCCGTCCTCACGGCCATCGAAGTCGGGTTGTACTACATCGACCGCGAGCTGGGCCTGGGAGCGCTCAATGCGGTGCTGCTATTGATCCTGGCGGTGACCAAATTCATCATCGTTGTCGGCTGGTACATGCATCTGCGTTTCGAGAGCTCGTTCCTCAATCGCTTCTTCACCGCGGGCTTCGTCCTTGCCCTTTCCCTCTACGCAATCGTCCTGGGTTTGCTTGGAGTGCTGGTGATAAGAGGTGGGGGTTAGGAGCCCGTTGAAGGTCTCGCCAATCATCTTCATGTCGGCGCTGAGTGTTGCCGGTTGCTCGGCGGCCATGGGTACCGCCGCCGGTGTGGTCATCGAGGTCGAAGGTTCTCTTTCGAATGTTGAGTCGTTCACCGTCCTTTCCGAAGGTGTCGAGATGGTGTTCTTGCCGTTGGAGGGCCAGACCTACGATTTTCCCCTGGATCACCTGCAGGACCATGTACGGTCGGGAGAACCCGTGGTTGTCGAATGGGAGATTCGAGACGGTGTCCATTACGCACTTGCCATCGATGATGGCTGACAAAGAGAGAGGCTCATGTCTGAATCGTTGAAATACGGCCGGTTCTTCTTGCCGGGCCCGACCGAGGTACATCCCGATGTCCTCCACGCCCAGACCCAGGCCATGATTGGGCACCGCGGGCCAGACATCGTCGACCTGATGAAGAGTATCGAACCCGGCCTTCAGGACCTCTTCCAGACCTCGCGCCCGGTAATCGTCTCCACGTCTTCTGCGAGTGGCCTCATGGAGGCGGCGATCCGCAACGGGGTTCTCGGAGGAAAGGTGCTCAGCCTGGTGAATGGCGCCTTCTCGAGCCGCTTCGCCAAGATCGCCACGGCATGCGGTCACGATGTCGAGCGATGGGAGGTCGAGTGGGGCACGGTTCACTCGCCCGATGAACTCGACGAGCGGCTGGGAAATGAGGATTACGACGCGGTGACCCTGTCGCAGTCGGAGACATCGACAGGTGCTTTACAGGACCTCGAGTCGATTGCGGGGGTGGTAGGCAACTATGAGCGGACATTTCTTCTCGTTGACTCGGTGACCGGGATCGGCGGCGCGGAGACCCACACCGACGAATGGGGCCCTGACTTCATCCTCACCGGCTCGCAAAAGGCCGTAGCGCTTCCTCCGGGCCTCGCTTTCGGCGTGGCATCCGAGGCGCTCATGGACCGCTCGGCACAAGCGACCAACAAGGGCTGGTACTTCGATCTCGTCGAGCTGATGGAACTCGGGGTCAAATTCCAGAGCCCTGCGACGCCAGCGGTTTCGCTGCTGTACGCCTTGCAGACGCAGATGGAGCGAATTGCCCGGGAGGGAATGAAGGCCAGGTGGCAACGGCATCTGGATATGCAGGGTCGAACATTCGAGTGGGTGCGGGAGATGAATAGCGCCGGCATCGATCTCGATGTCTTTGCCGCCGAGGGCCACCGTTCTCCGACGGTCACGTGTGTCGCCATGCCGGGGGGCGACGGGGCACCTGAGGTCGTCAGCCGGGTCAGGGACGCCGGGTGGGTGATAGGCGGAGGCTATGGCAAGCTCTCGAACTCGACGTTCCGAATCGGACACATGGGGGATCACACCGTCGAGGAACTGGATGGCCTGCTCGACGTGATCGCAGGAGCCCTCACTTGACCTACATCGTCGTCGCCACCGACAAGGTCTCCGAAGAAGGGCTCAGCCGCCTGGTCGAGGATGACCGATTCGACGTGGTGTTCGAACACGACTCGTCGAGTGACGCTTTTGCCACCGCCCTTACGGGCGCTCACGCACTCATCGTCCGCAGCGCCACGACGGTTGATGCGGGCATGCTCGATGGAGCGCCGAATCTGAAGGTGATCGGGAGGGCCGGGGTGGGGGTGGACAATATCGACATACCCGGCGCCACTCAAAGGGGGATCGCAGTAGTCAACGCACCCTCTGGCAACACAATCGCCGCGGCGGAGATGACCATGGCCCTGATCCTGGCCACGATGCGTCATGTCGCCGCAGCCGACGCCTCGTTGCGGGCCGGGAACTGGGACCGTGCCAGGTTCCAGGGTTCTGAGCTGTTTGGCCGCCGGCTGGGCCTGATCGGCGCCGGACGGATCGGTGCGGAGGTGGCCATCCGCTGCCAGTCGTTCGGGATGGACGTGATCATCTACGACCCCTACCTGTCGGAGGAACGCGCCGAGGAGATCGGTTCCCGGCTCACCGACCTCGACGAGGTCGTGACGACTTCAGATGTGATCTCGCTCCATGTCCCACTCAACGATGAGACCCGGGGGATCATCAGCGAAGAATCGATCTCGAAGATGAAGGCGGGCACTTATCTGGTCAACGCTTCACGGGGCGGAGTGGTTGTGGAGTCCGATCTCGCCAATGCCCTTGAATCGGGCCATCTACGGGGAGCCGCCCTGGATGTGTACGAGGAGGAGCCTCTCAGTAAAGGGTCTCCGCTCCGCAACGCTCCGAGACTGACGCTGACACCGCATCTCGGCGCCGCAACCGTGGAGGCTCAGGGACATGTGGCCGTGGAGGTGGCAGCGAACGTCGCAGCGGTACTCGGCGACGAAGATCTGTCTGCCGCCTTAAACAGGGAGCAACTCGTTAATTAACAACCAAAACGATGGCGGCTTCTTCGCCGGCGGGCCCTTCCGGTTCGGGGTCGCCGAGGTTGTTGAGCACTGCGAAAAGGATCAGCACGACGATCCCGATCCCTGCAACCGCGATGAGGAACTCGCCCCGTCCGATCTTCATGTTTGGCCTGGAGCCGGCAAGGGAGGCAAAGGCAAGGATGCCCGACGCAGTGATGATCGCCACGATTGCAGCACCGCCCGAAGTGAGGTGATTGGACTCGATCAGCGTCCAGGCGAAAGGTAGGACGAGGAGGGCCAACAGCACCAATCCGGCGAGGGGGATGCCGATGGCGTTGCCCAGCCGGGCCCGGACTGCTGTCACCTCGGCTTGATCGGATTCTTCGACACTTGCGGGGACTCCGAAGAATTGGGTCACCACGGAAGTGACCCCTCCGAGCAGAGCTCCTCCAAGCAGCATGATGATCAGCGTCGTCAGCACCGGTAGCTCGACGAGCCCTTCAGTCCCTTCGATTGGAGTCCCGATGGCACTGGATAGAGTCGCCCCGGCGGCGACCCCGAGTACCAATCCGAGCCCACCCCCGATCCATGCCGTCGACGATTTGGTCGATTGCAGTTGCATCGCCGGGTTCACCCAGCTCGCAGCGGCGCGGGCAAAGGCGGCGACCAAACCACCAAAGGCCACGCTGATCAGGGCGGCTGCAATCAGAATCCCGCGGGAGTCGGCGACGAAAACCGGGCTGAATGTCTCTTCTCCGGTGACAGTGGCCGTCTGCGACCACGAGGATGCGGCCAGGACGAATGCGAACAGCCCGAGGATCGCGCCAGTCCAAGTGCCAATCCGCCCTGTCGTTCGCAGCCTCTCCTGGATGGCCACGGGCTCGAGAGGTTCGACTTCCGGCTCGGGCTCTTGATACGCGGCTAGTGCGGGCTCTTGCGCCTCGGGGATGGTCTGAGGGGGAGCCTCGACGGCCACGGGCTCTGGTTCGTCGCCAGCAGCTGCCGGTTCCTCCGTCGCCTCGGCGGATGCCTGTTCGGTCGCAGGTTTCGGGGCGGTAGCCGGAGCCCCGCCTGCCCACGCTTCGAGGATTTCGTCTGTTGTCGTGCCGTTCGCCTCAGCCCGCGCCGCGGCGGATCGGCTCACCAAATCCGGTGGCGTCCCCAGGGCCTCGGCGGCGGCAGTTAACAGATCGCTCACGAGCGCCGACTTTAGTCGTGACTCCGCTGGATATTGCAGTTGCGAATCAAGCGCACGAGCCTATGTGGCGTTCTTGGCGTCCCTCCAGGCGAGCCATTCCGGCACGGGGGAGAGGTCGTAGTTGCTCCTGCCGTCGAAACTGAGAGTGATCAATGTCGCTCCGGCGTCGTGCAGCGCATCCGCCCCGTCCACCGACCGCGGGCTTGCTCCCACCGACCTCTCGATTTCGGAGGGATCGCGGTCGATTGTTGCGCACCACTCGTCGAGGACAGTGTTCTTGTGGCGGAGGACGTCAGCACCGCCGAAGCCGTGCCAGATGTCGGCATGCTGCGCCGTGTAGCGCAGGGTTTTCTTCTCGCCACCGCCTCCGATGAGAACCGGGATCTTCCTTTTCGGTGCCGGGACAAGTTTTGACCACCGTTCTTCGATGCGAGGCAATGCCTGCTTCAGGTCGGCGAGGCGCATCCCCGCGGTTCCGAATTCGTACCCGTATTCGTCGTAGTCCCTCTCGAACCAGCCGGCACCGATACCGAGGATGAGCCGCCCGTCGGAGGCATGGTCAACGGTCCTGGCCATGTCGGCGAGGAGTTCGGGGTTCCGGTAGCTGTTGCAGCTGACGAGGGCGCCGATTTCGACCCTTTCGGTTATCTCTGCCCAGGAGGCAAGCATTGTCCAGCACTCGAAGTGGTTTCCTTGAGGGTCGCCGGAGAGAGGAAAGAAGTGGTCCCAGTTGAAAATGACGTCGACTCCCATTTCCTCGGCTTCGATGACAGCGCGCCTGATGTCGGCGTATTCGGCGTGCTGGGGCTGGATCTGGATTCCGATTCTTACTTTGTAGGTCATGGCCCCAAACCGTACATCGTGTCTGCGATAAGTTCGTCGACGACCTGATTCAGAGCCTCCCGGTCGTCAGCGCCGTCCGCCTTCGCCGTTTCGTAGGTCGCCAGCTGCCGGTGAGCGCTCGTACCTTGGCTAACGATGGTCCTGGCGTGCCTCAGCTCCTCCCGTACCCCGAACTCAGTTGCGTCCTGGGCAAGCAACTCGATGAATTCCTCGATGAGGTCCGAATACTCGACCAGCTCGCCGCGGCCAAAGTCGACGAGAGAACCATCCACTCCGTACCGCTGCGCACGCCACAGATTCTCCTCGATCATCATCGGTGAGTAGGTGCGCCAGCGCTGGTTGTCGCGGCGGAGCCGGTAGAGAAACCCGAGAAGGCACTGGTACAAGGCGGCGACGGTCATCGCATCCTCGAGGCGGGTGCAGATGTCGCTGACCCTCATCTCCAGGGTCGGGTACCTGCTGGAGGGCCGGATATCCCACCACAGCTTGGTGGCATCTTCGATAAGTCCGGCATCGACGAGGATCTCGACGGTTCGCTCGTATTCACCCCACGAGGCGAACTCTTCGGGGACCCCCGTACGGGGCAAGTTCTGGAAGATCACCAACCTGTATGCAAGGAGGCCGGTTGGCTGGCCGGCCCAAAACGGCGACGAGGTGCTCAGGGCAAGCATGTGGGGGAGCATGTACCTCACCTGGTTCATCAGGTCGATCCTGAGGTGGGGATCGCCGATTCCGACGTGGACGTGCATCCCGCAGATGACGAGCTGTCGGGCAACCTGTTGGTAGTCGGAGGCGAGGCTCATGTAGCGGGGGTCGTCGGTTGTCTCCTGCTCTAGCCAGTTGGCGAATGGATGGGTTGACGAGGCGATGATCGCCGCCCCATATTCGTTGACCACCTCGGATAGGCCGAGCCGCATGCGGGTGAGGTCTTCGCGCGCCTCGGCGACGGTAGAGCAGACCCGGGTTCCCACCTCAATCTGGGCTTTGAGGAACTCGGGGGTCACCTGTGATCCGAGGACATTCTCCAGTTCCTTCCAAATTGCGTCAGGCGGGCTCTTGATCAGATCGCGCGTCTCGCGGTCAACTACCAGATACTCCTCTTCGATTCCGATGGTGAATTCCGGGCGATCCATGTGGAGAGACCTTAGAGATTCGATCAGCAGCCGGGCGACCGGGCGGAGCCAAATAGACTGTGCAGATGCTCGATGTGCTTCCCGGCCCGGACGGGCTTCCTAGGTGCGGCTGGTCGGTCGCCAATGACGACTACGTGGCTTATCACGACACGGAGTGGGGATTTCCCGTTGATGACGACCAGCGCCTGTTCGAAAAGCTGTGCCTGGAAGGATTCCAGAGTGGTCTCTCCTGGCTGACCATCCTGCGCAAACGCCCGGCCTTCAGGGCGGCCTTCTATGACTTCGACATCGAGAAGGTGGCGGCCATGGATGCATCTGACGTAGAGCGACTGCTCGAGGATGCCGCCATCATTCGGCATCGGGGAAAAATCGAGGCTTCCATCAACAACGCTGGTCGCGTTCTCGAGTTGATCGACGAAGATGGCTCGCTGGCTGCCTTCGTCTGGAGATACGAAGCTGCCGCCTCCGACCCGCTACGAACGACATCTCCTGAGGCAATCGAGTTCGCCCGGGAGTTGAAACGCCAGGGCTTCCGCTTCGTCGGCCCGACAAGTGCATATGCCTTTATGCAATCGATGGGTTTGGTCAACGACCACCTGGAGGTTTGTGTGACCCACGGCGAAGCCGAGTCCGCGCGCAGAGCCTTCCAGAGGCCCATCTGAGGCCGCCACTTCACCACGATTTACCCGGTATTAGCAGGAGCATCCATACCCTTACCCTTGTGACCTCGACAAAACTGCGTGATGGGATTGCTGGTGCCGTGGCGGCAGGACTCGCCCTCGGCGTGTCTGAGCTTATCGCTGGGCTCGTTGTCAGTCTGCCCTCGTTGATCGAGAGTCTGGGCAATTGGGTCATCGATAGCGTGCCACCCGGTGTGAAGGACTTTGCCATCGCGACCTTTGGCACGAACGACAAGCTTGCTCTCATCATCGGGATTGCCGTTGTCACCCTGCTCCTAGGAGTTGGGGTCGGCATTGTGTCTCGCAAGCACTTCTGGGTCGCCATGATCGTCTTCGGGGCTTTTGCCGCCCTGGCCTCGTGGGCGGGATCCCGCGATCCATCAATCTCCCCCGGTAACGCC
>Ga0299907_10002698_pt1 | contig 11078 bp, 10 predicted proteins | sample RVTome_16_FD_198680 | JGI IMG/M metagenome (GOLD analysis project Ga0299907, IMG submission 198680) | Soil microbial communities from uranium-contaminated site in the Upper Colorado River Basin, Wyoming, United States - RVT152D67 (version 2) ...
CTCGATGCTGTCCGGCGTCGGGATCCAGCGTGCGATCAAGGGCGATATCCTGGCGAAGTACTCGCTGTCCGACATCCCGCAGGCCGAGAACCTGGCCGAGGGGTACGTCCGCACGGACGACGAGGGCAACGTCGCCGGCGTCGGCGCCGTGTCGTGGTACATCACGCTCGTCTCGAACACGGACCGCGTCCCCGAGAGCCCGGACTCGTGGACGGCGTTCTGGGACCCCGAGTGGCGCGACCAGCTGGCGCTGCTCCGCAACGCCGGCAACAGCTTCCTGATCGAGACCACGGCCGCGACGTACTTCGACGGCTACGACATCCTCGAGACGCAGGACGGCGTGATCGAGGTGCTCACGAAGCTCCAAGACGTCAAGCCGAACGTGAAGCTGTGGTACCGGGACGAGGGGCAGGCGCAGAACGCGTTCAACACCGGCGAGGTGTCGCTCGGGCAGTTCTACCACGACATCACCACGTACGCGGCCGACGTCGAAGGCGAGCCGCTCCGCAGCGTGTTCCCCACCGAGGGCGCGATCTTGGACTCCGGGTTCTGGGCGGTCACGAAGACGACCCAGAACCTCGCCGCGTGCGTCGCCTTCGTCGACTACATGTCCCGCCCGGACATCCAGGCCGAGCTCGCGCGGACGCTCGGGACCACACCGACCGCGAAGAAGGAGACGATGGACCTCACCGAGGAGGAGTACGAGGCCGTCGGCGGTCCGGGTCCCGACGCGGCGCTCCGCCCGAAGTACGAGATGTACGACGAGTGGGAGGACTGGATCGACCAGCAGTGGACCGAGATGATCCTGTCCTAGGTCACGGCACCGATGCAGGAACGCGGGGGGCTGAGGCTCCAGGAGCTCGTCAAGCGCTTCGGCGATCTCGAGGCCGTCGCCGGCGTCGACCTTGAGCTCCCGCCCGGCCGGCTGATCTCGTTCCTCGGGCCGTCGGGGTGCGGCAAGACGACGCTGCTGCGGATGATCGCCGGGCTCGAGCAGCCCACCGCCGGTCGCGTCTTCCTCGACGGCGAGGACGTCACGGACCGGCCGCCGCACTCGCGCGACATCGGGATGGTCTTCCAGACGCTCGCGCTGTTCCCGCACCTGTCGGTCTCGGGCAACATCGGGTACGGCATGAAGATCAGGGGCGTCGCGCAGGCCGAGATCCGTCGGCGCGTCGACGAGCTGCTGAAGATGGTCTCGCTCGAGGGCACCGCCGACCGGCGGGTCTCGCAGCTCTCCGGCGGACAGCGGCAGCGCGTCGCCACAGCGCGCGCGCTGGCGCTCGAGCCGCGGCTGTTCCTGCTGGATGAGCCGCTGTCGGCGCTCGACGCGAACCTGCGCGAGCAGCTCCAGGTCGAGCTGCGGCTGCTCCAGCAGAAGCTCGGGATCACGACGATCATGGTCACGCACGATCAACGCGAAGCGATGACGATGTCGGACCTCGTGGTCGTGATGCAGGCGGGTCGTGTCGAGCAAGTGGGGCTGCCGCTCGAGGTCTACCGCCGTCCGGCGACGGCGTTCGTCGCGCGGTTCATCGGGAGCACCAACCTGCTGGAGACGACCGGCGCCGGCGACGGCCGGGTCCGGCTGCGCGACCGCGACCTCGCGGTCCCGGGCGCGGACCGGAGCGACGGTGGCCTGGTCCTCGTCTCGGTGCGGCCGGAGGACGCACGGCTGCACGTAGGCCTCGGTGCGGTGCCCAACGCGATCCCGGGAACGGTGGTGTTCGTGCGGGACCTGGGCGAGCTGTTCGAGTGCTACGTGGACTGCGAGCTCCGGGAGCACGTGGTCGTCGCGGGGAGCCCGCGCGAACGCGTGCCGGTCGACCAGGGCGACGCGGTGCAGGTCGAGTTCCCGCCCGACGCGTGCGTGGTGGTGCGCGCGTGAGCGACCGGAAGCCGACGCACGGGACCTACGCGGTCCTCGCGGTCCCGGTGACGATGCTCGTGGTCTTCTTCCTCGTCCCGTTCGGCATCATGGTGGCGAGCTCCTTCTACCACCGCGTCGAGGGCGGCTTCTACACGCCGGCGTTCGAGCTGAACAGCTGGCGACGGCTGTTCACCGAGGTATTCATCGAGCGAGCCGTGTTCTCGATCGGTATCTCGCTGCTCGCCGGCGCCGTGTGCATCGCCGTCGCGTTCCCGTTCACGTTCTTCCTAACACGGATGAAGCGGCGGCCACACGTCGCGCTGCTCGTCGTCGTCATGTCCGCGCTGTCCCTGTCCGAGGTGATCGTCGGCTTCACCTGGAGCGTCCTGCTGGGCCGAGCCGCCGGGATCTCGAACATCCTCGTGTGGCTCGGTGTGATGGACGAGGCCCGCGCGTACCAGCCGGGGTTCGTCGCCGTGCTGCTCGGGCTGTGCTACATCGCCTTCCCGTACTGCGTGCTCACGCTGTATCCCTCGCTGTCACGGCTCGACCGTGAGGTGACGGAGGCCGCGCAGACGATGGGCGCCTCGCCGTGGCGGACGTTCTGGACCGTGGTGGTGCCGATCTCGCGCCCGATCATCGTCGCCGGGTTCCTGCTCGTGTTCGTGTTCACGCTCGGGAGCTACCTGATCTCCGCGATCCTCGGCCGTCCCGAGCACTGGACGCTCTCCGTGTTCATCTCGGACCAGGCCTCGTTCAACGCCAACGTGCCATTCGCGGCCGCGATGGCCATCTTTCTCACGGTGCTTTCGCTCGCCGTCGTCGGCGTCGTGACCGTCGTGGAATCGCGCACGAGGAGGCTCACGTAGGTGCGCACGCTCAAGTGGACGACGACGGGGCTGACGCTCGTCTTCCTGGTCGCACCGCTGCTCGTGATCGCGATCGTCTCCGTGAACGAGAACCGCTACATGGACTTCCCGCCGCAGGGCCTCTCGTTCGAGTGGTACTGGGCGCTGTGGACCGACCTCGGCTGGCGGTCGGCGATCCTGACCAGCCTGACCGTCGCGAGCCTCGGCGCGCTCGTCGCCGTGGCGATCGCGACGCCGCTCGCGTACGTCCTGCGCGCCTACCGCATCCGGCTGTCGCCGCTGCTCTACGCGCTCGGGATCCTGCCGTTCATGCTGCCGCCCGTGATCAGCGCGCTCGGCGCGCAGGTCTTCTGGAACGCCGCCGATCACGCGGGCCGGATCGAGAACGTGATCATCGCGCATGGGATCTTCTTCTCGACGCTGCCGTTGATCACGATCAGCCTGGCGATGGAGACGATGGACCCCGCGCTCCCGGAGGCGGCCCAGACGCTCGGCGCGAACCCTCGCACGACGTTCCGGACGATCACGCTGCCGCTACTCGTGCCGTCGATGATCACGGGCTACGCCGCGGCGTTCGTCCTCAGCCTGAACGAGTACATCATCGCGTTCCTCGTGGCGGGGTTCTCCGTCCAGACGCTCCCGATCAAGATCTTCAACGGGATCCGCTACGGGTTCACGCCGACGATCGCGTCGGTCGCGGTGGTGTTCATCGTGATCGCGGCGACGGTGTTCTCTTTGTTCGCCGTCTTTGGCAACCTGCTGCGGTTCCTCGGCGCCGACCCGGCGATCCTCGAACGGAACGACGCTTAGCCGGCCGCGAGGTCACGAGGCGGCGCGGAGTTTCGCCAGCCGGCGACCTGCCTCCTGCAGCGTCTCCAACCGCTTGCTGAAGGAGAAGCGCACGAGGTGCCGCCCGAGCGCCGGATCGGAGAAGAACGACGAGCCGGGGACGACGGCGACGCCGACCTCGGTGGTCATGTGGACCGCCGCCCGGACGTCGTCGCCGAGGCCGAGGTGCGAGATGTCCGCCATGACGTAGTACGCGCCCTTCGGCGGGTGCGCCTCGAACCCGTGGTCCCAGAGCGTCTTCATCATCAGCTCGCGCCGCTCGGCGTACTCCTCGGCGGTCCTCGCGTAGTACGAGGCCGGGAGCGACAGCGCCGTGGCGCCAGCGTGCTGCAGCGGCGTCGGCGCGCCCACCGCCAGGAAGTCGTGCACCTTGCGGATCCCGTCGGCGATCTGCGGCGGCGCGATCGCCCATCCGACGCGCCACCCGGTCACGGCGTACGTCTTCGACAGCGCGCTGATCGTGACGGTCCGATCCTCCATCCCGGGGATCGTCGCGATCGGGACGTGTCGTTCGCCGTCGTAGAGGATGTGCTCGTAGATCTCGTCGGTGAACGCGATCGCATCCCACCGCTCGCAGAGCTCCGCGATCACCCCGAGCTCCTCGGCCGAGAAGACCTTGCCGGTCGGGTTGTTCGGCGTGTTCACGATGATGCCTCGCGTCCGCGGGCCGAACGCCGCCCGGAGCTCCTGCTCGTCGAACGTCCAGTCGGGCGGCGACAGCCGCACGAACCGCGGCACCGCGCCGGAAAGGATCGTGTCGGGTCCGTAGTTCTCGTAGTACGGCTCGAAGATCACGACCTCGTCGCCGGGATCGATCGCGCCAAGCAAGGCCGAGATCATCGCCTCGGTGGAACCGCACGTGACGCACAGGTGCTTCTCGGGATCTACCTGCATCCCGTAGTCGCGTTCGTACTTCGCGGCCAGAGCCTCGCGGAACTCGGGTTCGCCCCACGTGATCGGGTACTGGTTCAGGTCCGCGTCGATCGCGACCTTCGCGGCGTCCTTGACCTGCTGCGGGGCGGCGAAATCGGGGAAGCCCTGCGCCAGGTTGATCGCGCCGTGTAGCAGCGCGAGCCGCGTCATCTCCCGGATCACCGACTCCGTGAACGACTCCGTGCGCCGAGACGCCCGCACCCGCTCCGACATGGGCGTGATGGTAGCGGGTGACGGCCGCGCGGGCGTTCGGGAGGATGGATACGTGACACGCGCCTGGAACTTCTCGGCCGGCCCCGCCACGCTGCCGCTATCGGTGCTCGAGCGCGCGCGCGACGAGCTCCTGGAGCTGCCCGGAGCGGCCGCGTCGGTGCTGGAGATCAGCCATCGGTCGCCTGCGTTCGAGGCGGTGATCGACGAGGCGGAGACGAACCTGCGAGCGCTCCTCGCGATCCCGCCGACGCACCGCGTCCTGTTCCTGCAGGGCGGCGCCTCGCTGCAGTTCTCGATGGTCCCGATGAACCTGCTCCGCGGCCGGACCGCGCCTGCCGAGTACGTTCTGACCGGCTCCTGGTCGAAGAAGGCGCTGGCCGAGGCGCGGCGGGAGGGCCGCGTGCGGGTCGCCTGGGACGGCGCCGGCACCGGGTGGCGCGCGGTCCCCGACCTGTCGGCGCTCGCGTTCGACGCGGCAGCGCCGTACGTGCACGTCGCCTCGAACGAGACGATCCAAGGCGTCGGTTTCCCCGACGGGTTCGAGCCCGCGGCCGGACCTCCGCTCGTCTGCGACGCGAGCTCCGACTTCCTGTCGAGGCCGCTGCCGGTCGACCGGTACGCATTGCTGTACGCAGGGGCGCAGAAGAACGCCGGCGCGGCGGGTCTGACACTCGTCGTGCTGCGGGAGGACGCTCTCGCGCAGATCCCCGATGGGCTTCCCACGATGCTCGACTTCCGGACGTTCGTCGCACATCGTTCGCTGTACAACACGCCGCCGACGTTCGCGATCTACCTCCTCGTCCTCGTTACGCGGTGGCTACGCGACGACGTGGGCGGCCTGGAGAAGATCCGCGAGCGGAACCGAGAGAAGGCGGCGCTCCTGTACGACGGGATCGACGGCAGCGAGGGCTTCTACCGCGGGCACGCCGAGGTCGCCGCGCGCTCCCTGATGAACGTGACGTGGCGCCTCCCGAGCGAGGACCTCGAGGCGAGGTTCGTCGCGGATGCCACCCGCGAGGCGCTGCTCGAGCTGAAGGGGCACCGCAGCGTGGGAGGGATCCGCGCGTCGATCTACAACGCGATGCCGGTCGAGGGCGTGAAGGATCTCCGCACCTTCATGGAGGACTTCCGGGCACGTCACGCATAAGACCGCGCGAACGCACCGCGCCTCGCGCTCGAGCCGCCGCTGTAGCGGCTCACGGCACGACGACCGGGACGCCGTCCGGCGAGCCCGCACGCAGCGCCACGATGGCGGCGTTCGCATCGCGCAGCGCGAACGCCCGGACCCGCGTCCGGACCGGGATGCGCGCCGCCGCCGACAGGAACCCTGTCCCGTCGGCACGGGTGAGGTTCGCGACCGAACGAAGGACCCTCTCCCGCCACAGCAGCTCGTACGGGAACGACGGGATGTCGCTCATGTGGATCTCGCCGCAGACGACGGTTCCCCCCGGTGCGACGGCCGCGAGCGCCCGCGGGACGAGCTCCCCCGCGCTCGCGAACACGATCGCGCCGTCGAGCTCCTCGGGCGGGGCGCCATCCGACGCTCCGGCCCACTCGGCGCCGTCCGCGACCGCGGATATCGCACCCGCCTCGTCCCCTGGCCGGACGAACGCGAACACGCGACGTCCCTCGGCCCGCGCCACCTGCGTCACGATCCTCGCGGCGTTCCCGAACCCGTAGATCCCCAGACGCTCGGCGTCACCGACGGCTCGAAGGCATCGCCACCCGATCAGCCCCCCGCACAGCAGCGGCGCCGCCTCCAGGTCCCCGAACCCCTCCGGAACGCGGAGGCACGCCCGCGCGTCGGCGACGACGGCCTCGGCGAACCCGCCATCCCGGTCGTAGCCGGTGAAGCACGCGTCCGGACAGAGGTTCTCGCGGCCGGTCGTGCAGTACCGGCATATCCCGCAGGTCGTCGCGAGCCACGGGATCCCGACGCGCTGACCCACCTCGATCTCCGAGACGCCGCGGCCGGCGGCCACCACCTCCCCGACGATCTGGTGGCCGAGGACGAGCGGCAGCTTGGGATCCGCGAGCTCGCCGTCGACGATGTGGACGTCAGTCCGGCACACCGCGCACGCGGCGATGCGGACGACGACCTCATCCGGGCCCGGCACCGGGTCGGCGAGCGTCCGCTCGAGCAGCGGGTCGCGTGGCGCCTCGAGCACCATCGCGCGCATCCGTCACCTCCGCGCAGAGGCTACGCGAGCGACGTCACGCCGCGGGCGGCAGGATCGTGTCGGTCGCCGGACCCGTGTAGTTCGCGTCGATGTATCCGCGGATCTCCGACAGCGGGGTTCCTCGCGCGCGCATGTCCATCACGTCGCGCGTGATGTCGATGCAGACCTGACAGCCGGCCGCGTGCTGGTCCCACTCGACGATGCCGTCCGCGTCGACGTTCCGGACGTAGCAGTTGAAGTTGTCCAGGTGCCCCATGTCGACGCATCCGCACGTGCATGGCACGTACCTGAGCACGTTGTAGTTCTGGGCGGCATACAGGTAGGCATCTCCGACGCCCGCCTCGACGGCGAACCCCGGCGCCTCGGTGTCGGCGGCCGGCATCGGCATCGTGTGCTCCCGGCGGCCCATCGCCGCGGACGACGGCGTCCCGGGGTGACGCAGCGCGGCCCACGCGACACCGCCGATGACGAGCGCCAGGACCAGGCCGAACGCGACCCACACGCCGGGGTGCCTCGCGGGCCCGCTCTGCTCCGTACCGGGCAACGCACCCTCCTTCGTTCGCTGTCCTTCGAGCATGGTCGGCCGACGAAGGGTCGGGGGGTGGGGGCGTTGGACCCGGCGCCGTGAGGCCGGACGGCACGGGCGGTTTCTCGAAGCGTCGCGTGCGTTCGTCGCTTGACGCTAGGGCGTCGAGCCGTCGGGGCGCTCGCGCAGGTACCGCTCGAACTCGGCGGCGAGCTGGTCTCCGCTCGGGATGTCGCCCGTCGCGGTCGCCGCCTCTTCGAGCTGTGCGACATAGGAGACGAGCGCCGGATCGTCCTCGATCGCCTCCCGGACCTGCCGCTCCCAGATCGCGACGGCCGTCTCGATGTCGTCGGTGTCGATCTCGACGCCGACGATCGACTCCAGCGCGCGAAGCAGCCCGAGCGCCACCCGCGGGTTCGTCCCGGAGGGCAGGTAGTGCGGCGCCGCGGCCCACAGCGACACCGATGGGATACCCGCCGCGTTCGCGGCGTCGTGCAGGACGCCGACGATCCCGGTCGGCCCCTCGTACGTGGACGGCGTGATGTCGAACCGGCCCGCCAGCCGCGGGTCCGAGCTGGCCGCAGTGACGGGCGCGGGGCGCGTGTGCGGGACATCCGCGAGGAACGCGCCGAGCGTGAGGATCGACGACACCTGAACCTCCCGCGCGACATCGAGGATCGCGCTCGTGAACGCGCGCCATCGCACGTTGGGCTCGACGGCGAGCAGCAGGACCAGGTCCCGTCCGCGGGGCGACGCCGAGGAGAACTCGCACGTCGGCCATGTCAGCCGCCTGCTCACCCCGTCCTCGAGCATGACGGTCGGCCGGTTCACCTGGAAATCCAAGAACTCCTCCGGGTCGATCGTGGCGAACGGCTCGGCGGACCACTGCCCCGCGACGTACCGCAGCGCCGTCGTCGCGGCCTCGCCCCCGTCGTTCCATCCCGCGAACGCGCACACGAGGATGGCCGAGGAGCCTCGCTCGGGTCGCCGGTCGAACCGGACGTGCGGGTTCACGCCGACAGTCTGACGCCGTGCCGCCAGCGTGTCAGGTCAGGTCTACCGATGGAGGATCGGACAGGTCATCGTCCGGATCACACCATCCACCCGCTGGATGGGCCGGAGGACGAGCTTGCCGAGCTCGTCGATGCTCGTCGCCTCGGCCCGCACGACGACATCGAACGGACCGGTCACGACGTCGACGACCTGCACGCGGTCGAGGTCCACGATCGCCCGGGCGACCGCAGCGCCCTTGCCCGCCTCGCACTGGATCAACACGAAGGCCTCGAACACGGCAACTCCCCTCCTGTCCGGCCCTCCGTCGGCCCCTCGGCCCGCTCCTCGGCGAACCGGGCCCCCATGATGCGGGGGACCGGCGGCCTCGCTCAAGAGCCCCGGACGAAGTTCACCTGACCGTTACGTCAAGCGGCCCAGGGCCGATGCCGATGGCCTATCCGTGATCGCGAACCCGGGCCCAGCCGGCTCGGAGCTGGCCGCTGCGTCCCCGTCGGACGGCGGGTCGGCCGCGCTCGGCCGCGTGGACTACCGGACGCTTGTCGAGCAGATCCCCTGCATCACCTACACGGAGGTCCACGACGGCTCGTCGTCGACCGGCCAGCGGACCACGTTCGTCTCGCCCCAGGTCTCGACGATCCTGGGGTACGGGCCCGAGGAGTTCATGAGCGATCCGGAGCTGTGGCGCCGGATCCGTCACCCCGCCGACCGCGCCAAGGTGATCGCCGCGGAGCGTGCCGCCGAGCTGACCAGGCAGCCGTTCAGCGCCGAGTACCGGATGCACGCCCGCGACGGACGGATCGTCTGGCTGCGCGACGAGGCGGTGGTGCTCGACGACCGCGAGACCGGCGGGACGTTCTGGCAGGGCGTGATGTTCGACATCACGGCCGAGAGGCACGCCGTCGAGCAGGCGAACGAAGCGGAGCTGCGGTACCGGACGCTCGTCGAGACGCTTCCGGCCGTCGTCTACATCGACTCGATGGACGAACAGGCGAGCAGCGTGTACACGAGCCCGCGCTCGAGAGAGCTGCTCGGGTACGACGAGCGGGACTGGGAACGCGTCCCCGACCTGTGGGTCCGGCTGTTGCACCCGGAGGATCGCGAAGCGGCGCTCGAGGCGCAGAAGCGCCACATCGAGACGCTCGAACCGTTCGACGAAACGTACCGGATGGTGGCGCGCGACGGGCACCTCGTCTGGGTGCACGATGTCGCGTTCGTGGTCCGTGACGAGGACGGCACGCCGAGGTACTCGCAGGGCTTCATGCTCGACATCTCGAAGGAGAAGCAGGCCGAGCGGGAGCTGAAGGACGTGGTCGAGCGCGAGCGCCTGCAGGGCGAGCGCCTGGCCAAGCTGGATGCGCTCAAGAACGCATTGCTGCACACGCTCTCCACCGAGCTCCGGGGGCCGCTCACCGGCATCCAGGCCGGAGCGAACGCCCTGCTCCGTCCGGACCTCGCGCTCGACGACGAGAACTCGCGCGACCTCGTCCACCAGATGGGCTCGCGCGCGAAGAAGATGGAGCGTCTGCTGAACGACCTCGTCGACCTCGACCGGCTCGGGCGGGGATCGTTGCTCGCCACCCGGCTGGTGCAGGACGTCGCCGACCTCGTACGCGTAGCGGTCGACGCGAGCGGTTCGGCGACGGGACGCGAGATCGCGGTCGAGGCCGAGAGCGTGATGGCGGCGGTCGACGGGGCGCACATCCGCCGGATCATCGAGAACCTGATCGACAACACGGTCCGCCACACGTCGAAGGACGCACACGTATGGGTCCGTCTCACGTCCGCGGAGGACGCGATCGAGCTCGTCGTGGAGGACGACGGTCCCGGGATCCCGCCGCACGTCCGGCGGTCGATGTTCGAGCCGTTCCAGCCGGGCACGTCGCCCGGCGGGACGACGAACCCCCTCCAGGGCGGGATCGGGCTCTCGCTCGTTGCCGGTCTCGCGGAGCTACACGGCGGTCGAGCGTGGGTCGAGGAGCGTGATGGCGGCGGCTCGTCCTACCACGTGCTCCTGTCGAACGAGCCGGTCCGCGAGGCCCACGCCTCCTTGTGACCCGCTCCCATCCATGGGAGCATCCTTAACCCCAGCCGACCGGAGCGGCCGCGAGATCGGATGGGCGGGGGGGTCAGGACTGAACCGCAACGCCCGTAGATGGCCAGGTGTCTCGTTCGTCCTCGCGACGACGCTCGCCCTGCTGTCCGCCGGCGCGACGAGGGTGCCGGCGGCGGCGGCCGAGACGGCGACGCTGACGGCGTCCGACAAGCTGATGACGGCCGGTGACCAGATCGTGCTGTCCGGCGCCGTGAGCGGCGATCCGGGGTGCCTGCCCGGACGGACGGCGCAGCTGATGTTCCGCGTGCCCGATCCCCTGGCGTGGGTCCTCGTCGCGTCGGGGACCACGGCGTCCGACGGGAGCTACACCTTCACGGACGGGCAGATGACGTCCGGCCGGTACCACGTCGAGCTGCCGATCGACGACACGTGCCCGCCGGTCGTTTCCCAGGAGGTGGAGGTCAAGGTCCGCGCCCGCGTCGACTCGACGCTGCTGGCCACGTCGCTGGTCGCGGGGAGCTGCGTCAGCATCGACGTCATGGTCGCGCCGGTCAAGCCGGGTCAGGTCGTC
>Ga0299907_10002699_pt1 | contig 11077 bp, 8 predicted proteins | sample RVTome_16_FD_198680 | JGI IMG/M metagenome (GOLD analysis project Ga0299907, IMG submission 198680) | Soil microbial communities from uranium-contaminated site in the Upper Colorado River Basin, Wyoming, United States - RVT152D67 (version 2) ...
CCCGTGAGCAGCCCACTTAAGCGACGGTGCAAGATCCCTAGCCGCTTGGGACGCCTACCGATCCCGGACTCATCGCACTCATCATCCATAACAAAGAGCCAGGTATTCCAGTCCGAGGCGATGGAGAGCCGGGACAGAGTGGCTCCGGGATAGGCACGGGCCGCCAAGAACCCAAACCTTGACCGGCGCAGACGCTCGTAGGCCGCTTCATCCCGCACAAGGCCGTGCGTCCGGGCCCACGCGAGGGTATGGTCTTGCGCGGCCTCCGCCTCCGGATTCATGGCGGGGGGGAAGGGACAGTATAGTTCCGGTACCGAGATCTCTCCGATCTTCATTGTGCTAACCGTCGTCGTTCGGATGCCGGCAAAGGCGAACCCTCATCCCTGGAACCCCTGGGCTCGGTAACCTGGCTTAGGTAACGCCCTTGCGCCAAGCCCACACCCATCTCCTCGAGCAGCTTCAAGGTCGCGGCGTCCTCCACGCCTTCGGCGACGACCGTCCTGCCGTAACAACGGATCATGGTGGTGATGGCACGAACGAAGTCCCGATCCCGCGGGTCCTCGGCAAGCCCCTTCACCAGCGACTGGTCGATCTTGACGAAGCTCGCGGGGAGCTGTTTCAAGTAATAGAGCGAGCTGAAGCCGGAGCCGAAATCATCCACGGCAAAGCGGACCCCGAGCATGACGAGCTCGTCCATGATGCGCCGGGCCTCTAGCATGTCGGCGATCATGTCCGTCTCGGTGATCTCGAAGATGAGCCGCAGAGGGTCCAAGCCCCCTGTAACCACGGCTGTCTTGACAGGCTCCGCCCAGCGTTCGTCTGCAAGCGCTGCGGTCGAGAGATTCACCGATAGGGACTGCGCAGCACCCGAGCCGAGGACCTCTACGGCCAGGCGCGCCGCATAGCAATCGATCTCATAGCCCAGGCCGGCCCGCTGCGCCGCGGGCAGGAACTCGCCGGGATAGGCGATCCGGCCGTCCTCGAGCCGGAACCGCAGGAGCGCCTCGTGGAACGCCACCGCCCCGCTCCCGACCTCGATCACCGGCTCGTACTCGAAGAACAGATGGCCCTCGACGAGCGCGCGAGACAGCAGGTCCTTCCAATGGACGCCGCCCGCCAGTGCCCCGGCATCCTCATGCTCGTGGGCGAACATCCGGAAGCAGGAGCGCCCGGCGCGCTTGGCCTCGTACATGGCGAGGTCCGCGTGCGCGAGCAGCTCCTCGGAATCGTTGCCGTGCTGGGGCAGGAGCGCGATCCCGATGCTGGCACCGGTGCGATAACGCCGCTCGCCATAGACGAAGGGCATCTGGGCCAGGCGCTCGTTGATCTGGCGCGCGACGGCCGCGGCCCCGTAGGCATCGGTATTCGGCATGAGCATCGCGAACTCGTCCCCGCCCAGTCGCGCGACGGTGTCGGACTTACGCGCCCGGGCGCGCAACTCCTCGGCGACCGTGCGTAGCAGCGCGTCGCCCGCGGCATGACCGCTCGTGTCGTTGATCTCCTTGAAATGGTCGAGGTCGAAGAGCAAGACGGCGGACACCATACCGCCGCGAGCCACCTGGTCATAGGTGCGCTTCAGCTCCTCGATGAAACGATGGCGGTTGACGAGCCCGGTCAAACCGTCGTTGTTGGCGAGCCAGCGCATGCGCGATTCCGCCTCCACCCGATCGGTGACATCGAGGCCGACCGAGAGCACGGCGGTGCCGTCGCTGTGCTCCTCGCGGAGCGGCGTGTGCACCCATACGATCTGCCGGGCCTCGCCGTCGCGCCGGGACAGCGGATACTCTTGCTCCAGGCGCCGCCCACCGGTCTGGGTCAGGGCCTCGAGCCCCGCCAGGACCTCCCGGTGGGCCTCCACATCGCCGATCAGGTCCACGAAGCGCCGTCCCTTGAGCTCGGAGGGAGAAAATCCGGTGAGCTGTGCCGCGAGCTCGTTGGCCGCCTGGATGACGCCGAAGCGCGTCTGCGTCACCACCAGCACCTGCGCGGAATCCAGGAGACCGCGGACGAAGTCACGCTCGACGGCGAGCTCCTGGGTCTTGGCCGAAATGGCGCGTGCGTTGTCTTCGAGCTGGTCGGAGAGCGTCGCGGCCGTCTCGTACAGGACATCGACCTCATCGCGAAACCGTGAGGCGTGCTTGGGCGCTGAGAGGTCGGCCCGCGCCCGCTCATAGGCACCCTCGGCCAGCAAGGGCAACGTCCTGGCCAGCCGCCGCAGGCGCCGCACCGGGACGGTCACGAGGTACAACAGGATCAGCTCGGCCACCCCGAGCGCCCCCGCCGTCGCGACAAACCCTTGACGCGCGGCGGCGCGGATGGCGGCCAGGCGCGCGCTGACGTCGGCGATGAGGACCACAAATCCGGTCTCGGCCGGGATGAACTCCGCGAGCGGCACGCGATGCACCTCGTAGCTCGCGCCCCGCCATTCTACGAGCCGGCCGTCGTTCAAGGCCGCGGGATCGGGGACATCGCCGCTCAGATCCTCGAGCAAGGGCATGATCCGGCTACTCTCCGTGAGCGCCGGCACCACCGTCCCCCAGGCAGGCAGGTGCGCGCCCCCGTTCCCGCCGGCCGGTACGACGATGGCGAGATCGGCGCCGGTCAAGGCCCGGAACTCGATGACGAGGTCGGCGATGGACTGACCGACGGCCAGTACCCCGATGTTTTCCGCCCCCGCGAGCACCGGCACGAAGGCGTTCAAGAGACACAGCGGCTGGCAGGCGAGAAGCGTCACCGGGGCCTCCTCACGCCGCACCTCGGCGAGCGCACCCCGCAGGCGCGGCTCGGGCAGGTCCTCTGCCTCGGTCTGCGTCCAACGCCACACCCGCTCCTCGCCCTTCTCGCCGGCGAGGAAAAGCTCGATACGCTGGACCTCCAGCTCATACCCCAGGCTCGCGTAGCGGGCCGCGGCGGCCACGGCCGAGAGCCGCTCGCGGTTGCCCGACTTGATGGCGTCCCCGAGGTCCCCCATCGACGGGATGGCGCTTGCGAGCCGCACCAGGCGATCCGAGGTCCCTCTGAACAGACCCCCGATCTGCTTGCGGTACGACGCCACCTCAGCGGCCCGTTGCGCCCGGAACTGCTCGGTCAGGTGATACTGACTGAGAGCGTAGAAGGCGGCGGAGAGAAACAGCAGGAGGCCACTCAGCCACAGGAACGCCTTCCAGTGAAGACCGAGGAAGCGCTGTCTTGGGCCTTCGGGCATCAGCGCGCACTGCCTCTTTCGTCCGCGAGGCTATGGAGCAGCCCCAGCGATCGCGTCACAGGTCCTATCAAAATCGATAGGAGAACATGAGGGTAAAAAGGTCCCAGTGACCGTCGCTCACCTCGCGCACCCGAGCGGGGTTAGCGAAGTCGAAGATGCCCGGATTGTCGATGGGTGACAACCACGCGGTGCCGTCGATGTTGTGATACTCCGCCGCGACCAGCCAGTCCTCGTGAAACTCCCAGCGCAGGCCGAAGGTCAAGTCTTTCGCGAAGAAGCGGTCCCGCGGGAAGCCTGAGAGCCGTGCGCTGGCGCTGCCGTCGTGGTCGTCAATGTTTAAGAACAACGCATCATAGCGCGCGAGCGCCGACCAGCCCGGGGCGAAGCGATACTGCGCCTGGAGGTAATAGCTCTCCGAGGTGTTCTCCGAGGGCACGCCGCCTATCGTGAAACCGCTGCGCTCGGTATCGATGCGCAGGTATTCGCCCGTGAGGCTCCATTGCTCGAGATTGAGCTGGGCGGAGATGAGTGGCGCAAACACTTTGGCGTTGCCCGAGGGAAACGTAGGCGAGGAGGATTCGAAATCATGGTCGAAATCGACCGCGGTAAAAAAGAGGCGTACCAGCCCCTCCCGCCACTCGTAGCCCGCCCGGCCCACTAAGAGGAGCCGACCGCTCAGGCTGCCGGGCGCGTGTTCCAGCCCGCGAGCCCCCAGAGAATCGAAACCGACGATGAAGTCGGTCGCCCCGCTCGCGTTCGCGCGCGGGTCCGAGGCCACGAGCTCCGCGCTGAGGGCATGGTCACCGAAGGCGAATCGGCCGTACAGGAGCCCTCCATCCGACGCGAGCTCGATCTCGCGCAACGCCAGAGAGTCGAAGTAGATGGACTGGGGCAAGAGCACGCTGGGCCGGGTCCAGATCACATCGCGGGCCTCGTTGTAGAGGCCGAAGGGGTTCTTCACGCGCCCGGCGCGGATGCCCAGCGTCAGATTGTCGTGTACCGGCAGGCTGAGGTCGAAGTTTGCGTAATCGAGACGAAAACCCTCGTCATCCGAACCCCCGGTGTCGCGGTACAAACCCTGGACGGCCACCAGGAGATTGGGCCAGGGATGGCCCAGGACGTTCAGGCCCAGCTCGGTGAACTCCAGGCTCCCGTCGTCTTGGCTGTTGCCGAAGAAGTTGTTGCCGGAGGTATAGGTATAGCCCTGGCTTGCGAACCCATGCATCTGGAAGTCGCGGAACCCGAGATCGATGGCATGAGCCGGTGTCGCGAGACCAATCAGTAGTAGCCCAGTGACCGTTCCTAAGACCCTTGCAATGCCGCGTGGTGTTGTGCTCAGCATGTCCCCCTCCTACTCTTCCGCATAGCCGATGCCACCCGGCGTCTCCTCGGCGCGCTCGCGGACCTCCTGTGGGGTGTTCACGACCGTGGGCGGTACGCCGGTCCCCGAATACAGGATCCGGTCCCACGTCGAGCGCAACTGATAGGGATAGACCTCCAGGACCTCTTTGCTGAAGCGGATATGGAGCGGATGCCGATCCGGGAGCACGAAGACCCGGATCGGATCGCCGTTCGGCCACTTGGTCTGGCGGGCAAAAAAAATGTCGCGCAGCTCGGTGCGCGTCAAAGATGTGACGATGCCCCGCGAACGGGCGTAGGGCACGACGCTCGTATCCGCGGCGCTACCCCCGACGCACCAGAGCGTCAGGACCGCGCAGCAAACGCCGAACGGCAATGATCCAAGCCGGCGACCGCGGTTGACGGCACCCAAGCGGTCCCCCGCGGTGGAGCGCAGACGCATTTCCCCCAAGCCCTCCCCTTCCCAACATTTTAAGCTTAGCAGACTACGGGCCGAGCGGCATGCATCACCAAGTTGTTGCGTAAGGGGTTGAAACTCGCCCCTATGCGTACCCCCGCTGCCGTAAATACGACTCGATGTGCTCTCGGGAAAAGCCCAGTCGCTTGGCGATCCGATCGGCGTGGCTCACGGTCGAGATCCCATCGATGAGCCGATAGGTCGGCGCCTCTCCGGCGAACTCCACCTGCCGGCAGGCCGCAGATCGCCGGCGGCGAAAGCGCTCGACCAGCTCGTGATTGTGCGTGATGAGGATCGTGCTGTTGCCGATGCGGCCGAAGCCCGACAGGATGGCCTCGGAGATCGCGAGCTTCTCCTCGTAAGTCGTTCCCTCCGCCATCTCGTCCAGGATCACGAGCGACTTGGGCGAGGCGCCGAGGAAGATCGACTTGGTGCGTGCCAGCTCGGTCCCGAAACGGCCCTCGGCGTCGGTGAGCGATCCCGCCTCCGGGGTCTGGTAGAAGATGCGATCCGAGATCGCCACCGCGGCTTCCGAGGCCGGAACATAGCCGCCGATCTGGGCGAGCAGTTGCACCTGGGCGATTGTCTTGCAAAGCGCCGTCTTGCCGCCGCTGTTGGGACCGGTGATGAAGGTGAGCCGCGTGGTCTCGAGGTCGATGTCGTTCGGGACGTAATCGTGGTTCCGGAATCCCAGGACCGGGTTACGCGCGCCGCGGAGCGTCAGGAAGTGCCTCGGCGAGTCCACCACCCTGGGGAGGACCGTCGCGGAGCCGAAGGACCGGGCATAGCGGTGCAGGACCAAGAGTTCGTCGATCCGCCCGAGGGCCGCCAGCACTTGCCGCACCTCGTCCGCAGCCCGAAAGCGATCGCGCAAGGGATAGACAAACTGGTCGCGGTCGAATCCACCCACGGCCGGGACATACAAGAGGGCCACCGGCAACAACAGCACGAACGAGATCCCGGCGAGCGGTGACAAGGGCAACCCGGCCGGAAACGGGTCGAACTGGCTCAAGAGCGCCACGCACAAGGCGAAAGCGACCAGGAGGCCCGGCTTGAACAAGGATGGCCGAAACCGAAACGCCGGCCACCACTTGGGCTTCTCGCCCGAGAGGCGGATCCCACGCTCGGTGAGGTACACCGGCCCGCGCATCAGCGCAGAGGCCCGGGTCCCGGCGAACCCGGCGAGGTCATCGATCAGTTCGTTGAGGTAAGCGCTTTGGGGTTGCGGGAGGTCACGCGCCATCGCAGAGATCTCCAACAGGAAGCGCGTGCCGTGGCGGTACTGCGAATAGCCGTAGCCGTCGAACTCGAGCTTCCCGGCGGCCGTACCCAGCATGCCCGTGAAGGCCCCGAAGAGAAGGTGGTAGAGGATCGATTCGCCCTTCTGCGCCCAGGCCGCCAGGGACTCGAGTCGCTCACGCAGATCGTGACGTGCTTCCACCTCCCGCAGGGCTTGTTGGCGCGCTTCGATGGCGGGCAGGCTATCACACGGTCGGCACAGGGAGGCCCACAGGCTCGCCTGGCCGATGGTGGTACGACAGGTGTTCAGGGTGTCGAAGAGCCTCTGCACCTCGATGGCGCGGAAGGTATCGGGATCGAGGATGCCCGGGTCGCCGGGAAGATCAATGGCCACGGCACGCACCGCCGCACGCGGGTCGCGGGTCTCTGCTATCGTGTCGAAAAACCGGCCCACGGTATCGGGCATGTACGGGCACCTCGGTCGGCGCAAACGGTTTGCAATCGCGAAGGAGATGGGAATAATAGCGCGCCCATGACGGCGCACATACTGATCGAGGCCCGCGATCTGTATCGATACTATGGCGGGCTCTGCGCGGTGCAGGCCGTCAGCCTCACCCTCTGCCGCGGCGAGGTCCTGGGCTTCCTCGGGCCGAACGGCGCCGGGAAGACCACCACCATGCAGATGCTGTGCGGGACGCTCGCCCCGAGCGCCGGGGACATCAGCGTCAACGGCCTGGACCTCTTGGCAGAGCCCAAGAAGGCCAAGGCTCATCTCGGCTACCTCCCCGAGCACCCCCCGCTGTACCACGAGCTCACGGTGGACGAATTTCTCCTCTACTGCGCGCGCATCCATCGCGTCCCGCGCGCCGGGCTCGGCCAGGCGCTCATGCGGACCAAACGCCGCACCGGGCTCGAAGCGGTGGGCGGCCGCCTGATCGGCAACCTCTCCAAGGGCTACCGACAACGCGTCGGGATCGCGCAGGCGATCCTCCATAGCCCGGCCGTGGTGGTCCTGGACGAACCCACCATCGGCCTCGACCCCATCCAGATCCGCGAGATCCGCGACCTGATCGGCGAGCTGCGCGCCGAGCACGGCGTCATCCTCTCGACCCACATCCTGCCCGAGGTCCAGGCGGTATGCGACCGCGTGCTGATCATCCACGAAGGCCGGGTGGTACTGGACGACACGGTGGAACACCTGACCCGCGAGCACCACCTCGCGGGCCTCTGCATCGCGCTGCGCCGCCCGCCCGGGATCGCATATCTGCACGCCATCCCCGGCGTCGCCGAGGTGCGGCGGATCGGTGACGAGCGCTTTCTGATCCGCTCGCTGCCCGACGGGGACCCCGCCGAAGCGCTGGTGGAACAGGCGGCGGAGGGGCGCTGGGGCCTCTACGAGATGGTGCCGGAGGCGCGCTCGCTCGAGGAGACCTTCATGCAGATCACCTGCGGCGAGGGACCTGCCCCTCCGACCCGAGAGGCAGCTTCGTGATCGGCGTCATCGCGCGCCGCGAGTTGCAGGGGCTGTTCGCGTCACCACTGGCCTGGGCGGTGCTCTGCGTGATCCAGATCATCCTGGCCTATATCTTCTTGAGTCGCATCGAGCTGTTCGTGCAGTTCCAGCCGCGCCTCCTGGGCCTCGAAGGCGCGCCCGGGCTCACCGATCTCGTGGTCGCGCCGCTCTTCGGCAACACCGCGATCACGCTCTTGCTGGTCGCGCCGCTCCTCACCATGCGCACCTTCGCCGAGGAGCGCCGCAACGGCACCTTGAACCTGTTGCTCGCCGCGCCCGTTTCGATGACCGAGATCACGCTGGGCAAATACCTGGGTCTCTTCGGGTTTTTCATGCTCATGCTATTGCTCGTGGCCTTGATGCCCTTGGCGTTGCTCCTCGGCGGGCCACTGGACTTCGGCCAACTCGGCGCCGGGTTTCTGGGCCTCGGCCTGCTCATCGCCGCCTTCGTGGCGATCGGGTTGTTCCTCTCGGTGCTGACCGATCACCCGACCGTGGCCGGGGTGAGCACATTCGGCGCCCTCTTGCTCCTTTGGATCGTCGATTGGGCCGGGGAATCGGGGGAGGCGAGCGGGGTCCTCCGTTATCTATCGCTCCTCAGCCACTACGAGCCTTTGCTCAAGGGGATATTCGATTCGGCGGACCTCGTCTACTACGCGCTCCTGACGGCGCTGTTCCTGATCTTGACCGTGTGGCGCCTGGACGCCGAGCGGCTGCCGCGCTAGCGGAGCCCCCGATTGATGGTCCCGCACCGACGGCAGTTACGCCTACACAGCGCCCTGTCGGCGATCCTCCTGGTCGCCATCTGTGGTCTCCTCGCCTGGCTCAGCACCCGCTATCACCATACCGCGGACTGGACCAGCGGCGGACGCCACACCCTGTCGGAGGCGAGCACCGCGTTGCTCACACGGTTGCAGGGCCCAGTCGAGATCACCGGTTACGCGCGTCCCGATCCCGAGTTGCGTGGTCTCATCGAGGACCTGATCGAGCGCTTTCGCCGGATCAAACCCGACATCGGCCTGCGCTTCGTGGACCCCGACAAGGCCCCTGACGAGGTCCGCGATCTGGGCATCCAGACCGACGGGGAACTGGTCATCCGCTATGCTGCCCGCAGCGAGCACGTCGAAGAGCACACCGAGGAGGCGCTGACCAACGCCCTGCAACGCGTCTTACGCGGCGGGGAGCGTTTCGTCGTGTTCCTGGAAGGGCACGGGGAACGCAACCCGGTGGGCCATGCCAACCATGACCTCGACCAGTTCGCGGAGCAACTCGGCAAGCATGGGATCAAGGTCCAGGGGCTGAACCTGGCGAGCCAACCCGCGATCCCCGACAACACCTCGGTGCTCGTGATCGCGACCCCCGAGGTCGACTACCTGCCGCGCGAGGTGGAGATCGTCGCCGCCTACCTGAAACGGGGTGGCAACCTGCTGTGGCTAGCGGACCCCGGGCCGCTGCGCGGGCTCGATGGGCTCGCCGCAGCGCTCGGGCTCAAGCTATCCCCGGGCACCCTGGTCGATCCGGCGACCGCGATCTTCGGCATAGACCATCCGGCGATCGTGCCGGTGACCGGTTATCCATCGACGGCACCGGTCGCTGGATTCCGCTACCTCACGGTCTTCCCCTACGCACGCGAGGTGAAGGCCGAGGCCCGGGACGAATGGCAGGCGGCACCCTTGCTCTCCTCGGGGGCAGATGCCTGGATCGAGACCGGCAAGCTGGAGGGCGAGCTACGCTACGACGAGGGCAGCGACCACCACGGCCCGCTCGACATCGCGCTCTCCCTCACGCGTAGCCGCAGGCCGACGCCAGCGGAAACGGCGAAGCCGCATCCGGAAGCGACACCGGACACCGATGAAAAGGAGCAGAAATCGGAGAGGCCACCGCCCGAACAAAGGGTCGTTGTGTTCGGGGATGGCGACTTCCTGTCGAACAGCTATCTCGGCAATAGTGGCAACCTGGACCTCGGGCTCAAGACCGTCAACTGGCTGGTCAGCGACGAGGCCTTGATCGAGGTTCCGGCTGGCACGGCCATCGACCGGCGGCTCGACCTCTCCGACGTCCAGGCGGCGCTGATCAGCACGGGGTTCCTGATGCTGTTACCCGCCGTGCTCGGCGGAATGGGGTTTTGGGTATGGCTGCGACGGCGCCGCGCGTGAGGGAGACGCAGTGAACGCGCGCCTGGCGCTCAACCTCGGCCTCATCGGGCTCGCCGGGATCCTGGTGTTGCTGGCCGTCTACGAGCCTGGTCTCGAGGCGCCGAAGCAGCTTCCCCGGCTGGCCGCGATCGAGGGACCGGCGGTCAAGGCTATCGCGGTTACACGCAAGGATGGCGAGGCCATCGTACTCGCGAAGGAAGGCGAGCGCTGGATGATGCGGGCGCCCTATTCGGTGCCCGCGAACCCCGCTCGGGTCCAGTCGATCCTGGGATTTCTGGAAGGCACGAGTCAGGCGTCGTTCCCCGCCCAGGGGCATGACCTCAAGCGCTTCGGCCTCGCCGAACCCAAGGTCCGCCTGGAGGTGGAGGCCGATGCTTTCGCGTTCGGTGACACGAGCCCGATGAACGGCCAGCGCTATGTGCTCTACAAAGACCAGGTGCACCTCACGATGGACGTCTTGTACGACCAGTTGCTCGCAGACCCCGGCGATTTCGTGAGCCCGCGGCTCGTCGAAGAGAGTCGGGAGTTTACCGCAATCGAGTTGCCCGGGGCGACCGTGGAACACCGGGAGAGCGGCTGGGTGCTGTGCCCGGAGGACGCCTCGGTAAAGACGGAGGCCCTGGCAGCGCTCGCGGACGACTGGCTATCCGCCCAGGCGCTCGCGGTCCGCAAGCGGCGCGACGCGGCATCCCAGGACACGGTCACCCTGGAACTGAAGGACGCCCCGGCGTTGCGCTTCGAGGTCCTGGCCCGCGAGCCTCTGTTGGTCCTCGCGCGGCCGGAGCTGGGACTCGAGTACCAATTGAACAGCGGGATGGCGGAGCGGCTGCTCCGGCCCGCGCATACTAAAAAGTAAAGACCCAAGCGCCGGACAGGAGGCGAGTGGCGACATGGCCCGAGACCCGCCGCCCAGCGACCCGGCGGCCGAGCCCTAGACGGCGCCGCTCGGACCAAAAAGAGATAAAGAGACGCAGGGTGCCCGAGCTCCCGGAAGTCGAGACCACCCGCCGCGGGATCACTGCCCACCTGCTCGGCAGGTGCGTTACGGCGGTCGTGGTCCGGGAGTCGCGCCTGCGCTCGCCCGTTCCCATCGCGTTGGTGCAGGAGCTACCCGGCCAACCCATAGCCGCCGTGCGCCGGCGCGGCAA
>Ga0299907_10002700_pt1 | contig 11075 bp, 11 predicted proteins | sample RVTome_16_FD_198680 | JGI IMG/M metagenome (GOLD analysis project Ga0299907, IMG submission 198680) | Soil microbial communities from uranium-contaminated site in the Upper Colorado River Basin, Wyoming, United States - RVT152D67 (version 2) ...
CGAACCAGCCCCGCTCGGACGCGGGAGCATTGGCGAGGTGCAGGCGCAAGATCTCGATGACCAGTAGTTCCGGGAGCTTGGTCGACGGAACGCGGAGCTGCCCCGACGATCCCCCGAGGGCATACGAGATGCTGGCGTCGAACCAGGTCCGTGCCGGCCCGGACGGCGGCCGCACAACGAATGCAGGAGGGAACGCTTTCAAGGCGGGATCGAACAGCGGGTCCTCGGAGTACAGGCATCCGCAGACGACGTCCGTCCGCGACCCACCTCCCCCGTAGCGATAGAACGGCATCCCGGTCCACGGAGGTGGGGGGACGACGCTCATGATCGAGACGGGCGTTGCCGGCTCCACTCCCCCCATCAGGAACGTATCGCCGTACGGAAGCACGATCACCTCGCCTGCGCTCGCCCAGTAGCGCTCGCCGTCGCCGAATGAAACGAAGCAGCGTCCGGACGCCACGACGTGGAACACGACCAAGCGTTCGGCGCCGGGATGCATCATCGAGGCGAAGTTCGGACCGCCCAAATCGCTTAAGGCCCAGCTCTCCGTGTGCTCGGCGCGCATGAAGATGGCGCCCTCGAGGCGCAAACGCTCCAATGCTTCGTTAAGCGGTTCGACCGGAGCGTCAGTTCGTTCGTTCATCGCGCGGTGAACTCTGGCGTCTCGATCAACATCCGCGGTTTCCCCGTCATGGTCATAAGCCAGCCTCGATCAGATACTCGTCGCAACCATTGTGAACCGCAATGGGTGGACACGTCCAGCGGAGAAGGAGGAAGCGATGAGCACGCAGACGACAGTCTCGTTCAAGGAGTACGGAGGCAACGCAGCCGAGAACTACGAACAGTACTTCGTTCCGACGATAGGAAGGCCCTTCGCGACCGCGTGGCTAGACGGGGCCCGGCTGCAAGAAGGTGAGCGCGTCCTCGACATAGCGTGCGGCACTGGTGTCCTCACGCGCCTCGCAGCAGAGCGGGTCGGTCAAAGGGGCGCCGTCGCGGGACTGGACATCAATCCCGCCATGCTGGCGGTCGCGCGTTCCGTCCCCTCCTCTGGTGCTGCGATCGAGTGGCACGAGGCAAGTGCCGAGTCGTTGCCACTCGAGGATGGGTCCTTCGACGTGGTGATTAGCTCCCTCGGTCTCCAGTTCGTGCCAGACAAGGCGTCGGCGCTGCGCGAGATGCGGCGCGTTCTCACCAGTGGTGGGCGCTTGGCAATCGCCACGGTCGGGCCGACCCCGCCGCTCTTCGAGATCCTCGAGCAAGCGCTCGCGCGCCACTTGAACCCCGAAGTGGCCGCCTTCATGCGGGTCGTGTTCTCACTGCACGACCCCCAGGAGCTCGAGAAGCTCGCGAGCGACGCCGGATTCCGTGATGTCGAGGTTCGGTCGAAGGTTTTGACGCTCAACCTTCCCGCACCCGCGAAGTTTCTTTGGGACTACATCCACAGCACTCCGTTGGCGGCGGCCGTCGCACAGATTGATGAGGCGGGCCGTGCCGCGCTGGAGAGTGATGTCGTGAGGGGATGGCAGTCGTTCGTGAAGGACGAGATCCTCGCGACCGACGTAAACGCCGTTGTGACGACTGCGCGGAAATGACGGCAGGGTAGAAGAAGGTCCGCCAACTCGCGGCTGCCGGCTCGCCGGCTCGCGCCGGGGCTGCAGGAAGCGTCGCCTTGGTGCCGAAGACTCCGCTCATGAAGCGGTGCGTTCTGCTCGTGTTAACGGTCGCTCTGATCGGGGCTACCACCGGACAAGCTCCCGCCGGTCTGTCGCGGAAGGCGGATCGGGCGACGGTTGAAGCGCGGCAGCGCTTCTTTGGCGCGGAGAACGTCGACCCGCGGACCGGTGCGGTCCGCGATGACCGAGTGATCCTCTCGTGGTTCTCGGTGGCGAGCTACGCCGCCAGCTTCAACGGCCATGTGGTGCTCTTGGACGGGTGGATCGCTCGAGGCACCCATTCGGGCTATGTCCCCACGTCTCCGGAGGAGGTAGCCGCGCTCGATCCCGAATACATCTTCATCGGCCACGGCGACTTCGACCATGCCGCCGACGTCGCTGAGATCGCAAGACGCTCGGGCGCGACGGTGGTCGGCAGTCCTGAGCATTGCGACTCGGTCAACGAACAAGCGGGCGAGAAGGTTCAATGTAAAGCGATCGTCCCAGAGGCGGCGCCGCCAGGGTTCGTGTGGCACGGCCAGAACTTCCTACCCGGTGTTGATATCACCGCCGTGGTCCACGTCCATTCGTCCGTCGAACGCCCTGAGCCCGATCCAGACAGGCCACCCTGTCCGCCGATCTGGAACCCACAGGACACGGTCGAGCACCCGCCGACCGCCGAAGACGCGGCGCACCAGGTGCGGCACCTACCGGACGCCCGTGGTGCCAACATCCTTTACCAGTTCCGGGTGGGGAAATTCTCGCTGGTCCATCACGATACGGTCGGGAAGATCGATGACAACCCCCTGGTCGTGCAAGCGCTTGAGTCACTCCCGGAGACAGATGTTGAGCTCGGTGCCGTCCTTGCTTTCGGCCAAGTGACGAACTGCCTTCGAAGCCTCGGGCTATACCTGCGGACGCTGCAACCTACGGTGTACGCAGCTACCCACCACGACAACTTCACCCTGATCGGGACCAACGCGCGACAGCTAGAACCGTATGTCCGTGCGGAGCTGAAACGCCTCCCAAAGAAGATCCGCCCGGCTCTTCTCTACACGTACGACCCGGATGACTACCTGAACCCCGATGCCTTCACCTTCGATCCGACCGAGGCGCGCTGGCGGTAGTACTTGCCAAACGTGGCCCCACGGCGCGCCGGCGGCTAGTACTGATAAACGTCGCCCTTTGCTCAGCATTGGCCTGCGTTAACGGCATCTAGCACAGCGTTAATCCCAAACTAGACAACCGCCACAAGAGCTATGCGCTGCAGAACGCGAGGGAGTCAGCAGACCTTTTGATCAGCGGAAACGCACCTGTCGAAAATGCCTGAACCCTAACGACGGTGTTTGAAGATCTCGTCAACGGATCGATGCAGAGTCGTCACGTCGTATTGGAGGGCCGGTTAGCCTCGCGAGTACCTTTGCGCGACGCGAAGCCGAGCGTCGGGTTCAATCGCGAAAGAATCCACAGAGGAGATTGCGATGCCGAAAACACGCAAGCCAAATACGGCTCGAAATCCGCCAGTGCCATCGGATAGCCACGCCGACGTCGAGGATTGGGTCGCGTATGTCATGCCCGATCTGAATCCCATCGTCAAGTGGCTGGACGAATCGATTCGCGAGACCATTCCCGGGCTTCAATACGCCGTCAAGTGGAAGAAGGCGTACTACGGGTTGCCAGAACTGGGGTGGATCATCGAGATGGTCGCCTACGACGTCTCCGTGAACGTCGTCTTCTTAGGGGGCGCGGAATTCGACCCTCCGCCGCCGCTTGGAACCACTGACCGGACCCGCTACGTGAAGGTGAAGAGCGTGGAAGAGGCGCAGGTACCCGAGATGCACAGGTGGATCGAGCAAGCGGGGCGCGTGCCCGGTTGGACGAGCTAACCGTGCAGCCGCACGAGATCGCCGAGGTCCTGAACCGTCCGATCAGCTAGGCCTCCTGGCTCGCGACCTGACCCGTCTGGCTTATGTAGCCAAGGACGGCGCTCCCCGGGCTATCCCAATCGGGTTCACATGGAACGGATCGGAGATCGTCATGTGCACGTCAAAGAATGCCCCGAAGCTTGCTGCCCTGCGTTACAACCCGAAGGTCGCCCTGACGATCGACACCGAGGTGCATCCGCCAAAGATCCTGCTCATCCGCGGACAGGCAGAGTTGGACGAGGTCGACGGCATCCCGGACGAGTACCTCCTGATGAGCGGCACCTACGTGATGACACCGGAGCAGCGGGTCGAGTGGGAGTCCGAGGTCCGCTCGCTCTATGACGGGATGGTCCGGATCGTCGTGGCCCGACGTGGGCGAAACTGATCGACTTCGAGACGACCCTTCCGAGCCCGGTTGAGGAGCTGGTCCGGCAGCGGGACGAACGTCAACGAGGATGAGCCCCCGCTATCAATCGACTTACGACTTCAGCCACTCGGCCTGGGTATGGCATTCGCCTTCCGCTAGGGAAGGCGGGTCCGGAGGACGCAGAACTCGTTGTCCTCGGGATCGGCCATCACGACCCATGAGACTTCGCCTTGGCCGATATCGATCCGTCGTGCGCCGAGAGCCTCGATGCGCGCGACCTCTTCGTCTTGTTCGCGATCGCGCGGGGAGACATCGATGTGGATGCGGTTCTTCACCGTCTTTCCTTCCGGGACGGTCACAAACAGAAGGGTCGGCATAGCACCCGGCTCTTCAGCGATCTGGACCCACTCGTTGTCTTTCTCTGTAATCTGGTAGCTGAGCACTTGGCACCAGAAATCGGCGAGTGAGCTGGGGTCAGCGCAGTCAATAGAGAGCTCACTGAATCTGCCGGCCATGGCGCCTCCTCCTTTTAGCACAGCGCTTATTCGACACTAGACAACTGTTGCAGAGATTAGGCACACAAAATGCAAGTGGGTTGGCGGAGCTTTTGAAGGCGTAGTTTTTTGCTCATGGGACGACCGAGAGAGGGCATCCCGAGGGCGGGGGCCGAGTTCGAGATGCTGCTGGCGTTCATGGACTGGCTCCGCCGATCGGTCGTCGCGAAATTCGAGGGCCTGGATGAACTCGCGGCCCGCCGCCGCACGCTACCCTCGCCGACCTCGATGATGGGCCTGCTGCAGCACCTGACCAATGTGGAAACATTCTGGTTCCAGCACTCTTTCGCAGGTCGCGACGTGAACCCCCTTCGGGATGACGATTCCGACTTCGATGTTGCGGACGAGGACACGGTCGCAGATTTGATCGCGCGCTATCAGGTTGCCTGCGATCAGAGTCGCCAAGCCATTAGTGGTGCGACCCCAGACACGCTCGCGAAGCATCCCTATAACTATCCCGAGATCAATCTGCGATATGTGTTGATACACATGATCGAAGAGACCGCCCGCCACGCCGGTCACCTCGACATCTTGCGCGAGGAGATAGACGGCACCGTCGGCGAATAGCCAACCCGAGTTGGGTTGAATCGCGCCGCAAGCAAACCTCGTCTTGAGAATCTCGCCGAGAACCGACGTGTGTCATCGATCGTTAATCACGCGTCTGCTCCCTCAGGGGAGGGGATGAGACCGAGTTGTTGGAGCATCCCAAGCTGATCGATGACGTGCCAGTGCTCGGCAAGCTTTCCGTCTTCGAGGCGATAGATGTCGATACCCGCAACCGAGAAACTCTTGTTGGTCGGCGGGATGCCGAGAAATGCTCCGACGTGCGTACCTGAGTTGGTCCACCTGACCACCAGCTTGTCGTCAGCCTGGATCACGTCTTCGATCGTGAAGCGGACGGCGAGACCTTCCTTCAGCATCGTGACGCGGTCCTTGAGCCCTTTGAGTCCCTCGCCTTGCCCCGGGAGAGGATCGTGCTCCTGGTAGTCGGCAGTTGCGATCTCGTCCAGCGCGTCGAGGTCGCCGCCCACTAGGACATCCTCATAGAACCTACGGATCACCTCTTGAGCCATGTGACTCCTCCTTTTTAGGCTTCGGCCTTTCTGACCGCATCAGCATCGCTGAGCGATGGACCAGGGGCCATACCGACCTACCCACCGACTTGGTCACCGTGTTTCAGCATGGCGGAGGATGGAGCGATGTCGAGTCCCGCCCCACTGGCGGCGTCGATCCGGAGGCGAAGGGTTGCCGCCCGCCTCACACAGGAGGAGCTGGCCGAGAAAGCCGGCATCAGCGTGCGAACGGTCAGTGATATCGAGCGCGGTCTGCGACGGTTTGTCTACCGGGACACCGCGGAGAGGCTCGCCCACGCCCTGGAGGTCGCCGGGACCGAGAAAGAAGACTTCATCTCGGTCGCTCGCGGGCGAGCGGAAGCGTACGAACCCGGCCTCTACCCTGGCTCCCTCAGTCTCCCGCGCAAACCTGTCCCAGTTCCGCCAACGCCCCTCATCGGGCGCGAGCGTGAGATGGAGATGCTCCTCCGTACCTTCCGCGACGGGTCGATCCGTTCGATCTCGCTCACGGGGCCGGGTGGGATCGGAAAGACGAGGCTCGCGGTGGAAGCCGCTGTGGCTGCAAAGGACATCTACCGAGACGGTGTGTTCTTCGTGCCCCTTGGCCCCTCCGAGAGCGCTGCTCGAGTCGTGCCGCTGATCGCGGAGGCGCTTGGGATTGTGGAGCCAGAAAATCGTACGGTGGCCGATGTCTCGACGCACTTGGGTGGAGCAGCGATCCTCCTGGTCCTCGACACATTCGAACACGTGCTCGGCGCTGCCGTATCGGTGGCTGAGCTGCTGTCATCTTGCGATCGGCTGACCTTGCTTGTCACCAGTCGTGAGCCGCTGCGCATCCGCGGCGAACACGTGGTCGCCCTTCCTCCACTCAAGTTGCCCCCAGAGGGGTCCACCGATCTGTCCTCTTCGGCGGCAGGTCGCCTGTTGCTCGAGCGAGCGAGAGCAGCGAAGGCAGATCTCGTGGTCGATGAGGAGTCTTCCGCTCTGCTGGGAGACATCTGCCGGCGACTTGAAGGTCTGCCGCTTGCCATCGAGCTTGCCGCGGCCCGAGTCCGTCACCTTCCCTTGGTGAAATTGCGCGAGCAACTCGACGCTCGGCTGCCGGTGCTTACGCATGGAGGCGCGGACTTGCCTCGGCGCCAGAGGACGATGCGGGGCGCGATCGGGTGGAGCTATGACCTCCTCGACTCTAGAGAACGATCCTTATTCCGGTCGCTATCGGTGTTCAGGGGCGGCTGGACCTTGGAGGCCGCGCAAAATGTATCGGTCAATCGCGAGGGAGATCTTGTCGAGACGCTGAGCGCTCTCGTCGACAAGAGCTTGGTTGTGCTGACCGGCGCAGAGAGCCACGCTCCGCGCTACTCCATGATGGATGTCATCGTGGAATTCGCAACCGAGCAGCGAGATCGGTACGGCGAGGCGCCGGAGCTCTTGCGATCTCATGCTGGGTACTACCTCTCCCTGGCGGAGCGTGCAGAAGAGAAGTTCGGAACCTCTGCGCAGGAAGAGGTATTTGAGGAACTCCTCGCGGAGCACGACAATCTGCGAGTGGCTCTTGCGTGGTCGCTCACGGACGGCGACCCGAGGATCGGACTGCGGCTGGCGGCAGCGTTATGGCAGTTCTGGCGTGCGGCCGGGTATCTGTCCGATGGGCGTACTTGGTTGGAAGAAGCCATTCGCGCAACCCTTGGCGCGCCTGGGGACCTGCGGGCCAAGGCACTATGGGGTGCTTGCTGGCTGGCCTTCCAGCAGGACGATCTTAGGTCTGCGCGCCGTTACAGCGAGGAATTGCTGCAGGTCACGGGCGATGACGAGACATCATTGATGCGCCGCAACGCTTTGACCGTGCAGGCGATGGTTCATATGGCAGAAGGTGACTTCGTCGCGGCACTAACGCCTCTTGAGCGCAGCGCCGCTATCTCTGATGCCGGCGGGGTGAGCTGGTATGTGGCTACCTCTAAGCTGAACCTTGCACTTGGGTTGTTGCACCTCGGCCGACTAGATGGAGCGTCTTCGCTACTCGACGAGGCGGTCAAGCTGTACGTAGGTCTCGGGGACAAGCGTTTCACGGCGCGTGCGCACGCCTACCAAGGCCATCTCGAGTTGTTACGAGGTGAGACACAACCGGCAATCGACTTGTTCTGCCAATCCTTCCGTCTTTTCAATGAAGTTGGCGACCAGGGCGGGGTCGCTGAGGCTCTTGAAGGACTAGCCGCCGTTTCCGCTGCAACTGGTGGCATGGACCAAGCTGCTCTCGTGCTCGGGACCGCGAGACATGCGCGGGAGCGTTCGATGTCGAAGATCCTTCCGTTCGAACGCGTCCTGATTGAGCGGTGGCTAGATGAAGCTCAAGGAGCACTTGGCGAGGAGAGGTGGACCGATCTCCTCGAGCAGGGTAGTGCCATGGACATCGCCTCCGCCCTAGAACTCGTGGAGTCGTTGAGACGATCGGACGCTAATCTGCCACCAGACGACCTAAGGGCTTAGACATGGAAATTGGGATCCATCTTCCGAGTGCGCAGCCGGGAGCTACGACCGACGGCATCCTGCAGGTGGCGGAGAGCGCGGAGCGGGACGGCTTCGATACCGCGTGGATGTTCGACCACCTGTTCACGCCCGCCGATATCGAATCGAAGTATCCGTACTCGCGCGAGGGCGATTACCCGATGTCGGCCGACGATCCCTTCTTCGACCCGCTCGGGCTGTTCGGGGTTCTGGCCGGTAAGACGGACCGCATCAAGCTCGGGACCTGTGTGTTGATCGGGGCGTACCGGAACCCGATCGTGCTCGGCAAGATGCTCGCGACGATCGAGAACTTCGCGCCGGGCCGGATCCTCCTCGGGGTCGGCGCCGGCTGGATGAAAGAGGAGTTCGACGCCACCGGCATCGACTACAAGAGCCGGGCCGCGCGCGCCGACGAATACATCGAGGCCCTGCGAGCCGTGTGGTCGGGGCGCTCCGAGTTCTCGGGCAGGTTCTACTCGTGGGGCGACTCCGGTTTCCTACCGGTCCCCACGGCACCGATACCGATCATCGTCGGGGGCCACGGTGATCGCGCGCTGCAGCGCGCCGCCAAGGCGGATGGGTGGGCAGCGGTTACCGGTCGTGGTCAGGGTTCCGGGATCGACGCGCTCACAGCCCGTATCGAGGTGCTAGAACGTTTCCTCGACAAGGAGGGCCGCTCGCTCGACGGCTTCGACATCGTCTATACGAGCGTGTTGTGGTTCTCGGATCATCCGAACGACAAGCTTCCGCTGACCGGCCCCCCGGAACACATCGCGCAGTCCATCGCGCGTCTCGGTGAGCTCGGGGTGACGATGATCGATCTCGCGGTGTTCGGTCCGGCTCCCCTCATCGCCGAGACCGCCACGCGGTTCGCGACCGAGGTGCGGCCGCTGCTCTAGTTGCCGCCCGGGGCGAATAGCGTGGCGCGATGGTGCGCAAGGTTCTATCGAGGATAGGGCTCGTCCTCGGATCGGTCGCGATCCTTCTGGGGTTCGAGGTGTATCTCGCCTACACGCGCGAATACCTGCCGACGTCACCGGCTCTCGAGCTCGGGGGAACGTTCGGCCCCCCCGACGGCCGACCGCTCACGTTCGTCGTGTTGGGCGACTCGACGGCGGCGGGCCTGGGTGCCGGCAGCCCGGAACACGCATATGCCACGGTACTTTCGGAACGGCTGGGGGAGCGCGGCTGGAGGGTGGAGCTCATCGCGCACGGCATATCCGGAGCGCGCGTGAAAGACGTGCTCGTCGACCAGGCACCTCTTGCCGAGGCTGTTGATGCCGATCTCGTGTTCGTCGGTATCGGAGCCAACGATGCGACGCATCTCACTACCCTCGGCAGCATCCGGAAGAACATGGCTCTGGTGATCGACCGGCTGCTCGCGACGGGGGCAACGGTCGTGGTCGCGGGGCCGCCGGACATGCGGGCCCACGCGTGGCTGGAACCCCTCCGTTCCATCGTGGGATGGCGCGGACGCCAAGTGGCTGCCGCGATCGGGGATGTCGCGGCGGAGCGCGGAGTACCGGTGGTGCCGCTCGCCGAGCTTGCCGGCCCCTACTTCGCGAGCAACCCGGAGGACGCGTACGCGTCGGACGACTTCCACCCGGGCCCCGGCGGTTACCGCGCGTGGGCCGACGCGATCTTTCCCGTGTTATTGCTTGCTCTAGAAGGAGAACGGGGTATCTAGCGCGAGATCCGGTCGACGAGCCTCTGGAACGGACCCCCGCGCCGCTCGGCGCGGCGGCGTTCGAGCCACATCCCCAGCCCGATCCCGCCGGCCACCAGGCCCGCGCCTCCCAACCCGGCCGGAACCCCGATGAGCAGCGCTCTCCTCCGGGTTCGTAGCTCGTGGATCGGCCAGCCACGCGCGAACGCGATGCGGCGCAGCTCGCCTTCGGGATTCACCGCGTGCGGGTACCCGACCGATTCGAGCAGCGGCAGGTCGTTCATCGAATCCGAATAGGCCGCGCATTCCGCCAGATCGAGACTGTGTTTCGCCGCTGCTTCGGCGACGGCCTTCGCCTTCTCGGGACCGTGCATGACCCCACCGACGAGACGACCGGTATAGCGACCGAAGTCGTCGACCTCTGAGATCGTCGCGATCGCACCCGTCATCTTCAGGTGACGGGCGAGCGTGTCCGCCAGTTCGATCGGGGCCGCAGTGACGAGGAAGGTCAGGTCGCCTCGCTCTTTGTGACCATCGATCACTTGGACGATGTCCGAGTAAACGCGCGGCAAGATGCTGTCTTCTGCGATCTCTCGACCCCACGACATGAGTTCCTGCTGGCTGCGTCCCTTCACGAACTCGAGGGTGGAGTCGCGCGACTTCGTCATGCCTCGCTGTTGCTCTCCGCGCAGACGGAACATCATCTGCCCCCACCCGAACCGGAGCATGTCGCGCACTCGGAACATGTCTCGTTCGTAGAGGCCGCGCGCAAGAAGGAACAGGCTCGACCCTGGGATCAGCGTTCTATCGAGATCGAAGAATGCAGCGCGCCCCGGTGTCTCGGTCATGGCCATCCTCTCCATTCGGTGATCTCGGCGGGGTCGGTTCGGCGGGTCATCGGTCGCTCGGAGTCGCCTTCGAGTGGATAACCAAGGTAGACGAAACCGGCGATGTATTCGTCGTCACCGATACCGAGGTAGGCGCGTACCTCTTTCATCGCGGCGGCCGGGCCGGTTCGCAGCATGGCCCCCACCCCCGCATCGTGGGCCGCCAGCAACATATTTTGCATCGCCGCTCCGACCGCGTGGTGCTCTTCGGCTTCGACGACCTTGGGGTTGCCGACGTGAGGACGGGCGACCACGGTGACGATCACAGGAGCCCGGTGGGCCTTGCCCTGTATCCCGGAGGCATCCTTGCCCTCTCTCTCTGTTCCCGTCGCCCATGCAGCCCCGAAGGCGTCCAGAGCGTCACCCGCCAGCACGATGAAACGCCACGGCTGGGTCAGGTGGTGGGTCGGGGCGCGCACGGCCGCGCCGAGCAAGCGTTCGAT
>Ga0299907_10002701_pt1 | contig 11074 bp, 11 predicted proteins | sample RVTome_16_FD_198680 | JGI IMG/M metagenome (GOLD analysis project Ga0299907, IMG submission 198680) | Soil microbial communities from uranium-contaminated site in the Upper Colorado River Basin, Wyoming, United States - RVT152D67 (version 2) ...
GACAAGGAGTCCATGGTCGACAGGAACGTCAAGCTGGCCCGCGATGCGGCCGAGCAGGGGGCCAAGGTTCTGTGCTTCCAGGAGCTCTTCAACGCGCCCTATTTCTGCCAGGTCCAGGACGACGAGCACAAGGACACCGCCGAGGCGGTCCCGGACGGGCCCACCACCCAGAAGATGATCGAGCTGGCCAAGGAGACCGGGATGGTGCTCGTCGTGCCCATCTACGAGAAAGAGGACGACGGCTTGCTCTACAACACGGCGGCGGTGATCGACGCCGACGGCACCTATCTGGGCAAGTACCGCAAGACCCACATCCCCCATGTGAACGGCTTCTGGGAGAAGTTCTACTTCCGGCCCGGCAACACCGGTTATCCGGGATTCGACACCGCAGTCGGGCGTGTTGGCGTGTACATCTGCTACGACCGTCACTTCCCCGAGGGCTGGCGCGCCCTCGGCCTCGCCGGGGCCAAGATCGTCTTCAACCCCTCGGCGACCAGCCGCGGCCTCTCCATGTACCTGTGGAACCTCGAGCAGCCCGCTGCTGCCGTGGCCAACGAGTACTTCATCGGGGCGATCAACCGGGTGGGCAAGGAGGAGTACGGCGACAACGACTTCTACGGCTCCTCGTACTTCGTCGACCCCCGCGGCCAGATGGTGGGTGACGCCGCATCCGACACCGACGAAGAGGTCATCATCCGGGATCTCGATCTCGACCTGATCGACGATGTGCGCAAGACTTGGGCGTTCTACCGCGATCGTCGCCCCGACGCCTACGACATCCTCGTCGCTCCCTGATCGTCGTGGTCACCGTCGTTCCTGGGAGGCCTTTGAATGGGTAAGCACTCGGAGCTGGCCGCCAGACACAAGGACGTGCTGCCCTCGTGGATGGCCCTGTACTACGCAGATCCGATAGCGCTCGTCGATGGTGAGGGACGGAGGGTGGTCGATGCCGAAGGCAACGAGTACCTCGACTTCTTCGGGGGCATCCTGACGACGATGACCGGCTACCGCGTCCCCGAGGTGATCGAGGCCATCAAGGCCCAGGCCGACCGGATGCTGCACACCTCGACGCTGTACCTGATCGAGTCCCAGATCGAGCTCGCCGAGAAGATCGCCGAACTGAGTGGGATCCCCGATGCCAAGGTCTTCTTCACCAACTCCGGAACGGAGGCCAACGACACGGCACTGATGCTGGCCACTCAGTACCGCACGTCGAACCAGGTGCTGGCGCTGCGCGGCAGCTATCACGGCAAGTCGCACTCGGCGGTGGCCATCACCGGGCAGAAGTCGTGGTCGGCGACCAGCTACTCCCCATTCTCGGTCACCTACGTGCATGGCGGCTACAAGTTGCGCAGCCCGTTCGGCCATCTCCCGGACGAGGATTTCACCGCTGCCTGTGTCGAGGATCTCCGTGATCTGCTCGACGTCGCCACCGCCGGAGACGTCGCCGCGATGATCGCCGAGCCCATCCAGGGTGTGGGTGGGTTCGCCACACCCCCCGACGGGTTCTTTGGCGCCATGAAGGACGTTCTCGACTCCCACGGGATCCTCTTCATCACCGACGAGGTCCAGACGGGATGGGGCCGGACCGGGGAGCACTTCTGGGGCTATGAGGCCCATGACATCACACCCGACCTCCTCACCTTTGCCAAGGGGCTGGGCAACGGTCTCGCCATGGCCGGTGTCGTGGCCCGCCCTGAGATCATGGACTGTCTTCAGGCGAACTCGATCTCCACATTCGGGGGCAACCCCCTCGCCACCGCGGGCGCCCTGGCGAACCTGAGCTACGTCCTCGAGCACGACCTTCAGACCAATGCCCACAAGGTGGGCAGCCAACTCAAGAACGGGATACACCATCTGGCCGATGAGGTGCCCGAGATCGTCGATGTGCGGGGGAAGGGCCTCATGATCGGGGTCGAGTTCGCCCGCGGGGACGGCACCCCCGACCCCGAGCTCACCGCCGGGGTGATGGAGGCGGCGAAGGCCGAGGGCCTCTTGATCGGCAAGGGTGGCCGCTACGGCAACACCTTGCGCATCGCCCCACCCTTGACAGTCACCGAGGACGAGGCCGAGGAGGGGCTGGACAAGCTGACGAGAGCCATCAACCGGGCCAGAGAGGAGTAGCCAATGGCCAAGACACTCATCAAAGGCGGCACGGTCGTCACGGCGATCGAGCAAATGGAGGCGGACGTCCTCGTCGAGGATGGCAAGGTCGTGGCGTTGCTCGGCCGAGAGCACACCGTCGAGCCCGACGAGGTGATCGACGCCGACGCCAAGCTGGTGATCCCGGGTGGGATCGACGTCCACACCCACATGGAGCTGCCCTTCGGGGGAACCTTCGCCGCAGACACTTTCGAGACCGGGACCCGCGCCGCGGCTTGGGGTGGCACCACGACGATCGTGGACTTCGCGGTGCAAACCGTTGGAGAGTCGGCCATGGAGGGCTGGCAGAAGTGGATGGACAAAGCCCGTGGCAACTGCGCCATCGACTATGGCTTCCACATGATCACCGGCGATGTCAACGATCAAACCCTCAAGGAGATGGAGCTGTTGGTCCGTGAGGGTGTGACCAGTTTCAAGATGTTCATGGCCTACCCGGGAGTCTTCTACTCCGACGACGGCCAAATCCTGCGTGCCATGCAAAAGGCGGCCGAGGACGGGGCGACCATCTGCATGCACGCAGAGAACGGGATCGCCATCGACGTGCTGGTGGAACAGGCCCTCGAACGCGGGGAGACCGATCCCATCCATCACGGCATCGTCCGCAAGTCCATTCTCGAGGGTGAGGCCACCCATCGGGCGATCAAGCTGGCCGAGCTGACCGGGGTCCAGCTCTACATCGTCCATCTCTCCGCACAGGAGGCTCTCGACGAGGTGATCCGGGCGCGCGACCAGGGCCTCAACGTGTACGCGGAGACCTGTCCCCAGTACCTGTTTCTCTCCTTGGAGAATCTGGGCAACGGCTTCGACGGTGCCAAATATGTCTGCTCACCGCCGCTTCGAGACGCCGAAGCCGGGCATCAGGAGAGGCTGTGGCAGGGGCTCAAGACAAACGACCTCCAGATCGTGTCCACGGATCACTGTCCCTTCTGCATGGGGGACCACCACACTTTCGGCACCCAGAAGGAGCTCGGACGCGGTGACTTCTCCAAGATCCCAAATGGCATGCCCGGGGTCGAGCCACGAATGATCCTCATGTACAACGGCGGGGTCGTCGAGGGGCGAATCAGCCTGAATCGGTTCGTCGAGATCACCGCCACCACGCCCGCGAAGATGTTCGGGATGTACCCGAAGAAGGGCACCATCGCGGTCGGCTCGGATGCCGACATCGTGATCTTCGATCCCAACGGCTCCCACACGATCTCGATGGATACCCATCACATGGACGTCGACTACTCGGCCTATGAGGGCTGGGAAATGCGGGGCAAGGTGGACACTGTGATGTCGAAGGGCAAGGTCATCGTCGCCGACGACCAGTACCACGGGTCACCCGGCGACGGTGAGTACCTGGTGCGCGGCACCAGCCAGTACGGGGTCTAACGGATTGCCATAGCATCAGGTCGTGGTTTCCGAGACCTGACGCTATAGCAACGCAATCAGGCGGTCTCGTCGGCGACCTTGTCCGGCTCAGCTGGCTGGTCCGCCGAAGGCCTTTGTCGTACCCATCCGCAGGTGGTTGCCGAAGGGGTCGCGGAAGCCGCAGTCCGTTCCGTAGTCGCGCTCGGTGGGCTCCTCGGTGAACTCGACGCCTTTGGCCAGGAGGTCCTCGTACTGCGCATGGACGTCGTCCACCTCGATGATGGCGGCCATGCCCATGGCTCCCTTGGTCACTAGCTCGCGCACCAGTTCGGCGGTTGCTTCATCGTGAGCCGGGGGCCCGGGCTTCTCCAGGAGGAGTTGACGGTCGGGCTGGCCGGGGAGGTTGACCGTCAGCCAGCGCATGAAGCCGAGGTCCACGTCGGTGTTGACCTCGAAGCCGAGCTTGCCGACGTAGAAATCGAGTGCTTCGTCCTGGTCGAGCACATAAACCTGTGAGTGAGTGATTCGATTCGCCATGACGGTGAACCTATACGCCGGACTGCGTCTTCGCTTCTCCAAAACTGCTGTCATCGGGCGCCGGCGCGGAACTGCTGGGTCTCGTCCAAGCCTTGGCAAAGCAATTGGGGACGGCACGCAGGTCGGCGGCCCGCCAGCGATAGGTGGTCGGCGTCAATCCGACGATGGCAGTGAATGTGCGGCTGAACGTGCCCAGGCTTCCGAAGCCGATGTCGAAGCAGATCTCGGTGACGCTGCTGTCGGTCTCCCGAAGCATGAACATCGCCCTCTCCACCCGTCGCCGCTGCAGATAGCGATGCGGCGTCTCCCCGAAGGTGTCTTTGAAGACCCGGATGAAATGCGCCTCGGAGATGTGGGCGACTCCAGCAAGAGTGCGAATGTCGAGTGGCAAGGCGTAATCCCTGTCGATGGCGTCGCGGGCCCGAAGCATGTGGCGGTTCGAGGTCTCAGCGGCACGACTCATCGGTCGGCCATTATCGCGGAGACAGGCCTTGAGGATCACTTCGTGGCTCGGGTGCAATGCCCGCCCACACTCTCAGCCCGGTGTAGACAGTCCCCAATAGCAACGCGACCATCACCATCAGGGACGTCTTGGCTCCCGAGTCGGTGAGACCAACGGCCAGCGCGGCCGTCGCGGCGATGAGCATCGATCGTTCCGCCACCAGGTAGACGCTCTCGTAGCTCCGCCGTGACTCGAGTGTGAGGGTGAGAGCCGTGACCGTCACCATGACGACGGCGAGTGAGCCGACGAGCAGCCAACGAACCCCGTCGGGCAGTGGTTCCGCGGCCCGCCGGACGGTCTCGAGGACGGCCGCTCCACCGGCTGCGATTCCCATTACCACTGGCAGGTGCAGGTACAGCCAGAGTTGAGTGCGTCGTGAGACCGGTGCCCGGTGTGAGACCAGATCGAAGTACAGCCACCACAGACCAACCGCCACCCCCAATCCGAGGAGCCCGATCACGATCTCGTCGGTGTCGAGCGGAGTCAGGTCGGCCATGCCGTTCACCGATCCGACTACGACCTCACCCAAGACGATGATCACGAACAGGCCCATGCGCTCGATCAGCGATGGAGTCACTGCGATCACTGCCTCGCCGGGTTGGCTCTCGGGGGGTGTCCACCTGGACATGGCCACGACGAAGCCGACGATCTCGATCAGGAGACCGAGCGCCCACATCCAGTAGACGGTCGGCGGCTCGGCGAGGAGACTGGTGGCGAAGAGCAGGGACGAGCCGAGATAGGCGATGGCGTAGGGCACCGAGGCTGGGCGATGGTCCGGATCGTGGACTCCGGTGCGGAACCACAGCACCACGAGCAGGAGCGTGTTCGCTGCATAGCCGAGCGCGAAACCGGGTGCACCTTCGCCCGGTATCGCTCCGGCGTGAACCGCCATCACCGCTATCGCGAGCATCTGGGCGAACGTGAAGACACGCGTGCTGAGGTCGTTGACGCCGTGCAGATCGTGATAGAGGGTTCCGTTGATCCACGAGGACCAGACGGCATAGAAGAGGAAGACGAACCAACCGACACCGGACCAGCTGGGATGCTCCGCGAGAGAGTGCGCCAGCTGGGCGATGACCGCCACGAAGACCAGATCGAAGAAGAGCTCGAGGAAGGTCACCCTGCGATCCGGGTCGCGATCCTCGAAGCGCCCCGGGGGACGCCACAATCTGCGCAAACCCGCGCCCTTGCTCACGGCGTGAAGTTAACCGCCGGGTCCGGGTCGGGCCATCGGTGCGTGGCGCTGGCTAACTTGGCAGGTCATGGACTTTGGTGTCGTGCTGCAGACGGATCCGCCGGCGAGCCGTGTCGTGGAGCTGGCGGCCATGGCCGAAGGGCTCGGGTTCACCCACGCGTGGACCTTCGACAGCCATGTCTTGTGGCAGGAGCCTTTCGTGATCTACTCCCAGATGCTCGCTGCGACAGAGCGGATGACTGTCGGGCCGATGGTCACGAACCCGGGAACACGGGATTGGACCGTCATCGCCTCCCTCTTCGCAACCCTCAACGACATGTTCGGACCGAGAACGATCTGTGGCATGGGCCGGGGAGACTCGGCACTGCGCTATATCGGCAGGAAGCCGAAGACGCTGGCGACCATGGTCGAGTCGATGGAGGTCATCAAAGGGCTGGTGGCCGGGAAGGAGGTCGAGTACAACGATCGCCGAATCGACCTCCCCTGGGTCACCGAAGGCTGGGACCTGCCGATCTGGGTCGCCGGGTACGGGCCACGGGCGCTGGCCGCCATCGGGAGGCATGCCGACGGGTTCATCCTCCAGTTGGCCGACACCCAGGTCCTGGAGTGGACCATGGCTGCCGTGCGCGCCGCGGCCGGCGAAGCCGGTCGTGATCCCGATGACATCTCGATCTGTGTCGTTGCACCGGCGTACGTGGGCGAGGACATCGCTCATCAGCGCGACCAGCTTCGCTGGTTCGGAGGGATGGTCGGCAACCACGTGGCCGACATGGTCAAGAGATACGGTGAGGACTCGTCCAAGGTACCTGGGGTCCTCTCGGACTACATCAAGGCCAGGGAGGGCTACGACTACGACCACCACGGCAAGGCCGACAACCCGTCGACAGAGTTCGTCCCCGACGAGATCGTCGACAGGTTCTGTGTCCTGGGGTCGGTGGACCAACACGTCGAGAAGGTGTCCATCCTCCGCGACATGGGTGTCGACCACTTCGGCATCTACCTCATGCACGACGACCAGGAAGGCACTCTCCGGGCTTACGGAGATCGGGTCATCCCGGCAGTCAACGGCTGACCCATGGCAAGACGATTCCGGCTCGTCGACGTCTTCGGCGAGCGCGCTCTCACCGGTAACCCGCTGGCGGTGGTGGTCGACTCCGCTGGTCTCACCACCGACGAGATGCTCGCCATCACGAGATGGCTTGGCTTCTCCGAGACGACGTTCCTCCTCCCTGCGGAGACCGACGGGGCCGACTACAAGGTGCGCATCTTCACCCTCGCCGGTGAGCTGCCATTTGCCGGCCACCCCACTCTGGGGACCTGTCATGTCTGGCAGAGTCTGACCGACGATCCCGCCGATGAGGTCGTCCAGGAGTGCGGCGCCGGGTTGATCCGGTTGCGCCGTTCGGGGGAGCGCATCTCATTCGAGGCCCCTGATCTGATAAGAGATGGGCCTGTGGCCCCCGACGACCTGGCCGGGTTTGCGGCTGTGCTCGGCATCGACACCGCAGACGTCCGTGCCGCTCGCTGGGTCGACAACGGCCCCGGGTGGGTCGGGCTGCTTCTCGAAGACGCCGACATGGTGCGCGGGCTCAACCCCGACTTCTCCCATCATCCCCGGGGAAGCGCCAAACTCGACATCGGGGTCGTCGGTATGTTCCCGGAGGGGTGGGAGTGCCTCTATGAGGTCAGAGCCTTCTTCTCAGGGGAGCGTGGCGAGATGCTCGAGGACCCGGTCACCGGGAGCCTCAATGCATCTCTGGCGCAGTGGATGCTCGCCGAAGGATGGGCGAAGACCCCGTATGTGGCTTGCCAGGGGACTGCCCTCGGGCGGTCCGGCCGCATCCACATCTTCGGCGATGCCGAGTCGGTCTGGGTCGGCGGTCGGGTCTTCGATGTCGTGGACGGCGAGATCGACCCGAGTCGGGGAGAGACGTCTCAGACGTAGGCCGAGCCGACGGCTGCGGCATAGATCGTGATCATCACCAGGAGCAAGGCATAACCCAGTGCTCCCTTCTCACCGAAGTCGTTGTTCAGCTTGGCCGCGGTCAGCCCGATCGCGGCAAAGAAGACAATCGTTCCAATCCACTCAGGCATGTCGGTCCGCCTCCTAGCCTCCGGTTCGTGACTCTACAGGGGTTATATCCCGGATGCTCGGCCGGCAAACAAACCTGGTAGAGCGCAAGCAACGCTTCCCTCGACCAAGTTGTCTAGACAATTGAGGGATCAGCGACCACACTCCGCGAATGGAGCCCATCTCTCTCACGGTCGCAGATGTCACCTATGAGAAGCTCGCCAGGACCATCGACCATTCCCTGCTCAAGCCGATGCTCACCATCGACGACATCGTCGCCGGATGCGAGCTCGCTGCCCAGTATGAGGTCGTTTCGGTTTGCGTCCGACCCGCGGATGTGACTCGCGCCGCCGCGGAGCTGGCGGGCACCGATGTGGCGGTGGGGACCGTCGTCTCGTTCCCTCATGGGGACTCCACCACGGCAGTGAAGGTGGCGGAATCTGAGCGGGCATTGGACGACGGAGCGGTCGAGCTCGACATGGTCATCAACATCGGGTGGCTCCTGTCCGGTCGTCACGAGGACGTGCAGTCCGATATCGCCGCGGTGGTGGATGCGGCCGGAGAGGCAATTGTCAAAGTCATCTTGGAGAACGCCTACCTCAGCCACGACCAGAAGGTCACCGCATGCAAGCTGACCGAGGCTGCCGGTGCCGACTTCGTCAAGACCTCGACAGGCTATGCCCCCACCGGGGCCACCATCGAGGATCTCCGCCTCATGAGGGAGAACGTCAGCTCCGCGGTGAAGGTCAAGGCTGCCCACGGCGTCCGTACCCTGGACGCTTTGCTGGCGGTCATCGAGGCGGGAGCCGATCGGTGCGGGGCGACCGCCACGGCGGCGATCCTGGACGACTACAGAGCGAGGGTGTCCGGCTGAAGGGTCGACGAGGTCAGGCCGGACGACACCGGCCAGGGCAGAGCCCGCCGCCACCGCCCATTGCCCGAGGGGGGCCGAAGACCGTTCCAGCTCGGTCCAGGTCGGGGAACAACACGACCCGTCCGGTCTCATGATCGAAGATCCCGCCGAGATCGAGACAAAGGCGCAGACTCACGACTCTCCTCTCGAGTTGCGCAGGATGACGCTGAAGGAGTAGCGATTCGCCGCATAGCGGGTCTCGGTCCGCTCCAGGGCATCCCCATCCTGGTCGTAGATCGTGCGGCGCTCGGAGATGATCGTGGCCGACGGGGGGAGCCCGAGGAGCTCGCGTTCTCGTTTGTGGGCTCTGCGCGCGCTCACTACGGCATGGGCTTCGGTGGGGATGCGCCCGGTGCGGCGAAAGGCCTCGTGCAGCGAGCCGTCCTGGAATCCTGGATCTAGAGAGAGTGCCAGATCGCGGGGCATGACCACTCTCTCGATGGCCATCGGGGTCCCGTCGACGCGGCGGAGACGCTCGAGGACATAGCCTCGCTCCCCTCTCTCCAGGCCGAGGGCCGATCTCTCCGCTTCGTCGGGAGTCATCTCCCCCCACTCCAGCGTCTCGCTGGAGACCGACATGCCACGGGCCCGCATCGACCCGCTGAAGGAGAGCGGTGATCCCAGGTCGCGTGGCAAGGGACGATCCCGCACGAAAGTCCCTGCACCCCGTCGTCGCTCGATCAGGCCGTCGTTGGCTACCTTCTGCATCGCCTGACGCGCCGTCATGCGGCTGACGCCGAAGCGCGCACACAACTCAGCCTCGGACGGGAGCCGATCCCCGGGCTCGGCGGTGGAGACGAGCCCGCGCAAGAACTCGGCGATCTGCTCGTAGCGAGCAGGCTGGTTGTCTCTCATCGATTTGCCTTTCGACATCCGGCCCCAAATGTATATACATTTACGGTGATGCGTCCACAGGTGTCTCGATCGGAGGATGCAGCATGACGGCATTCGGTCGCTGGACGAGCGCGGCCAGGAGCTGCTGGACCATGTCGAGGCAACCCGGGCCGGGAACATCGAGCAGGCCGCTGTGATGTCGGCTGCCGCCATCTCGGCCGGCGGCTTGGTTCATCTCTTCTGTCAGGCCACTCCCGCATCCCCGTGGAGGAGATGTTCCCTCGCTACGGATCGTTCCTTGGGTTTCACCCCATGGTCGAGTTGTCCATGACCTTCCACACCCAGGTGATCGGGAACAACGGCCAGCCACAGGCGATGTCCATAGAGCGCGTCGAGGGTCTCGCCGAGATCATCCTGTCGGGATTCGAGTACGGTTCCGAGGAGGAGTCGGGTCGGCTCTTCGGGGCCGCCTATACGGACCACGCCCGCCGACTCGCCTCTGGCCTCACCCGCCGCTCAGCCCATTGACGAGCCAGTCCCGGCGTCCGGCTGGTCGGCTGCAGGCTCGGTGGCCAGATGGGGTCAGTCCGTGGTGATCCGGGTGTAGGCCGCCGCCACGAAGACGATCATCGAGCCGAACAGGATCTGGCGCACGGCCTCCGGGTACCCCAGCGAGGACAGGATCGAGGAGATGACCGTGAGGATGAGGGCACCGACCATCGTGCCGCTGTAGTTGCCCCGCCCACCGAGAATGGAGGTCCCTCCGATGACCGCGGCCGCGACGGAGGGCAGCAGAGCGGAGTCGGCGAGGGTCACGCTGGCCACGTTGGTCAGACCCGAATAGAGGAAGCCGGCGATGCCGGCGAGCACGGCGGAGATGACGTAGAGCACCGTCAGCACCTGCCATGACTTGGCGCCGGACAGCCGCGATGCCACCTCGTTGTCGCCGATGGCGTAGAGCAACCGGCCGAACCCGGTGCGGTTGAGGGTGAACATGATGAGCAGGGCGAGCGGGATGAAGAGCAGGAGATTGACCGGCACGAAGCCAAACACCATGTTGGCGCCCAGTTGGCGGAACCCCGGGGGCACTCCCGAACCGGTCTGGACCCTGATCAGCTGCCATACATTGGCCAGCCCTAGCACCACCAAGCTCATCCCCAGGGTCATGATGAGCGGGTGGACCCTGAACACGCCTGCCCCGATGCCGTTGACGAAACCCACGACGGCACATACAGCCAGGGCGATGACTATCGCCAACGGCAGCCCGGTGTCGGCCACGAGGGTCGCCACCAGGAAGCCCGACATGGAGGCAACGGCACCGACCGAGAGGTCGATTCCCGCCGTGAGCATCGTCATGGTCTGACAGCCCGCCAGGATGGCCAGGGGCACCGCCCCCCTGATCATCACGCCGGCCCAGTTGGGTGAGACGATCCCGGGTCGGATCACCTCGCTCAGGACCACGAGGATGGCCAGCATGCCGAGGAGGGGGATGATCGGCCGCTC
>Ga0299907_10002703_pt1 | contig 11074 bp, 7 predicted proteins | sample RVTome_16_FD_198680 | JGI IMG/M metagenome (GOLD analysis project Ga0299907, IMG submission 198680) | Soil microbial communities from uranium-contaminated site in the Upper Colorado River Basin, Wyoming, United States - RVT152D67 (version 2) ...
TGCAGGATCACGCACCGCTCGACCTTGTGCGCGGCCAGGTCCACCGCGCCATCGAGCAGCGGCTTGTAGGGGATCACACGGTTCACCTCGATGCCGCACGAGGCCGACAGGATCATCTTCGGCCGGGCGTCGTCGATGCGCTTGGCCAGCTCGTTGCTGGCGAACCCGCCGAAGTCCACCGAGTGGATGGCGCCGATGCGCGCACAGGCCAGCATGGCGACGACCGCTTCCGGCACCATCGGCATGTAGATGATGACGCGGTCGCCCTGGACGATACCCTGGCGGCGGAGGGCGCCGGCCACGCGCGCGACCTCGTCGCGCAGCTCGGCGTAGGTGAAGGCGCGGACGGTGTCGGTGACCGGGCTGTCGTACACGAGCGCGCGCTGCTTGCCGCGGCCACGGTCCACGTGCAGGTCCAGCGCGTTGTAGCAGGTGTTCAGCACGCCCCCGCTGAACCAGCGGTAGTAGGGCGGGCGCCGGTCGTCGAGCACCCGGTCCCAGCGGCGCTCCCAGTAGATGTCCTCGGCCGCCGCCGCCCAGAACGCGTGGGGATCCCGCAGCGACCGCGCGTACGCCTCCTCGTACTGGCTCTTCATCCCGGCCTCCTCGCACCGGAAAGGTATCCGTGCCCGCCGGACGCCGCAAGCCCCCGCCGGGGTACGATGGCTCGCGAAGGAGGCGCCATGGCCCGCTACTTCTGCCACGAGCATCCCGAGGTGCTGACGCTCGAGACCCGCGTCGTGGACGCCCGCCCCGGCGCGGTCGTCCTGGCGCAGACGCCCTTCCACCCCGGCGGCGGCGGTCAGCTCGCGGACCGTGGCGTGCTGCGCTGGAGCGGTGGCGAGGCGGCCGTGACGGGCTTCGAGCTGACCGACGGGCGGCTCTGGCATCGGCTCGCGGAGCCGATCGAGGTGTCGGGCCTGGTGCGGGTCGAGGTCGACCCGGGATTCCGCACGATGATGACCGAGCTGCACACCGGCACCCACGTCCTCAACGCGCTCGTCTACCAGCAGTTTGCGGGCGCGCTCGTCACCGGTGCCCAGCTCAACGACGACGGCACGGCGCGGATGGACTTCGACCTGCCGGAGGCCGACAACGACCGGCTGCGGGCGCTCGAGGCGCCCATCAACGACGTGATCCGCCAGGACCTGCCGCTGCGCTTCGCGTACGTTCCGCTGGTCGAGGCCGCCGCCCAGCCCGGCCTGCTCCGCAGCAAGTCGGTGGCGCCGCCGCCCGACGAGGACGGCACCGTGCGGATCGTCGAGATCGTCGGGCTCGATCGCCAGGCCTGCGGCGGCACGCACCTGGCCTCGACCGCCCGCTCCCGCCCCGTGAGGATCCTCAAGATCGATAACAAGGGCCGCCACAACCGCCGCGTGAAGATTGGCCTGGCGGGCTGACCGCGCGCGGCGCGTGCGCCGCGACACGGCCACGGCCGGGCGGGCCCGTGCCCCGCTCGCGCCGGCGACTCGCCTGTCGAGCGCCCGCGGGGTTCGCTCGGCCCCCCATCCCCCAGAGGGGGCTCGGGCGTGGGCTGTCGAGTCCCTCGGCGGCTCGCTCACCCCGCCCCGATAGAGCGCGCGGGGCACGGCTCGTCGCAAGGCACGATCGGAGCACGGGCCCGCCCGGCCGTGGCCGTGTCGCGGGGCACGCGTCAGCGGCGGGTCGTCAGCCAGGGACTGGCGGAGTGGTGGCGGGCCTCGAAGGCGCGGATCTGGGCCTCGTAGCCGAGCGTGAGTGCGATCTCGTCCTGCCCGGTCAGGAGCATCTCGCGGGCGAAGGCTTCGATCTCGAACCGGTGCGTCGTCCCGTCGGGCGCGGTCACCGTCTGGGTCTCGAGGTCGGCGGTGATCGTGGCGCCCGGCCGCGCGTGGAGCTGCCGGCGAACGCCCGCCACGGTGTCGGCCGCCAGGATCACCGGCAGCAGCCCGTTCTTGAGGCAGTTCTGGTGGAAGATGTCGCCCAGGCTCGGCGCGATCACGACGCGGATGCCGTAGGCCATCAGCGCCCATACCGCCGCCTCGCGCGAGGAGCCGCAGCCGAAGTTCTCGGCGGCGACCACGATGGTCGCCGGCCGGAACGCCGCCTGGTTGAGGACGAACTCCGGGCGCTCGGCGCCGGCGGCATCGAAGCGCACGTCGTGAAACAGGTAACGGTCGTAGCCCACGCTGCCCTGGGGCTTGCGCAGGAAGCGCGCCGGGATGACGCGGTCGGTGTCGATATTCGGCAGGTCGATCGGCGCGGCGACACCGGTCAAACGCGTGAACGGCTGCCGGCTCATCGCCCGAGCACCCGCACGTCGGTCAGCCGGCCGGTCACGGCGGCAGCCGCCGCCATCGCCGGCGACATGAGGTGGGTGCGCGCGCCCTTGCCCTGGCGCCCCTCGAAGTTGCGGTTCGAGGTCGAGGCGACGCGCTCGCCGGCGCGGGCGGTCTCGCCGTTCATGCCCACGCACATCGAGCAGCCCGCCTCGCGCCACTCGAAGCCGGCCTCGCGGAAGACGCGGTCGAGCCCCTCGGCCTCGGCGGCCTGCTTGACGAGCCCCGACCCCGGCACCACCCACGTCGGGACGGTGGCGCGCCGGCCCTTCGCCACGGCGGCGGCGGCCCGCAGGTCCTCGAGCCGGCTGTTGGTGCAGGAGCCGATGAACACGCGGTCGACGGCGATGTCCGTGAGCGGCATGCCCGCGGCGAGGCCCATGTAGCCGAGCGCGCGCTCGACGCTCTGGCGGCGCCCGGCCTCGCCGATGGCAGCCGGGTCTGGCACGTGGCCCGTGATGGGCAGCGCGTCCTGCGGGCTCGTGCCCCAGGTCACCGTGGGCGCGATCGCCGCGCCGTCCAGCCTCACCTCGCGGTCGAACCCCGCATCAGCGTCACTGGGCAGCGCCCGCCAGGACGCCATCGCCTGCGCCCATGCCTCGCCCCTGGGCGCGAACGGACGCCCCTGGAGATAGGCGAAGGTCGTCTCGTCGGGCGCCATCATGCCGCAGCGGGCGCCGGCCTCGATCGACATGTTGCACACGGTAGCCCGCTCGTCGATCGACATCGCGCGCACGACGTCGCCCGCGTACTCGAGCGCGTAGCCGACACCGCCCCCGGCCCCGAGCGTGGCGATGATCGTCAGGACCACGTCCTTGGCGCCGACCCCCGGGCCCAGGCGCCCGTCGACGCTGACCCGCATGGTCTTGGGCTTGCGCTGCCAGAGCGTCTGCGTGGCCAGCACGTGCTCGACCTCGCTGGAGCCGATGCCGAACGCCAGCGCGCCGAGCGCGCCGTGCGTGGCGGTATGGCTGTCGCCGCAGACCAGCAGCATGCCCGGCAGCGTGAGCCCCTGCTCGGGGCCGATGACGTGCACGATGCCGCGCCGCGCGTCGCCCCGACCGAACAGCACGATGCCGTGCTCGGTGCTGCGGGCGGAGAGCGACTCGATCATGGCGGCGATCTCGGCGTCGGGAGCGGGGGCCCCCGGCGAGGTCAGCACGTAGTGGTCCGCCGTCGCCGCGCAGAGATCCGGCCGCCTCACGCGGCGGCCCGCCCGCTCCAGCCGAGCGAACGCCGCCGCCGAGCCCTCGTGCAGGAGATGCCGGTCGACGTAGACCAGCGCATGACCACCCGGGCCGTCGGCCACGACGTGCCGGGCCCAGATCTTGTCGAACATGGTGACAGGCATGACCCCGGCAGAGTAACGGTAGCCGGCGGGCGGCTCAACCGGATTCGCGGTCCCGCCGGGACGACGGCACCCCGCCGGCTATCGCAGCGTGATCACGTGGTAGTCGCCACGGGGGTTGCCGGCGGCGTCGCTCAGCGCGGCTGGCAGGGCCGTCCGCCGTAGCGGCGGCGTCAGCCGATAGAACTTGAGATCGCGCGTGTTGTAGAGATAGCGGGCGTCCAGCAGGGTGAAATCGAGCCGGAGATCGATGTCGGGGAAGAAGATCGGCGAGCGCGTGTCGTCGAGGGACACGATGTAGCTGCCCCGACCGCCGGTGACGCCCACGGGGTCGTTCCACAGCATCACGGTCGAGCTGGTTGCGTGGGCGATGCCGTGGAAGCTGCGAGGGACCTCGAGCCTCATCGAGGCCCGCTGAGAACCAGGATCCCAGACGAGCACATACCCGTGGTCGGGAAACTCCCCGCGCTCGGCGTCGCCGAGCAGAACCAGCCGCTCGCCGGCGGGTGCCGGTCGCGCGCGGAGGCCGCCGAAGAATCGAACCGGAGGCTGAACGAGGCCGCCGCGGACGGTCACGGCCGAGAATGCAGCGAAGTCGCCGTCGGCGCTGCATGGCTGCGTCACGCACTCGTAGTTGTAGTGCCCGGTGACCCGCTGCACCTCGCCTGCCTGGAAGCTCAGCAGCGCCAAGCGATCGAGCTCCGCCGTGAGGTCTGGCCGCATCCAGCCGGTCACGACGAGATCCGCGTCGCCCTCGCGCCCTTCGACGACGGCGGCCGCCCCGGGGGATTCTGCCCTCGGGGTGAAAGGGACCGGCGTTCGCAGGTGAAACGTCCCGGCGCTTGGGCCGCCGTCGAGCTGATCGATCTGGTGGCGATAGAGTCCCCAGAACGTCTGCGGGAACGATGTGGCGCCCGCCGCGTCCCACGGCGGCCCCTCGGCGGTCCGCGCGGATGCCACGACGACGTCCGCCTCGGCCGTCGAGGCCAGCACTGTTCCCGTCCGGAGATCCACGATCGCCCAGATCGCCGCCAGCTCGAAGGGAAGGAGCGGCCCGATGGTGATCCGCTGCGCGATCTCGACCGGGGCGAAGTCCGAGTCCAGCACGAAGAACGGCACGCTCGCCGGGGCGATCGGAGGCTGCAGGGTCGGAAAGATCACGACCACCCCGAGAACGCGGCCCTGGCTGTCGGCGGCGATGTCGACGAGCTGCCATGCGTACCCCTCGTCGGTCGACCCGAACTGGAGGTTGTGCTGGCGATCGAGCCGGATCGGGATCGTCGCCGAAAAGGGCACCGTCTCCTGGTGGATGGTCTCGAAGGTGACCGGCCCAACCTCCCTGCCGACGAGCTCATAGGTTCCGTCGAACGGTCCGAACGGCGCTCTCGGGACCCACTCCTGCGTGTGCGTGAGCGTGAAGCGGCCGATCTGCTGCCGGTAGTGGACCGTCTGGCTGAAAGTGATCGTCGTGACGAGCGGAGGGCTGGCGAACGGAAACTCGGCGCTGGCGATCTCCGTCACCTGGAGCATGGGGGGCTCGCCGACCGCGACGACATCGACGCCGTTGGCCGCGCGGCTGACCTCGAACGCGACGACTCTGCCCGGAGCCTCCCCGACAACCGGGGTGCGAGCGACGATCGTGTTCGGGCCATCGGCCCACTTCACTTGCTGGTACTCGGCTCGGGCCAGGGGCAGCGTGAACACGCCGCGAGGCGTCCTCATCTGCCAGTGCGTCACGCCGGCGAAAATCTCCTCGACCCTGACGCCGTAGAACACCTTGCCGACCACTGCGCCCGGATCGTCATCGGCCGGATCGCCCGCGGATGCCGGGAGCTCGTCTCCGAGCCGACCTCGATAGGCGGCGATCAGGCGCTCGGTGCCCTCCGGAAGCACCAGCGGCACCTCGGGCAGATTGCCACCTGGCGCCACGAGCGAGACGGCGACTCCGCCGGCGTCGGTAGCCAGCCGCCGAACGCCACTGTCGTCCTCCGCGTACACGAAGAGGTGCCCAGGTCCGAGCGGCTCGCTCGACGTGTTGCTCCCGATCATCCTCGGGGCGTCGCCGTCATCGGCGAGCCCGACGTCGAGCGTGCCACGGAAGAAGTAATCGAGCAGGGCGGCCGAGTATCCCACCGCCCGCGGAAACAGGAGCTCGGCGTAGTCGCTCAGAACGTTCTCATCGAGCCAGATCTTCTTGTCCTTCACGGCATCGGCGGTGAAGTCATACAGGCTGCTCGGGACCCCGATGCGGGGGACGACCACGCCATCGCGCGTCTTCGTGAGATAGCGGCGGCGGAGGCCGGTACTGGGAACCACCTCGAGCTGTTCTCGCAGCTCGACGCTGCTTCTGGCAGGAAACGGAAGATCCGGGGAGAATACCGTATCCCTGCTGAAGAAGTTTGCGTTGGTGAACTCCGCAAGCCCGATCGTCGGCCGGAGCGTCACGCTCGGGTCGGGGCCGAGACCCGCATACTGGTCACTGTCCCACAACCGGGCGACCGGCACGGTGGCCACGGACTCTCCCGGCGGCGGCGCAAGGCTGAAGATCGAGCGATCGGGCGTGACAATGTTCGCATCGGGCATGCTTTCGATGCCGGTCCGAACCGTTCGACCCTCAGCCCACACCTCGAACGGCTCGGCTCGGGGCGTGCAGTGAATATCGTCACGAGTATGCGCCGGAACCGCGAGATCGGCGATCAGGTGCATCTGCTGGCCGAGGGTCGAGAAGAGATCCGCACTGGCCCTGTCCCGGTTCTCGGCACCGGAGTCCCGGCTGGGCAGGGTGAGCATCTGCCAGAACTGCTTCCTGGCGTCAGACCACGTCGCCGTCGCCCCGGTCAGGGCCAACTGGTCGGGGTCTTGCGCCCACCGGACGGAGGCGCGCCCCTCGATGACAACGACGGAAAAGCATCGCGCACCGAGGCCAGCCGTCGGCCAGGGCCGAAGCGGGTTGTGGAAGTGGTGCTTCGACCGGTTGAGTGCGCCCAGAGTCTCGTCGCCGAGGTACGTGTCTTCAGCGACGCCACCCTCTTGGATCCACTGCCTGATTTCACGTCCGTGGCTGCGGGTCGCCACACCATCAGGCACACCCAACTCCTGGGCGAGATAACCGCTGGTACCCCAGAAGTTCGCCGCTCTCAGGTTCAACGCTTCATGGGTCGGGGTTTTGAACCCGAAGGCAGAAGACGTCCAAGAGATGACGAGTACGGCAGCCACACCACCGGATATCAAGGTACGCATACTCACTTGGCCTCATAGAGCGGCTGAAGACCGAGAGTCGCGCGTTCGGTGTTGACAAGGTGGACGAGGTTCGGAATTTTCGAGAAGCTAACCAGCCCCACTCCGAGCGGTATGCCAGCGAAACGGCGGCGCTCGTCTGGGACAGGGCGTGTCAGTGTCACGACGACTTGGCGGTCGGGCGGTTCGCTTCTGAGGTCTACGCCGCCCAATAGCGCCGGCTTGTATCCCGCCGCATACACCACGATGTCTGGGTCGGTGATCTCCCCCACGGCCGTGAAGTGGGTCTTGCGGGGTAGCGTGAAGTAGCCACTGGCGTCGGCCACGACCTCCAGGGCATCGTGAAGTCGCTCGGTTGGATGTCCGGGGCCGGGGCCTTCCTGCCGCCAGACCGCGACGACAGCCGCGCCGGCCAGCGGCCGCCCCGTGCTCGCGTCCACCACACGTCCCGAGAACGGTCCGCTCGAGTAGACCAGGTGCCCGAAGCAGCCGGCCACTCCGAGCACGAGGAAAGCCAGGATCACCCTGTCTCGCATGCGTCCTCCGATCGCTCAAAAGAACTCCAGGCGCCAGACGCCGTCTTCGTCCCTGGCGAAGACGACGATGTACGACACTGGCACGCCGGCTTCGATCCTCGGCATGCTGTACTCGACCGAGTCGTCGGTCGCCGTCACGAGGGAGATGTCTCGCAACACCACGTCGATGCTGGCGTAGGGCGTGGTCAGCGCATTGAGCATCTCGCGGTAGCCGGCTCGCTGGTCGACCATGACGACCCCCAGAGCCGCCTCGACGTCGCCCCCTCGAAGCGCGTCCTTGAAGGCCGTCCATTTTGCCTGGAGCAGCCCATCCAGCGCCGCACGATCGTGAACGCGGACGACGGTCCGGGCGGTGCTGACGACGCCCGAGGCATCGACCAGCGTCACCGTCGGCACGTAGACGCCAGCCTGGGTGTAGGTGAACGTCGCGCCGTCCAGCGTCGGTCCGATGAAGTCGATGGTGCCGTCGCCGTCGTAATCCGCCTCGACGCGGACGAGGACAGCTGGTGTGGCGACCGAGAAGGTGACGGTCAGGGGCGGGATGCCGGAGGGCGGCGTGGCGAGCACGATGACCGGCGCCGAGGCCGGCTGCACCGACACGGTGATGCCGTGAGAGGCGAGCGCGCCCGACGGTGTCGTGGCCACCGCGTTCAGGAGCATCGAGGGGCCCGTGGCCCCCACCGCGACGGCAAACGCCGGGCCCTGGACAGCGGCCGGCACACCGTTCACGACCACACCCACCTCGCCTTCGTGGCCCTCGACGGTGCCGCGGACGATGACGATTCCCGAGGTCACCGAGGCGCCGTCGGCCGGCTCGGTGATCGCCACACGAAGGCCGCCACCCACGGTGAAGGTGCGGACGGCGGGTGTCGGGTCCTCATTGCCGGCCACATCCCGGGCGCTCACCTCGAACACGTGTGACCCGGCCGCCAGCCCCGTGAAGGTTGCGGCGGTGGCGGCGGTGAACCCCGACCAGGCGCCGCCGTCGATCCGCCAGGAAAAGACGAGATGGGTGCCGGGGACGAGGTTGTCCGACCCTGTGAAGGTGAACGTCGCGGTGGGCTCAGGCGTCGCCCCGGCGGGCCCGCCGGTGATCTCGGTGTCGGGCGGCGTGTTGTCGACGATGAGCGTCTGGCTGGTGGAGGCGTTGTTGCCGGCGCGATCCTGCGCGACCGCCCTCAGCGAGTGAGAGCCATCGACGTAGGCCGTCGTGTCGAGCGCCACCGTGGCCGTGAACGGCTGCGCGGGGTCAGGGTTGGCGAGTGTCCCGAGACTCCCGGCATCGATGCCGAGGGCCACCGAGGCGACGCCGCTGCCCCCGTCGGTGGCCCGCGCTCGGACGCTCACGACCTGACGGACGAAGGTGCCGGCCGGCGGTTCCAGGAGGATGATCGACGGGGCGGTGCCGTCGTGGACGACCCGGGCCGTCGCCGGCCCACTGCTGAGGCCCTCGCCGGCGTGAGCTGTGGCGAAGACGAGCAGATCGTTGGCGGCCTCCCCGTTCAGCGGCACGGACACGGAGAACGCCCCGGCGGAGTCGCTGACCGCGGCGGCGAGGACGCCCTCGTCCTGCGTCGCGACGTCGACACGCGCACTCGCCGCCGCCGCCCCGCTCACCGTTACCGAGGGCTGAGCCACGAACGCCGGGATCGGACCGAGTGTCGGCGCCACGGGGCTCCGGAACCTGAGCAGGCGACCGCCGCGCCCATCGGCGACGTACAGCGAGCCGTCGGGGCCAAGCGCGACGCCCTGCGGGTCGTCCAGGTTCTGGGCGAAGCCGGTGAGCATGAGGTCGAGATGCACCTTGCCGATCCCGCGCCGGCTGGCTTCGGCCAGCGCGGTGAGCTCCTTGGAGGACACGTAGACCGCGCCCAGGACGTCACGGACAAGGCCGATCGGCTGCTTGAGACCCGTGCCGAGCCAGACGTGCGGGGCGCCGAGCTGGCCGCCGGCCAGGACCGGATAACGCAACAGGACGCCGGCGGTGTCCGGCCCGTCCTCCCGTCCCTTCGTGGCGGCGATCAGCGCATCCTCGATGAGGACGAGCCCTTCGAGACGCCGGATGCCGGTCGCCGCGACGGTGAGGCTGGAGCTCGGCGTGTAGAGGACGATCTCGCGCCCGTCCGTGGGAACGAATCCATCGACGCCGGTGAGCCGATGGGCACTGATGTAGAGCTGACCGCCGGGCGCGGGCGCGATCCATCGTGGCGTCCTGATCCCGGCCACCACGACCGTCACGGCGCCACCCGGGTGGTGGCGGAGTATCCGCCCCGCGCCCTCCTCGGCGATCAACAGGCTGCCGTCGGCATCGAGGGCGAGACCGGCCGGTCCGTCGAGGCCACTCACCGCAACCGCCACCGTGCCGGACGGCGTGCGACGGTACACGAGGCCGGCGCTGCGGTCGGAGACGAACAGCGTGCCGTCGCCGGAGACGGCCACGCCGACGAGATCGCCGGCGCCGTCGATCAACGCCTCGACCGGCGCGAGGGCCGTGATGGGCTGCGGCGGCGCGAAGCCGGTGGATGGGCTCAGCGCGGTGCCGATCACGACGAGAATCACTCCCGCCAGGCGTCGCATTGCGGGCGGATGCTACTGAGGGCAGCGCGACGGCGTCAATGCGCCAGAAGAGATACGGCGTCAGCGGCACGGCTCGATCCTCCCCGTGCCGTGGCCGGCGTTCAGCGAGAGCTCGGCTGGTGCCCGACCGAGCGCTCGTACTTGTCCAGCTCTTCCGCCGGCAGGTACGCGGCTTCCCAGGCCCGGATCTGGTCGAAGCCGGCGAAGGTGTGCAGGTCGCCGACCGGGTGGCTCCGGAAACGCTCGGCGAACCGGGCCTCGGCGGCCGGCCCCTCGTCGCGCAGGGCCGCGGCGAAGTCCCAGAGGGCCTGCAGCGCGACGCGCAGCATCGCGCCGGGCAGGATCGTGACCGCGATCCCCAGCTCCTTCATCTGCGCCGGCGTCAGTCGCGGTGACACACCCGTCTGGTTGTAGAAGATCGGGCCGCGAACCTCGCGGCACACGCGGCCGAGCTCCTCCAGGCTGGTCGGTCCCTCGACGAACGCGAGATCCGCGCCCGCCTCGAGGTAGGCATTGGCGCGGCGGATCGCCTCGTCGAGCGAGCCGCCGTGAGCACCGCGCGCGTCGGTCCGCGCGATCACCACGAAGTCGGGGTCGAGGTCACGGCGCACGGCGGCGGCGGCGCGATACTTGCCGACCGCCTCCTCGAGCGGGATCACCCGCCGGCCGGCCACGTGGCCACACCGCTTGGGGATCGCCTGGTCCTCGATGTGGATGCCGGCCACGCCGGTCTGGATGTACTCGCGCACCGTGCGCATGACGTTGATGGCGTTGCCGTAGCCGTTGTCGGCGTCCGCGATCACCGGCACGCCCACGGCGTTGGCGATGTAGCGCGCATTCAGGTGCATCTCGCTCATCGTCGCCAGCCCCGCGTCGGGCAGGCCGAGCAGCGCCAGCGACGTGCCGTAGCCCGTCATGTAGACGGCGGGGAAGCCGGCGTGCTCGAGCACCTTGGCGCTCATCGCGTCGTAGCAGCCGGGCACGACGAGCGGGGTGGACGTCAGGAGCTGGCGGAGACGGGTGGTGGCGCGCATGGACGATGTCCTCCTTCGGGCAGT
>Ga0299907_10002704_pt1 | contig 11074 bp, 12 predicted proteins | sample RVTome_16_FD_198680 | JGI IMG/M metagenome (GOLD analysis project Ga0299907, IMG submission 198680) | Soil microbial communities from uranium-contaminated site in the Upper Colorado River Basin, Wyoming, United States - RVT152D67 (version 2) ...
GAACCGCCACACCTGCCACAGCACCACGGGCGCGGCGAGCACGGCGCCCACGAACAAGGCGATCTTGATCCGGGTGGAGAACCCCTCGAGCGGGTCGATCACCACGAGCCGGCAGTCGTCCGTCTTCGCCCGGCAGTAGGGCTCGACCAGGAAGTCGAGCACGCGGTTGGCGAAGACGAAGGCGACGGTCGTGCCCAAGCTGAGGGCGAGGATCGAGCGGACGAGGCGCGTGCGCAGCTCCGCGAGGTGCTCGACGAGCGTCATGCGGGTCATGTCCGCGTGGGCTGCGCCCTGGTCAGGCTGACTCAGTGGCTGTGGCCGTTCGCCGGCGACGGTCACTGCTCGTCGTCGGGATGACGGGGCGGAGGCACCTTGTCCAAAATCTCCGGGCTGGGCCCAGGAGGCGGGGCCGCGGACGAGGTGACCGTCATCGCGTCACGCATCTCGGCCTGGAAGCCTGCGCCGATGCGGCGGAGCTCGGCGACGAAGCGCCCGACTTGGCGGGCCGCCTCCGGAAGACGCTCAGGACCGAGCACGAGGAGGGCGATCACGAGGACCACCAGGATCTCCGGCGCGCCGATCGAGCCCACGGGACGAGTCTACGGGGCGCCTCTTCCGGGGCAGGAGTCGAGGGTCAGCGCCGGGGCAGCTGGTCGAGCTTGGCGGCGGCGGCCGCCCGCAACGCCTGCGTCTCGTTGCGCAACTCGAGGAGCGCGGGTCGCAGCTCGCTGAAGCGATCGAGCTCACGCCGCAGGCCAAGGGCCTCGGCAGCCACCCGGCGCACCGCCACCAGGATCGGCACGAGGGCGATCGCGGCAACTGCCAAGGGGATCGCCCACATCGTCACAGGTGCGTTCCTATCCCATTTGCGACGCGGGCTACCGCCCGCGGCGGTCGAGCTCGGTCAGGCGGGTGAACCAATCCTCCGCCTGCAGCTCCTGGTGAAGCTCGAGGAGGTCGTCGTAGGTGAGCGCCGGGCCCGTGTGGACCTCGTCCAGCTCGGCCGGCATGCTCCACACCGACAGCCGCACGCCCGACGACACCAAGAGGTCGACGATGCGCTGCTCGGCCATCTTCGACACGGCCACGTTGCACGCCGGGCACCGGAAGGCATACGAGCCTTGGTTGTTCGTCGCGCAGACCTGAACGGTCACGTCACGTGACGTCAGCTCGACATCCCCGCAGGTTGGGCAGCTCGCCCGGATGGTTGCCACCAAGGTCTCCCTTCTGTGCCTCGGCTTAGCCATCGACGCCTTCCCCTTCCGAGTTGAGCAGCAGTTCGCCCGCCGCAAACGTGACCTTCGGTACTCCCCTCGCAATCGGCAAGGGGTTCGCCGATCTGAGAGCGCGCGAATGACTCGGACGGAGGATTTCGCGAGTACCGAGGTGACTAGCCCGAACGGGTGAGTACGCAGAATGGCTCTCAAGAGCCCCTCTGCTTCCTCCCGACGAACCATCTATGCAAGAGGGCGTGGTCCAATACCTTGCGCAAGTGTTGCGCGGGTTGACCGTCGGGGCGGATCCCGTCCGCCTCCTCAGCGACGCGCTCGGAGGCGCGGTTTCCGCGTCAAGGGGCCGCCACGGCTTGGTGCTCGGCATCGTGGACGGCACGCCGACCGTCGTCGCCCAGACGGGCACGACGCCGCGTGTCGTATTGGACGCAGCCGAGCAGTGCATCGGCGAGGGCCGCTTGGCCCGCCGGCGCGACCCTGCTGCTTCCGCCGGCGCCATCGCCGAGCCCGTGCGCATCGGGCACCGCATCGTCGGCGCCATCGCGGTCGGCGGCGACCCCGTCACGCTCGACAGCGCTCCCCTTCCCCTCTTCGCGGACGCGGCGGGCCTCGCGCTCGCCCGCCGCCCCAACATCGGGCGCGCTTCCGTCCCCGAGTTCTCCGACGCGCTGCTGCAGATCGGCGTCGACCTCGACCAGTCCGCCGTGCTCACGCGCGTGTTCGACGCCGCCGAGCGGCTGTTCGGCGCGCTCGGTGGGTTCTGCGTCGTGCCCGACGGCGATTCGTGGCGCGTCGCGCACTACCGTGGCATCACCGCGGCCGACTTGCGCAACGCCGCCCGCCATCCCGACTTCCGCGGCTTCGTCGCCGGCACGCAGATGCGCGTCGAGCCGCCGACGCACCCCGTCGTGTCCGGGCTCGTGCACGGCGCGGAGACCGCGGTCTCGATGCCGCTCGTCGCCGCCGGCCGCGCCCAAGGCTTCCTCGTGCTGCTGCTGGGCGAGATGCCCGACCAGGTCGGCCAGAGCCTCATCTGGGCGTTCGCCAACCAGGTGGCGACCGTGCTGCGCTCGTCGGACCTCGCGCAACGGCTGCGGGACCACGAGCAGCGGTTGTCGTCGATCGTGCACAGCATCCCGACGCCCGTCGTCGTGGTCGACGACCACAACCGCTTCGTTCTCGTGAACGGCGCCGCCGCCGAGCTGTTCCACCTGCCCGAGGCGTTCGCCGTCGGCCAGCCCGTCGCCGGCCGCCTCGGCCACGAGACGCTCGAATCGATGCTGGCGGAGGACGGTGACGCGCAGGTCGAGGTGCTGCTCGGCAACCCGCCCGACCGCCTCTACCTCGCGCAGACGCGCCGCATCCGCGCCATCGGCGGCCGCGACCTCGGCCGCGCCCTCGTGCTGCTCGACGTCACCAAGGAGCGCGAGACCGACAAGATCAAGAGCGACTTCGTGTCCGTCATCGGCCACGAGCTGCGCACGCCCCTCACGGTGATGAAGGGCTACGTGAAGATGCTCGCCAAGAAGGGCGGCGACATCGACGACCAGTCGCGCACGACCGCACTCAACGCGCTCGCGAACAACAGCGACCGGTTGGAGCGGCTCATCCAGGACCTGCTGTTCGTGTCGTCGATCGAGTCGCGCACGCCCGCGCTCGACATCGAGGCTGTCGACGTCGGCAAGGTGCTCGACGAGTTCGCCGGCGGCGCGAAAGGCTCGGCCGTCCCCGGTGGCGACCGCATCAGCGTGCAGCGTCCGCGCATGCCGATCCCGGTGCAGCTCGACCGCGCCAAGTTCGACCAGGTGCTCAACCACCTCCTCGAGAACGCCCTCAAGTACACCGAGAACGAGGTCATCGTCTCGGTCGTCGACAAGGGCGAGGAGGTCGAGATCCGCGTCGACGACAGCGGCCCCGGCATCTACTCGGGTGACGTGCCCCTGCTGTTCGAGCGCTTCCGGCAGCTCGACGGCACGTCCACCCGCACGCACGGCGGAACCGGGTTGGGGCTGTACATCTGCCGGCGCCTGGTCGAGCTGCTCGGCGGGCGCATCTGGTGCGAGAGCCGGCTCGGCGTCGGGTCCCGCTTCGCCTTCACGCTCCCCAAGGAAGGGCCGGCCTCCGCGGTGCTGCGCGACACGGCGTTCCCCGCGTCCGCATAGTCCCGTAGCCGCGCAGCTTCCCCGCCGCGTAGCTTCAGCGGATCGACCCGCTGCTCCGACCACCGATCGGCTTCGCCCACCGCGGCGCTCGTGCCCACGCGCCCGAGAACACGATCGAGGCGTTCCAGCTCGCGCTGAAGCTCGGCGCCACGGGCTTGGAGAGCGACGTGTGGCTCACGGAGGACGGCGTCCCCGTCCTCGACCACGACGGCGCCGTGCGCTCACGCATGGGCCGGCGCCGGCCGATCCTGTCGCTGCCCCGCGCCCAGCTGCCGTCGCACGTGCCGACTTTGGGCGAGCTGTACGAGGCGTGCGGCTCCGACTTCGAGCTGTCCCTCGACGTGAAGGACCCCGTGGCCGTCGACGCCGTGCTGGCCGAGGCGCGGGCCGCGGGCGCGGACGCCGTCGGTCGCTTGTGGCTGTGCCACCACGACTGGAAGGTGCTCGCGATGTGGCGCCCGTTCGACGCCGACGTGCGGCTGGTGGACTCCACGCGCATCCGCCGCATGCGCGAAGGGCCGGAGCGGCGGGCAGCCAACCTCGCCGACGCGGGCGTCGACGCCGTCAACCTGCACGCGTCCGACTGGACGGGAGGGCTGGCCACGCTCTTCCACCGCTTCGAGCGCTGCTGCTTCGGGTGGGACGCGCAGCTGCCGCGCGTGCTGGTCGAGCTGCTCGTGATGGGACTCGACGGCGTCTACAGCGACCACGTCGACCGCATGACCGCGGCGCTGACCGAAGTCGCCCGCTAACACCCCACCACCCGAGACCGGGGGTCAGAGGATGGTGAGGTTGCCGAGCGGCCAGACGCGGATGAAGGCCCGGCCGACGATGCCCTCTTCGTCGATGAACGTGGGGCTGTTGTTGCAGAGGAAGCGCGAGTCCTTCGAGTTGTTGCGGTTGTCGCCCATCACCCATACGTGGCCGGTGGGCACGGTGACGGGGCCGAAGTTGCTGGTGCTGACGTTGCTCGGCAGGTAGGGCTCGCGCAGGCGGCGCCCGTTCACGAACACGTCGCCGCCGCGGCCTTCGACCCGCTCTCCGCCAACCGCGACCACACGCTTGATGAGGTCCTTGTACGTCGCCGCCTGGTCGCACGGCGGCCGTTCGAACACCACGATGTCGCCGCGGTTGACGTCGTGGGTGCGGTAGCTGAGCTTGTTCACGAGGACGCGGTCGTTGGTGTGCAGCATCGGCTCCATCGACGCCGACGGGATCCAGAACGCCTGGATCAGGAACGTCTTCACGACGAACGCGACCGCGAGCGCGGCACCGACGATGAGCAACCACTCGATTGCCGTGCGCGCCGCCCGCCGCTGTGCGGAAACAGGCTCGGGCGCGATGTCGACCTCGGTCGGGGGTTCTTCGATCTGTTCGGGTTCGGGCTCCCCGGCGACAGCGGGCAGTGCGTCGGCGACGGGGGGCGTGTCCACCGGCGGCGGCGTGTCTGTGGGCGCGATGGGCTCGACGATCGTGGGCGCCGACACCGCCATGGGCGACGGCCCGGAGACAGGCGCGGGCACAGGCTCGACCACGGGCTCGGGTTCCGGTTCGGAGAATGGCTCCGGCTCGGGAACTGGTTCCGGCTCGGGCACTGGTTCCGGCTCGGGAACGGGTTCCGGCTGGGGAACCGGCGGCGGCACGAGCTCCGGTTCCGGAACGATCGGCTCGGGCACGGGGGGCATAGGCGGCACCGGCGGGGCGGGCTCCAGCGTGACGTCGCGGGCGGCGGCGGCCCCGGCTGCGGCGGCGTGCTGGAAGAACGTGCGGTCCTCCGCCGCCGGCCGGCCCATGCTCGTAACCCGCAAGCCGTACCGGTCGAACAGCGCGACCACGTCGGGTGTGAACGGGTCGGGCTCGGGCGTCTCCACCGGCGACGCCAGCAGCTCCAACACCTCGGCGGTGTGGTGGCTGCGGCCGCGGTGGCGCTCGCGGCCGTCCGCCTCGCTCACCCGCAACGCCAAGATCGCCCGCCCGCCGAGAGCACGCGCCGCGCCCACCACCGCTACCGCGTCGAGCCCGGTGTGGCCGTACGTGGTGCCCGTGCCGACCACGCCAGGGCCGATGCCGGCGACCACGGCGTCGGCGCCGTGCGCGAGGGCGACCAGCAAGCCGCTGTGCACGTTCACCGCTTCGTGGTCACCGCCGAACGCTTGCCCGCACGTGACGGTGAAGTCGACGAGTCCGCGCCCTCGCAGGTCCCACACGAGGTCGCTGATGGCGAGCGGCAGCGCGCCGCCGTCGGTCATCACGTACGCCAACCGCTTGGCCGGCGCCGCGTGCTTGAACGCCACCGCCACTGCCGCGAGCTGGCTGTGCACGCCGCAGGCGACAACGGGCATGCCCGCGAGCGCCAAAGGCGGCTGGCCGTCGACCTCCTCGCTCGCGCCCACGTTCACCTGCAAGCTCGTGTAGCGCAGCTTCATCACGTGGCCCTTGCCCGGGTACGACCAGGACTCCCGCGACAGGTTCCAGTGCACGACGTGCCAGCCGCCGGTGCCGAGCCCGAGCTCGACCGCCGTGGTGTTGAGGACGACGCGGTCGCCGACCGCGACGGGCCCGACGAGCTGCGTCAACACGTAGGCGCGGTCACCGCCCGTCAGCTGGACGCGCTGGAGCCCTGGGCGTTGGCTGATGATCGCCTCGACGACGCCGGAGCGGTACGACGGCACTACAGGGAGGCGATGAGCTTCTCGACGCGCTCGTCGCGCGCTTTGAACGGGTCCTTGCACAGCACGGTGCGCTGCGCGTTGTCGTTCAGCTTCAAGTGCACCCAGTCCACCGTGTAGTCGCGCCGGCGCTCGGTCGCCCGCTTGATGAACTCGCCGCGCAAGCGAGCGCGCGTGGTCTGCGGAGGTTCGTGGACGGCGATGTCGATCTCCTCGTCGGTGCACATGCGCTCGACGAGTCCCTTGTCCTGCATCTTGTAGTAGAGGCCGCGCTTGCGGTTGACGTCGTGGTACTGCAGGTCGAGCAACGCGACCTTCGGGTGCGTGAGGCTGATCCCCCACTTAGCGCGGTACGCCTCGATGAGCTTGTGCTTGATCACCCAGTCGCACTCGCGGTCGAGGCTGTACGGGTCCTTCTCCAACCCGGTGAGGCAGTGCTCCCACATGCCGAGCGCCTGCTCCTCGAGAGGGCTCAGGCCCTTCGTCTCGTGGTAGCGGATGGCGCGGGTGAGGTACTCGCCCTGGATGTCCAGCGCGCTCAGCTCGCGGCCGTTGGCGAGGCGGACCTTGCGCTTCGACGTCGGGTCGTGGCTGATCTCGCGGATGGCGCGGATCGGGTTCTCGAGGGTCATGTCGCGCAGCACGACGCTCGGGTCCTCCAGCATGCGCAACAGGATCGACGTGGCGCCGACCTTGAGGAACGTGGCGTACTCGCTCATGTTCGAATCGCCCACGATCACGTGCAGGCGGCGGTAGCGCTCGGCGTCGGCGTGCGGCTCGTCGCGCGTGTTGATGATCGGGCGGCTGCGTGTGGTCGCGCTCGACACACCCTCCCAGATGTGCTCGGCCCGCTGGCTGATGCAGTACATCGCGCCGCGCGCCGTCTGCAGCACCTTGCCCGCGCCCGCGTAGATCTGCCGTGACACGAAGAACGGGATGAGCACCTCGGCGTAGTGCCCGAAGTCGTCGCGGCGGCTCGTGAGGTAGTTCTCGTGGCAGCCGTAGGAGTTGCCAGCCGAGTCGGTGTTGTTCTTGAAGAGGTAGATGACGCCCCGGATGCCTTCTTCCCGCAGCCGCTGCTCGGCGGCGACGAGCAGGTCCTCGAGGCGGCGCTCGCCCGCCTTGTCGTGCACGACGAGGTCGTGGATCGAGTCGCACTCGGGCGTGGCGTACTCGGGGTGGCTGCCGACGTCGAGGTAGAGGCGGGCGCCGTTCTCGAGGAACACGTTGCTGCTGCGCCCCCACGACACGACGCGGCGGAACAGGTACCGGGCGACCTCGTCGGGGCTCAGCCGCCGCTGACCGCGAAGTGTGCAAGTCACGCCGTACTCGTTCTCGAGGCCGAAGATCCGCCGATCCATCAGTGGCGCTCCATTGGTCTCACGGTAGCGTTGTTCCCGTGGCTGCGATCCGCATGGTCACCCTGCTGACCGTGCCGAACGGCTTCCAGGCGCGGGTGGTGGCCGCCCGCCTGGGCGCGGCGGGTGTGGTCGCCCAGGTGCGCGGTGGCGATGGGCCGTACCCGGTTGGCGACGTGAACGTCGAGGTGCCCGAGGTCGAGCTGGACCTGGCCCGCCAGCTGCTGCTCGCCGACGAGGTCGAGGCCGTGTTCGACGCCGAGGCGCGCGGCGGCCGTCCGGCGGGCGACGGTCCGCCCCGCTGGCGGACCGTGGTGCCGTGGATCGTCGCCGGTGCCGCGGTCGTGGCACAAGCCGTGGCCGTCGCCGCCCGCGCCCTCTGATCGGCTGATGTCTCAGCTACCGATGTGCACCGTCGGTAGGAGTGACGTCGCCTCCGTCCAGACCGTGTCGAGGGTGCCCTGCACCGTCTCCACGTACAGCGCGTCGAGGTCGGGCGACGGGCGGGTCGGCAACGTGCCCGCGGCCGCATGCGCTTCTGCCCCGGCCAGCTGCGTGCCGTCGATGACGCCGTAGCCCTCGAAGGTGGGCGGCAAGGTGGTGTCGCGCGCCGAGTACTTCACCAGCGTCTCGAGGTAGTCGGCGGTCGGCGTCTGCCCGTTGGCGAGCCCGGTCTGCTTGAGATGGGCGGCGAACCCGGCGACGCGCGGCGCGCTGAAGCTCGTGCCCGCCTTGCTCACGTAGCACGTGTCGCACGTGTGCGCAGCGACCTGCTGCCCGAAGGCGGCGACCACCTCGGGGTCCGTCGTGACGCGCACGCTGTCGACGGCTGCGCCGGCGGCGCCGACGCCGAGCGCGTACGGCGAGTTGCCGTAGCCCGTCGCGAACCCCGGCTCGCCCGGTACGCCCGCGTTGGCCCAGCCGTTGCCGTTGGCGATGACGACGAGGATGCCGGCTTGCCGCGCCGCCTCGATCTGGCCGTAGACCGCCGAGAGGGCCGGGGCCGGGACGATCTGCCCGATGCTGATCGAGATGATGTCGCTCTGGATCGTCTCGCGCGCCCACTTGATCGCCGCAGGGAGGTTCGTGATGGTCGCCGCCGCGTTGCCCACCTTGGCGATCGCGAGCTTCGCGCCCGGCGCGAAGGACTGCGTCTTCGTCGGTGCGGGCACGGCATTGAGGCCGACGGCGGCACTCGCGGTCGCGGTGCCGTGGCCGTGCGGATCGTAGGGATCGGCGAACGTGGTGTCCCACGTCTGGCCCGCCGCGGGCAGGTGACTACCGCTGTCCGTGCTGAAGTCCCACCACCCGACGAACTGGTCGGTGGTGTCGGACGGGCCGCCGTAGCCGAACTCCTGGTGCGTGGCCCGGACGCCGGTGTCGATCACGGTGACCGTGACGTCCGTCGCCGTCGCCGTCGCTGGTTGGGTCGACGCCATGGCGGCGCCTCCCACGAGCAAGCCTGCCGTCACACCCAGAGCTGTCATCGCGCGAAGTCTCATGCCTCCTCTACGAGCGAGGGAGGGTCGATCCCGCGCCGCGCGATGGGTCAGGCGAACAGCGACTCCATCTCGGCGTCCTCGAGGCGGCGGAACGCGCGCCGCCGCGCCTTGCGTTCGAGCACCGCGGCCTCAATGTCGGGCGCGGTGAGCTTGCGGTCGGGAGGCAGCGCCGCTTCCAGGGACTTGAGGGCGATCTTGACCGCGTCTTGCAGCGACAGGTCGTCGCTGTAGCTCTCCTTGAGCTTGCTGGACACCGCCTCGGCGTCGGACGGCAGCACGCAGAAGCCGTGCTCGTCGACGAACAGCCCGTCGAAGGTGACGCGGTAGAGCTCGTCGCCCGCCGCGTTCTCGTGGCCGACCTCGGCGACGAGGATCTCGACCTCCATCGGCTTGAGGTCGTGCGTGAACGTCTGGCCGAGGATCTGGCCGTACGCGTTGGCAAGGTCGCGCGCGTGTACGTCCTCGCGCGAGTACTGGTAGCCGCGTACGTCGGCGAAGCGCACGCCGTACTGGCGCAGCTGGTCGAACTCGTTGATCTTGCCGACGCCGCCGAACGCGATGCGGTCGTAGATCTCCGCGATCTTGCGGATCGTGTTCGACGGGTTCTCGGCCGCGATGAGGATGCCGTCCGCGTACTGCATCGCCAGCAGGGCGCGGCCTTTGGCGATGTTGTTGCGCGCGAACTTCGACTTGTCGGCGATGACCTGCTCGGGCGAGACGTAGAAGGGCATCGTCATCGGTTCAGCCCCCGCTCCGTCTTGCGCTGGATCAGCGCGGCGAACCGCTCGGCCACCTCGGACTCAGGGGTGTCTTCGTAGCCCTGCGCGGTGATGGTGGCGACCGTCGGGTAGATGCCGCGGACCGCGTCGGGGCCGCCCGTCGCGCTGTCTTCGTCCGCTGCTTCGTACAGCGCCTCGACGGCGAGCTCGATCGCTGCCTCACGGGCCATCCCCTCGGTCCACCCGAGCTTGATGGTCGTGCGGGCGTCGCGGCCGCCGCTGCCGTCGGCGTGGAAGTCGGTCTCCTCGTAGCGCCCGCCCGTCGCGTCGTAGGTGAAGATGCGCCCGTTGCGGCGGCGCATGTCGTAGCCGGCGAACAACGGGATCACCACGAAGCTGCCGCCCGTCTGGATGACGGTGGGCAGGTTGGCCCGTACCATGGTGGCGAGCATGTTCGCCTTGCCTTCGAGGCTGAGCGCGTTGCCGGTGAGCTTCTCGTAGTGCTCGAGCTCGAGCTGGAACGTGCGCACCATCTCCAGCGCGAACCCCGCCGCGCCCGCGATGGCGACACCCGACCAGCGATCTGCGGGGTGGACCTTCTCCATGGCCCTGTGGGCGATGCTGCTGCCCGCAGTGGCACGGCGATCGCCCGCCATGACCACACCGTCCGCATAACGCAGGGCCACGATCGTGGTGCCGTGCGTGAAGGCGAACCCCGGCTCACTGCCGCCCGCGGACGCTGCGTCCAGCGGCGGGGGGCCGGCGTCGAGCTTGCGCAGCAACGCCTGGAAGCTGGGGCCGGGGTCGTCGCTCGGATCGAAGATGGGCAGCGTCATGTCGGCCCGGGAGGCTATCGGTTCGCCGCCCCGTCGAACGCCCACAGCGAGGGCGTCAGGTAGACGTAAGCCCGCAACAGCCGCTCGGCGTCGTCGTCGAAGTCCCCGAGAGCGTTGTTGCACTTGAAGCACAGCAAGCCGCGCCGCTCCCCGGTGGCGTGGTCGTGGTCGAGGTGGAGGCTGATGTCGTCGCGGGGCGGGCGCCGGCAGATGGCGCATACACCGCCCTGGGCCGCGAGGAGGTCGTCGTACTCCTCAACGGTGATTCCGTAGGTCTTGACGAGGTAGCGGTTGCGGTCGCGGCGTTTCCACTCGGGCTTGCTGCGGAGGCGCTTCTGCGTCTCCTTGACGCGTTCGGGGTTGGCTTTCTGCCACGCCTTCGTGCGGGCGATCGCCCTGTCCCGGATCACCGGGTAGCGGGCCTTGGCGCGCTCCTTGAAGCAGAGCTTGCAGTCGCCGCGCAGGCCGTCCCGCGTGCCCTTGGCTGCGTAGAACTGGTCGAGCGGCCGCAACTCGCCGCACTTGGTACAGCGCTTCATGACCCGAACAATCTCGATCGAATAGGTCGAGACTGTCAAGTCATGTCATTCATTCTC
>Ga0299907_10002705_pt1 | contig 11073 bp, 10 predicted proteins | sample RVTome_16_FD_198680 | JGI IMG/M metagenome (GOLD analysis project Ga0299907, IMG submission 198680) | Soil microbial communities from uranium-contaminated site in the Upper Colorado River Basin, Wyoming, United States - RVT152D67 (version 2) ...
GAACTCGACCTCGATCACGTCACCGGGCGTGACCCGTTCCTGCTTGCCTCCGACCTTGATCACCGCGTACATCCCGTCCTCCTCCGGCTCAGGTCACGTCGTGGGTGAGCAAGATACCGCGCCCCTCACAGGTCGGGCACGGCTCCGAAAAGGCCTCCAGGAGACCCGCGGATACCTTCTTCCGCGTCACCTCCAGAAGCCCCAACGGGGTGATGTCGAAGACCTGAGACCGGGTCTTGTCCCGAGACAGGGCCTCCTGGAGCGTGCGGATGACCTCCGCCCGGTTCCGCTCGAAGAGCATGTCGATGAAGTCGATAACGATGATCCCCCCGATGTCCCGGAGACGGAGCTGGCGGGCGATCTCCTCGGCCGCCTCCACATTCGTCCCGAACACGGTCTCCTCGAGGTTCGTCTTGCCCACGTGCTTCCCGGTGTTCACGTCGATCACGGTCATGGCCTCGACACGGTCGATGAACAGATAGCCGCCCGAGGGGAGCCATACCTTGCGCTCCAGGGCCTTGTGGATCTGCTCCGCGACGTGGAACTCCTCGAACAGCGGGAGCGGGCCGTCGTGCAGGCGGAGCCGGTCCACGAGCTCGGGCGCCACGTCGCGCAGGTACGCCGAGACGCGCTCGTGCACCTGGCGGGAGTCGGTAACCATCTCCTTGAACTCCGCGGGCGAGAACACGTCCCTGACCACCCGCTCCTCGAGGTCAGGCTCCTCGTACAGGGTCTTGGGCGCCCGGGCCCGGCGAGCCTTGCGTCGGACCTGCTCCCAGATCTTCTTCAGCCGGTCGAGGTCGGCGGCCAGATCTTCCTCGCTGGCGCCCTCGGCCGCGGTCCGGACGATGACGCCGGCCTCGGAGGGCCGAACCTTCTTCAGGATCCTGCGGAGCCGTTCCCGCTCGGCATCGGACACCCGACGGCTGATCCCCGATGCCCCGCCGTCGGGCACGTAGACGAGGTACCGGCCCGGGAGACTGACCTGCGCGGTGAGCCGGGCTCCCTTGCCCCTGAGCGGGTCCTTGGTCACCTGAACGATCACGGACTGGCCGGCCTTCAGGGCCTGCTCGATCCGCCGGTCCCCGCGCTCGACGTCCTCGTCGTAGGAGACCTCGCCCGCGTACAGGACGGCGTTCCGGCCCCGGCCGACATCGACGAAGGCCGCCTCCATCCCCGGCAGCACGTTCTGCACTCGGCCGAGGTAGATGTTGCCGACCATGGAACGGGACCCGGTCCTGGCCACGTAGTGCTCGACGAGCTCTCGATCCTCCACCACGGCGATCTGGAGCCGCTCGTCATGCTCGGTCATCAGCATGATCTTGTCGGTGCGGCGAGGTGCCTGGACCTGCGGCCGCCGGCGGCGCCGGTCCGAGGCGCTCTGTCGCGCGGCCCGGGACGTCCTGGTGGGCCCGCCCCGGCCCCGCTCCTCGCGCTTCTCGCGCTTCGCCGGGGCCTTGTCTGGCTTCGCGGGGGCCTCGGTCTGGGCGACGGCCGGCGGCGTCGCGGCCGCCGCGTCACCCTGCGTCGTCGCCGCTCCCGCGGGCTTCCTTCGGCGGCGTCGACGACGGTTCCGGGAAGCGGGGCGTTCGGATCCTCCGTCGGCTGTCGCGGGTGTCGCCTCGGGCTCAGCGGTTCCGGGGGCCTCGGCGGTCCCGGCGGCGGCCCTCTCCTTCCCCGCACCGTCCTCGGCCGCCTTGGGCTTCGCTGGGCGTCGACGGGAACGGGAGCGCGAGCGTCCGCTCGCCTGACTCTTCTTCTTCGGCTCGCCGGCGGGCCCGGCGACCTCCTTCTCTACGGTGCCGGTGGCCCCGGCGCCGTCAGGGCTCGAGTCTGCCTCGCCGGACGGCTTCGTCCTGGCGGTCCCGGAGCCTCGTCCTCGACCCCTGCTGCCCCGCCGGCGGCGGCGCGTGCGCGGTCGCGTTTCGGTGGACCCCTCCTCGGCCGAGCGGGCCTGGGGGTCCGGTGCTTCCTCGGTCATGCCACGTTCCTTTCCGCCCCGTACCTCCGGGGCTCCCTCCCGGCCACGTAGGGGGGCCTCCGGCGTCGCCCTGGGCGACGCGGGCCTCCACGGCCGCGACCGGCACGTTCTCTCTCGCTCCAGCCACCATCATCGCCGCGGGCCGCCTCGAATCGAACTGAGGTTCGACCGGGGAACCCGAGCCCGGCCCGGGTGGGTCGGTTCGGTCGGCGGTGGCCGGGAGCACTCCACCAAGGATACCAGGGGGGTAAGCCGGCTCCCGGACTTCACTTGAACCGGCGCATGTGGATGTTCAGCAGGAGGCCGACGGCCGCCCAGTTCGTGAGCATGGCCGTGCCCCCGTAGGAGACCAGCGGGAGGGGGATCCCGGTGACCGGCATGATGCCCATGGTCATGCCCACGTTCACCACGACCTGGAAAGCCAGCATCGTCACCACCCCGGTGGCCAGGAGCGTGCCAAAGGGGTCCCGGGACAGGAGCGCGATCCGAAAGCCCCGCCACAGCAGCACCGCGAACAGGGCCAGGAGCAGGATGGCGCCCACGAACCCCAGCTCCTCCCCCACCACCGTGAACACGAAGTCGGTGTGCTGCTCGGGCACGAAGTCCAGATTCGTCTGCGATCCGTTCAGGTACCCCCGTCCGAACACGCCGCCCGAGCCTATGGCGATCTCGGCCTGCTGGAGGTTGTAGCCCGCCCGGAGGGGGTCGGCCGCGGGGTCGAGGAAGCTCTGGAGGCGGGCGATCTGGTAGGCCTTCACGATCCCCAGGTGGAAGGCGATGACGGCCCCGAAAACGGCCACCCCCAGGAGGATCAGGATGTGCCGGACCCGGGCCCCGGCCACCATCAGGGCCGCGATCAGCACCGCGGCGAACACCATCATCGTGCCCACGTCGGGCTGGAGGAAGATCAGGAACATCGGTGCGGCGGCGATCCCCGCCGCCCGCCATACGTGATCCAGCCGAACCTCCCGCAGCTCGGAGAGGTACGCGGCCAGCGCGGCCGCCACGGTGAGCTTGGCGATCTCGGCCGGCTGGAACTGGAACCCGAACAGCGCGATCCATCGCTGGGCCCCGGCGGTCTCGTCCCCGAGCGGCGTCAGTACCAGCAGGAGCGCGAACAGCAGGAGGCCGAAGGCGATGCCCGCATACACCTTCACCAGGCGGTAGTCGAACGTGGCCACGACGGCCATGACCACGAAGCCGAGCATCAGGAACGCGATCTGCTTCTTGAGATAGAACCCCGGGTCCTCGCCCAGCGTCCGGAGGCCCTGCTGGGTGGCGGAGTACACCATGAACAGCCCGAACAACGCCAGGCCGAGGGCCACCGCGATCAGGGTGGGATCGAGGTGGCGAAGCGGGCCCTCCCGGTTCACCCACCGGCCCATCGTGAGGTCCATCAGTCCGTCACCTGCCCGCTGATCTGGAACGCCCCGGGCTCCAGGTGCAGGAGCCCCTCGAGGACCCGGCGGACGATCGGCGCGGCCACCTGCGAGCCGTGCCCGCCCTCCTCGACGATGGCCACCACCACGAACTGGGGGTCGTCGGCGGGGGCCACCGCAGCGAACCACGAATGGGGCTGCTTGCCGTGCACCTCGGCCGTGCCCGTCTTGGCCGCCACCGGGGTCGAGGAGAGCGGGAAGCCGGCGAAGGCGCTCGTGGCCGTGCCCGCCCCGGAGGACACCACGCCGCGGAGGGAGTTCATGATCGCCGTCAGCGCCCCCCGCTTCAACGGGACCCGCCCGATCCGCTCGCCCTCGAACCGGCGGACCGGGGTGCCGTCAGGCCGTTGGACCCGGAGGGCCACCTGGGGCCGGTACAGCGTGCCACCGTTCGCCAGGGCGCTGTACGACACCGCCAACTGGAGCGGGGTCACCAGTAGGTCGCCCTGGCCGATCGACATGTTGATGTTGTCGCCGGGGAGCCAGGTCGGCTCGGGGAACAGGTTCGGGTACGCGGCGTTGATGTCGGACTTCCAGCGGGCGTCCGGCACCCGTCCCGAGGCCTCCCCCGGGATGTCGATCCCCGTGAGGTCGCCGAACCCCCACCGGCGCAGGTGGTGCTGCATGAGGTCGCCCCGGGGGCCCCGCTCCACCCAGAACCTCAGGCCCCAGTTGTAGAACACCGTGTCGCAAGAGCGGATCAGGGCCTCGGCGAAGGAGATCCCGCCCCGGTCCACGTCCTCCCAGTTGTGGAACACGGTCCCCGACTCGTCACCGGGGACGATGAACTCCGACGGGCACGGGTAGAAGCCCTCCGGCCGGGCGTAACCGGCCTTCATCGCCGCGGCCGCCACGAACGGCTTGAACGTGGAGCCCGCGGGGTACTGGCCGGCGATGGCCCGGTTCGACAGCGGGAAGTTCGCGCTGGGCCGCCTGAGCTCGTCGAACTCCCGCTGGGTGAGCCCGTCGGCGAACTGCCGTGGGTCGTACGACGGATACGACGCCATGGCCAGGACGTGCCCGTCGTTCGGGTCCATGACCACCACGGACCCCGCCGAGGCCTTGACGTACGTGCCGGTGTCCTCGTCCACCACCGACACCCGAGCCTGGACCACCGCGTCCTCGAGCGTGTCCTGGGTGAGCTCCTGGATGTCCGCGTCGATCGACAGCACCAGGTCGTCGCCCGGCACGGGCTCCTCCACGCCGAGGATGCTCTGGACCTCGCCCTGGGCGTTCACCTCCTGCTTGATGAGGCCGTCCCGGCCCCGGAGGAACGTCTCGTACTGCTGCTCGACCCCCCCGCGGCCCACCAGTTGTCCGGGGCGCACTTCGGCGAACGACGGGTCCAGGAGCTCGTCCGGGCTGATCTCGCCCAGGTAGCCCAGGAGGTGGGGCGCCAGCGTCCCCCGGACGTACCGGCGCACCCCCATCTCCTCGAAGTCCACGCCGGGGAAGTCGGTGGCGTGTTCCGCGATGTAGATGGCCACCGGCTCCGGGGCACCCTCGTACACCGGGACGGGCTGGTACGGCAGGTAGTCGGGGTCGTGCAGGCGCTTCTCGAGTTCGATCGTGCTCGTGTCGAGGAGATCGGCCAGTCGGTCGAGGATCTCCTCCTCGTCTCGAAGCTCGTCGCGATCGATGGTGACGACGATGGTCCGCCGGTTGTCGACAACCGGCTCCCCGTTGCGGTCGAGGATCCGTCCCCGGGGCCCGGGGTTAGGGATCAGGCGGACCGAGTTCCCGGTAGCCCGGTCCTGGTACTCCTCCGCGGCCAGGACCTGGAGGAACCACAGCCTGGTCACCAGCGCGGCGAAGGCGAACGCGATCACGGCCGCCAGGGCGGTCATCCTCCGTCCCGACCGCCCGTCCGTCATCTCACCACCGGTGCACCTTCCTGGCCCGGGTCGTCTCGGCCACCCGGCGAAGCAGCGGGTAGGCCAGCGGCGTCAGGATCGCGTTGTAGGCGGCGGAGAGCACCGCCACCCGCAGAAGGAAGAGCACGTCCCCGGGCAGCCGGCCCAGGAGGAACGCCATGAATCCGTAGAACAGGACCCCCGCGGCGGTCCCCGCCCCCACCAGGATCGTGGGCAGGGCCGGGCTGGGGGTGGTGATGAACTGGCGGACCGTGCCCACGACGTAGCCGAGGACCGTGAGCACCAGAGCGGTGATCCCCTTGGGGTCGTTCAGCAGGAAGTCCTGGGCCATGCCGGACGAGAAGCCGGCGATGGCGCCCGAGGCGGGGCCCTCCAGGATCGCCAGCACGACCGTGACCAGGTACATCAGCTCCGGCTTGGCGCCGCCCAGCTTGATCTGAGCGAAGACCGTCGATTGGAGCAGCAGGGCCGTGACGACGACCGCGATCCACGCTAGGGTGCGTCGCACCGGGCCAGTCTACCCGGCGTCGCTCAGGGGGTCTCCGCATCCTCGGACGTGATCGCCGGCTGAAGGCCGGTCACCAGGGCCACCGTGTACAGGCGGGAGAAGTCCACCCGGGGCCGGACCCGCACCTCCAGGGTCAGGCCCGACTCGTGTGGCTCCACGCTGTCAACCACGCCGACCGGGATCGACGGCGGGAACAGGCCCTCCAGGCCCTCCTCCACGGTGTACCCGGTGGTCTCCACCGTCTCTCCGGGCCGCACCTCGGTGTCGGCGTCGATCAGTCGGAACAGCAGGGGCTCCTCCCTCTGCCCCTGGAGCACGCCGCGCTCGCCGCTGGCGTCGAGCCGAACGCTCACCGAGGAGTCGGGGTCGATTATCAGCATCACCTTCGCGGAGCCCCGATAGACCTCGACCACCCGGCCCACCAGGCCCTCCGAGGCGATCACCGGCATGTCAACCGTGACCCCGTCCACGGTGCCCCGATCTATGTACACGGCCCACTCGAAGTTCCCCGGGGCCTCCCCGGTCACCGTGGCGCCCATGATCTGGAACGCGGACCGCTGGGACAGGCCCAGCAGACGGTGAAGCTCCTCGTTCTCCCGCCGCAGGGAGTTGACCTCGGACGCCTCGCGTCGGAGCGTGGCGATCTGCTCGCGCAGGGCCGCGTTCTCCTCGGCGAGCGTCCCCGACCGGAACACGTTCGTGACGAACGAGCCCACCGGCCGGACCACGGCGGCCACGCCCTCCTGGAGCGGGCCGATGACCGCGCCGAGCCCGCGGCCGATGGCGGCCATGGGGCCCTCGCGCCCTCCTCGGGCATCGAGGGTGATCGTTACCAGGCTGGCCACCAGTAGACCCAGGACGAGCAGACGGGTGCTTCGAACGCGTCGGTACGAGGTGGCCATGCCGCCCTACCGGCGGCCGGAGGAGACCAGGACGCGTTTCATCGCCTCGAACTCCTCGAGGCAGCGGCCCGAGCCCAGGACGACGCAGTACAGAGGGTCCGGGGCCACGCCCACCGGCATGCCGGTCTCGTGCTTCAGCCGCTCGTCCAGGCCGCGGAGGAGAGCGCCGCCCCCGGTGAGGATGATGCCCTGGTCCATCAGGTCGGCCGCGAGCTCCGGCGGGCACCGGTCCAGCGTGTTCTTGATCGCGTCGATGACCGCGTTGACCGGCTCCTCGATCGCCTTGCGGACTTCCTCGGCCGAGATGTGGATCGTCTTCGGGAGCCCGGTGACGAGGTCGCGTCCCTTGATCTCAGCGATCATCTCGTCGGGCGTGGGGAACGCCGAGCCGATGGCCTGCTTCAGAGCCTCGGCGGTCCGCTCGCCGAGGACCATCGAGAACTCCTTCTTCGCGTACGCGATGATGGCCTCGTCGAGCTCATCGCCGCCGACACGGACCGACGTGGCCGTGACGATGCCGCCCATCGAGATCACCGCGACCTCTGTGGTCCCCCCGCCGATGTCCACCACCATGGAGCCCACCGGCTCGTGGATCGGCATGCCCGCGCCGATGGCCGCGGCCATGGGCTCCTCGATGATGTACGCGGCCCGGGCGCCCGCGGAGATGGTGGCCTCCTCAACGGCCCGCTGCTCCACCCCCGTGATGCCCGAGGGGACACACACGACCACCCGGGGCTTGGCCAGGAACCGCCGGGTGTGGACCTTCTGGATGAAGTACCGGAGCATCTTCTCGGTGACGTCGAAGTCGGCGATCACCCCGTCCTTCAGGGGGCGGACCGCCTGGATGTGGGCCGGGGTCCGGCCGATCATCCGCTTCGCCTCGGTCCCCACGGCCAGCACCTGCTTGTTCTCGGTGTTGATGGCCACAACCGAGGGCTCGTTGAGGACCACGCCGCGGCCCCGGACGTAGACCAGCGTGTTCGCGGTGCCGAGGTCGACCGCCATGTCCCGGCCGAGGAGGCCTGTGAGGCCTTCGGCGCGATCGTGGCGGTCGTTCGATTGCTGGGGACTCATGTCATCTTCAGGCCGGCTCTCCCCGAGCGGCATCGACCCTTTCTACAGGACGCACCCCATTCCCGCAATGGAGTGTCCGGAACCCTAACCCAATCGTTACCCGAGCGTCGTTGGGGGCTCCCTCCCAGGTCCCGAGAGCCCCCAACCTACCATATGGAAGGTTAAGGCCTGGACGTAACCCGACGGGGTCGCGTAGTGTCTAACAGTTCGGATGGTCCCTCGCGTTCATCTTTCGTGGCCCGCCCCATCCCGCATGCCTCCAGGAGGCTCGCGGTGAGGGCGGCCGTGCTCTTCCCGGGCCAGGGGTCCCAGTACACCGGCATGGCGGACCCGTGGGCCGACCACCCCGACGGCCGGGCCGTCCTCGACGAGGCCTCGCTCGTCCTCGGCTACGACGTGATCGAGGCCTGCCGCGACGAGGCCCGCCTGGCCGACACCGCCGTGGTCCAGCCGGCCCTGTTCGCCTGCGACCTGGCGGCCCTCCGGGTCGTGGAGGCCGAGGGGCTGAGCTTCGAGATGGCCGCCGGGCACTCCCTCGGCGAGTTCGCCGCGCTGGTGGCCGCCGGGGCCACGGACCTCGGGCCGACCCTGGAGACCGTGGTCGAGCGGGGCCTGGCCATGCACGACGCGGCCGAGGCCACCCCGGGAGCGATGAGCGCCCTGGTGGGGATCTCCCCGGCCGAGGCCGCGGAGATCGTGAAGGTCGCCGGCCGAGGCGGCGTGCTGATGGTGGCGAACGAGAACAGCCCGAAGCAGACCGTGGTCTCCGGCTCCGTGGCCGCCGTGGAGCGGGCCGAGGACCTGGCCCGGAGCCGGAAGGCCCGGGTCGTGCGGCTCAACGTCGCGGGGGCGTTCCACTCCTCGCTGATGCAGCCGGCCCTGGACCGGGTCCGGACCGCGGTGGCCCGGCTCGAGTTCCGGGAGCCCAGGTTCCCCGTGGTGCCGAACGCCAGCGGCCGGCCCACGAGTCAGTCCTCCGCACTCCGCGACCTCCTGTCCCGCCACCTGGTTTCCCCGGTGAAGTGGGAGCGGTCGATCCGAGCCATGGCCGAGGCAGGCGTGGACCTGTTCGTCGAGGCGGGCCCCGGCGAGGTCCTGGCGAAGCTGGCCAAGCGGTGCGCACCCGGGGTACGGGCGGTCTCCACCGGGTCGCCGGCGGAGGCCCGAGCCCTGGCCGAGGACGTCGGAGCGACGGCCCGATGAGGACGACGGAGCATGCGTCCGGGCACCGCCCCGTGTGGCTGCGCGTGGTCGTGGCCCCCGGGCCCGGCCGGGTCCGCCTTCTCCCGCCACGGCGCTTCGCCGACGGTCGCGAGCTCGTGGAGCGCGGCCAGCCGGTGGCTCGCCTGGTTCAGGGGAGCCGGGAGATAGATATCGTCTCGCCTGTGGGCGGCCGGGTCTCCTCGGTGATGGCCCTGGACGGCGAGCCCCTGGTCGCCGGCCAGGCCGTGATGGCGATAGAGCCCGACGCCGACCCGACCTCGTGACGTCGGCGCGGATCGCGGCGGTGGGCTCCGCGCTGCCCGAGCGCCTGGTGACTAACGACGAGCTGTCCGAGCTCGTAGACACCTCCGACGAGTGGATCCAGGCCCGCACCGGCATCCGGGCTCGTCGATTCGCCGGCGAGTCCGACACCGCCTCCACGCTGGCCTCCGAGGCCGCTGAGAAAGCCCTGGCGTCGGCGGGCGTGGACCCCTCGGCCGTGGACCTCACCATCGTGGCCACGGTCACCGGCGACCAGCCCATGCCGTCCACCGCGGCGTTCGTCCAGGATCGGCTGGGCCTCTCGGGTGGGGCGTTCGACATCCAGGCCGCCTGCGCCGGTTTCATCTACGGGGCCGACCTCGGGGCAGCGCAGATCGGGGTGGGCCGCGCGGAGACCGTGCTGGTGATCGGGACCGAGGTCCTCTCGAGGTTCCTCGACTTCACGGACCGGACGACCTGCGTGCTGTTCGGCGACGGCGCCGGGGCCGCGGTGCTGGTCCCCGGCGAGGAGCCGGGCCTGATCGGCTCGCTCCTGGAGAACGACGGGCGTCACGCCAAGCTCCTGGAGATCCCCTCGGGCGGCTCCCTGAAGCCCGCGAACACCGACGCCGAGGGGAACCGGGAGAACCTGATCCGGATGAAGGACGGCCGCGAGGTGTTCAAGCGGGCCGTGGTCGGCATGGCCGACGCGGCCACTCGGCTGCTGGAGAAGTCGGGGATGTCGGCCGAGGACGTCACGCTGATGGTCCCCCACCAGGCGAACGCCCGGATCATCCGGGCCGTGGCCGACCGGCTGCACTTCCCCCGTGAGCGGGTGTTCGTGGACCTCGAGGAGGTCGGCAACACGTCCGCCGCCTCGGTCCCCATCGCCCTGGACCACGCCTGGCGGCGAGGGGTGCTTAAGCCCGGCGACGTCGTCCTGACCGCGGCCTTCGGGGCCGGCCTGGCCTGGGGGGCGAACCTGATCCGGTGGACCGCCGAGGTGCCCTCGTGACCGCCCGGGTGGCCCTGGTGACCGGGGCGTCCAAGGGGATCGGCCGAGCGGCAGCGGTGGCTCTGGCGGCGGACGGCCGGGCCGTGGCCTGCGCGTACGGCTCGGACGATGCCGGGGCCAAGGAGACCGTGAGCCTGATCGAGGAAGGCGGCGGGACGGCCGCCGCGTTCCGGGCCGACGTGACGGACCCCAAGGCCGTCCGGGCCATGTCCGCGGCGGTGGCCGACGAGCTCGGGCCGCCCGTGATCCTGGTGGCGAACGCCGGGATGAACAAGGACGGCCTGGCGGTTCGATACGACCTGGCGGACTGGGACCGGATGCTTCGGGTGAACCTCACCGGCGCGTTCGCGTGCATCCAGGCCACGCTCCCGGCGATGATGAAGGCCCGGTGGGGACGGATCGTGGCGGTGTCCTCGGCCATCGCCCTCCGAGGGAACGCCGGCCAGAGCGCCTACGCGGCCTCGAAGACCGGGGTCGTCGGGATGATCCGCTCGGTGGCCAAGGAGTATGCGGGCCGCGGGATCACGGCCAACGCGCTGTGCCCCGGGTTCGTGGAGACCGAGATGACATCGGGGCTGGCGCCGAAGGTCCGGCGGGCCCTCGACCAGGAGATACCGATGGGACGGGTCGGGACGGCGGAAGAGATGGCGGTGGCTGTCAGGTTCCTGGCCTCGGACGGAGCGTCGTATGTGAACGGGGCCGTGCTCGCCGTCGACGGCGGGCTCACGGCGTAGGAGACGGGAGGAGCGATGACCAAGCAGGAGATCGAGGAGAAGGTTCGCAAGGTCCTGGCCGAGCAGCTGGCCCGGGACGAGG
>Ga0299907_10002706_pt1 | contig 11073 bp, 9 predicted proteins | sample RVTome_16_FD_198680 | JGI IMG/M metagenome (GOLD analysis project Ga0299907, IMG submission 198680) | Soil microbial communities from uranium-contaminated site in the Upper Colorado River Basin, Wyoming, United States - RVT152D67 (version 2) ...
GAGAACCTGCGACGCTACAAGGCGATGCCGCTGCCGGAGCTGATCGACCGCTCGATCAACGAGACCCTCGCGCGCACGGTGATGACGTCGCTCACCACCCTTTTGGCTCTGATCTCGCTCGCCCTGTTCGGCGGTCCCGTGATCCGCGACTTCACCATCGCGATGATCTGGGGCATCGCGATCGGCACCTATTCCACGATCTACGTCGCCTCGCCGATGATCCTGCACCTCAAGCTCAGGCGCGCGATGGCCGAGGACGCCGCTCAACTCGTCGAAGCGCCCTGACTGGGACCGGTGCCCCTACCGTCCTGCTTTCTACCTGCAGAGGTCAAGCATGACGCTCGATCAGGCGTTCGCGTTCGCCATCATTCTCGGCACGATCGGCCTGCTGGTATGGGACCGCGTCCGGTACGACCTGGTCGCCTTGATGGCGCTGCTGGCCTCGATTGCCTGCGGCATCGTTGAGCCGGCGGACGCTTTTCGCGGCTTTAGCAACGACATCGTCATCATCGTTGCCTCGGCTCTCGTCGTCAGCGCGGCGATCGGCCGATCTGGAGTTATCGAGACGCTGATGAAGCCGCTCGTGCCGCGAATGCAGACCAGCGCCATGCAGGTGGCGGTGCTGGTCTCGGCGGTTACCGTGCTTTCGGCGTTCATCAAGAACGTTGGCGCGCTCGCGATCTTCATCCCGATCGCGCTGCAGGTCGCGCGCCGGAGCCAGAAGCCGGCCTCGCGCGTGCTGATGCCGCTCGCCTTCGGCTCGCTGCTCGGCGGGCTGATCACCCTGATCGGCACCTCGCCCAACATCATCGTCTCGCGCATGCGCGAGACGATCACCGGCGAGCCGTTTCGCATGTTCGACTTCGCGCCGGTCGGCATCGGCCTCGCCGTCGCCGGAGTCATCTTTCTCACGTTCGGCTGGCGGTTCCTGCCAACGATCAAGAGGGGGGCCGGTGCGACGCCGGAGACCCGCTTCTCGATCGAGGACTACACGACAGAGGTGCGCTTACCGGCGACTTCGCCCTACGTCGGCCGAACCGTTCGGGAACTCGAAGCGCTGGCAGATGGCGACGTGGCCGTTGCCGCCATCATCCGAGAGGGATACCGGCGCTACATTCCGGCCGGCCATTGGACGCTGTACGAGGAGGACATCCTTGTTCTCAAGGCCGACACGCACGCACTGTCGAAGCTCGTCGATGCCGCAAAGCTGGAGCTCATCCACGACAAAGAACTCGCGCCGGGCGACGCGCGCGAAACGGACTTGGCGGTCGTCGAGGCGGTGGTGACGGCGAACTCGGCCATGATCGGCAGTACGGTCGAGCAGATCGCTCTCCGGGAGCGCTATGGTCTCAACTTGCTGGCGGTCAGCCGCTCCGGACGAAGCATTGGGCAGCGCCTCCGCCGCCTGCGCTTCCAGAACGGCGATCTGCTCGTGCTACAGGGCCGCGCCGAACGGATCGGCGATAAACTAGCCGCCCTTGGCTGTCTGCCTCTCGCCGAGCGGAACGTGCCGCTGGGGCGCACGCGCAACATGTACCTGCCTGCGATAATCCTTGGCGTCGCTATCGTCCTGGTGTCGACGGGTACCGTGTCGGTGCCGGTCGGCTTTTTCGGGGCCGCGGTGGCCATGCTGGTCCTACAAGTGCTGACGCTCAAGGAAGCGTACGATTCTGTCGAGTGGCCGGTCCTCATTCTGCTCGGTGCGCTCATCCCGGTGAGTCAGGCGCTGCAAGCGACCGGCGCCACCGAACTCGTCGCCGGCTGGCTTTCGGCCGCGGCACAGTATCTTCCGCCACTCGGCGCGCTCGCGCTGATGCTGGTCGCGGCCATGGCGCTGACGCCGTTCCTCAACAACGCCGCCACCGTCCTGGTGATGGCGCCGATAGGGGCAAGCCTGGCCGGTAAACTTGGATTAAGCCCCGACCCGTTCCTCATGGCGGTCGCGGTCGGCGCCGGGTGCGACTTTCTGACGCCCATAGGACACCAGTGCAACACGTTGGTCATGGGGCCTGGCGGCTACCGCTTCGGCGACTACTGGCGTCTCGGTTTGCCTCTGTCCCTCATCGTCGCGGTGCTTGGGACGTTTCTCATCAGCCTCTTTTGGCCGCTGAGTTGAACGCGCCGGTGCAACGTGCAGCGCAACCGGTGAACCCGGCCACAGGGGTCCTGTCTGCGGTTCAGTCGTGGACTATCATCGCTCGCTGCTCCTGCCACCAGCTCGCCGGCAGCGGCAGCTCGAGGTCCTCCAGTGCGAGCGTGGATCACTCGTCCGCCCGCTTAGGATCGCCTTGACGATGTCCGGCGCCAACTGCGCCAGCCGCAGAATACGACCCACGTAACTCTTTGAGATGCTCTCGGCGTCGCCGATCTCGCTGACCGACGTGTAGAGGCCCTTATCGAACATTCGGCTGCCACCGCCACGCCCGCGCGAGAGCCTTCAGAAGCGTGCCGTCTGGCTGAGGCTTCGAGCTCGGCGCCGTCCGGCGCGACGATGCGCTTGTGGCCGCCCCGACGCTGCAGCCGCACAGGGATGCGGACGATCAGCTGCTACTGTGAAGCCTCGTCTCCACGAGTGTGGTCAGGCCGTTACGCCACTGCGGTGCGCTTCGTAGCGGCGCCAAGCAGTATCGAACGGGGTGCTTGCGCGGCGCCGACCTCGCGCGCCGTCACCTCGAACGGCTTGTTGTCGAACGCGGGCGCGCGCCGCTGCGATCGTGAGGGTCGCGGGGAGATGAGCACGTTGTCGTCGGGACCGGCGGCGCGGCTGTGTTGGTTAGCTGATCGCAGCGGGTTGATGTGAAGGCCGTGCGGCCCGATGGACGCAGCGGGGTCAGGTGGTCACGGCGTTGCGGGGCTGCCCGGACCAGAACGCCTCGATGGTGTCGATCAGCTGGTCGGCCAGGCTCTGGATCGCCTCCTGACTCGCCCACGCGACATGCGGCGTCAGGATGAAGTTCGGCAGGTCCAGAAGCCCCATGAGCACGTGGTCTTCGGGCGGCGGCTCGGACGTCGCGACGTCGAACGCAGCCCCTCCGATCTGCCCGCTCCTGAGTGCCTCAGCCAGAGCCGCCTCCTCCACCAGCCCGCCGCGCGCGGTGTTGATCAGGAGCGGTCGCCGCTCCATGAGCGCGAACTCGGCCCGCCCGATCATGTTGCGGGTCGACGGCATGAGCGGCGCGTGGAGCGTGATGACGTCGCTGATCCGGAGCAGCTCCTCGAACGGCGTGTAGAGCGGGCCCATGCCGCTCACGTCCTTGTAGGCCGAGAACAGGGTGCGCATGCCGAACGCCTTGGCGAGCTCGGCCACAGCCTGGCCCAGGGCGCCGTCGCCGATGATGCCCAGCGTCGAGCCCGCGAGGTTCCGGACCGGGTAGTCGAAGTAGCAGAACTGGCCGGCCTCCTGCCAGCGCCCGGCCGCGACCGACTGGTGGTAGGCGACGACGCTCCGGCGCAGCGCCAGCATCAGGGCGAAGGTGTGCTCGGGCACCGTGTGGACCGCGTAGGTGCGGATGTTGGTGACGGTGATGCCGCGCGCGGCCGCCGCCTCCAGGTCGACCACGTCGGTGCCGGTCGCGGCGACTGCGATCAGGCGCAGCCGGTCGGCAGCATCCAGCGTCTCGCGGCGCAGCGGCACCTTGTTCGTGATCACGATATCGGCCCCGGCGATGCGCTCCGCCACCTGCTCCGGCGCGGTGCGGTCGCGGACGACCATCTCGTGCGGGAAGCCGGGCGCGCGCAGCCGAGTCTGGGGGGACAGCGTCTCCCGGTCGAGGAAGACCACGCGGGCGGGCCGGTCGCTTGGGCTGGTCATGGGGCGCACCCCGCTCAGTGCAGCGTCAGCGCCGGCACATAGGCGAACAGGGCGACGACCGTAAGCGCCGCAAGGTAGAACGGCCAGAGCTCGCGACTGGTATCGATGATCGAGACCCGGGCGATCGAGCTGGAGATGAAGAGCGTGGTCCCGACCGGGGGCGTGTAGAGCCCGAGCGCCAGAGTGAGCACCATCGTGATGCCGAGCTGCAGGAGGTCCAGGCCGATCTGCTGCGCCAGCGGCACGAAGATCGGCCCGAGGAGGAGGATCGCCGCGGGCAGGTCGATGAACATGCCTGCGACCAGCATGATGACGATCATGGCGAGGATGATCAGCCACGGCGTCTGCAGCGTCTCCATGGCCCAAGTCGCGAACAGCTGCGGCGCCTGGACGAAGGTCATGATCCAGCCGACCACGGCCGAGGCCATGATGACCAGCATGACCACCCCGGTCGCGACGCCGGCGGCAATGACCGCGTGGGCGAACCGGCGCCAGGTCATGTCGCGATAGAACACGACGCCGGCGACCAACGAGTAGAAGACCGCCAGCACCGAGACCTCGGTCGGGGTCGCGATGCCGAAGCGGAGCAGGAGCAGGATCAGCACCGGCATGGCGATCGCCGGGCTCGCCTGCAGAAACAGCGGCCCGAAGCGCCGCCATTCGAACGGCTGGACGCGGTGCGGGAAGTTGCGGAACCTGGCGGAGAGGTTGCACACCGTGACGAACGCGATGGTGAGCGCGATGCCTGGCAGCACGCCGGCGATGAACAGGTCGGCGACCGAGACGCCGGAGACCAGCGAGTAGAGGATGAGCGGGATCGAGGGCGGGATGAGGATCGCGATCGTCGCCGCCGCGCTGTTGTTGGCGGCCACGAAGCCCGCCGGATAACCCTCGCGCTTCTGCCAGGGGATGAGCATGGAGCCTAGCGCGGTGGCATCCGAGACCGCCGAGCCCGAGACGCCGCCGAAGACCATCGAGCCCACCACCGTGACCGAGGCCAGCCCGCCCCGGAAGCGCTGGACCAGGGCGGTGGCGAAGTCAATCAGGTTCTGCCCCAGCCGCCCGCTCATCATCAGGCTGCCGGCGAGGATGAAGAACGGCAGCGCCAGCATCGGGAACGACTGGGTCTGGGTGTACATCTGCTGCGCGACGATGGTCAGCGGCAAGATGCCGCTCGACCACACCGCAGCACCCGAGGCGATCACCAGCACGTGCCCGACCGGCACCGAGATGGCCAGCAGGGCGAAGAAGACGATGATCAGGACCCAGATCACGTGACGGCCTCTTCCGGATTGGGCTCGGGCGCGGCCTCGGGCCCGACCAGCGCTACCCGGATGCCGATGCTGAGGCTGCACCAGGCGGTGAGCAGGGCGCCGAACGACAGAGCGTAGTAGCCGATGCTGCGCGGCAGGCCGAAGATCGGGCTGCGCTCGGCGGCCGCGATCCCCGCCGTCTGCAGGGCCACCCCCAGCAGGACGACGTAGGCCGCGGCGACCAGCAGGTTGATCGCGACGAGCAGCACCCGTCGCCCCTGGCGGCCCAGCGACTGCAGCAGGAGGTCGACCGCGATGTGCGCGCCGTGCTGGACCGCGAGCACGATGCCGGCGGCGATCAGCCACGGGAACAGCAGCTCCGGGATCTCGCTGACCCAGTGCAGCCCGCCCCGGGCCAGCACGTAGCGTGCCACCACGTTGCCGCCCAGCACGCCCAGGAGTACGATCGTGGTGGCGAGGATGATCGCCTGGCAGACGACGGCGATCACGCGATCGACGCCGTCCACCACGGCGATGACGCGACGGCTCGCCGCCGTCTCCGGCAGGGACGCCTCCATCAGCTTCCCGCGGCCTCCACGACCTTGCTCACGAAGTCGCCGAACTCCTTCTGCTGCCAGGATTCGATCACCGGGGCGGTGGCTTCCTTGAAGGCCTCGCGGTCGACCTCGTTGACGTTGAGGTTCGGGTCGGCCTGGAAGTCGGCGAGATGCTTCTCGTCCGCCTCCTTCATCAGCTGCCGCTGCAGCTGACCGGCCTCGGTCGCCGCCTCCTGGACCGCGGCCTGCTGCTCCGGGGTGAGCCGGGCCCAGCCGATCTGCGAGGCGAGGAACGGTGTGCTCTCCCACTTGTGGGCGGACAGGCTGATGTTCGGAGTGACCTCGTAGAGCTTGGAGCTCGCGATGTTGGCGAGCGGGTTCTCCTGGCCATCGACCACCCCCTGCTGCAACGCCACGTAGAGCTCGCTGAACGCGATCTGCTCGGTCGCGGCCCCGAGCGCCTGGAAGATGTCGATCGTCATCGGGTCGGCCGGGGTGCGGATCTTGAGCCCCTTGAGGTCCTCGGGCTGCTCGACGGGCTTGTTCGTGGTGGTGATGTGGCGGATGCCGTTGTCCCACCAGCCGAGCGTGATGATGCCGAGGTCCTGGAACTTGCTCTCCAGCTCGTCCCCGACCGGCCCTTCCAGGACCGCGAACGCCTCGTCGGCATCCTCGAAGATGAAGGGCAGCCCCAGGGCCCCGAGCTCGGGCACGAGCCCGGAGGCGGCCCCCTGGCTGTTGGCGGTAATGTCGAGCGCGCCGGTGCGCAGGCTGGTCAGCATCGCGACGTCATTGCCGAGCTGCTCCGAGCCCGCGATGTTGATCTTGACCTCGCCGCCGGTCTTCTCGTCGACCAGCTTTGCGAACTCCTCGGCCGCGACGCTGCGCGGGTTGCCCGGCGCCGCGCCGTGGCCCAGCGTGAGCGTGGTCTGTGCCCAGGAGCTGCCCGGAAGCAAGGCTTGGCCTGCGAGCAGTGCGGCGGCGCTGCCCGCGAGGAGACAGCGGCGTGTCGAACGGATCGTCATTGCGGTGCTTTCCCTTGCTAGCTGCGCAGCTGCCCCGCCGGTGGGCGCAGCCGCACATTCCCTTCCCTTCGTCGAGCGGTTGGCCTTGACCGGCTGCCACGGGAACAGCCCTTACATCCAGCTCTTGATGCTCTGCGCCATCGCGGGCGCCGAAATGCCGTAGCGGTCGTGCAGCGTCGGCAGCGCGCCGGCGTCCAGGAACTCGTCCGGGAGAGCGATCTGCCGGAAGGTCGGCGTGATGCCGGAGCGCAGCAGCTCGCCCGCGACCGCCTCGCCCAGCCCGCCGACGATGGTGTGGTTCTCGACCACCACCACCAGCCGGCCCTCGCGCGCCGCCTCCTTCCTGATCGTCTCGACGTCGAGCGGCTTTATCGTCGAGACGTGGAGGATCGCCGCCTCGACCCGGTCCTTGCGCAGCAGGTCGGCCGCCTCGAGCGCGCGCATGGTCATGAAGCCGCACGAGATGATCAGCGCGTCCTTGCCGTCGCGGATCATCTTCGCCTTGCCGAGCTCGAAGCGGTAGTCGTTCTCGTCCAGGATGACCGGCACGTTGCCGCGCAGGAGGCGCATGTAGACCGGCCCGTCGTGGTTCACGATCGCGGGCACGACCTGCTCGATCTCGTGCGCATCGCACGGGTCGAGGATGGTGAGGTGGGGCATGCCGCGGAAGATCGCGAGGTCCTCGGTCGCCTGGTGGCTCGGGCCGTAGCCGGTGGTGAGCCCCGGCAGCGCGCACACGATCTTGACGTTCAGCTTCTCCTCGGCAATCGCGAGGCAAATGAAGTCGTAGGCGCGGCGAGACGCGAACACCGCATACGTGGTGACGAACGGCATGAAGCCTTCGCGCGCCATGCCGGCGGCGGCACTCATCAGCAGCTGCTCGGCCATGCCCATCTGGTAGAAGCGGTCGGGGTGGGCTTTGGCGAAGATGTGCAGGTCGGTATACTTGCTGAGGTCCGCCGTGAGGCCCACGATCTCTGGCCTCTGCTCGGCCGCCTTGACCAGCGCATGACCGAACGGCGCGGGCTTGGTCCGCTGGTCAGGGCCCGCGAGCGAGGCGATCATCGCCGAGGTGGTGAGCCGTTTTTTGGGTTGCTGCATGCCGCCTTCGCCCTGCTCCGGCAGCCTGGTGCGCGAGGTCTGCGTGCTCATGGTTGCCTCCCGGCGCTCAGCGCGTCCTGCCTGCGGGCATCCAGCACCTCCATCGCCCTATCCCACTCGCCCTCGTCGACCCGGAGAAAGTGGGTCATCTCGCGCTCCTCGAGGAACGGCACGCCCTGGGCCATCTTGGTGTCGCAGATGATGATGCGCGGCCGCGGCTCCTTGAGCCCGCGCGCGTTGTCGAACGCCTTCACCAGGGCGTCGAGGTCGTTGCCGTCGACCCGCTGCGTGTACCAGCCGAACGCTTGCCACTTGTCCACCAGCGGCTCCAGCCCGGTCACCTGGGACGAAGGGCCGTCGGCTTGCTGGTTGTTGACGTCGACGATGCCGATCAGGTTGTCGAGCTGCCAGTGGGGCGCCGACAGCGCCGCCTCCCAGGTCGAGCCCTCGCCCAACTCTCCGTCGGAGAACAGGTTGTAGACGAATGCTTTCGACTTCTTGCGCTTGAGCCCGAGGCCGAAGCCGACCGCGATGCCGAGGCCATGGCCGAGCGAGCCGCCGGTGATCTCCATGCCGGGAGTGTACGCGGCCATGCCCGACATGGGCAGGCGGCTGTCGTCGGTGCCGTAGGTCTCGAGCTCGTCCTCGGGCAGGATGCCGGCCTCGATCAGGACCGAGTACAGCGCGATCGCGTAGTGGCCGATCGAGAGCAGGAAACGGTCACGCTCCTCCCAGTGCGGATCGGCCGGCCGGTAGCGCATGGCATGGAAGTACGCGACCGCCAGCACGTCGGCGACGCCCAGCGCCTGGGCGATGTAACCCTGCCCCTGCACGGCGCCCATGCGCAGCGCGTTGCGGCGGATGCGGTAGGCGCGCTCGGCCAGGGACACGTTGGAGAGGTTCTTTCCGGGTTCGACCTGTCTGGTCTGCATCGTCTTCTCCATTCCGGCGCCACCCCGGAGCGAGCAAGGCGGGAGTTCGAAGCGGTCAGCCGTGGATCAGCATGCCGCCGTTGACGTCGATGACCGCGCCCGTGATGTACGCGGACAGGTCGGACGCGAGGAACAGGTACGCGCCGGCCACGTCGTTGGCGTCGCCGAGACGGTTCAGCGGGATGCCCTTGAGAATGTCGCGGCGCATGTCGTCGGTGAGCTTGCCGCCGGTGATGTCGGTCTGGATCAGGCCGGGGGTCACGCAGTTGACCCGGATGCCGTCGGGACCGAGCTCGCGCGCCATGGCCTTGGCGAGCCCCAGCACGCCGGCCTTGGCGGCGCTGTAGTGGGGGCCGCCGAAGATGCCGCCGCCGCGTTGCGCCGAGACCGACGACATGCAGGCGATTGAGCCGCGCCGGCGCTCGCGGAGGTGCGGGATCAGGGCCTGGCTGAGGTTGAGGACGCCGCGCAGGTTGACGTCCATCACCGCGTTCCAGTCCTTGTCGGTGATGTCCATGATCTTCACCGGCTGGGTGATGCCGGCGTTGTTGATCAGGATGTGGACCTCGCCGAACGCGTCGAGCGCGCGCTGGGCGGCCTGCTCGCAGCTGTCGCGGTCGGTGACGTCGCAGGCAAAGCCGCGGTGCTCCGGGCCCAACCCCTGCGCGGCCTCGCGTGCCGCGCCCTCGTTGAGGTCGGCGATCGCGACGCGCGCCCCGTGCTCGGCGAACAGCCGCGCCGTCGCGAGCCCGATTCCCCGCGGGCTCGCGGCCCCGGAGATGACGGCCACCTTGCCGGCCAGTAGCATTCTTCCCTCCCTGACTCGCCTCCAGGGTAGACACTCCCCCAAGGGGAACTCGGTCTCAACCCCTCACTTTACAGCTTTCGATGAATCTGGTTCACCTGCGCGATGATCCAGGATATTCCGCCGTCGGTCCTGCGCGCGTTCGAAGCCGCAGGGCGCACTGGCTCGTTCCGCACCGCGGCGGTCGAGCTCCAGCTGACGCCGAGCGCTGTGAGCCATGCGATCCGCAAGCTGGAGCGCACGCTCGGCGCGCAGCTGTTCGAGCGCGAGGGCCGCGCCATGCGCCTCACGCCGGAAGGCGAGGCGCTGATGCGGCACGTGGGGCGCGCCTTCGACGAGCTGCGCCGGGGCATCGAGATCGTCTCCACGCGCGGGCCGATGATGCTGCGCCTGCATTCGGCACCAAGCTTCGCCGCGCAGTGGCTGAGCCCGCGTCTGTGCCGGTTCCTGCGCGACTTCCCCGGCATCGAGGTCCGGCTCGCCGCCGGCACCGAGTATGCGCGCTTCGCCAACGACGAGTTCGACGCCGACATCATCTACGGCATGCCGCGCCAGGAGGGCCTGATCGTCGTGCCGCTGGGCGAGGAGACGGTGACCCCGCTCTGCACGCCCGAGCTCGCCCGCCAGATCGGGACGCCCATGGACCTCTTCCGCTGCGTCCTGATCGAGAGCGACAACAAGCAGATCCGCTGGTCGGCCTGGTTTGCGCGTAATGCGCTGGCGGCGCCGCGCCCGCACGGGATGCGCTTCGATCGCAGCTTCCTCGCCATCGCCGCGGCCGCCGACGGCCTGGGCGTGGCGCTGGAATCGACCCGCCTCGCCGAGCGCGAGCTCGCGAGCGGGCGCCTGGTCCGGCCGCTCGCCGGGCGCGCCGAGGACGCCCGCTACGTCGCCCACCATCTGGTCTTCCCGCGCACCGCGAGCCGGCGTCACACGCTCCGCCTGTTCGCGAACTGGCTGAGCTCGGAGCTGGGTCTGGAGCTCGAGCCGGTTTTCTGAGTGCCGAGACCACCACTACCCGCAGCGGTTGTCCACGCAGTGGTCCATAAAGGTGCCGTGGCGCATCGAGCAGTGGCTGAACCGCCGGCTTTCGTTGTCGCCGTCCTCGATCTAGCCGTCCGAATACTGACCGGGCAGTCCCGCAGTTGTCGAGGACCGAGTCGCCCCGCACCAGCGCGACGCGGTTCCGTAAGTTGTCGCAGCCGCGTACTGATTCACGCCCGGCGCGGGGGGTCACGCCGTCGTCGTGCACGCCGTCGCTCGACGCCGCGGCGTCTCATGACGCGCTTCGAGGCGTTGGTGCGTAGCCTGGCTTCCTCGTGCATTGCTCATCGGCTTTGATGGAGCCGTTCGTTGCACGCCTTACCCTTGCGGCAGGTGCGGCAGCGAACCGCGCGCCGAAGGCGCGGGCAACGGAAACGCCACTGTTTTTGAACTATCTGGGACTCAGCCACCCGGTCCGTTGTTCTTCCCAGCTCGCCGGCAGCGGCCGCTCCAGCCTTTCCAGCATCAGCGACTGGTCCGTTGGCCCTGCAAGAATCGCCTCCACCAAGTCGGGCGCCAACAGCGCCAGCCGGAGGATCCGGCTC
>Ga0299907_10002707_pt1 | contig 11072 bp, 8 predicted proteins | sample RVTome_16_FD_198680 | JGI IMG/M metagenome (GOLD analysis project Ga0299907, IMG submission 198680) | Soil microbial communities from uranium-contaminated site in the Upper Colorado River Basin, Wyoming, United States - RVT152D67 (version 2) ...
ACTCCGACCGCTCCTTCTGGCGGGAGGCCAGCATCTTGTCCTTGTCGGTCTTCTTCTGGCCCCGCCGGCTGACGCTCCACTCCTTCCGCTGCCGGGCCGACGCCTCCAGCCGGCCCCGCTCGTCCTGCGCCGACTCGTAGCGGGCGTAGGCCTGCTCCCGCCGTAGGCGCCGCTCCTCCATGTAGGCGGTGAAACCGCCGCCGAACTCGTCGAGGTGGTGGCTGTGGAAGTCGATCTCGGCGATGCGGGTCGTGTGGTCGGCCAGCAACGCCCGGTCGTGGCTGACGAGGACCACGCCGGCGTCGGCGCCGCTCAGGAACCGGCCCAGCCGTTCCAGGCCGTCGAAGTCCAGGTTGTTGGTCGGCTCGTCGAGGAGGAGGACGTCGAAGCGCGACAGCAGCACGGCCGCCAGGTTCACCTTGACTTGCTGGCCGCCCGACAGCTGAGCCAGCGGCCGGTCGGTCACTGCGGCCGGCAGCCCGAGATCGGCCAGCACCCTCGGCACCCGTACGTCGTGGTCGTCGCCGCCGAGGGCCAGCATCTCGGCCAGGGCGGCATCGTAGGCGGCCAGCTCCGCCGGCCCGGAGGCGTGCTCGAGGGCGGCCAGCGCCCGGTCGAGGGCCGCCTCGGCCGGGGCCAGGCCGGTCTTGCGCCGGAGGTAGGCGGCGGTGGTCTCGCCCGGCTCCGGGTCGACCTCCTGCGTGAGATAGCCGACGGTCAGCGCGGCCGGCGCCCGCTCCACGGAACCCGAGGTGGGCGCCTCGAGACCGGCCAGCACCCGCAGCAGCGTCGACTTGCCCGCGCCGTTGCGACCCAGCACGCCGATGCGGCTGCCCGCGTCGACCGACAGGTCGACCCGGTCGAGCACCAGCCGCGGGCCGCGCATCACCGTCACGTTCCGGGCTGCGAGCATCGCCTCAGGCTAGAAGTCGCCCTACTCGTGGGCGATCGCGGCGAGGACGTTGAGGCGGGAGGCCCGGCGGGCCGGGAAGATGGCGGCCACGGTCCCGGCCAGGAAGGCACCGAGCACGAACATCATCAGCCGGGCAATGGGGAAGTCGAGCCGGTCGACGCCGAGGTCCTTCATGGCCGACACCGCGGCCCAGCCGAAGAAGGCGCCCACGCCGAGGCCGAGGACCGCCCCCAGCACGGCGATGATGATCGACTCCCACCGGATCATCCGCCGGACCTGACGGCGGCCCATCCCCACCGCCCGCAACAGACCGAGCTCCCGCGTCCGCTCGAACACCGACAGGGCAAGCGTGTTGATGATGCCGATGACGGCGATCACGACGGCCAGCAGCAGGAGCACGAAGACGAGGCCGAGGAGCTGGTCGATCTGGCCGGCCACCTGCTCCTTGAACTCGGTCTGGTCGACCAGCATGACCGACGGGTACTCGGCCACGATCGGATCGACCGCCGCCCGGGCGGCGGCGTCGCTCACACCCGGGGCGCGCTTGGCCAGGACGAGGTAGTCGAGGTCATCGCCGGCGTTCTCGCTGTAGTCGTTCAGGGTGATGATGTAGCCGTTCGAGAAGAGGGCGTCGTCGTGGTAGACGCCGACGATCTCCATGAGCTGCTCGCCCGTCCGGGGAAACACCGCCGCTATGCGCTGGCCGATCTGCCAGCCCTTGTCCTCGGCGACCTTGTCGGACACCAGCATCGTGCCGGGCAGGAAGTCGACGAGCTTCCCGCGGCGGAGGTCGATGTCCATCACCGCGCCGAATGTGTAGGGGTCGACGGCGTCGTTGTGCTTCGTCTCGCCGTCGAGCTTGAACTCGCCGTAGAAGCGCATCGGGGAGACGACCTGAAGTTCGGGCTTCTGGGCCATCTTCAGCGCGACCTCCCGGCTGAACGGGAACTGTCCGCCGCCGGGACCCTGGATGATGTAGTCGGCCTTCATGCTCCGATCGAGTGTGGCGGCGAAGGACGTCTTGAGCGACGCGGCCAGGATGGTCACGAAGCTGACCAGTCCGAGCCCGATCATCAGCGCCGCCGCGGTCGATGCTGTGCGGCGGGGGTTGCGCATGGCGTTGAGCTGCCCGAGCCGGCCGGCGACGCCCCGGAAGCGGGCGGCTGGCGCCCCGATGAACCGGGACAGCGGCGCGGCCACCAGCGGGGAGAGCATGGCCACCCCGCCGTAGAAGACGAGGGCGCCGAGCCCGACCAGGCCGATGCCACCGCCGCCGAACAGGCCGCCGGCCAGCGCCAGGATCCCGAGCCCGAGCACGACACCGCCGGCGATGATCCGCCGCCGCAGCGTCCGCCCCTCGGGGATCCCCTCGGCGCCCCGGATGGCCGCCACCGGTGGCACCTTTGACGCCTTCCTGGCCGGGCCCCAGGAGGCCAGCGTCGTGATGAGCACGCCGACCAAGACCGGCACGACGATCGTGCGGGGCTTGATGACCAGCGCGTGGGAGGGCAGGTCCATGCCGAAGGCGGCAAGGAGCCCTTTCAGCCCTGCGGCCACGACGACGCCGCCGCCGACACCGATGATCGAGGCCACGAATCCGACGATGAGCGCCTCGGCCAGGACCGACCGGGTGACCTGCTTCCGGCTGGCGCCGAGTGCCCGGAGCAGGGCGAGCTCCCGCAGGCGCTGAGCAATGATGATCGTGAAGGTGTTGAAGATGATGAACGAGCCGACGAAGAGGGCGACAGCGGCGAAGGCCAGCAGGAAGGTGTTGAAGAAGCCGAGTGCTTCCTTCACGTCGCCCGCCGCCTGGTCGGCGGCCACGTCGCTGGTGACGGCTTCGAGGCCGGCGGGCAGCACCGGCTGCATCCGGGCCACCAGGTCGGGCCGGGAGACACCGTCGGCCGCCTTGACGGCGATCTCGTCGAACTCGCCGAGACGGTGGAGCACCCGCTGGGCGGTGGGCATGTCCCACAGGACGAACGTCGCGCCGGCCAGGTTGTCGGCGGACCCGAACCCTACGATCCCGACCAGGGTGTAGGTGCCGGTCTGGCTTGCGTCGATGCGGACCTTGTCGCCCACGACGAACTTCTCGTTCTTGGCGGTGGCGGCGTCGATGACCACCTCGTCGTCGCCCGTCGGAGCCCGGCCCTCCTTGAGCTTGAACGGCGACAGCGTCCCGAGCCCGGCCGCCGAGCCCCCGAAGCTCGGTGCCATCGGGTTGCCGACGAGCTTGCCGTCCTTCCCGACGATCGGGGCACGGCCCTGCACGTAACCCTCCGCCTGGGCGACCCCGTCGACCTTCCGCACCGTCTCGAGGACCGACTCCTTGACCGGCCCGCGGGTCGGCGCCGCCGGATCCTGAGGCGTGAGCTCCAGGGTGGAGCGGATCTGCGCGTCGGTGCTGCCGGTGACCTCGGAGAAGAGCGTGTCGAACGTGGCGCCGAGCGTGTCCGTCAGCACGAAGGTGCCGGCCACGAAGGCCACGCCGAGCACCACGGACAGGGCGGTGAGCGCCAGCCGCAGCTTGTGGGCCAGCAGGCCCTTGATCATGACGCGACGCATGGCGGCTCAGGCCTCCAGCGTCTTGAGCCGGTCGAGGACCCGCTCGGCCGTGGGCCCCTCCATCTCGTCCACGATGTGGCCGTCGGCCAGGAACACTGCCGCGTCGGCGTATCCCGCCGCCGTGGGGTCGTGGGTCACCATCACGATCGTCTGCCCGAGCTCGTCGACCGACTTCTCCAGGAAGCTCAGGATCTCGGCCCCCGATCGGGAGTCGAGGTTGCCGGTGGGCTCGTCGGCGAAGACGATCTGCGGCCGGGTGGCCAGCGCCCGGGCCACCGCCACCCGCTGCTGCTGTCCGCCCGACAGCTCGGTCGGCCGGTGGGTGAGGCGGGGCCGCAACCCGACGGTGTCGATTACCTGGTCGAGCCAGGCCCGGTCGGGTTTCCGGCCGGCCAGGTCGAGCGGGAGGGTGATGTTTTCCAGGGCGGTGAGGGTCGGGAGCAGGTTGTATGCCTGGAAGATGAAGCCCACCTGGTCCCGCCGGAGCTGGGTCAGCGCCTTGTCGTCGAGCGACGACAGATCGGTCTGGCCCAGGAACACGTTCCCGCTGGTGACCAGGTCGAGCCCGGCCAGGCAGTGCATCAGCGTCGATTTCCCCGACCCGGACGGGCCCATGATGGCCGTGAACCGCCCCGTCGGGAACCCGACGGTGACGGAGTCGAGCGCCCGGACGGCGGCATCTCCCTCGCCGTAGATCTTGCTGACTTTGACAGCGCGAACCGCGTAGTTGACGTCGGTGCCGGTGATGTCGAGAGCCATAGGGCGAGAAACTACCGCCCCGTCATGAACTAAAGCCCTCCGGCCGGAGGGCTAAAGATTCCCGCGGCGTTCCTGTTCGCGCTCGATGGCCTCGAAGAGGGCCTTGAAGTTTCCGGCGCCGAAGCCACGCGACCCTTCCCGCTGGATGATTTCGAAGAAGAGGGTCGGGCGGTCCCCCATGGTCTCGGTGAAGACCTGGAGGAGGTGGCCCTCGTGGTCGCGGTCGACCAGGATCCCGAGGTCGGCCAGCGCCTCCCAGGGGAGGTCGATGCCGGCCATACGCTCCTTGGCGTCCTCGTAGTAGGTGTCCGGCACCCGCAGGAAGCGGACGCCGCGATCCCTCAGGGCGCGCACGGCCGTCACGATGTCGTCGGTCCGCAGGGCGATGTGCTGCACGCCGGGGCCGCCGTAGAAGTCGAGGAACTCCTCGATCTGGCTCTTGCGCCGCCCCGCGGCCGGTTCGTTGATGGGCAGGACGACCTTCGACCCGTCCCACACCACCGTCGACATCAGCGCCGAGTATTCGGTGGAGATCGTGTCGTCGTCGAAGTGGATCATCTGGTCGAAGCCGAAGATCCGGGCGTAGAAGTCGACCCAGTGGGAGAGCGCGCCGAGCTCGACGTTGGCCACCACGTGGTCGATGCGCTTGAGCCCGACCGGCGGGCCGACCGGCTCAGTGACCGACGGCTCTTCGTAGCCGGGGGCGAACAGACCGCGGTAGTCGTCCCGCTCGACGAAGGTGTGGCGGGTCTCCCCGTAGGTGGCGACGCTGGCCCGGACGATGCGCCCGGAGGCGTCGGCGACGACACGGGGAGCCTCGACACCGGTGGCGCCGCGGGCGATCGCCGCGCCGTAGGCGGCGGCGGCGTTGTCGACCACGAAGGCCACGTCGCACACCCCGTCGCCGTGGGCGGCGACGTGGGCGACGATCGGCGACGACGGGACGATCCCGGCCGTGACCACGAACCGGATGTCGCCCTGGGTCAGCACGTAGGACACCCGGTCGGTCACACCGGTCTCGGGCCCGGCGTAGGCCGCGATCTCGAAGCCGTAGCACCCGGCGAAGAAGGCCGCCGAGGCCCGGGCGTTGCCGACCCAGAATTCGATGTGGTCGATCCCGCCGAGGCGGGGGGTGGCGTCCGACGCCTCCGGCGTCGGCGCCAGCCAGTCACTGGCTGTCTTTTCGGGGACACCCCGAACGCCGGCGCTCATGCGACCCGGCGCTCCTCGTAGGCGAGGCGGTCGGCCTCCAGCCCGTCCCAGAAGGCCTTGACGCCGTCGAGCATCTCGGCTGCGCCGGCCATGAACCTGTCCTCGTCGAAGTCGGCCCGGAAGAAGGCCTCGGCCAGCTCGTCGGCCGTGTGGGCGGCGTGCTGGTCCTCGATCTTGTCGTGCCAGATCCAGAACCCGAGCGACAGCTCCCGGCACTCCCGCTCCTTGAAGGCGGTGAGACCGGCGATGAGTTCCTTCCAGAACCCGGCGGCGGCCCAGTGCTCCACGGCGTAGGAAGCGCCCTCGGCGATCGAGGCGTCCTCCGAGCCGTAGATGCGGAGGAGCTCGTCACAGAAGAACAAGGTGGAGTCGGTGCCGTGGCGGCGCTTGCCCATGTCGTCGAACCCGAGCCCGATGGGGGCGCCGAAGCGGATCAGCCACTCGAAATGGGCGGCGGTGAAGCGGAACCGGCCGCCGTCGACGGTGCCCTCCGTGCCCACGATGTCGGGATCGACGCCCTCGGGGGTGGCCGCCCCCGGCTTCGTCGGGCGGAACACGACCCCGAGTTCGTTCATCAGGATCTCTTTGCCCGACCGGTAGGAGTCGAGGTCGGCGGCGTTCATCACCTTGCGGAGCTGCGCCTCGACGAACTGGTGGCTGAAGACGGAGAACTGCACGGCCAGGTGGCGGACCTCGTCGCGGTCGGCCGAGCCGGCGGCGAACCAGCGGGTGTAGGCGTTGTCGACCACGACCGGGTGTTGGTGGACGAGGGCCTCCACCCGCTGACGAAATCGGGCGAGGTCGCCGGAGGTGCGAACGGGCATGGGAGGCTCCTTTGCCTGGAACGCCGACGCTCAGTCAAGTGGACGCCTGCTGGCCGAATCCGTCAACATGTCCAGTTCTTTTTGAACAAAATGGTCAGTCAATCTGGACACTAGTCGAGCAATCCGGCCACATTGATCAACGCCTGGAAGTCGGCGGTAGAGTCCGCCTGTGCCCGAGCCCCTCGACAGCGTGGACTGGCGTGTCCTGCGGGTGCTCTCCGAGGGCTCGCGCATCGGGATGCTCGAGCTGTCCCGCCGGGCGGAGGTGGCCCGCGGCACGGCCCAGGCCCACGTCGACCGCCTCGTCAGCACCGGGGTGATCACCAGCTTCGCCCCCCACCTCGACGTGCGGGCCATGGGCTACGGCGTGCTGGCCTTCACCACCATCGACATCGCCCAGGGTCGCCTCGGCGACGTGGTCGCCCACCTGCAGGAGATCCCCGAGGTCCTCGAGGCCCACGCCACCACCGGGGCCGACGACCTGCTGTGCCGGGTCGTCGCCCGCAGCAACGACCACCTCCAGGAGGTGCTCAACCGGATCCTGGAGGTCCAGGGCATCAACCGCACACAGACGGTCATCGCCCTATCGGAGCAGATCCCCTACCGGGTCACCCCTCTGGTCGATGCCGCGGGAGGTGAGCGCAAGCTCCGCCGGGTCAAAGGCTAGGGAAACAGACCCCTAGCGACGAACGACCGGGTGCTCGCGTCGGGCGGCGTCGGTGAGGACGATTTCGGTCTCAGGACCGGTTGCCGGCGGCGACGACGCCCCAGGGCGGGGTTCGACCCACGTGTCCTCCCCGAGGAACACCTCGAGGAAGGCCCGCAGCTCGGCCAGCCCCTCCACCCGTGCCTTGTAATAACGGCGGGTGCCTTGACGGCGCTCCGTGACCAAACCGCTGTCCTTCAAGATGCGGAGGTGCTGTGACACGGCGGGGCGGCTCACCTCGAAATGCGAGGCGATCTGACCCGCCGTCAGCTCCCGGTCACGAACCAGACGGACGATTTCCCGCCGGTGACGCTCAGCGATGGCCCGAATCGCAGCTTCCACGGCCTTCATTTAAGCGCAGCCTCACATGCTCGCTCAAGTAGACAGGAGAATTCCCTGGCCACAGGGGTAATCACAACCGTCGAGATCCCCCGACGGACCACTCCCCAGGGGGCCACGAAGTGTGGGTATCGTCAGTCGCATGCCGCACCGCCCTCCGCTCATTGTGCCCTCCGTTCTGCCCGCCGACTTCTCCCGGCTCGGCGACGACGTCGCCGCCCTGGAAAAGGCCGGCGTCGATCGCATCCAGTGGGATGTGATGGACGGGCACTTCGTCCCCAACCTGACCTTCGGGCCCGACGTGATCGCCGCCTGCCGGCCGCGGGCGGCGGTGGGGTTCGAGGCTCACCTGATGGTCAGCAACCCCGACGATCTCCTCGGCCGTTATGTCGAGGCCGGCTGCGAACTCGTGATCGTCCACGCCGAGACGTGCACGCATCTCCACAAGACGCTGAGCCAGATCCGGGCCCTGGGCGCCCGTTCGGGGGTGGCGCTCAACCCGGCGACCGGGATCGAGGCCGTCCGCCACATCGTCGACCTGATGGACCTGCTCCTGGTGATGACGGTCAACCCCGGGTTCGGCGGCCAGGCCTACATCGCCACCATGGAGCCCAAGATCGCCGAGGCCCGGGCGCTCATCGACCGGAGCGGGTTCGACATCGAGCTGGAGGTTGACGGCGGCATCGGACCCACCACCATCGCCGGGGCGGCCGGGGCCGGGGCCGACGTGCTCGTGGCCGGCAGCGCCCTCTTCCGCGACCCCGAGGGATTAGAGCATGCGGTTTCCGACCTGCGGGCCCGGGCCGTCGCCGCGCACGAGGCCAGCGGGGGCTGATCCGGGCGCAATCCACCTCCCAACTCGGACATCTCGGTCGAAGTTGGGCGCAGTCTTTCCGGGACGCGAAGGAGCCGGGCCTCGCGTCGTCGAAAGGGCCGCCCATGATGCACTGGAGGGCCGAGCCCGTGCCGAGTCCGACGCCTGCTCGCTCCCGGCGGCCCATGCCTTCGGCGCGCCGTCCGGAGCGTCCGGCGAGTCCCATGAGCGGCTCCGGTGTCCTGGTCCGTTTCCTCACTCTGGCCATTGCCGCCCTCCTCACCGCCAACGGCGTGATCCTGGCCGAGCAGGCCAGCGGGCGCGACCTGATCACCCTCGGCCGTGACGGGGTCGACAACGCCCGGGAGGCCATCGCCCGGCTCCTCGATGACAACCCCGACACCAAGGTCGCCGGCGAGATCCTCGAGAAGACGACCACCACCGGCCCGGCCGAGACCACGACCACCACCGGCGCTCCTGCGGTCGTGCCCCCGCCGGTTGAGACTCCGACGTCGGGCCCGGCGGCCACCGCCCCGCCCGCCACCACGCCGACGACGGCAAAGAAGGCCTCCAAGAGCAACGGTACCGACTGGGTCCACGTGGCCGACACGGTCCGGCCCTACGTCGAGAAGGAGACCAGCCTCCCGTTCAAGGGCGCGGTCCCCGTCGTCGCTCTCGACGCCGGCGCCTTCACCGGCCGGCTCAACGCCGTCCGCCTCAACCCGGCCATGGAGCGGGCCCGGCGGGCCGAGGGGACGCTCAAGGCGCTCGGCATCGTCGAGCCCGGTGTCAACCTGGCCGAGCAGGTGAAGCGCCTCTCGACCGGCAGCGTCACCGCCTTCTACGACGTGAAGGCCAACGAGCTCGTGATCCGGGAGGGCCAGCTCACCCCCTTCATGCTGAAGACGATCGTCCGCGAGCTCGTGCGGGCCGACTACGACCAGCACTTCGAGCTCGACCGGGCCGACCTGGCGATGCCCGACGACGAGACCGGCGTCTCCTGGGACAGCCTCGTCGAGGGCGCGGCCGCCCGGATCGAGTCCCGCTTCGTCGCCGCCCTCCCCGACAAGGACAAGCAGTCGGTCCAGGCCGAGCAGCAGCGCCTCGCCGGCCAGCTGCCGAAGGACCTCCCCGACTACGTCCTCGTCCAGTACGCCTTCCCGTTCGGGTCGGGTCCCCGCTTCGTGGACTTCCTCATGAGCAACGGCGGGGCGGCCCGGGTCAACGGCGCCTTCCAGGCCCCGCCGCGGACGACCGAGCAGGTCATCCACCCCGACAAGTTCGTGGCCGGTGAGGGGCCGAAGCCCCTGGCCGACCCGACTGCCGACGGCGCGGTGGTGCGGTCGGGCTCGCTCGGCCAGCTGATGCTGTCGCTCATGCTGGCCCAGGTGCTCGACCCAGGCGACGCCGAGAGCGCCGCCGACTCGTGGGGCGCGGACCGCTACGTGGCCTGGCAGAACGGCGGCCAGACCTGCGTCCGGCTGGTCATCACCATGGACACCCCGGAGAAGGCGGTGGAGATGGGCCAGGCGCTGGCCGACTGGGCCCAGAACACGCCGGGGGCGACGGTGACCGGGCAGGGCCCGTTCACCATCACCCGCTGCGCTTAGTCCGACAGGCGCTTCTCCAAGGCCTTCAGCTGGTCCATGAGGACCGGCGGAAGCCGGTCGCCGAAGATCTCGTAGTGCGCCTCGATCTGGGGCAGCTCAGGGCGCCACCGTTCCTTGTCGACCGTCGTGAGTTCGGCCAGGACCGCCGGGTCGATGTCGAGCCCGGTTGTCTCGAGCGCACCGTCGGCCGGGACCCGACCGATCGGCGTGTCCACGGCTTGGCCCTCGCCGGCCACCCGTTCGAGGATCCACTTGAGAACCCTGATGTTCTCGCCGAAGCCGGGCCACATGAACCCGCCGTCGTTGTCCCGGCGGAACCAGTTGACCCAGAACAGCTTCGGGAGCTTCGCCGCGTCGGTGGCCGCTCCGATCTCCAGCCAGTGGGTGAAGTAGTCGCCCATGTTGTAGCCACAGAAGGGCAGCATGGCGAAGGGGTCGAAGCGCAGCTTGCCGACCTCGCCGGCCTGGGCGGCGGTGGTCTCCGAGCTCATGATCGACCCGAGGAACACGCCGTGCTCCCAGTCGAAGGACTCGGTCACGAGCGGCACGTTGGTCGCCCGCCGGCCACCGAACAGGATGGCCGAGATCGGCACGCCGGCCGGGTCCTCCCACTCGGGAGCGATCGACGGGCACTGTGAGGCGGCGACGGTGAAGCGGGCGTTCGGGTGGGCGGCCGGCGTACCCGACTCCGGCGTCCAGTCCTGGCCCTTCCAGTCGATGAGGTGGGCCGGCGGGTCGCTGAGGCCCTCCCACCAGATGTCGCCGTCGTCGGTCTCGGCCACGTTGGTGAAGAGGCAGCGCTCGCGGAGCGTCTTCAGCGCGTTGGGGTTGGTCTTGTCGGACGTGCCGGGGGCGACGCCGAAGAAGCCCGCCTCGGGGTTGGTGGCGTACAGGCGCCCGTCGGGGCCGAACTTCATCCAGCAGATGTCGTCACCGACGGTCTCGACCTTCCAGCCCGGCAGGCTCGGGATCAGCATGGCCATGTTGGTCTTGCCGCAGGCCGACGGGAAGGCGGCGGCGATGTAGCGCTTCTCGCCGCCGTCCGGGGGCGTGAGGCCGAGAATCAGCATGTGCTCGGCGAGCCAGCCGTCGTCCCTGGCGATCACCGACGCGATCCGCAGCGCGAAGCACTTCTTGCCCAGCAGGGCGTTGCCGCCGTAGCCCGACCCGTAGCTCCAGATCTCCCGGGTCTCGGGGAAGTGGACGATGTACTTGTTGTCGCCGTCGCAGGGCCAGGGCAGGTCGGGGCGGGCGTTGCCGGCCTCGTCGACCAGCGGGTAGCCGACCGAGTGGAGGCAGGGGACGAAGGCCCCGTCGCCCAGGGTCTCGA
>Ga0299907_10002708_pt1 | contig 11068 bp, 9 predicted proteins | sample RVTome_16_FD_198680 | JGI IMG/M metagenome (GOLD analysis project Ga0299907, IMG submission 198680) | Soil microbial communities from uranium-contaminated site in the Upper Colorado River Basin, Wyoming, United States - RVT152D67 (version 2) ...
GCTGGATCGGTCCAGCAGCAGGAGCCGCGAGGAATCCCTCGGTTCCGCCGGAGTCTGGGCGATCGCCTCGGAGGGCAGCGCGTAGTCGAAGTCATCGACCCTCAGGCGTGGAGCACTCACGAAGGAAGCGTAGCGCCCGGTCGGACGGGCCGACCGGGCGCTATCGGTCTGTGAGTCGCGTTACAGCGCGGGAAGGATCAGGTCCTGTGCGAAGTAGATGACGAAGGCGATCGCGACCACCCACATCAATGGGTGGACCTGGGCGAATTTGCCGGCTGCGGCCTTGATGAGCACATAGCTCACGAACGCGGCACCGATCCCGACGGTGATGCTGAACGTCAGCGGCATGAGGATGAAGCCCAGGAGCGCCGGGAAGCCCTCCTCCATATCGCCGAAGTCGATCCCCCGAATCAGGCTCACCATGAGGAAGCCCACGACGATGAGCACCGGAGCAGTCGCCTGCGGTGGCACGATCCCGGCCAGAGGGGCGAGGAGAATCGCCACGAGGAAGAGGACGCCAGTCACGACGGCGGTGAGACCCGTACGTCCCCCCTCCGCCACGCCTGCCGCGCTCTCGATGTAGCTCGTATTCGAGCTCACACCGGCCGCACCGCCCGCCGCGGCACCGAGCGAGTCGACGAAGAGAAGCCTGCCGATGCCGGGAATCTTCCCTTCTCGGTCGGCAAGCCCAGCCTGCTCGGCAATGCCGGTGGCCGTGCCCATGGTGTCGAAGAAGTCGGTCAGCATGAAGCTGAAGATCGTCAGGATCGCCGCCAGGATGCCCAGCGTGGTGAAGACATTCCCGAGATCCGAGAAGCCCAGGCCGAGCGTCGAGAAGTTCGGCGTCACGGTGAAGCTGTCCGGCAGCCCGGCCACACCGACCAGGAGCGCGATGATGGTGGTGATGAGGATGCCCAGAATGAGCGCCCCCGGAACCTTGCGCACCACCAGCACCACCGTGATGAGCAGGCCGAGCAGCGTGACACCCGCACCCGCAGTGGTCGGGAAGACCCACTCGACCGGAACCGCCGCACCCTCGGGCACCGCGATCAGCCCGCCGTTGACGAACCCGATGAATAGGATGAACAGGCCGATACCGACGCCGATCGCCCGCTTCAGCGAGAGCGGTACGGCGTCCATGATCGCCTCGCGCAGACCGACAAGGACGAGGATGAGGACGACGAGGCCCTCGAGCAGGATGACACCCATGGCACCCGCCGGAGTGAGTCCTGCCCCGAGCACCAGCCCGAACGCCACCGCGGCATTGATGCCGAGGCCGGCCGCCAGCGCGATCGGGAAGTTGGCGATGACCCCCATGAGAATGCTCAGCACGCCGGCGGTCAGTGCCGTGGCCGCCGCGACCGCGGCAGGGTCCAGTCCGGTTGCTGAAAGGATGCTCGGGTTCACGAAGATGATGTAGGCCATCACCATGAACGTGGTAAGGCCCGCTCGAGCCTCGATCCCGGCCGTTGTCCCCCGCTCAGTCAGCTTGAAGAAGCCGTCAAGGCCTCCCCGCGCCGGTGGGGCGGCCGTCTCCCGCCTCGCTACGTCTGCTGCCTCTGCCTCCACTCGGGTCACCCTCCGCTCGTGTGCGCAACCGCGAGTCCGACACCAGTGTCGGGCGGTGCCGTTCAGCAGCCTACTCCGGCGGGGTGGTTCGGGGATGCCGAAATCGGCGCGTCGTGTCCGGGGATCGGTCGCCCCACCCGGGGTGCGGGTCCAACGGCGAAGATCCGAGGGCTCCGGTGCAGTCTGCCTGTGGCACGGGTCACAACGCTACCCAGGTCGTCCCATTTCGAGCTCCCGATGGTCGGTAGACCCGCCCTACGGGTCAGCAGACGTGGAGCGGCGGTAGTCATCGAAGACGGCATGGATCGGCCAATCCGCGGGCCAGGGCGGCAGCTCATCGAGCTCATACCAGGCGGCATGGGTCAGCTCGTTGTCAAGCTGAATCTCGGTGGAGCGACTTGTGGCAAGGACAGCGATCATCAGCAGAGTGCGCTGATCGTCGCGGTAGCGGTACGTGCCCAGGATGCCGCTCAGCGTCACGTCGAGCCCCGTCTCCTCCGACACCTCACGCACCGCAGCTTCTTCGGCTGTCTCGCCCTCCTCGATCATGCCCGCGATGAGGACGGGCAGGTCCGTTGCGTGATAGCGGTGGCGCGCGAGGAGAATTCGGGAGTCATGGCGCACGATGACGAGGACGGCTGGTCGACCGCCGCTCTCCGTCACCCGTCGAAGAGGCCTGCCTGGACCGATGCGCCCGACGCGGGCGTGAGGCCGAGGTGCTCCCATCCGCCAGCCGTGAGCTGGCGGCCGCGCGGCGTGCGGGCCAGCATGCCGATCTGCATCAGGTACGGCTCGACGACGTCCTCGATCGTCTCGATCGGCTCGCTCACGGTGGCCGCCATCGTGGCCAGGCCGACCGGCCCGCCGGAGTGGTGCTCAGCCATGGCGCGCAGCAGCTGACGGTCCATCGCATCCAGCCCGCGATCGTCGATCTCGAGCAGCCCCAGGGCGTCGGCGGCCAGGGCTTCGGTGACTCCCCCGTCTCCGCCGCCGCGCACCTGGGCGTAGTCACGCACGCGCTTGAGGAGCCGATTCGCGATTCGCGGCGTGCCGCGCGACCGGCGTGCGACCAGCGCGGCGGCGTCATCGGTCAGGGAGATGTCGAGGATCTCGGCCGAGCGACGCAGAATCCGTTCGAGGTCCGTGTGGGTGTAGTAGTCAAGCCGGTAGGTCACGCCGAACCGATCCCGCAGAGGACCGGTGATGGAGCCCACGCGCGTCGTCGCCCCGATGACCGTGACATGCTCGATCTGGAGTCGCACGGTGCGCGCTCCCGGTCCCTTGCCGAGCACGACGTCGAGCGCGTAGTCCTCCATGGCTGGATAGAGAATCTCCTCCACGACATGGCTGAGCCGATGGATCTCGTCGATGAACAGCACGTCTCCCCTGCCGAGGCTGGTGAGCACGGCGGCCAGATCGCCCGCCCGCTCGATGGCGGGGCCTGACGTCGTCCGAATCTGCGCCCCCATCTCGGCCGCCACGATATTCGCGAGCGTCGTCTTGCCCAGCCCCGGCGGGCCGTACAGCAGGACATGGTCGACCGGTTCAGACCGATGCTGCGCGGCGTCGATCAGGATCGCCAGGTTCTCCTTCACGCGGTCCTGGCCGGCGAACTCGTCCAGCCGCCGGGGGCGGACGGTCGACTCGAGGGCGAGCTCCTCGGGGGCGACATCGGCGGTCGTGATGCGCTCGATGGTCATGAGCCAGTCTACCGTTCGCCCAGGGATGCGAGGTCCTCGCGCGTGTCGATGTCCGGGGCATGCTCCTCCACCTCGACCGCGGTCACCAGCTCCGGGTGACCCGCCAGGATGGAGCGCAGCCCCTCATCGCCCGCCGCCTCGTGGGCCAGAGCGAAGGCCTCGCGACGCAGGAGAACGGGCGGCCCGACCAGGCCTGCGGCTGACCCGGCCACCACCGGGCGATCACCTGCGGCCGCGTCGAGAACGAGGCGGATGGTCGCGGCTGCCAGCGTCGGCTGGTCGCCGAGCAGGATGACCGCCGCCCCGACCTCGGCCGGCACCGCCGCCAGCCCAAGGCGGAGGGAGCGACTCAAGCCCTCAGATGGCGCATCGTTGATCACGGGGACCACCGTTGGTGGGACCGCCATGCCGGGTGGAACCACGGCGATGACCGGCTGGAGACCCGCCTCTCGTGCGACATCCGCCACGATCTGCAGCAGGGTTCGACCGCCGATCCGCGCGAGCTGCTTCGGCGAGCCGAACCGCGAAGCCGCGCCGGCTGCGAGAATGACGGCCGCGGTCTGCATCCGTGCATTGTCGAACATCCAGGGAGGAGAGGCGGTGAGACGAGGGGTAGGCTTGGCAGTGGCACTCGTGCTCGCCGGCTGCGCTTCGCAGGTGACCCCGTCCTCGCTCACCGAGACACCCATGACGACGCCCTCAGCCTCGGAAGCCACGGATGTCCGCGTGCTGGGTGCGGCCGGCGAGGAGCTCGAGCCGGGCCGGTACACCCGCGATGACTTCGACCCGCGTGTCACCTTCGAGGTCGGCGAGGGCTGGACCGCCGAGCAGGTTGCGGACGGCCTATTCGACATCCAGCAGGATGTCGGGTCGCCCCATGTCATTGCCGTCCAGTTCGCGCGCCTACTGGGGCCGGCAACCGCGCTGGAGATCGCGAATCGGCTCGCCGCGGACCAGGCCCTGGCGGTGAGCGAGCCCGAGCGAGTGACCGTCGGCGGGCTGGATGCCATCCGCCTGGTGATCGAGACGACCGATCCCATCGAAACCCAGCCGCCCATCTTCCGCGAGGTGCTGAAGGTTCCGGCCGGCCCGATCTCCATCGCGTCCGGGCGGCGCCTCCAGGTGACGCTGCTCGACACGCCCGACGGCGTGCTGGCCATCCTGGTCGGCGGATCCATCGCCAACTGGCCCATCACGCTCGATGTCGCCATGCCCGTGGTGGACTCCGCCACCATCGGAGACTGACGCAGTGCGCGCCGAGCTATCGGCGTTTCGTGTCATCAGCACGCTGCCGTGACACGCTCTGCCGATGTATCGGCCCAGATTGCACGTGAGCGACGCGCCGACGCGCCCTTCATGCGCATCGCGGGCCGATGTATCGGCACCAGGGCGCGCGACAGCCGTGCCCTGACGCGGGGGACCGATACATCGGCACAAGAGCGTGCGCGCTGCACGAGAATGACGCCCCGAGTCTGCGATCATCCGTACCACCTGACCGATCCCGAGGGCAACATCATCGAGCTCCAGAGCTGGGCACCGGCGGCTTGACGGCCTTCGACCTGCTGATCGAGAACGGCACGGTCGTCGACGGCAGCGGCGAGCGCGGAGTCGCGGCGGCGGTCGGCGTCCGCGATGGCCGCCTCGAGGTCGTCTACGGCGAAACCGGTGCGCTGGCTGCGGGGCGCAGAGTCGACGCAACCAACCTGACGGTCGCGCCCGGGTTCATCGACCTGCACAGCCACTCGGGGCTCATGATCTTCGCCGATCCACTGCACCAGCCGAAGGTGCGCCAGGGCGTGACGACCGAGGTGATCGGCGTCGACGGCCTGAGCTATGCCCCCATCCCGGACGCGAACGACCTCGACGCGCTCGCACACATGAACGCCGGGCTCGATGGCCGCCCGGACATCGCCTACGACTGGTCGAGCGTCGAGAGCTACCTCGACCGCCTGGACGCGCTCCATCCATCGGTCAACCTGGCCTACATGGTCGGAAACAGCGCGCTTCGTATCGGCGCCATGGGCTGGGAGGAGGTGGAGGCGAGCAACGGCGACGTGGCGAACATGCGCGCCATGCTGCGCGAGGCGATGGAGCAGGGCGCCATCGGTCTCTCTTCGGGCCTTGACTACCCGCCCGGCGCCTATGCCAGCACCGATGAGCTGGCGCAGCTCACGGCCGAAGCCGCGCGCCACGGCGGGTTCTACCACACGCACGTGCGCTACGCGCTCGGTGACCGCTACCTGGATCCGTTCAGGGAGGCGATCGAGATCGGGAGGCGCGGCGAGGGTCCCACTCACATCACCCACTTCTACCACCGGCAGACCTTTCCCGGCGGTCCCGGACCCATGCTGGCGCTGGTGGACGACGCTCGCGCCGAGGGCCTGGACGTCACCTTCGACACCTACCCCTACGAATGGGCCAGCACCCGGCTCCTGATCATGATTCCCCTGTGGGTCCAGGCCGGTGGACCGATGCCGACGAAGGAACGCCTGGCGGATCCCGGAGTGCGAGACCGCATTCGGCGCGAGTTGGCGGACCGTGGCGTGCTCTTCGCCGGCCGGCGCGCCTGGGATGACGTCCGGCTGGGTGCCTTCACGACGCCCGACCTGCTGCGCTGGGAGGGTCTGACGCTGGGTGAGGTGATCGCCGACCGCGGCGATGATCCCGTGGACGTCCTGTGCGACCTCCTGCTGGCCGAGGACCTGCGCGTCAACCAGGTGACGCCCGGACCATGGACGGAGACGCTGCGCGACTTCATCCGTCACCCGGTCGGGATGATCGGCACCGACTCGACCTTCATCGGCGCCAAGCCTTCCCCCCGCACCTATGGCTCCTTCCCGCGCGTGCTGGGCCAGTTCGTACGCGAGGAAGCGCTCCTGTCGCTCGAGGAGGCCGTGCGCTCGATGACCTCGGCACCCGCGGCGCGCCTCGGACTGGCCGACCGGGGCCTGATCCGCGATGGGAACGCCGCGGACGTCGTGATCTTCGATCCGGAACGAGTGCGCTCGAACGCCACCTACGATGAGCCCCGTCGGTTTCCGGACGGGATCGAGTGGGTGATCGTCGCCGGGGAGCTGGTCGTCGAGCGTGGCAGGCACACGGGCGCGCGCCCAGGCCGCGTGTTGGGCCGGCGGTAGGGGGCAGCCTAGCTCGCCAGGCTGGCCGCTCTACGCAGGTAGTCCGCCATCGACGCCGCGTCCATCGGGCGGGCGAAATGGAATCCCTGGCCGAACCGGACGCCGAGCGCGCGAAGCGGGACGAGCTGCTCCGGCCGCTCGATGCCCTCGGCCACCGTTTCGAGCCGCAGGGAATGGGCCAGACGCACGATCGACCGCACCAGGGCGCGCTCGTCCTGGTCGGCGCCGTCGATGCCGTCGACGAATGACCGATCGATTTTCAGGATGTCGATCGGGAAGCGGCGCAGGTGGCTCAGCGACGAGTAGCCGGTTCCGAAGTCGTCGAGCGCGATCCGGACACCGATCTCCGTGAGCTGGGTGATGGCGGTGGTGGTCGGATCGCCCTCCTCCAGCAGGGCGCTCTCGGTCACCTCGATCACCAGGTCGCCGGGCTTCAGCGTCGACTGTTCCACGAGATTGCGCACGAACTGGGGGAATCCAGGATCCTGGAGCTGCCTGGACGACACGTTGACCGCCATCGACATGCGTGCGCCGGACGGCAGCCGGGGCCACTCGACCGCCTGCGCGCACGCCTCCTGGAGGACCCACTGGCCGAGGGGGACGATGAGACCGGTCTCCTCCGCCAGCGGGACGAACTCAGACGGCGGGGACAGCCGCCCGTCCGGCTGCCGCCAGCGAACGAGCGCCTCGACACCCGCCAGATCGCTCGTCGCGAGCTCGATGATCGGCTGGTACTCGAGCACCAGCTCGCGGGCCTCGAGTGAGGCCTCGAGCCTTCCGCGCAGCTCGAGCCGGCGCAGGGCCGAGGCATGCATGGTCGCCTCGTAGAACGCAACCTGCCCCTTGCCCCGTGCCTTGGCCGTGTACATCGCCGCGTCGGCGTTTCGCAGCAGCTCTTCGGCTGAAATGCTGTCGCGTCCCTCGTTCAGGGCGATTCCGATGCTCGCCTCCACGAAAATCTGGCGGTCGGCAAGCGGGATGGGCTGCCGGAGGGACTCAAGGATGCGCTCCGCAACCTCCTTCGCCGATTCACGAGTCGCCTCGTCGAGAAGGATCCCGAACTCGTCGCCGCCGAGCCGAGCGGCGGTGTTCGATTCGCGCACGCATGCGCTCACGCGCTGCGCCACCCCGGTCAGGAGGGCGTCCCCGGCCATGTGCCCGAGGCTGTCGTTGACCACCTTGAAGTCGTCGAGGTCGATGAAGAGGACGGCTGTACGGCGACGCCGCCGTCCCTTCCCGGACCGGGCGAGCGCATGTGTTACCCGATCGGAGAACAGCGCGCGGTTCGCGAGTCCAGTCAGCGAGTCATGGAAGGCGTCGTGCTGCAGCTGGCTCTCCAGCCGCTTGCGGTCGGTAACATCGCGAAAGTTGAAGACGACACCGGCCACGGCGGGGTCATGCATCAGGTTCTGACCGATCGCCTCGACCCAACGCCAGGTGCCATCCGCGTGTGGGAGACGCAGCTCGGCCGCGTGCTCGGTTCCTGGGGAGACGAGCAGGCCGTCGAGGACGCCGGCGATGAGGGCCCGGTCCCCAGGATGAACGCTTTCCAGGAAGTGCTTGCCGACCTGCATCTGCGGAGCTCCGAGCACCCGTTCGATCGCCTCCGAGACGTAGGTCGTGACGCCGTCGGGCCCGATCACGAGCACGACGTCGGAGGACTTCTGGACGAGCGATCGGAAGCGAGCCTCGCTGCGACCGAGGTCGACGGTGAGCGCGTTCAAGCGGTCGTTGAGCTGTGTCAGGCGCCGGTTCTGGGTGGAGAGCAGCCGAGACGCTCCACCGAAGGCCAGCCACAGGAGTCCGAGTAGGACGGCGCCGCCCGCCAACGTGATCAGGAAGATCTCATTCCTGGTGTCGGCAACGCGATCCGCGATAGGCCTCGCATCGAGGTACACCTCGAAGACGCCGATCGGGGCCCCGTCGGCGTCACCCCTGATGGGCGTGAAGATGCCGAGGAATTCGTCCGGCAGTCGCTCCGACGCTGGCCCTTCGTCCAACCGCTCGCCGAACGCGGCGTGGGGCATGCCGGCAAACGCCTGGGCAAGGTCGTGATCGATGTCGTGCCGGGTACCCTGCATCGACGACTCCGTCGAATACATCACCCGTCCGTCACGGGTCCAGATGTTGATGCGCCGCATGTCGCCGGACGCCACCAGCCGGGCAAGCTGCTCGTCGACCTCCGGATCGAGGCGCGAGCTGATGTCCAGGCTGTCCGAACGGAAGATCGGGTCCACGTAGCCGCGGACGATCGCCTCCACGCTGCGTGTGGCCGACTGGCTGGCCGAATCCCGCAGGTGGTCCGAGACATTCACCGAGATGCCCGCCGAGAGAGCCAGGACCACTAGGGCGCTCCCGCCCAGCACCAGCGTCCGCAGTCCCGGACGCGGCCGGAAGCGCCGCAGCCGTCCCGAGAACGGCGGCACCGTCGCGGCAACCTTCTCAATCACCGTGCAAGGCTCCCCCATTGGAGGTCGCCATGCCAGTCATCCTTGGTACTACGAGACCGATCTCTGACGAAAGTCCCATAGATGGGGAGTCCCTACCGGGACCAGCATCCAATCGATGAATCTCGCCTCTCACCTCATGTCCGCCGGCTCGGTCTCCGCACGCGGAGCCGTGGTGGCCATCGTCGCCGTTATGCTCGCGGGCTGTAGCGCCGCGAACGCGGATTCCGTCACCCTCGACCTCATGCCGCTGAACGACTCGGGCGTCTCAGGCACGGTTCGTCTCTCCGCGCTCGACGGAGACTCGACCCTCGTCGTGATCGAGGTCGATCCGGCCGGCCACCTGAACATGCCCGGGCACGTTCACCCCGGCACCTGCGCGGACCTGGTTCCTCAGCCGAAGTACGCCCTTGAGAGCGTTCGCAACGGACAGTCACGGACCGAGGTGGCGGCCTCGCTCGAGGACCTCCTTGCGGGAGGGCAGGCCATCAACCTTCACCTCTCGAATGAGCAGATGGACGTCTACAGCGCCTGCGTGGACCTCAGCTGAGCGCACACTCATCTCCAGCCGTCGCCAGCGTCTCCCAGCGCGCTATTGATTCGGCCGGATGCATGACGCATCCTGCCCGCCGTGAGGCTCACCATCCCCGACGGCTGGCCAGGCCTGGTCGGCATCGTCGTCCTGGTTGTCGGAATCGGCGTGCTTCCGTCGGGTCGCCCCCTGGGTCCCGTCGGCGGCTACGGGGAAGCTGACTTCTACTTCACCGACGGTCGCGAGCCGGACATCCCCATCAGCACCGTCGACGCGGCTGAGACGTTCGTCCAGGCAGACGCTGTCCTTTCAGGCATCGGAAGGGACACGTACGAGGAGAGCTGGCAGCTCACCATCGTGGGCATGTTCGAAACGAGTGGAGCGGCAAGCGCCGCGGCCGAGAGCGTTGACGTGCCGGAGGGAGCCGCGATCCTGGTGCAGGGTCCCATGGTCCTGGTCACCGGTCTCGAGACTGATCCGGAAGGTCCTCCGGACCCGCGGATTGCGGAGCTACGTCAGCACGGCGGCAGCGTCTTCGTCGAGGGCGACCGATACGGTGAAGGGGCGATCGTGGTCGATCTTGCCTGCAACGCCCCCTCGGACGGCGTCGCGCGGGAGCTCGCGAGCGCCATCGACGATTACGCGGCCGCGCTGTCATACAGCTACGTCCGACCTCCGTGGGTGGGCGGGCCGCTCACCGCGGACGAGTCCCTGGCACGCGCGACCTATCGCCGCTGGACGGAGGAGTTCGGCGAGCTGGTGAGGAACGACCCGTGGCTGGTCGGCTACGGCCAGCGCCTCATGGGCGCCGGTTCGGAGGAAGGACGGGCGGCGGTCCAGGCCGAGCTGCTCGCGCACCTGGCGGAGCTGAAGCCCGAGTGGCTCGACGGTGACGTCCATCCCGGCGTCATGGCACTCATCGCGGCAAACCCCACGGAGCCTGACCCCGATGCCGCTTATGCCTGGGGATGGGAGCTCGGTCGACTCATGGGGCCACTCGAATCGGTCGACGGCGAATCGGCGCCTACCTGGTTCGATCAGCGCCACTCCGCCATCATCGGCAGCGTCCGGGCGGCGGACAGTCGGGTCGAGATCGGCTCGGCGACCTTCAACCGGTTTGCGCTCGGGATGAGCGGACTGCTCGCGTACCTGGATGAACACGGCTGCACGGACGTCGTCGTACGGCTGACCGACTGGGACGACGTCCGAGGCGACTGAAGGGCTCGGTCAGAAGGGCTTCACCACCATGAGCCCCAGGATGGCGAACAGCATCACGGTCATGAACTGGCCGCCCCGCGCCGCCTTGGCCGAGAGAGCCAGGAACTCAGGAGGCGGACTTGCCGGGCCAGCGCCCGCCGCCGGCGTTCCGGGACCCGCCATGGCCGGCTGCTCCACGGGCTGCGCGGCGTCCACGTCCATCGTCGACGGTTGCGAGGTCAGCGCGATCATCTTCTTGATCGTGGGCAGCTGCACCATGTTCGCGTAGGCGAAGGTGATGATGAACAGCACGATCGCAAGACCGACCCACAGGCTCACGAGCGGGTTGTAGCCGCGCGTGAGGATCAGCCCGACGCCAGTGAGAAACACGAAGACCGCGCCCGGCTCGACGACCTTCTCGTTGATCCACGCGCTCACGCGGAGTGCGAAGTTGCCGTGCATCGGCTCCTTGGCGGCATGCGACGC
>Ga0299907_10002709_pt1 | contig 11067 bp, 9 predicted proteins | sample RVTome_16_FD_198680 | JGI IMG/M metagenome (GOLD analysis project Ga0299907, IMG submission 198680) | Soil microbial communities from uranium-contaminated site in the Upper Colorado River Basin, Wyoming, United States - RVT152D67 (version 2) ...
CGCGCCGCCGGCGCGCGCTCTGCTTCTCGGTCAGCGATTCCGGTTCGGGTGGGCCGTCGTTCCCGACGTCCGAGCGCGGTTCGGTCGACCGGGGGTGCTGCGCCCCCCGGACCCCCTGCGCTTCGACTGAGCTCCGCTCATTCGACTCGGTCATGACGTGGCTCCCTGCATGACGGGACGCCGGACTTTACGCCCGCCGAGCACGATCGCGATACCCAGTCCATAGGCCGCCGTCACCGACCCGGCCAGAGCCATCGTCGGCCGGACGCCCCAGGTGTTGGCGAGCAGACCCTGCCACAAGCCGCCGATCGGGACGAGCCCGGCCCAACCGATCACGAACAGGCTCGAGATCCGTCCACGCATGTTCTCGGTCGCCAGGTATTGAAGAAGGGTGTTCAAGGTGGTCATCCCCGAGAAGTAGAAGAACCCGGTCACGACGATGGCCGGCATCGTGAGCGTCCAGGTCGGGACGAGCGCGAACGCCACGATGCTCGCGCCGAAGCCGGCGACGAGCAGGGACACCGACCGCAAGGTCGGCATCGTGTCGCGAAACGCGCTCGAGAGTGCCCCGAGCATCGACCCGAACCCGGCCACGGCGGCCAGGGTCGCGAAGCCCGTCGGCCCGCGGTCGAACACCTGGTCGGCCATCACCGGCAGCAGCGCGAGATACGCCGCCGCGAAGAGCGACGACATGACGAGGACCGACAGCACCGCCATCGCCGGCGGACGCTCGCGCGCGTGCTGCAGGCCGCGCTTCACACGGCTCCAGAAGCGGCCGTCGTCGTGCTCCGGCTCGTATCCGGAGATGTGCACGCGCCGCATGAGCAGAACCACCATGAGACTCGTCGCCGCGTAGACGGCGAAGGCCGCTCCTTCGCCCCAGACGGCCAGCACCGGCGCGGCCAACGTGGGCCCCACGACGCGCGAGAGGTTCCCGCCGGCCGACTGCAGCGAGATCGCGCTCGGGAAGTCCACCCGCGGGACGGCGTTCGCGATGATCGAGTGGTTCGCCGGCGCGTTGAACGAGAACACCGTCCCGATGCCGAACGCGAAGGGCAAAAGCGTCAGGGGGGTTGCGTGGTCGGTGAGAGTCACGACCGCGAGACCCGTCATGAGGACGGTGAGCACCGAGTAGGCAGCGATGACGATCTGCTTCCGCTCGATGCGGTCGGCGACGACGCCCGCGATCGGCGTGAAGACGAGCATCGGCGAGAAGTTGACGAAGAACAGGACCCCGAGCCACATCCCGTTCGCGTCCGTGAGTCTCGACATGAGGGCCTGGAGCGCGATGAAGGCGATCCAGAACCCGAACTGGCCGACCATGAATGTGCTCCAGACGAGGCGGAACTCGCGGTGCCGGAGCGCGCGGAAGGCTCGCTTGCCGCGCGAGGGAACCGAACCGTCGAAGCCCAGCGGTCCGGCGTCGAGTGCGTGGTCTGTGCCGTCGGCATCGGCCTGCGGGCGGGCCGTCACCGTGGGACCCGCGGCATCCCGAGGCCGGCGGCGCCGATGATCTCGCGCTGGATCTCGTTCACTCCGCCGCCGAACGTGCCGACGATCGCACCGCGGTAGCCGACCTCGAGGATGCCGTCCAGCACGGCGCGGGCCGAGCCCTTCTGGATCGTGCCTTCCGGGCCGAGCACCTCCATGAGCAGCCGCGTGGACTCGATGCGCAGCTCGGTGCCGTAGACCTTGAGGGCCGAGGCGTCACCGGGCTTCGGCGTGCCGCGTTCCTGGAGCGACGCGATCCGCCAGTTGAGCAGGCTGCAGGCTTCGGCTTTGGCCCGGACGCGCGCGAGATTCAGCCGCACCCACTCCTGGTCGATCATGCGCCGGCCGTCCGGGGCCGTCGTCTCCTTCGCCCACTCCGTCACGGCGTCCAGAGCCCGGAAGATCCTCCCGGACGGGCCCATCGCGACGCGCTCGAAGTTGAGCTGCGTCGTGATCATGCGCCAGCCGAGGTTCTCCTCACCGACGAGCCGGTCAACGGGGACGCGGACGTCGCGGTAGTACGTCGCGTTCGTGAATCCCCCGGCCACGGTGTGGATCGGTGTCGACGAGAACCCCCGGTCGTTCGTGTCGACGATGAGGATCGAGATGCCACGGTGCTTCGGAGCGTCGGGGTCGGTCCGGCAGGCCAGCCAGATGTAGTCGGCAACGTGGCCGCCGGTCGTGAACACCTTCTGCCCGTTGACGATGTACTCGCCGTCGTGGCGGACGGCACGTGTGCGCAGCGACGCGAGGTCGGTGCCCGCCTCGGGCTCGGAGTAGCCGATGGCGAAATGGATCTCGCCGGCGAGGATCTTCGGCAGGAAGAAGGCTTTCTGCTCGTCCGTCCCGTACTGCGCGATGGTCGGTCCGACGGTGTTGATCGTGACGAGCGGGACGGGCGACCCTGCCCGGTTCGCCTCTTCGTAGAAGATCAGCTGGTCGACGGCGCCGCGGCCCTGGCCCCCGAACTCGGAGGGCCAGCCGATGCCGAGCCAGCCGTCGGTGCCCATCTGCCGCACGGTCGCACGCCACGCCGCGCCCATCTCCTCTTCCTCGTCCTGCTCGACGCGCTGCTCGGGCGTGACGAGCGTGGAGAAGTACTCGCGCAGCTCCAGCTGGAGCGCCTTCTGCTCCTCGCTGAGATCGAGGTACACGCCTACGCTCCCCTCGCCATCGACTCGCCGATGCGCAGGAGCTGCGGCGTGGCGCCGCCGAGGGCGAGCTCGAGCTCCTTGGCCCACAGGAAGTAGCGGTGGATCGGGTAGTCGGTGTCCACGCCCATTCCGCCGTGCAGGTGCTGACAGGCATGGACGACGCGCTGCCCGCCGTCGGCGACCCAGAACTTCGCTATGGCCAGCGCTTCATCGGCGTCGTTGCCTTGCGCCAGTTGCCAGATCGCCGACCACGTCGTGACGTCCACCGCTTCGGTGTCGATGAACGCATCGGCAGCCCGCAGCGTCGCGGCCTGGAAAGTCGCGAGCGGCTTGCCGAACTGCTGGCGGTTCGAGATGTAGTCGGCGGTGATGCGTACGGCTTCGTCGAACACACCCACCGCCGTCGCGCACATGCAGGCGAGAGCGTGCTGGTGTGCGAAACGCAAGGCGTCATGACCGGCCTCGGGATCTGCGAGCACGTCCTCCTCGGCCACGACGGCTCCATCGAGCTGGACGTGCCCCTGCACCTCGCGGTGCGTGGATCTGATGCGCTCGATCGTCACGCCGGGCGCGGCCGGATCCAGGAGGAAGAGGCCCGTCGAGTCGTCACCGGTTCGGGCGCTCACGACGATCCTGTCGACGAGCGGCGCGTGTGGGACGGAGACCTTCAGCCCGTCCAAGCGCCAGCTCGAGCCATCCTTCGTCGCCGTCGTCCGCACATCGAGCGGATCGTGTCGCGCGCTCTCCTGCAACGCTGCCGTCAGCAACGACGTGCCATCGAGCACGGGCACGAGCAGGCGCTTGCGCTGCTCCGGTGTGCCCAAGGCGGCGATCGGGAGCGAGGCGAGACCGATCGTCGACAGCAGCGGGACGGGGGCGACACGGCGTCCCATCTCGCCCAGCAGAACGGCGAGAGCCATGAGCCCGTGACCGCTGCCGCCCACGTCCTCCGGAAGCCCGACGCCGAGAAGTTGCGAGCGAACGAGCTCGGCCCACAGCTCGCGATCGATGCCGTCGTCGGTGGCCTCGATCTCGGTGATGCGCGCGGGCTTGGCCATGTCGTCGAAGACCATGCGCGCGAGGATGCGCACATCTTCTTGGACGTCGTCGAAGGTGAAATCCAAAGCCCTAGAGCCTTTCGATGATGCCGGCCGTCGCGAGCGCGCCACCGCAGCACATCGAGATGAGCGCGAACTGCCCGTCGCGACGCTCGAGCTCGTGCAGCGCGGTCGTGATGAGGCGGCTGCCGGTGGCTCCTACGGGATGACCCAGAGCGATCGCCCCGCCGTTCACGTTGAGCTTGTCGATGTCGGCGCCCGTCACCGTGGCCCACGAAAGAGCTATGGAGGCGAACGCCTCGTTCACCTCGTAGATGTCCATGTCACCGATCGCCATGCCGGTCTTGGAGAAGACGCGCGCGGTGGCTTCCGGCGGTCCGTCGAGGTGGTAATAGGGATCCGATCCGACCAGGGCCTGGCCGACGAGCCGGGCGCGCGGCTTCACGCCGAGCTCCTCGGCCTTGGAGCGCGACATCCACAGCACGGCCGAGGCGCCGTCGGAGATCTGCGACGACGTCCCGGCGGTGTGGATCCCGTCGTCGAGCACGGGCTTGAGGTTCGCGAGACCTTCTTTCGTGGTCTCGCGCGGCCCCTGATCCTTGGAGACGACCTGCCGCTCGTCGGTCGGGCCGTCCTTCGTCACGACGGGCGCCTCGACGGGCACGATCTCGCGCTCGAAGGCGCCGTCCTGCTGCGCACGAATGGCCTTCTGCTGGGAGGCCAGACCGAGAGCCTCGATGTCGTCGCGTGAGAACCCGCGGCGCTCTGCGATCCGCTCGGCGGCGCCGAACTGGCTCGGCATGTCGTAGGGGAACTCCCCCGGGGGTCGGGACGTCCCCGGCCCGTTGCGGACGTTGGCGCCCAGTGGCACACGGCTCATCGCCTCGACACCGCAACCGATGCCGACGTCGATCGCTCCGGCCGTGACGAGGTTGGCGACGAAGTGGTTGGCTTGCTGCGACGACCCGCACTGGCAGTCCACCGTCGTGCACGCCGTCTCGTACGGGAGCCCGGAGGACAGCCACGCGTTGCGGGTGACGTTGGAGCCCTGCTCGCCGGCTTGCGTCACGCAGCCGCCCACGACTTGCTCGACGATCGACGGGTCGACTCCCGTGCGTTTCACGACCTCCATCTGCACCGCGGCCAGGATCTCCGCCGGATGGAGACCCGAGAGCCACCCGTTGCGCTTCCCGATCGGCGTACGAACCGCTTCGACGATCACAGGTTCGGGCATGTCTTCCTCCTTAGGCGGTGCGGCCGAGGATCAACCCACTCGTGGGTACTCCCGTACCGGCCGTCACCAACACGTGCTCCACGTCCTCCACTTGACTCACCGACGTCCCGCGGATCTGCCGGGCCGCCTCGGCTATGCCGTTCATGCCGTGGATGTAGGCCTCGCCAAGCTGGCCACCGTTGGTGTTGATGGGCAGCCGACCGCCGATCTCGATGTTGCCGTCGGCGATGAAGTCGGAGGCCTCACCCTTCTTGCAGAAGCCGAGCTCCTCGAGCTGAACGAGCACGAACGGCGTGAAGTGGTCGTAGATCACTGCCGTCTGGATATCGGCGGGAGCGAGACGCGACTGCTCCCACAGCTGGAAGCCGACCAGGCCCATCTCCGGGAGCCCGTTGATCTCGTCGCGGTAGTAGCTCGTCATCGATTCCTGGTCCCAGGACGAACCCTGCGCGGCCGCCTCGACGACGACCGCCGTTTGCGGAAGATCCTTCGCGCGGTCGGCGGTCGTCACGACAATCGCTACAGCGCCGTCCGACTCCTGGCAGCAATCGAGCAGGCGCAGCGGCTCGACGACCCACGGCGAGGCCTGATGGTCCTCGAGCGTGATCGGCCGCTCGTAGAACCACGCTCTCGGGTTGTTCGCGGCGTGCTTGCGGTCGGCGACGCTCACGCGACCGAAGTCCTCGCTGCGGACGCCGAACTCGTGCATGTAGCGCTGGGCGAACATCGCGACCCACGACGCCGGGGTCACGAGCCCGTACGGCTGATACCAGCCGTAGTCGGCACGCGCCGCGTTCCGGTCGGCGCGTCCGAAGCGGTTGCCCGATCGCTCGTTGAACGCGCGATAGCACACGACGACCTCGGCGATCCCCAAGGCGACGGCCATCGCCGCCTGCTGGACGCTCGCACAGGCGGCGCCACCGCCGTGGTGGATGCGGCTGAAGAACGTGAGCTCGGGGATGCCGACGCTGCGAGCGATCTCGATCTCGTTGTTGGCGTCGCCGGTGAAGGTGACCATGCCGTCGACGTCGGCGGGCTGCAGGCCCGCGTCGTTCAGGGCGTCGAGCGTGGCCTCGCAGGCGAGCTGGAGCTCTGAGCGTCCCGACGCTTTCGAGAACTCGGTGGCGCCGATGCCGCTGATGACGGCCTTTCCCCCGAAGGGCGACGCGCTCATAGCGGTAACGCCAATCTCACCGTGCCGGTCACGTGGTCGCCGATGCCGTTGCGCCCGACGACCTCGACCTCGACGATCCCCTCGTCGCCGACGACCTCCTTGGCCGTGACGCGTCCGGTCATCGTCATCGTGTCACCGGGGTAGTTCGGGGCGCCCAGGCGTATCGCCACACCCTTCAGGAGTGCTTCCGGCCCGGCCCAGTCGGTTACGAAGCGGCCGACGAACCCGTTCGTCGAGAGGATGTTCATGAAGATGTCTTTGGACCCCTTCTGCTGCGCAAGGTCGCGGTCGTGGTGGACGTCCTGGTAATCGCGCGTGGCGATCGCGGTCGAGACGATGACCGTCGGTGTGATGTCGATGACGAGCTCGGGCAGCTCCTCTCCGATCTCGACCTCGTCGAACTCGAGGGTGGCGATGCCCGGGCTCATCGCACAGGTCTCCACTGCGGTAGCTTCCGGCCCGTCGAGTTGGGTGCGAACGTCACCTGGACGGGCATCCCGATCTGCACCTGTTCCGGCGGGCAGTCGATCACGTTGCCGACCACGCGGGTTCCTTCTTCGAGCTGGACGAGAACGACTGCGAACGGATGCTCGCGACCGGGCACCTCGGGCCGGTGGTGGACGACGAAGCTGTACACCTGGCCGCGTCCGCCCGCCACCTTGTAGTCGCTGTCGAGCGAGCGGCAGTACGGACACATCGGGCGCGGCGGGTGCCGCAAGCGTCCGCAACTCGTGCACCGCTGGATGCGGAGCTCGTCACGCTGGACGCCTTCCCAGAAGAACGCCGCGTCGAGCGGCGGAGGCGGGAGATCCGAAGCGATGTCGGTGGGGGTCGAGGCACTGCCGGTGCCCGGCTTGAACTTGAGGATGCGGAAGCGCATCTCCCCGACCACCTCGCCGGCTTCGTCGCGATAGGTCTGCAGGGTCGTGATGAAGAACCCCTCGCCGAGGCCGGTCCTCTTCGGGCCGGTGATGCTTTCAACCTCCGAGCTGACCGTTAGGAGGTCACCGGGGCGCAAGTAGCGGTGGTAGACCTGCTCGCAGTTGGTCGCCACGACTCCGACATATCCTTCGGCCTCGACCATCGACGTGAGCCGGTGCTGTGGATTGCCGGGGTCGGGATCAGCATCGCGCGGGACGAGCCCTTGCATCGTCCAGACTTGGAGCGCCGTGGCCGGCGCGACGATCCCGCCGTGGATCGACCGCTTCGCGAACTCCTCGTCGGTGTAGACGGGATTGCGGTCGCCGAGCGCGTCGGTGAGGTGGCGGATCATCGGGAGGTTGACCGGATCCCTGGCGACGGTCGGGCCGCCGTAGGGCTTCCCGACGAATTCCTGCAGGCGGTGGGCGAGCAGGGTCGCCTGCTGGGTTCCGGTCACCGACAGCCTCCCCTACCTAGAACGCGTTCTAGAATCTAACACGCAGGCTCTTGCTACGACCCACCTGGGCGGATGTGGTGTGATGAGACACGCATGACGCGGATCACGCGAACACGTCTCGTCCTCGCGGTCGGCGGTTTCGTTGCCCTGACGATTTTCATTCCTTCCACCCTCCCTGGGTCGCTCCTGGTTGGGCCGTCATCGTCCTCCTCGGATGTGGCTGATCGAGCCGATCTCGGCACTGCTCTGCGAGTCGCGGTGGGGTCAGAAGTCGCGGCGATCGTCTCGGCTCCCTTCGTGCACGTCTGGTCGCACGCCTCGATCCGCGGCCGCTTCTCGCTCCCGGTCGGCGACTTGGCGCGCGGACCCTTGACGCGCGCAGCGCTCGCCATTGCGCTCGCCCTTACGACCGTCGCCTCAGTTCGCAGGACTCGGCTCGCGGCAAATGCATCCGATCCGCGAGCTCCTCCTCTGCTCCTCCAGCGGCAGTAACCGTTGGCCGCCCGCACGGGCGGCGGAGCTGGAGGATCGATGCAGCGTCGGTTGGGTTGGCGCACGTTGCTTGTATTGGTTGTTGTCGCGGGTTCGGTCGCGCTCGCCATCTTGCGGCCGGTGCGACTGGGGCTTGACCTCCGTGGCGGCACCCAGATCGTCCTCGAGACAGAAGGCGAGCGGATCAGCGCGGACACCGTCGATCGGACGGTGGAGGTTCTGCGGCGGCGGGTCGACCAGCTCGGAGTGTCCGAGCCGACGCTGCAGCGCTCGGGCGACCGACGAGTGATCGTCGAGCTTCCCGGTGTGTCCGACCCCGAAGAAGCGCTCAAGGTCATCGGTCGAACGGCGCAGCTCGCTTTCCACCGGGTTACAGACGTAGCGCTCCCGGAAGAATCGCCCGCGCCGGAAGATTCGCCGCAGCCGTCAGACGAAGAGCTGGTGCTGTCGAACGAGAGCGGATCGCGCTTGAGGCTCGAGGACGCGGCCGTCACGGGTGCCGCCATCGGCGACGCGCGCGCGACCTACAACCAGGTCCCCCCGGGGTGGACGGTGCTGGTGTCCTTCCGAGGTGAAGGAAGCGATCAGTTCGAACGCTTGACCGGCGAGGCCGCGTGCGCGAGCCCGGGCGATCCCGCACGCCGGATCGCCATCGTGCTCGACCGCGACATCATCTCGAGCCCGGAGGTCGGCACAGACGTGGCGTGCAACCAGGGCATCGCCGGCGAGACGGTGATCACCGGCGACTTCTCGCAGGATGAAGCCGAAGAGCTGGCGTTGCTCATCCGGGCAGGTGCGCTGCCGGTTCCGGTCGCTGTGGTCGAGCAGCGGACGATCGGCCCGACCCTTGGTGAACGTGCGGTGGCGGCCAGCACGCAGGCCGCGCTCATCGGAGGCCTGCTGACCATCCTTTATATGGTCGCTTACTACCGGCTCCTCGGCGGCCTGGCCGCCATAGCTCTCATCTCCTATGGCGCCGTGTCCTTCGCCGTCCTGCTCGCCATCAACGCCACGCTCACCCTTCCCGGCATCGCCGGGTTCGTGTTGGCCATCGGGATGGCCGTGGACGCCAACGTCTTGGTCTTTGAACGCATGAAGGAGGAGCATGCGGCCGGGAGAACGGTCAGATCCGCGGCCGCGCACGGCTTCTCACGTGCGTGGAGTGCGATCGCCGACTCCAACGCCACCACGGTGATCGCCGCCCTGTTGTTGTTCTGGTTCGCGACGGGTGCCGTCCGTGGCTTCGGAATCACTCTCACGATCGGCGTAGCCGTGTCGATGTTCAGTGCGCTCGTCGTCACCCGCGTCCTCGTGGACTGGGTCATCCGAAGCGGGTGGGCACGCAACAGTCCGCGCCTGCTCGGCATGAGGACTGGTGGCGCGCTCCATCGGTGGCTGTCCGAACACGGCCCAGACGTGATCGGACGACGCCGAGTCTGGTTCGCGGTGTCCGCGGTGGCTCTCGGACTGGGCGTGGCCGGCATCCTCGGTCGCGGGTTGACCTACGGCGTCGAGTTCACGGGCGGTGAGCTCGCGGAGTACGAGACGGCCCGGCGCGTCGACCTGAACGATCTTCGAGCGCGCCTGGCAGCGTCCGGGTTCCCACGAGCGATCGTGCAGACATCGGGCGAGGGCAACGTCGCTGTACGAACGGGACGACTGTCGGCGGCCGAGGAAGAAGAGCTCCAGCAAGCCGTGTCGGCCATCGGAGGAGAAAACGAGCGAGTTCGGTCGGAGTTCGTTGGCCCGACCATCGGCGCCGAGCTCCGGCGAAAAGCGCTGATCGCTCTCGGGGGTGCGCTTCTCGCACAGCTCGTCTACCTCGCCGTGCGCTTCCGCTGGACGTACAGCGCATCGGCCCTCGTCGCCATGTTCCACGACGTCGTTCTGCTCGTCGGCGTGTTCGCGTGGCTGGGCAAGGAGCTCGACGGCGTCTTTCTCGCTTCGCTCCTCACCGTGATCGGTTACTCGATCAACGACTCCGTCGTCGTGTTTGATCGGATCCGCGAACAGCGCCGGCTACGACCGCGGGAGCCGCTGGCGCTCGTCGCCAACGACGCGTGCCTCCAGACGATCCCTCGCACGATCAATACAGGACTCGGCGCGGTCTTCATCCTCGTGGCACTGTTCGTGCTCGGCGGCGACACGCTCACCGACTTTGCACTGGCCCTGCTCGTCGGCATCGGCGTGGGCACATACTCGTCGGTCTTCACAGCTTCACCGCTCGTCGTTGCCATGGAGGGGGGCGGAGCGGCGTCGGCACAGCGTCCTTCCGGCAACGCGCGTGGGCGGCGTCCTCATGGGCGGCGTCCTCAAAGGAACAGGAGATGATCTCCGCCGTCGCCGTGCCTCGATCCGGCCCAAGTGTTCGTGCGATCCGGGCCTCGTTCGCGACGGTGGCTGCAGCGAGCCTCGGTCTCGCCGCCCTCGCATCCTGCGCCGGCAAGGAGCCGATCGCTTGACGATCGAGAGTCAGACGCCCTTCGACGTCGAGGTTCAGGTAACCGATGCGAAGAGGGAGGGTTGGGCCATCCTCGCTCGGGCTACGCGCGAGTCGTCAACGGTCAACGAGACGGTCACGGACATGGGCCCGACGTGGGTGTTTCGCTTCCACTGCGGCGGGAGCAAGGTCGGTGAGCTAGCTCTCGACCGAGAGGAGCTGAGGCGTGCTCGGTGGGCGGTGGAGGTGCCGCCTGACGTGGCGGATCGGATGCGCCAGCTCGGCTTCGAGCCTCCGCCTGACCGCGAGAGGGACTAGGTGCCGGAGCGAGGTTCGAAACCAGCCGACAGCCGGTCGCCCACAGGCCTGGGCCTTGCCATGCTCGCCGGGATCGGGTGTGTGTACGTCTGTGGTGTCGTCGGGTACGCACTTCTGGGCTTCAGCGTGGTCGACGCCGCCTATATGACGATGCTCGCTCTCACAACCGTGGGCTTCAATCCGGTCGGCGAGCTCATTGGGGGCGCGAAGGTATTCTCGATCTCGCTTGCGGCCCTCGGCTGGATCATCTTCATTGTCGCGTTGGCCGTGGTGATCAACGCCAACACCGAACGCCGGCTCGCCACAGGTGCAAGGAGGCGTCGCATGC
>Ga0299907_10002710_pt1 | contig 11064 bp, 13 predicted proteins | sample RVTome_16_FD_198680 | JGI IMG/M metagenome (GOLD analysis project Ga0299907, IMG submission 198680) | Soil microbial communities from uranium-contaminated site in the Upper Colorado River Basin, Wyoming, United States - RVT152D67 (version 2) ...
GCACCTTCGCCATCGCCCTGCAAACCGTCGAGAAGGGTTTGCAATGGGACCTCGGCGATCTCTTCTTCCCAGAATGCGCCCTGCGAAAACGTATCGCGGTCGATGGCGAGCACATCAACCTGGAGGCCATCAAGTGTGACTCGCTCGGTCTTGACAACAACGGTCGAGACCTCGGCTAGGTCACCGGGAGGTTCGATAAAACCGAATACTGGAGTGGAGATGTCAGCTCCGATGAAGGTCTTCCCCTTGGCGTCGATTGTCGATGTTGCGGAGCGTGTCAGTGAAGCCGCGTAGACAAGGGTGGCCACGGGAAGGGCCGCCCCGGCGATGAGCACGATGACCAGGCTGGGGGCGCTGACGATCCTCCGCGAAGCCAGGTACGCAGCGTGACCCTCCGCCCCGAGTCTGCGGATGAAGGGGAAGAAGCGGATGACGATCTCGGCGACAAGCAACACTGCGGCTGTAAAAGCGAGGAGGGGTAAGAAAAGCACCAGGGGATCGACGGATCCGACGACGGAGCCCTCGGCGGTGACTACTGCTGAGTCTCCGATTGCGAGCCTCACAAGGACGGCTCCCGTCGCTGACACAACCAGGAGTGGTAGTCGCCAGGCTAGGTGTCGGCGAGACTTCGGCTTGTGATCGAGGATCGTCCTCGATCGGAACCCCACTATCGCGGCGACCGCGAGGAGGGACAGGGCGACGGCGCCCGCGACTGTCCAGATAGCTGTGATCCGGGCTGCAGGGTCGATGTCCGGGGATGGGCCGAGGCCAGGGATTGCCAGGTTCGCCAGAACCCACCCCAGTGCCCCGCCCAATGCCATGGGGAGCAGAAACTCAAGGGCAGCCTTGAGGGCAACTGCTCCGGGGCCTATTCCGAGAGCCGAGAGATACTGCAGTTCGAGTTTGCGACGGTCGACCCAATACGAGCCAGCCGCAGCAACAAGCCCGACGGCAGCGAGGAGAACCACAGCGGCAAGTGGGATGATCGAGGTGCGGAGAGCCTCGGTCAGTGCGGTCACCCGTCCGGTCACGATGGGCAGATCCGAGTGAATCTCGGAAGTGTCGAAGAATTCGGTGGCTGTCTCGTGGAGCCGCTCGCTGGCGGCCTCCAGCGTCGCGGTGGCCTGTTCCGCTCCCGGCACGGTCAGACCTTCGATGTCGATCGGAATCTCCCAGTCGCCGATGCCGCGAGAGTATGAGGCGTAGACCCGTCTGAATTGTTCGCTCTCGAATTGGAAATAGTCCGTATCGACCAGGACCAGGGGAGGCGGAAGGTCACCCATGACGTTTATAGCGAGGACACCTTCGAGAAAGCACCAGTACGGATCGGCGGTTTGATCGTAGAGCCCCCGGTACACCGCCTGCACCATGAACTCGTAGCGGTCTCCCTGAATGTTGTAGACGATGGTGTCGCCCGGACCTGCAGCGAGGTCCCGTGCGGCAACATCGTCGATGTAGGCGCCAGGACCGTGCTCGCCTTCGAGAAGCTCGATGTTGTCCCTGAACTCGTCCCTCCCTGCGAAGCGGATCGGGATGAGCAGACCCTCGCCCGAGCTGTTGGATGCGGTGACCAGCCCACCTTCGAGGTAGAGGCGCGGCGGTAAGAAGGCGGGGTCGTCGTCAGTGGCGTCGATGAGCTCTTCCCTCGTCACTTCGGGAGGGGCGTAGTTGAGCGCCTGGCCACCGAATGATGCCGGACAGCGTCCCTCCAGTTCCTGTTGGAGGGCGGCGCTCGAGGCAGTGGACAGGAAGAGCGGTGTGAGTGCGGCCACCATGCCGAGAATGGCGGTTGCGCCGATGACGGTGATCAGCACCGCTGGCCGCGAGAACAGGAGTATCGGAGCGCGCAGGAACGGAGGAGTCCTCAGCATCCTGACCTCCCCTGCATCCGACCTTTGTTGGTCGGTTCACCTACCGCTTGCTGGTTCACGCACACCGGCCAGGCATGTTAGGGGCGGAACTACCCTGACGAGGGATGCTGAGGATTCTCGTCCACGTTCTGCTCGCGGTTGAACTCGGCGCCGGGTTCGGCACCGCTTCGGCTGAACTGATCTCCACGTCCTCTAATGCGATGGAGGTGGATCTGCGTGTCGAAGTCACGCAGTCTGCGCAGTCGGTCATTGCCCACCTGTTGGCCGAGGGTGAGACTCCGATCGCCCTCCCCCTCCTCCAACGAGAGGCTGGGGTCTTCGGGATACGAACCGAATTGAAACAGGTCAACTATCGGGTGGTTTTCGAGTTGCTGGGCCCCGATACCGCCCAATCCGAACCGTATTCGCTGATGGAACTGGGAGTGGAGCTCCCCGGAGCCGAATCGGTTTCGACAACCACCACCGATCCTGAGGCGCTGCCCGAGGATGTCACCCGCTGGCTCTGGCTGGCAGTCGCCTTCGCTGCCGCAGCCCTGTCGGCGCTTGCTTTCTGGGTGCTCGGGGGCGACGTCCGTCAGTCGTCCTCGGATGAAGCCTCAACCGAATCGGCCACAGATGACATCTGACGCGCCTCGGCGATCTTGGCGCTGTTGAGCCTGGGGAGGGCGTAGAAGAACATCAGGGCAGTGGCGCCTGCCGCGACCAGGAAGGGGATTCTCAACGCCCAATCGCGTCCGGCGATCGGCTCCATCACCGCAACCAGAGCGCCGCCGAGGACTGCTCCGATCGGCATCATCCCCCAGCCCAGAAAGCGGTATACCGAATTCACCCGGCCGAGCAGATTGTCCGGGATCAATGACTGGCGCAGGGACACGGTGATGATGTTCCACAGGATCACGAACACAGACTGAATGGCGAACATGGCCCAGACCAGGCTCGCCGACGAGGTGAGTCCGATCACGGCCAGGGTCAGGCCGAAGACGAGGATCGAGGCAAACAGCGAAGCGCCCTGACCGAGCTTCTCCGATATCTTCGGGGCGAGGAACGATCCGACCACTCCTCCCGCCGCCGCCGCGGTGAGCAACAGTCCGAACTGGGTGGCGTCGAGCTCCAGGATCTCCTGGGCGAAGAGGACGGCTGTGGCGAGGGCCAGGGTCGACAGAGCGTTGATGACGCCGAGCGCTATCGCCATTGGGCGGAACAACGGGTGTGACCAAAGCCACTTCACCCCTTCTTTGAGCTCTTCTTTGAAGGACGGCTTTTCTCGGGCCGGGACACCTTCCTGCTGTTTCGCCCGGAACTGGCCGGAAATACTGAAGATCAGGGCCGCTGACACTGCGAAGGTGCCAGCGTCGACAAAGAAGGGAAGGGAGAATGCAGCGGCAAGGAGGAAACCGGCAGCTGGTGGCCCGGCGAACGAGTTCATCACGATCTCCGCACCCCAGAGCCGCCCGTTGGCTCGCTCCAGGTTTGGTGCGGAGACGATCGAAGGCGTGAGGGTCTGGGCCGAGTTGTCTCGCAATACCTCGGCCATCCCGAGGAGGAGAGCAGCTCCGTAGATCACGGTCAGCAGGAAGGCGGCGTTTGGCGGGGTGCTGGCGGTGCCGGCGGCAATCTCGTCGGGTGTGCCCAGGCCCGACTCCGACAAAACCACTGCGAATCCCACTCCGAGGGTGATGAGGAAACGGAGTACGTCCATCGAGCTGATCAACTTCTTCCGATCGACCCGGTCTGTGATCACGCCGGCCGGGAGCGAGAACAGGAGCCAGGGCAACCGGGTGGCGACGCCCACGAGTGCGATATGAAGTGGGTTGCGGGTAACTGCCGAGGCCAGCCAGGGGTAGGCTACAGCGGCCACGCCATCTCCAAAGTTGGTTACGACCGACGCGGTCCACAGTTTCCAGTAGTTCACCCCGAGCGCCATCTTGGCTTTCATTCCGTTTCTCCTTTGTCAGGCAAATGAGGTCGGTCGGTCGGGTAGAAGGCGACCAGCATTCCGTAGGTGGTCTCACCGCCCCGCTCGTCCATGACGAACTCTTGTGTCACCTCACCCAGGCGGGCAACCCACTCCTGGGCGCGATCTTCGGGAATCCTGGCATACCGAAGAGAGCTCATCATCGGCATCTCGCGGTCATGGTCGATGGAGGCATTCGCGAAGTCGGCCGCCGCCGAAGTCAGGAAGAAGTCAGGGCTGATCCCGACGTCGACATCGCTGACCCGTGAGGTCAGGAGGTAGGTCCGGGCCACCCGGCCGTAATACTTTGCTTCAATCGCCCGGACCTTCTTGGTACGAACCACACGGATCAAACCGGCTTCCTCCATCACCTGGATGTGATGGCCGATTGTCCCCTTCGGCTTGGAAAGGGTGGCCGCTATCTCGGATATAGTCGCCGCCCGCTCCGTGAGTAGGTGAGCGATCTGCATCCGGGTCTCTTCAAAAACCGCCTTGAAAAGTTCGACGGAGTCGATTTCAAACGTCTCTTCCAATTCGTAATCAGGCGGACTCTGGTCCGGCATTCCCGTATGGTCGGTTATCCCCGACCATTTGTCAAGTATATTGCCGGCCGAATTAGCGAGGCGGAGCGAGCGGCTGTTCCCCCAGAGGCGGAGCCGAATGGGGGAAAGGTTCCTGCCCGCCCTCCGAGGGCGGGGAGGTAAGGGGGCTTGAAACTCTCCAAGTTGAGAGCTGACGCGTCGGTGAAGACACGTTTTGATCAGCGTTGGTGGGTGCGAGCCCCCCTCCCCGGCTCCTCCGTCGCCGGTACTCCCCCCACCCTGCGGGCGGGGGGAGAGACGCCAGCGGAGATAGGAGGGAAGAGGTCCATCAGGCTGTGAGCTCAACCAGCGTTGGGTGCTATTCGAGCCGATGCCGCACATTTTCGAGGTCTTCGGGGTAGGTGACCTTGATGTTGTCGGGGTCGCCGGGGATTACCACTACCTCGAGGTTGGTGAAGTTGTGGACTACGTCGGCTGTGTCGTAGCCGGTGAATCCGGATCGGTTTGCCGCTTCGTAGGCGGACTTCAGTTCAGGGCCCCAGAAGACCTGCGGGGTCTGCACCGCAATCGCTCCTTTGACCGGCTCGAGCGACTCCCGCTCGATCAGAGGGCCGCCTGGGGCGAGACCGGGGACTGCGCCGCCGTGACGAGATGCGGCATCGAAGAGCTGTTCGATGAGCGATGGGCTGATCGCAGGGCGGGCACCGTCGTGGATTCCGATCAGTTTGCTCGGGGGTAGCGCCGCCAACCCTGCAGTTTCGCTTTCGGTCCGGGTGGCACCGCCGGCGACGATGTCGACACCGAGTTCCACGGCCGTGAGCCGTCCGATCTGATCGTCTCTGACTACGAGGACGCAGTGGTCGACAACGGGCCTGATCGCCGCAACCGTGTGCGCGATCAGAGGAGTGCCACCGACTTCGGTAAGCAATTTCTCGGATCCGAACCTTGTCGACGATCCCGCGGCGACGATGATCATCGAGCGGTCTTTCATAAACGCAGGCTACTTTTCTGTCCATGGGACTGAGAGAGAGCGTCGAAGAGTTTCTGGAGAGCGACGAAACCAGGTGTGAGTTCGATGCCGAGGGCAACCTCCGGATCTGGGGTCTCGGAACTGCTGACCCGTTGGCGGCGATCCTCGTCACCCCTCCCACCGATGCCCTGAAAACGACAGACCGGGGGCGGCTAACAGGTTCGCTCGATCGCAGCGTCCTCTGGCAGATTGCGGGGTTGTCACTCGTCAGGGAGTTGGTCACCGAACCGCACCCCAAGGCATCGCTGGCCGAATGGATCGAACAGCTCCGTGTGGCCGGAATCGACCTGGTTGCTATCGAGAGGAGCGACGCCCTCTGAGGGCCCAGTAGGTCACCAGGGCGGCGAACCCTCCGGCCAGGGCGGCACCCTGGAATTTCGACTCGTTGAGGCGGTCGCGCACTGAGACCGGCGAGACGAATTTTCTGATCTCCCAACCGTGCTCGACAGCGTGCCTTTGCAGCTCACTGTCGGGGTTGACTGCCACCGGGTGACCGACCAACTCAAGCATGGGAATGTCTGTGGCCGAGTCGCTGTAGGCGTAAGAAGAACCAAGGTCGATGCCTTCTTGCTCAGCCAGATCGGCCATGGCTGCAGCCTTGCCCGGTCCGTAGGCGTAGAGGGCGATCTCGCCGGTGTATTTACCGTCGGGACCCACCTCCGCACGTGTCGCGATCACCTCGTCGATAGCCAGGTACTTACACAGCGGGCGGACGATCTCCTCAGGGCTCGACGACACCACGATGATTCGCCGACCCTGGCCGCGGTGATGGTCGATTATCGCCAGAGCCTCGGCGAAGACGAGTGGCGGGACAATGGAGCTGACGGTCTCTTCGACCATGGCGACGACTTCGTCTCGGTCCCACCCGCTGGTCAACGCCGCCATCTCATCTTTGACCCTCTCCAGCTGGTCGTGGTCGGCGCCAAAGATCTGGTAGTAGGCCTGGGCGATCCCAGCCTTCGCCAATGTCCGCCGGTTGAGGAGTCCGGCCTTAAACAGCGGTTTGGTGAAGGCGAGTGTCGAGGACTTTGCGATGATGGTCTTGTCGAGGTCGAAGAACGCTGCTTCGGTCACCCGCATCAAGTTAGCCGGGATTCGGCGACATCAACCCTCTTGCAGTCGCCCCCGGCTGTCCATACCTTCGTCGCATGGGGAGTCGGAGACGCCAGGTGTTGGGTATCTACTCAGATGACGCCGTCCTCGCATGGGTCGGGCCCATTGGTCTCGCGTTGGCGGCAGGCACGGCGCTCATCATCGACGTTCGTCCCGACTCCCGAAGCCGATCGGGAACCCTGGCCGATCTGATGGCGGAGGGACCGCGCCTTCATGACCTCAGCCCCGGTCGCCGGGGAGTCGCACACATTGCGGCAGGAGCGATGGAATCCAACGACCTGTCCGGCGCAATCGACGTGCTGGCCGGGAGATGGCCGGCCGTGGTCGTCCGATCTGATGGGGGTCGAATCTGGCAGGGGCCCACCGTGCCTTATCGTCCGGTCCTTCCCGGAACGCTGTTCGAGAACCTCCCGTCTCCCTCGGCGTGGCAACCCGCCTCCGGCGCCGGCATCCGCACCCTGCCCGGGCCGGTGTTGCCCAGACTGGGGCGCCGGTCGGTTATTGCGATGCTGGAGGGAAGGCTGCCCGTTGCCCGGCGGTGGGTGAGGGCATGGCAGCCGATCTGGGATATGCCATGGGCGTAGTTGAGCGAGTGGCGACTCTGATTGCGCGGGACGGCGAAGCATCGGCCGCCCGCGTGGCTGCTGATGCTGGCCGGCTTCTCGCCATCGAGGCACCGCTCCAGAGTGAGATGTTGGTTGGCGAAGTGTTGGATCGTGTCCTCGGGCTAGGTCCGCTCCAATCGCTACTGGACGACCCTGACGTGACCGACATCCTCGTCAATGGCCCCGACGAGATTTGGATCGACCGCGGGTCTGACCTGGAACGTGTTGCCAGTTCTTTCACCTCAGTCGCTGATCTGATGGCGACCGTGGAGCGGACCATCGCAGGATTGGGCCTTCGGGTTGATCGGTCTTCGCCGATGGTCGACGGCAGACTGCCAGACGGATCCAGGATTCACGTTGCGATCCCCCCGGCCACCGTCGATCACCCCGTCATTGCCATCCGCAGATTCAGCCCCGCAGTCAGAGATCTAGAGAGCCTCATATCAAGGGGAACCCTGTCGCGTCCGCTGTCGGAGTTTCTCCAGTCGTCGGTCGCTGAACGCAAGACGATCATCGTTTCGGGTGGGACCGGGGCAGGCAAGACAACGTTCCTCAACGTGCTGGCGGGAGAGATACCGAACCATGAGAGGCTTGTAACCGTCGAAGACGCTGCTGAGCTCGACTTCCCTGGACACGTTGTTCGCCTCGAGGCGAGACCCCCGAACTCGGAGGGCTATGGCGAGGTGACCATCCGGCAACTGCTTCGGTCCGCCCTGCGTCTGCGCCCCGATCGAATCGTTCTCGGTGAGGTGCGCGGCGCCGAAGCGCTCGACTTGATAACGGCCCTGAACACCGGGCACCGCGGGTCGATGTCAACAGTCCACGCCAACTCTCCGGAAGAGGCAATGTGGCGGCTGGAGACCCTCGCCCTTCTCGATGGCGCCGCGTCCCCAGATGCGATCCGGCGTCAGCTGTTTGCCGCCGTAGACGTAGTGATCCAGATGACACGCACAGCCGACAAGCGGCTTGTCTCGGCCGTCTGCACTGTCGGGGCCGAAGGCGCATTGGAAGCAGTCGATGTCTGAGTTGCTGGTGATCTCCTGGGCCGTTGTTGCGGGTGTGGATCGACGTGTGGTTGCGATTCTCGGGGTAGCAATGCTCTTGCCTTTCCTCGCGATGGCAGCGATCGGAATCCACGCTTTGCTCAACCGTCCCCGGACATCAACCCGGTCGGCGGTGTTCTGCGAGTCGGTGGCGAGGGAGCTGCGCTCGGGAGCGTCACTGCGAGTTGCGATCGGTGAGGCAGCAGGCAGTGTCGGTGCCAGAGATGTTCTGAAGGCGCTGGATTCGGGAGCCCTTCTCATCGATGTCGTTGCGGACCTCGGACATGAATTCCCTGAAATTGGCCATGAGATCGAGGTCCTCGTCGCTGCGGTGGCTGACGCAGGCTCGGCCGCCGCCCCGTTGTTTCAGGAGCTGGGCGACCTTGCCCTCTCCCAGGTGGAGATGACCGAAGAGATAAGAGTGGCCACCGCACCAGCTCGCGCTTCGGCCCTGGTCCTGGTGGGGTTGCCGGTGATTTACCTTGGCCACCAGCTTTCAACTGGGGCTATTGCCGACGTGCTCGGGAATCCTGCTCAGCAAGGTGTTGCGACAGCGGGTGTGTTACTCGCGGGCATAGGCCTCGTGGCGAGTGTCTTGTTGGTGAGGAAGGCTGTATGAGTTTCCTCCTTGCAGGTTCTGCAGGACTCGTCACCTTGGGGCTGCCGGGGTCGGTTCTGGCCTTGCTGGCGGTTTGTGCGTACCGGTATCGCCCGCGTCGGATCCAAAGGAACAACCTGAGACCGGTACTAATGGTTCTTCTCGTTGAGTTGCGCGCTGGACGATCTGTGTTGGCTTCCCTCCAGGTGGCAGCGACACGTTTTCCCGACGAGCACGAGCTAACCGGCCCGGTGCGTGTTGCCGCCGTGACCGGTCTCCCTGCCGCCGTCGACGAGGCGCGAGGGTCGATGAGACTGCTTCTGGCCCAGCTCGCCCGGGCACAAGCGACCGGAGGATCTGCAGCCGATGCGGTGAGGAGGTTTCTCGAGTCGGACATCGCCCGGGAGCGAGCTAAACGCCTTTCGCGGATGCGGGCGCTGCCCGTGAAGCTCATGATTCCGCTCACCCTGCTCATTCTTCCTGGCGTCGTCCTACTTTCGTACGGGCCCACGATCCTTTCATTGTTGGAAGGTCTGGTGGTACACCTTGACTAGGAGGCGTTGGACAAGGCAACAGACTCCCAATTCCGCACTTCCTCCCGTGCCGGCCGGTTGCCGGATAAGGAGAGGAGCGCAAAATGCGTATATGGACAAGGATGGTTCTGCTGGTTCACGGAGACCGTGGACAGGGAACTGTCGAATACTTCCTGGTGATACTGGCCGCCACTGCTCTGGCCATCATCGGGCTCAACTGGCTTCAGTCAGGGAGCGGTAGCGGCCTGCTTGGGGGTCTCTTCGGGAAAGTCATCTCGTGGGTGGTCGGCAAGTTCTGAGAGAGCGGGGTTCTGTCACCATCGAGTTTTTTCTCATCCTGCCGCTGGTGGTTTTGATGCTGGTGGCCGGTCTGCAGGTGGTCTCTGCGGCACGCCTGAGAATCGAACTGAATGGTGCCGTCCGGGAGGGGGTTCGGGTCGCGGCGACAACACCCGACCCCGCCCGTGCGGTGGATGCTGTCATCTCCGCTCTGGACCCGGACCTTGCTGCCCGGACCAGAGTTTCGGTGACGCGCCCTGCGACCCCCGGACAGATGGCAACCGTGACTGCGACCAGCAACCATGTCGTCGACTTCTTTGTCCTGCCGGATCTCGAATTCGAGATCTCAGCCAGGGCATCGATGCGCACCGAGCGGTGAAACAGGGCGAGCATGGTTCGGCGACGATCCTGGCCGCGATGGTCATCGGCCTGGTACTGGCCGCTGTAATCGGCCTCGGGTCCCTAACGATTCTCTACGGTGCGAAAACGGAGGCGAGCACCGCCGCCGATGCGGCGGCACTAGCCGCAGCCGTGGCAACCTATCCGCCGGCCGGGGCGGGAACTCCAGGAGCCGAGGCGTCGCGCTATGCGACGGCGAACGGTGCGGTGGTTGTGTCCTGCGTCTGTGCTGTCAACCCGAGCTTCGCCACCCGGACGGTTACGGTCATCGTCGAGAAGCAGGTGTCCGTTCCGTTCTTCGGGACTCTCGGCGTGAAGGCGGGGGCCACCGGTGAGTTCGACCCGCTCGCCTGGCTGGGCGGGTGAACCAGATATTCCCCCGATCCGTTGGCCGTTCGCACGTGGTCAGCCCTGATGTACCAGGTCCACCACTTCGGCCATCGCCGCCAAAGCGGCGGGTGACTTGTCGGTGAGATCACACCGGACCTCGGTGAAACCGAGGTCGCCGAGAGAGAGCAGGAAGTCAGCGATCTGGCCGGCGTCGCCGGCAACAGGCTGCTTCATCTCCGAACCTGCATCGAACCCTGGCGGTACCACCGAGTAAAGGTCGAAGGTCCTGGCGATCTCGGACGGGTCACGCCCCACCTCTTCACAAGCCTGCTTAAGCTCGTCGGCAATCGGTCCAAGGCGTGCATTGATCTCCTCGATGCGTTCGTCCCATCCCCACCAGTTCCAGGCGTCTGCATACCGGGCAACAAGCCTCATCATCTTCGGGCTGCCCGCGGCGATATTGATCGGAGGGCCCTCAGGACTCGGTCCTCTGAGCACCAGCTCGGCGTCGTCTGCCGTGTAGAAGTCACCGCCGAATTGAATTCGCCCTTCCTTGAGGAGGCCATGGATGATGTGGATGGCTTCGGCGAAACGGGAGAATCGTCTGTCGTCGGCAAACCCGAACTCGACGTAGTCGTTGGTGTTGCCCGCTCCGATTCCCAACACGTACCGGCCGCCGGAGATCTCATCGAGCGCCGTTGCGTTGCTTGCCGTGAGCGTCGGGGATCGGTAGGGCGAGTTGAGGACAGACTGGCCGAACCTGATCC
>Ga0299907_10002711_pt1 | contig 11062 bp, 13 predicted proteins | sample RVTome_16_FD_198680 | JGI IMG/M metagenome (GOLD analysis project Ga0299907, IMG submission 198680) | Soil microbial communities from uranium-contaminated site in the Upper Colorado River Basin, Wyoming, United States - RVT152D67 (version 2) ...
GCTCGTCGTTCAGGCCGGCCAGGATGGCCTCGGGATCCATGGTCGCGATGGTACCGGCAGGGCGGTTACCGGCGGGTTGCCTCGTGGGTTCTGCGGACGGTGCAACAGTCGGCCTCGCCCATGCGTGTTAAGCGCGACCGGCTCGCTCGCTGAGCGACCGACCCCGAGCACGAGGCCAGAACGATGCGTACCGCAGCGATTCAGCGGCCGAGCGTGGGGATTCTGATCGCTGCCCTCGTCCTGACGCTGACCGTTCAGCACGCGACCGCGACTTCAGTCGGCGCGCGGACCGATGACACCAGCAAGCCGACGCTGTTCGTCCACGGCTACGGCGGCAGTGATTGCGAGGGCGACTGGGGCTTTCTGCTGGACGACATGCGGGCCAGCGGCTGGACCGGTGGCTTCTACATCCCGAAGTTCCTCAGCGGTGACTCGAACTGCAACCCGCGACCCAACATGGCCATGGGCTGCATGAACTGCACCGGCAGCCACACGCACTGGTTCGGGCACACCGGCACGACGCACTCGAACAACACGAGCATCCGCCACCTGTCCTGGCACCTGGCCAACTACATCGCCCTGAACTTCACGGCCAGGGGACTCGCGGTCGACGTGGTCAGCCACTCGATGGGTGGCCTGCTGATCCGTTACGCGCTGGCCAAGCAGGGCGTCGACTCGTTCCCGCGGCTGATGGTGGAGGACGTCGTCACGCTGGGGACTCCTCACAACGGCGCCTCGTTCGCAGTCCTCGCCGGCACGACGCAGGGCGCGGAGATGGAGCCGGCATCGTCGCTGATCACCTGGCTCAAGAAGTGGGCCAAGAACCCGAAGGGGACCGGCGGCACCGACTGGACCAACATCGGCTCGCACGGCGATCTGATCGTCCAGGAGCACAGCGCCACCGGGATGTCGGCGCCGCACCGATGGCGGTACACGACCTCCCCGAACTGGATCCTGCACCGCGACTACACGAAGAGCTCCTCCACATCGACGCGCCGCGCGCAGTACCCGTGCGTCTCGTCACCGGGCTGGTGCGAGAAATCGACCCACTACCCGGTCCAGCAGATCCGCGCCGCGACCCAGTACGGGACGCACTAGCGCGATCTGGGGCCGCCGCGGGCGCTGCCTAACCCTCGAGCGACAGGTGGGGTGCCGTTGGTCCGCTCGGGGGCGTATCGGCCAAGAAGTGGCCGAATGTGCATCACGGGTGCGTGGGCCGGCCAGGCACGGGGGGGTTGCGTGGCCGCTCGTGGCTCGCAGCCGGGTGAGGCGGTCACTCAGTGGCCGTTAGGCCCACCAGCGGAATACCGCGGACGGGACGCTGGGCGGACGGCACGCCCCAACCCGCTGTGGCGCTAGATCCCCAGGGCGATGATGGCGCAGCACAAGGCGACGGTCAGCGCGACCGGGCCCCATCGGCGCTCAAGGCGCGAGCGTGAGGCGAAGTTCGCGATCGCGCCCAGGCCGAGGAGGGCGGCCAGTACCCACATCAGGAGCGTGCCGTCGACCGGCAGCCAGTCGTCGCCGATGATCCCCGCGGACGCCAGCACGACCGCGATGACGAGCGGGTAGATCATGACGGCCGCCACTCCGCTGGCGATCCGCAGGCGCATCGGCAGCACGCCGGGATGCTGGCCGCCCCATGCCGCGGCACCCCACGGCGCGCCGAGCGCCAGGGCCAGCTGGAAGACCACGATCACGGCAATGAGGGCGACGGCCAGGATGGCGGCGAGGAACACCCGCGGATCTTAGCGCCACACGGGCGGGATGACGGGCGTCAGGCCCGCATGTAGTACACCGGATCGGCACACTACAAGATCTGGTAGGTTGAACCGATGCTGGCGTCGGTCCCGAGTCAAAGCGGCGGATGACGATGACCGCCGGGCGCAACGCGAGGCAGGACTGGAGCTACCGCGATGCGCGGCGCCGGATGGTTCGCGCCGGACGGGCACATCTGCCACGCCATGCCGCCTTCGCCCGGATGGATGACCACGGCAACCGGTTGGTGGACTGCAGCTGCGGGTGGAGGGGCAACGGCCTCGGATGGGCGCTGCACCTCGACAGCGTCGTGAGGGCCGCCCTGGACCCGCAGATGATCGAGTAGTCGGCCGCTCAGCGCCTGGCAGGACGCGGCGCAGAGCGGTCGGGTGTGCAGGTGCCTCCGCTCAGCGGGGGGCACCTGCGGCGGTCTGGATCGTGGCCAGATCGCCCAGCGCCGTTCGGGCCTTGTCGAGCTTGTCGACTCCAAATGCCACGGTGACCTTCCGGCCGTCCATGCCGGTCGGCGCGATCAGCTCGATGTTGACGCCCGCGTCGCCGAGGCGGCGGGCCGCATCGGCAACGGTGCCCGGCTTGTCGTCGAGCTCCGCGGTGAGGACCGCGACCTCGCGATAGCCGATCCCGGCGTCGTTCAACGCCGTCCTCAGCCCGGTCTCATCGGTCGAATAGAAAGCGGCCCCACCGCGGTCGCCGATCCCGAGGCAGATCACGTTCGAGAGATTGATCCCTCGTTTGGCGATCGCGTCCGAGTGGCGGGCGAACTCGCCCGGCTTGTTGGCGGCCTCAACGATGAACCATTGCATCGGCACCTCCTCTGGCGCCATCGCACGCTTCCTGCCCCGCTGGATGTGGCGCCACTGCGGTTGTCGGGGACGAACCCGTCCCCGGTGCCTTCAATTGTCCCGCCGGTGTCGACCCACTTATCCACCGTCATGCCGTGGCCAGCGCCCATTTGTAGCTGCGCGAGTTACAAATATGGGCAGGCCCGCGGAGCCGTGCCCGGGCCGCCCCGCCCCACATCGGTCTAGGGGTTGACGATGACGTCCACGCTGAGGTTGCCCGGCGGGACGAACACGGCCGGGGTGTTCTGGCGCTCGCAGACGCCGCCGGCATCGGCGATGTCCACCTCCCAGGTCGTCGGCGAGGACTGCGTCGTGACGGCGTGGTCGCCGTCCGAGTAGTAGGTCGTGCCGCCGCACAGCACATCGGTCAGGAAGACGCGAAGCACGACGGTGGTGGCGAACGGGCCGACCGTGACGTCGGGATCCGTCGCCGTGATGCAGCCGAAGGCCTTGCCGCCGAGCGCAACGTTCGTGACCGAGTCGATGGTGTAGCCCCAGCTCAGCGTGTTGCAGGCCGACAGCGTGGGATCGTCGAAGGTGACCGTCGCGCCGGCCGGAACCACGATCCCGGTCACGGTCATGAACGTGCCGCCATGAGCGGCGAAGCTGACGCACTCGCCGGTGTTGCGGAAGGTTTCGCCGCCCGAGCCGACGAGGTCGATGTAGCCGCCGTCCTGGCAGGCGTGGGCCGCGTCCGAGTTGCCGCCTCCCGCGAGCGCCGTTCCGGCCGTCAGCGCGGCGAGGACCCCCACGAAGAGCCCGATCCGAATGGGTCGCATGAGTCCGAACCTCCCGGGGCCTGCGCCGAGGATCCAGCCGACCTGGCTGAACCGATACATCCCTCGCAGGACCGTCCGCGGAGGCTACGAAGGCGGAGGTGGCGCTGGGAATAGGCCTCTCCGCGTACCTTTGCCGAGCAAACAGACCGATCCCGCTGTTCAGCCGCAGTCCGGCGGGCGGAGAATGCCCGGCATGAAGATGGCGTTCGAGCGGCTTCGAGGATGGGCGGCGCGCCGGCCCGCTGCGGGCTGGGTCCTCGTCGGCCTCGCGGCGGTGGCCGGTGCGATCTTGGGCTGGCAGATCCGCTGGGCAGCCTCCCTGCCCGGCCTCGAGAGCCTCGGCGCCTTCTTCCTCCTCGTCCTCGTCGCCGGGATCGCAGTCGTGGCCGGGATCATCGGCGGCGTTCTGGTGGCGCTGCATCGGCCCACGGCCGGCCAGGTGTTGCTCATGCCAGCGGTGGCGGCGCTCGCCGCGGCGGGCGTCGGCGCCGTCGTGGCCCCGACCTTTCGTGCGCCGCAGATCATGGTCGCCGACCTCGCGCTCCAGCTGACCGCCCCGGCCGTTGCCGAGATCAGCGGATGGGCCTCCTGCGAGACCCTGGCGAACAGTGACGCGGTCGTGCAGGTCAAGGCGGTCTCGGCCGGCTACCTCCTGGGGGAGCGCACGTCCGTCACCATCTCGCTGCCAGCCGCCGGTGAGGCCGACGTGGCCCTCACCCGCGGCCACGAGCGTGCCGCCGGCGGTGAGCGACTGCCGGCCTACGGGCCGGTCGCTGGGTCGTCGGTCCACGTCGAGGCCGACGAGATGCGCCGGCACGGCCGCCTGGTCTTCACCGGCCTCGGTCCGCTGGGCGACGGTCCGGGCTGGGAGATGAGCGAGGAGAGCGTGCTCCTGGACGGCGAGGTGCGCTGGGCGTGTGACCAGGCGCTGCCGCAGTTCTCGATCGATCCGCAGCTCCGCGGCACGATTGCCCTGACCGGCGCGGCAAGCGCATCGCTCGGCCTCACCGGCGCATGCCTGGAGGAAGATGCGATGGCCGACTTCGCCATCGATCTCGCCGGCAAGGCGCCCGCGCAACCGTCATCGGGCGAAGCGGTCAGCGGGAGCGTCCTGCGCGTTCTCGACGGCTGGGAGCTCACCCTTTTCCGGCCTGGGACCGACGACGCGTCCGAGTTCGCGCTTGCCGACCACGCCGACTTCGAGCGACAGACCGATGACGCCAGCGGCCTCACCACCGAGCGGCTGGAGGCCGATTTCGCCCTGTCCTACGGGACCGTCCACGTCGTCGCCAGCTGGCGCTGCGAGCGGTCAGAGGGTGGCGCCGGCGGATAGGAAACGCTCGACGGTCAGGGGCGGAGCAGGTACGTCGTCATCGTCCCCAGCCCCTTGATCTCGATCGGCGTTCGCTGCTCGAACTCATGGCGGCCGCGCAGCAGCTCGTAGGTGGACTGGGCGACGTGGATCCGGTCCGGGAGCCCGGCCGACTGCATGCGCCAGGCGGTGTTCACGGTGTCACCCCACAGGTCGAAGAGGATCCTCCGGCTGCCGATGACGCCACCGACCGCCGCACCGCTGGCGAGTCCGACCCGAAGGCTCAGAGCCCCCTCCGCACGCCGGGCATCCACGGCCACCGCGGCCAGCATGTCCTTCGCGAGCTCGAGCGCCGCGGAGGCGTGGTCGGGATTCGGGTGCGGTGCGCCGGCCACGGCCATGTAGCCGTCGCCCATCGTCTTGATCTTCTCAACGCCGTGATGCGCCGCAAGCGCGTCGAAGTGGCTGAACAGCTCGTCCAGGAACTCGACGACCTGCGCGGCATCGGTCTCGCGGGCCCACGGCGTGAACCCGGCCAGGTCTGCAAAGAGCACGGTCGTCTCCGGGTAGCGGTCGGCGATCCGGACCTCTCCGGCTTTCAGGCGAGCCGAGATGGAGGCGGGGATGGCGTTGGTCAGCAGCTCGTCGGACCGCGCCTCGGCCCGGCGGCGGCGGACATCGGTGTAGCGCAGCAGCGCGAACGTCAGGCCGAGCGGGACGCCGAGGTTCGCCCCGTACCAGACCAGGCGCATCGGATACGGCTGCGGCGCGATGGTGCTGCTCACGATCGGGTCGAGCAGGATGACGCCCGCCACCACGGCGAGGAAGGCGACGAACCAGGCGGTCGCGCGCTGCGGTCCCAGGGTGAGAAGCGCCAGGACCGGGCCCAGGAACGCGAACACCACGCTGGCACTCGCGCCCCCGAGCCCGCCCAGCACGATCTCGATGGCCGCCGGGAAGAGCAGGACGCTCACGACCAGGACGGTCACGTAGCGCGTGAACCGGCGGGTCCGCGCCAGCACCAGCAGGTTCGCGCCGGTCATGATCGGCACCGTGACGGCGACGAACCAGGCCAGCGGCAGGCCCTGGCCGAGGGCGGGCAGCTGGAGCGCGGCGATGATCAGGACGTACCCGGCTGCCACGGCCACCCGCTTTCGCAGGCGGACGTCGTCGTCATCGGTCGCCTCGTCGGCGATGCCGGTCAGCGCGTCGATCCAGCCGGCCAGGCGCCGGCGGATCGCCGGCCTGGGGTTCACGCCATCAGTCGCCGACATGTGCGCATGGTGCTCCCGCCGTCAAGGCGGACTCGCGGGGAGCTACGCCGAGTACTCGACCGCCAGGTCGCCAATGCCGTCGATATGTCCCTCGAGCACGTCGCCGGGCACGATCCGCCCAACCCCCGCCGGGGTGCCGGTCATGATCAGGTCGCCGGGGCGCAGCTCGACGAGCGTGCTGAGGTAGCCGATCGTCTCGGGCACCTTCCAGATCTGCTGCGCGAGATCGCCCTCCTGTCGCACCTGTCCGTTCACGTGCAGCCAGATCGCGCCGGCGGCAGGATGGCCAATCGAATCGGCGCCGCGCAGCGTGCCGATCGGCGCCGACTGATCGAAGCCCTTGCCCATGTCCCATGGCCGCCCCATCTCCTTCGCCCTGGCCTGGATGTCGCGACGGGTCATATCGAGGCCGACCGCGTAGCCGAAGACGTGGTCCAGCGCCTCGTCTTCGGAGATGTCGGCGCCGCCGGTGCGCAGGGCGACGACCAGCTCGACCTCGTGATGGAGATCGTCGGTCGCCGGAGGGAACGCCAGGCGGCCGCCATTCGGCACGACCGCGACGGCGGGCTTCATGAAGAAGAACGGCGGCTCACGGTCCGGGTCGTGGCCCATCTCGACGGCGTGCTCGGCGTAGTTGCGACCGACGCAGAAGACGCGGAGCACCGGAAAGACGGCGTCCGACCCTTCGATCGGAAGGGCGACCGGCGGGGCGGTCGGGATCGCGTAGGTCATCGTGCATCTGACTCCTCATCGTGTCGTGGCATAGGCGGCAACGCGGCGCTCGAAGAAGCCGACCGTCTCCGACAGCGCGAAGGCGAAGGCAAACACCAGCATCAGAAGCGCCCAGAACTCGGCCATCAGGAAGCCGCGCGAGTAGCGCTCGAACAGGTAGCCGATGCCGACGATGGCGATCAAGAGCTGCCCGATGATCACGCCCTTCACGCCGCGGATGAGGCCGAGCCGGACGCCGGCCAGGATCTCAGGCAGCGCGGCGAAGAGGACGATCTTCGTCAGCAGCTCGCGGCGGGATGCGCCGAACGATCGGCCCATCTCCAGCAGCGACTGGCTGACATGCGCGACGCCGACCTGCGTGTCGAGCGCGATGACCCAGACGCTGAACAGGAAGACGGTCACGATCATCGTCGGCATGCCGAAGCCGAGCAGGGCCATGAGCGCCGGCACGATCGCCGTGAGCGGCGAGCTCTCGAAGATGTTCGCCCACATGCCCATCAGCTCGCCGATTGCGCGGACCCGGCCCATCAGGAACCCGACGCCGATGCCGGACACCAGGGCCAGGGCCATGCCGATGGTGAACGCCTGGAGCGTGATCAGGGCGGCGTCGCCGAAGCGGTTCGAGGTCGCCACGGTGCCGATCGCGGCGAGGACGTCGGTGAACGGCGGGATCAGGAAGACGAGGCCCAGGCGGCCGACGACCTCCCAGATGGCGAACCAGACCAGGAGCGAGAAGGCCATCGGTACGCGGCGGCCGGCGATGATCATCGGTCCGCGCCCTCGGGCGCCCGCATGTCCTCTTCCACGTAACTGCGCAGCTGGCCCCAGATCTCCTCGACCGCGTCGAGGTAGCCCTGGTTGCGGCGGATCTCGTCCGGGGTGCCGTCACGCGCGATCTGGGGCTGGACCGCATTCGAGACCCGGCCCGGCCCCCGTGTCAGGATCACGATCTGGTCGCTGACGTAGACCGCCTCCTCGATCGAGTGGGTCACGAACAGGACGGTCTTGCGCTCCTCGCTCAGCAGCCGCAGCAGGTCCTCCTGGAAGGCCCGGCGGATCTGCTCGTCGACAGATGCAAACGGCTCGTCCATGAGCAGGATGTCGGCATCCACCGCCAGCGCGCGGGCGAGCCCCACCCTCTGGCGCATACCACCGGAGAGCTGGTGGGGGTAGTGGTGTTCGAAGCCGCCCAGGTTTGCCTTGCCGATGTACTCGCGCGCCGTCGCCTCGCGCTCCGCCTTCGGCACGCCCCGCAGCTCCAGTCCGAAGGCGACGTTGCGCAGCACGGTCGCCCACGGCAGCAGGGCGAAGTCCTGGAAGACGAAGGCGCGCTCGGGGCCCGGGCCGGTGACCGGACGTCCCTTGACGATGACCTCGCCCGACGTCGCCGGGATCAGCCCGGCCACGATCTTGAGCGTCGTCGTCTTGCCGCAGCCGCTCGGGCCGATGAGGCTCGTCAGCTCGCCGGCTGGCACGTCGAAGGTCACCCCCTCCAATGCGCGGGTGCCGCCCGGGAAGTCCTTGGTGAGACCGACCACGCGCACGGCGGGGTCCGTCGCGGTGGCCGGATCGGTGGCGACGGCGGCATCGGTCATGGCGTGCGGAGCTCCGGGCGGAAGATGCGCTGCTCGAGGCGGGCCAGCAGCGTGATCGTCACGCTCGCGACGAGGATGATCGACAGGATGGCGGCGTACATGTGGTCGTACTCCGCCTGCGAGCGGTAGAAGGTGATGAGGTCGCCCACGCCGGTGGGCGTGATCAGCAGCTCGGCCAGCACGGCACCCGTGAAGCCCTGGGCCAGCCCCAGGCGCAGGCCGGCGAAGATCAGGCCGCTGGCGGCCGGCAGGATCACCTTCCAGATCCGCTGCCAGCGACTGGCCAGGAAGGCCTGGCTCATCTCCACGAGCGAGATGGGCGTGTTGCGAATGCCCCGATACGAGTTCAGGACGATCACCGGGGTGCTCAGCAGCACGACGGCGAAGACCTTGGCGGTGAAGTCGATGCCGTAGATGAACGTGATCAGCGGGATGATCGCCGCCGATGGCGCAGCCTGGAGGATGACGAACACCGGCACGCCAAGCCACTCCGCCTTCGGCGACAGGCCCATCGCCACGCCGGCCGCGACGCCGCCGATGGCCGTGAGCGTCACCCCGACAAGGAGTGGGCCGATCGTTTCCGAGTAGGCGCGCAGGAACGTCCCGTCAACGAGCATGCCGCCGAAGGCCGCCGCGGTTTCGGTGAAGCTCGGGAAGGTCAGGGCGACCGGGATTCGGCCGCCCACTTCCCAGACGGCCAGGACGAGCGCAATCGACCCGGCCCGCAGCAGCGTCGTGCGGGCAGTGGGCGACAGCCCGCCCCATGTTCCGGGTGAGCGCGCCGCGCCGGCGGCCGGCGCGGCGAGGCCGCTACCGGTCACCGGCCGAGCTGCTGCGGCTCAGTTCGAGCCCGCAGCCTCGAGCGCGCCCTCGAGCGGCCCGAGATCCCAGAAGTCCTCGACGTTCAGCGTCTCGGGATCGCCGTCGACCTGTCCGACCAGGGCGTAGAACTCGAAGTCGGTCTGCGCCGCCTCCTCGCCACCGCAGTCGGTGGCGAAGACGCCCTCCTGGCCGGCCTGCTCGTAGTACGGGACGATCTGCTCTTCGAGCTCCGGCTCGAGGTCCTCGGCGAGGCCGAGCCGCTCCCGCTCCTCGACCACGAAGTTCGGGTCCTCGATGATCGAGTTCCACGTGTTGAGGGTCTCCTCGAGTAGGACCTGCGCGACCTCCTGGTTGGCCGCCAGCCACCCGGTGTTGGCGACGAACGCCTCGTCGGTGGCCCCGATCTCGGGCAGCGGCAGCTCGTGGAACTGGTCGGGTGCCTCCGCCTGGACGAAGTTCCAGCTGGGGATGTCGAGGAAGGTGGCCTGCACGTTGCCCTGCAGCAGGGCGGTCGCACGCACCTCTGAGCCGGTCACGTAGCTGATCTCGCTGAATTCGATGCCCTCCTCCTGCTGGACGAGGAGCGCCATGGCCTCGGTGCCCGAGCCGCGCGAGTGGACCGTGAACGTCTCGCCGTCGAGGGCCTGCCAATCCGGATAGGCCGCCGCGTCGACGATGGCGAAGAAGCGAAGCGTCTGGAGCTGGCAGAGGATCCGGATCGGGGCGCCGGTCTCCTGGATGACGGCGTACGGGGCGCCGAGGCCCACGTCGGCCTGCCCGCCCAGGACAGCCTCGGCCGCGAGGTCCTCCTCGGCGAACTCGGTGAGCTCGACGTCGATCCCGCGCTCGCGGACGCGCTCGAGCGCGATGAGCAGATTGAGCGTCTCCACGCCCTCGATGTCGCCGAGGGCGACGCGAATGCTCCCCTCGACCGCGTCTCCGTCGCCGGCCGGCGACCCATCAGCTGCGCCCGGGCTCTCCCCGTCCGCGTCGGGCGAACATGCAGCCAGGACCAGTGCGATGACGAAGAACCAAGCGGCAGGCCTCATGGCCCTCTCCTCCATGAACGTGCACGCTCGGGTGTGCGGTCTTGTCGAAGCGGTGTCGTCGGATTGTACGACCGGTGTTGCGAGCCTACTCCGCCGGCCGGCTTTCCTCGTCCTCGGTGCGGCGCCAGGTATCGACCTCGGCCTCGCCGGCACGCTCCGCGAACAGGCCGCTCTCGGCCAGCTTCTCGTGCTCCGGGTCGAACTCGTGGCCCATCTCGTACTCGGTGCGGACCTGGTCGCCGCTCGCCGGCGTCATCACGTCCTTGCTGGGATCGGGGGTCACGCCGACGGGCCCCGCCGCGCCGGCACCGCCCATGCCGCCGGAAGCCCCCATCCCGCCGGCGGCGCCCGACGATGCCGCTCCCTGCGTGGCGCCGTCGACGCCGAGCTCACCGTCGTCGCGGCGAGGCTCGTGGTCGTCGGGTTGAACGTCGGCGTGTTGGTGGTCCGCGGGGTCATCGTCGTGGTGCTCGCGATCGCCGCCCATGCCGAGGGCGTCCTTCGCCCTGTCCCACAGGCTCCTGTCGTCTGCCATGGCCCATCTCCGCTGTGCTTGCGACGGACCGATAGTGCAGGACCTGGGCCGCGGGCGCGAGGCCGAACGTCAAGCAGGCACCGATTCCGGTCGTTGGCCAGGCGGGCCCTCCGGGATGACGCCGAGCTGCTGCATGAGGCCCATCCGGTCCTGCAGTGCCCAGGTCTCGACCTCACGTCCGTTCTCGTACCGAACGATGTGCGCGGTGCGCAGCGCAACCTCGCGGCCCGTGGGCGGGACGCCGAGGAAGTCGCCGGTGTGGCGTCCATGCATCGTGGCGTGGATGACGACGGTGTCGCCCTCTCCGATGACGTGGTGCACCTCGTAGCGCTGGTCGCTGAAC
>Ga0299907_10002712_pt1 | contig 11060 bp, 16 predicted proteins | sample RVTome_16_FD_198680 | JGI IMG/M metagenome (GOLD analysis project Ga0299907, IMG submission 198680) | Soil microbial communities from uranium-contaminated site in the Upper Colorado River Basin, Wyoming, United States - RVT152D67 (version 2) ...
CCGACCCAAGGGCATCAAGGCCGTTGGGGGTGATGGTGAAGTAGGAGCCGACTTCGCCGTCGCTCCGAGGAAAGGCCTCTGTCACTCGGGCCTCGATGCCGACCTGTTCCAAGGCCATTGCGGCCACAGGCCCCGCGATACCGCCTCCGACAACAAGGACTCTCACATTGGTACCCTTTCCCACGACTTTGGAGTATCGTGATTATCGAATTTTTCGCTTTTAGAAGGATATGACTTTGAGACGGAATCGTCAAGCCCTGGTGTCCGACCTGGGCACCGCCATGCAGGCGTATCAGCGCAGCAACGCCGAATTCGACGACGAGGTGGGCCGGGCGCTTGGGGTCAACCCGGCCGACCTGCGCTGCCTCGATTGGCTCAGCGGGGGCCGCATGTCTGCCGGCGAGCTGAGCCGAGCGACCGGGCTCTCCTCTGCAGCCACCACTTCGATGATCGATCGGCTCGAACGCAGAGGGTTCGTGCGGCGGGTGCGTGGAGAGGAGGACCGGCGCAAGGTCCTGGTTGAGATGACCGAGGACGGCAACGACCGGGTCTGGCATCTCTATGGGCCATTGGTCGAGGAGGGCGCGACACTCTTCGAGCAATTCACACGCGACGAGCTCGAGAGTCTGCTCGACCTGGCTAGAGGGATGCAACAGCTCGCCGAACGACATCGCGACCGGCTGCGAGCGACGACTCCCCCACGGCCCCGTAGGTAGGCCATCCCGGAGATTGGCCACAATCCGACGGCAGAGGGTCTTCCCTCGGCGCTCGACCGCGCAATCCGAAACCCTGGAATTCGAGCACCGACGCGATCCTTCGTGACTCCCGTAAGGCGCCACCCCGGACGGCCCAGCCCACTTCGATGTCGTCTTCGACAAGCTCTCACCGGCCTGGACGGCATTCCCCCTCGTCGAACTGTCCGAGCTCGAGAACCTGAAGGCGCCGACGCTCGTCGTCGTCGGCGACCACGACATGGTGACCGTCGAACACGCCGCCGCAATCAGCCGCGCCACCCCCAACGCCCGCCTCGCGGTCATCCCGGGCGAGCACTCTGTGCCAATCGACAAGCCCGTCCTGATGGCGAACCTTGTGCTCGACTTCGTCGCGGAACTCGACCACGACAGCTGAGCGCTCGCGACCACCGCTCGATCGCATGCAGTCACGTAGCCACGCACTGATTACACGCTGTGCCGTCCGACACATGCCGACCGCCGTTCACCACATCGCCGGCCGGCGAGCTCGATGACGACGCCGGGGCACCAGGCCAAGCTCGTCGGGGAGCCAAGTTGGGAGCCATTCTCTGCATACGGTTGGTTGGACTCCATCTCTTCACCTCGGTGATAGTCGACATCTCGGCGTCCAACAGGCGTGCAGGGGTCTCGTCGGGAGTACGATTCCTGGCCACGAAGTCAGGAGTAGAGGGGAATTGCCCGGAACCACAGGTCATATCAGGGAGTCGATCGATCGAGCCGTCACCTTCCTATCCGAGCAGCCGGAGAAGGCGCGGTATGTCGATCGGCCAGCAACCGCAACAGTGGAAGGGTTGAGGGCAGAGGTCACAGGTCAACACGGGGAGTCACTCGTTTCGGACATGCCGAGGAGTGTGGGTGGTGGAGGGTCCGCGCCGACGCCGGGTTGGTTTCTTCGAGCAGCCGTTGCCGGTTGCGATGCGACGATAATCGCGATGAGGGCCGCTGCCGAAGGCATCGAATTGTCGACGCTGGAAGTCACCGTCACCAGCGAATCGGATGATCGCGGGTTCCTCGGTATGGACGATTCATTGCCAGCCGGGCCATTGCAAGCGCGGACCCACGTCAGAATCGGGGCGGACGGTGTATCACCGGACACGCTGCGTGAGATCGTGGCGTGGGCGGAGATGCACTCGCCGGTCTCCGACGCGTTGAGGCGTGCAGTGCCCACGACAATCGACATAGAGATCGCCTGACGCGCAATTGACTCGTACGGTCGCGAGATCATTCGACGACGTGACCACGGAGCAGGCGCTATCGGCAGACCCGACGCGGGAGCCAAGTTGAGAGCAATTCTCTGCGGTCTCCCGTGGACGGCCGTGAACGCCGCTGCACTCCAACTCTCTCTCGGGCCACATAGGCGCTGAGGCCTGTGGACGCCGCCTGGAGATCTTCGGATCGGCGATAGAAGCTCACTACGTCGCCGGCGACATCGAGGACGCTGGCAGTTTCACCTGGCATCGCTGTCAGTCCTCGATTCGCGATCGCGAGTGTCCGACGAGTGCGGAGCGAGTTCGCAGCGTCGCACCACGTTCGGAGCTGCGTTCTAGCTGAGAATTCCAGGAATTGGACCGACACGAAGGAGACATGACACCGATGTTGCCTGGCATCTCACTTGACGATCCGGCCCGCATCTTGTACGTTCGCGGTGCGCACAAATGTACGTATCGCGAACATCAGAGATACGGATGCACGGCGTATCTGAGAAGGAGGAGCTCATGACGCGGACCAACTATTTCGAATCAGCGTCCACGCGACGATCCTGGCTGGTGGCGATGTTGACCGTCCTGGCTCTGGTCCTGGCCGTCGTCTCTGCGCCGAACCGGGCTGGTGCAAATCCGGCGTTCGACGTGGAAGTCGAGACTGGCATCGACTACCAAGGCAGCCCGGGAACCGGTCTCGATCTATATGTCCCGGACTTTCCGGGCAGTCAGAAGCTGCCGGCGTTGATCTGGACAAATGGTTGCGCCTGGTTTTTTGCGTGCGGTACGAGCGGAACGGCTGGAATCGCCGAGGTGTTCAATCCGCAGGGCTATGCGGTCGTCGGAGTCAGTGTGGCTGGAACCATAAGTGGCGCGACTTTCCCGACACAGCTCTACGACATTCGGGCGGCGATCCGCTGGATCCGGGAGCACGCCGATGAATACAACCTGGATCCGGGCAGGCTCGCCATAATGGGATTCTCATCGGGTGGCTGGACCTCTGTCATCGCCGGTACGACGAGCGACGAAGCCGAATTGCCGGGTGAGCCTGACACGAACGGACTTTCGAGTGGGGTGTCGAGTGCGGTCCAGGCTGCAGTGGGATTCTCTTCCCCAACCGACTTTCTCCAGATGAATCAGTGGTATCTCGACAATGGTGTGACCGGAGTGATCGACCACGACGCGGCGGGTTCGCCCGAGTCGCGGCTAGTTGGTTGTCCGATTCAGACCTGCGTCCCGGAGACCCAGGCAGCCAACCCGATTACCTATGTGGAAGGCAGTGAAGTCCCGACGCTTCTCCTACACGGGTTTGTTGACCCGCTCGTCCCACACGGTCAAAGCGAGTTGCTTTACGAGGCACTGGCCGACGCAGGTAACGAGGTGACGTTCATATCGGTGGATCAAGCCGGGCACTCGCCCGCCGCGATCAGGGCGGGCGAAGCCTTCACGGTTTTCCACACCAACCGCGGGGGAGACGAAACGATCGAGAACGAGCCCGCTCCGACGTGGGAAACCATCGAACATTTCATCCACATGGCTCTGAGTCGGTCTCGCCCAGGCTAAATCCAATCGTTGTGCGAGGGTTTATCAAAAGGATCTCGACCTGAAATTCGTGAGCCAGCTTGGGTTCGGCCCGGTCCGGTGGCGATGCGGTATGAGCCGAGAAGGTTTCCATTGAGCCTGTCCCGTTCAGCCTCAGCTCGGCGAGGACGGTGCCACGGTGTGTGGCCGGGAACGGGGGTCGTGCAGTCTCCGGCTCTTTGCGCTCGACGTGTCATCCGCATCGGGTGCAGATGGAGCCTACGGACACGGTGAGACGTAAGCAGATCGTTCAATTGAACCAGCGCCGCCACCGCTCCTTCCCGTCCCGCCGCCCCCCGCGGGGCGGGTTCTCGTCGATCAGTCGACGTCCCTTTTCCGCAAGTGACTCCACCTCCATCGCTCTGGCGGATATATCCAGAAGAAGTTGATCGCGCTCGTCCTGGTGATCACCAGATAGAAAGCGACCGTCGATCCGTCGCATCAGACCTCTCGCCAACTCCAGGTCGAGACCATCTAGGGCTCGACGGGCATCGCCGAGTCGCCTCACGTTGACCTCGACTCTCCTTTCCGCCCAGCGCTCCGCTTCCCGCAGATAGAGCCCGGCACGGTTTTGGGGACTTTCCGCGATCAGGGAGAGCAGCTGGTTGAGGGCAGGGTCCTTCGCCAATTCGAGGACTTTCTCGAGACTCTCGTTCTCACCGAGCTCGATGATTTGTCCAGCTAATTCCGTTGCACGCTTCTCCGCCTCGTCACGACGTCGGGCGATCTCAGCCCGGAGTTCCAGGTCGGAATCACTGCCCGAGGCTCCGACAAGGTTCTCAGCCTCGTCGAAACGCAGCTCGTCGAGCATCTCGCGGATTACCGATCGTTCCACCATCGACAGGCAAAGTAACGGTGGATCTTTCTTATGTGGCCCGGTTCACAACCCGGCTCGCTCCCTTGCCTTTCTTGAGTCTCTTAACTCTGCGTTAAGGCACCCTCGAATACTGGGCCCGATGGGAGTTAGACATCGAGCAATCTTGATCGCGCTCGTCGCGACGCTGGCCGCATGCGGTGGTGGAGATGACATCGACGTGGACGCGACGGATGGGTCATCGGATTCGGGAGGCGAGGAGGCCAGCGGCTCCGGAGGAGACGGGGAGGGAAGCACCGAGGGTTTGGTCGAAGCCGCCGGCATGCAGTTCGAGGCGTTTCTGACACGAGATGACGAGACCTACTTCGACTTGTTGTCCGGTTCATGTCGGGACCGGCTCGGGTTCGCGGCCGTGACCGGTCACCTCGACTCACGACACTTCAGAGCGAGTCTCGAAGGGGTTGAGATATCCGCTCTCTCATTGGCCGATGTTCTCGTCGAGGGAGGCGGAAGCACAGCCACAGTCCGCCTCGTCATCGACGGGCCAAGTGGTGACCTATTTCGGGAGGCTCAACCTCAAGCCTGGATCTTCGAAGATAGCGGATGGCATATGGACGATTGCGGCGACTTCCGGGAAGCACAGGGCGGCCTGGAGGGTGTGGGAATGGACCGAAATCAGCCGCTTCCATATGGCGGCGTGGCCGATGTCAACGGCTGGCTTGTGGCCCTGGTGTATGTCGCACCCGATGACGAAGCATTCATCGTTGAGACGGGTGGCTCTCCTGCCGGTGACGGCAACCAGCTCTTCGTCGCCGGGTTGACCGTCGATTACAACGGAGGGGAGTCGTCGATTGTCTACGGCGACGAGCTTGGCTTCGCGATGGTGAACGGTGACACGGTTTACGAGGACGAACCCGGATGTGTGGGCCCGGAGAACAGCCTCTTTGTCGATCCGGCAACGGCGGTCGGCCCGGGAGAGACCGTCGGGCGTCCATACATTTGTCATGAGGTTCAGCCCGACCATGCCACCGGGATGATGCTGCGGGTCACCCATATCCCCACGGGTGACGAATGGTGGTTCTCGCTCGCCGAATCCGGCTGAGCTCGACTTCCGATCCGACGCTGGCGAACTCGCGAGCCCAGCCGCCAGCCTCACCCAAGAAGAGCTAGGGCGTTTTGGAGCGCAACTCCGAGATCACGTGAGTTCCAGCGTTCGTCGTGCGCTCCAAGAATTCGACGATCCTGGCGAGTTCCTCAACTGAGTAGCCGGAGCAGATGTCGCTGATTGCCCTGGTCATGGGGGCATAACGTCTGGACATTTCGCCACCGCGGCTGGTCTCGGCTGCGACGATCACCCGACGGCGGTCATCTGGGTCAGGACGTCTGGTCAACCAGCCGCCCGCTTCCAATCGGTCCAGGATCCCGGTCAGGGTGGCGGGGTGTATGCCAGTGGCCGCAATCACATCACGGGGTGACATCGGACCATCTCGACCGAGCATGTCGAGGACCGCCAAGTCGTCCGGCAACAGGTCGATCTGTGAGCCAACGACGTCGTTCAGGCGATGGAGCTGTTGGGTCAGCCCTCTCAAGCCCATTTGGATCCGACGCATGGCTTCACCTCTGGTGGCAGGTGTCGCGAACGTTTCGTGAGTCATATAGTATGGTGACCGAATAATATGAAGGTCGAAACGAATTCTACCAGGAGATACCATGAGCAGGTTTGAGCCATCGCCTCTATTTCAATTTGCCAACAAGTTGGTCATGCCCCTGATCCGCTGGGGAGTTCCTATGGGTGTGAAACGTGCTCCCATGGCCTTGCTGACGGTGACTGGACGCAAGAGTGGGATTACACGCACCACCCCGGTCGCCCTGGCGAGTTTCGACGACGGTTGGCTTCTCGTGGCGGTATACGGAGTCAGTGATTGGTCGCGAAATCTGGAGGTGGCGGGAGCGGCGGATGTCACCACACGCGGGGAGACCACGAGGGTCAAAGCGCGGCACCTTCCCCCGGAGGAGGCAGGACCGATCCTCCGCGACTCCATCGCCGCGGCTCCGGCGATGATCCGTCGTATGACCTCTCAGTACTTCACTGCCAGCCTTGACTCGTCGTTGGAGGCTTGGGCTGAGGAGTCAGTGGCTCACCCCGTGTTCCACCTCACCCGCGCACGACCATCGATTTAGCCGGCGACACGCTCCGGTTGCGTTCTACGCTTCCTGGGTCCGTACCGGAAGGGAAGCAGCATGATCCTCGACTTCTTTGGAAACCTGAATTGGCTGGCGGTGGTGGTCGCCACACTCGCTTGGTTCGCGTTCTCGGCGATTTGGTACTCCATCCCGCCTTTGAGCAAAGCTTGGGCGAACGCAGCAGGTGTCGACACATCGGGCGACGGTCCACCGCTCGTTCTGTTGTTCATTCCGACTCTGATCGGCTATTTCGTGACCACGATCGTGATCGGACTGCTTGTCGCTGGAGTCGGAGCAGAGACCGTATCCGATGGCATCGTCCTCGGCGTGGTTCTCGGAATCGGCTTCGGGATGGTTGGTGCACTTGTCAACCAGGTATACGAGAGCAAGGGAAGTTCATACTTTCTCATCAACGGTCTGAACTCGGTTATCGCCTTTGCCATGGTCGGGGCGATCCTCGCCGTTTGGAACTGAATGCCACCGAGGGGGGATGGTCGATTCGACCGATGCTTCCCTCAGACTGGCCCGATGTCTCTCGAATCTACCGGGAGGGGATCGAGACCGGCGACGCGACGTTCGAGACCTCAGTCCCCGAATGGTCGGCATGGGATGCTGCCCATTTGGAGGAGTGCCGGCTCGTCTGCCACGCCGACGGCGGGATAGTGGCTTGGGCGGCGTTGAATCCCGTCTCGAAGAGGCCGGTATATCGAGGCGTGGCCGAACACAGCATTTATGTGAGCGGGGATGCTCGTGGCCGGGGTGTTGGGTTCGGTTTGCTCGAGGCACTGGTCGATGCCGCTGAAGAAGCGGGATTCTGGACATTGCAAACAGCGATCTTCCCTGAGAATGAGGCGAGCCTTGCTTTACATACCCGGCTCGGCTTCCGCGTCGTCGGGACGAGAGAGCGACTCGGGTCCCATCACGGGCGCTGGCGAGACGTCGTCCTGATGGAGCGGAGAAGCGCCAGTGTCGGTTGAAGACCCGATCCGGAATTACTCGGTGCCGGGGTGACGCTTCCCCCAAGCCGGCGACGAAGCTCTTTGTGTCGAGGCTCCGTCGCCGGCTGCCACCCCCAGGTCACTGGCCCTCTTCTGGCGTCCTCGAAGACGAAGCTATCCGTCAACTCTTAGGGCTGGCTTAAGGTGAGTCAGGAGCACGATCGTTCCCGAGCGCCACGTCGCCTGGCGGCGCGTCATACTCACGAGCACCGCGGACTATGCGATCACCCGGTCGTAATCGGCCAGAACACGGTCTATCTGGGCCGATGACAGGGGGGGAGTGTCCGCCCCGGCGTTGGCACTCATCTTCTCCCGGTCTACTTCGAGCGACTTGAGGCAGGTCTCGATCGCGGTCATTGCTGCTCCCGAGGTCTGGAAGGCCAACGGCAGCGCCATCCACTCGACATGCCATCCCCCCACCCCTCGGTCCAGCTCATGGCCCAACGCTGACGACAACATCGCAACGGCGCCGGCGCAGGCTTGGGCTGCGGCGACCGCCCGGATGGTGTCGAGGGGGTTCCGCTTCTCCGGCATGCTCGATGAAGCGCCTGAGCGGACGGAGACTTCGCCAATGCCACTCGAGGCGAGAGTTGCGACATCGGAGCCGATCCGTCCCATCGTCAACGCGGCGCGCTCCACCGCTTGGGCAAGTGCCATCACCGGCGTGCGGTTGGTGTGCCAGGCGATGGACGGCTTTGCCAGGCCCAACCGCTCGGCGACCGAGGAGACGACATCGGGCCCTCTGTCCCCGTATGCGGCCAGGGTCCCGACCGGCCCTCCGAGTTGGATCTGAAGACCGTTGTGTTGGCGACGGAGTTCATCGACGTGGCCGATCACTTCGTCCAGCCACCTGGCGGTGCGGAAGCCGAACGTGGTGGGCCTTGCCTCCTGGAGAAAGGTCCTGCCCATCTGTGGCTGATCCCGATACTCCATCGCGAGTTCCCGAAGGAGCCGGGCAATGGTGCAGAGCCGTGTGTCGATGGTCGACAGACCCCGGCCCGCCTGGATCATCAGCCCGGTGTCGATGGCGTCCTGACTGGTGGCACCGAAATGCAACCATTTGCGAGCGCTCTCGTTGCCGACGCTTGCGGACACCGAATTCACGAGCTCGATGATGGGAGTCCCCTCCTCCCAGGTCGAAGCGAGCACCGCTTCGGGGTCTGCAACCCCGAGACGACAGGCCGCAGCCACCTCCGCGGCCTCGTCGGCGGGGGCGATGCCTGCGTCGGCCAAAGCCAAGACGAGAGCCACCTCGAACTCGAGCAACGCCCCCACCGTCGACTCGGCAGAAAAAACTCTCGTCAACTCCTCGGTTGAGAAGCCTGGGTCGAAGGTGGGCCGTGTGCTCATCCGATCAGAAGTCGAAGAAGACGGTCTCGTCGTCGCCCTGCATCCGGATGTCAAAGCGGTAGACAGGAGGGCTGGATCCGTCCTGCAGCTCAGCGATGAGCGTATGACGCCGAGATTCGGGCACCCCACGCAGCACGAGGTCGTCGGCGTTGGCGTGCTGTTCGTCTGAGAAGTAGATGCGGGTGAACACCGGGGTGAGCATTCCCCGACCCTGGACGATGACAGATATGTGAGGTGCCTGGAAGGCACCCTCGGGGTCGGGCACCCGTCCCGGCTTTAGAGTCTCGAATCGGTACTGGCCGGTTTTGAAGTCGCTGGCGGTCCGACCGAATCCGGTGAATGACGGTTCGAGATCGAGGTCTCTTGTGTCGTCGGGGTGGTTGTATCGACCCGATGGGCCGGCCTGCCAGATTTCGAGGAAGGCATCCTCGATGTGGTCGCCGGCTCCGTCGAAAACCGTTCCCTCGATGACGATTCGGTCGTCCCGCGTGGACAGGACGTTCTGACCTTCGCCGGCGAGCCGCATGCTGAAGTAGGGCCCGACCGTTTGAGACGGGGTCTCGCCGTGTTTGGTCATTCGTCGTCCGTTTCGAACGGCGTCGCCGTGTTTCCCCGGAGCACGATGTCCCAACGCCACCCCAGAGCCCAGTTCTCCTCGGTGAGGTCGTGGTCATAGTGAGCGATCATCCGCACGCGGGAAGGCTCGGGCGCCGAATTGAAGATGGGGTCGAATGGAAAGAGTCGGTCGTCTTCGAAGTACATCTGGGTGACCAGGCGGCTTCCCAGCGAGGGCCCCATCATCGAGAAATGGATGTGGGCCGGCCGCCACGCATTGGGATGGTTCCCCCACGGGTATGGGCCGGGCTTGATGGTGAGGAACCGGTACACACCGTTTTCGCCGCTGAGGCACTGGCCAACACCTATGAAATTGGGGTCGAGGGGAGCCGGAAAGGCGGTTTCTCGCCAATGGACATAGCGACCACAGGCGTTTGCCTGCCAGATCTCGATGAGAACTCCGGGGATGCCGTTGCCGTTCTCATCGAGAATTCTCCCTGTGACGATGATGCGTTCGCCGATCGCCGTTCCGCCGGTGCCAGCGTTGGTGGTGAGGTCGGCATCTTCCTCGGACACCTCGCTCCATACCGGACCCGGTCCGGTGGTCTCCGAGAGGGTCTGCACGATGGTGAGAAGGTCTTCTTTTGGTCCTCGCAGCACCGTCGACTTGTAGTCGGGATAGCTGAAGGGGGGATGGTCCGAGTATGCCTTCGGCCCGTAATGACGGATGATCGGCTCGCTCAATCTGGCTCCTCGTCATAGATCTTTTTCATGAGCTTGAACGCACTGTTGGCGGCGGGAACACCGGCATACACGGCGACATGCAATAAGGCTTCGACGATCTCGTCGCGAGTTGCTCCGGTGTTTCTCGCCGCCCGGAGGTGAAGTTCCAGCTCTTCCTGACCGGCGGCGGCGAGGAGAGCGATGGTGATGAGGCTACGTTCGCGTCGCTCCAGGGCTGGCCGGGCCCACAGCTCCCCCCAGACGTTGGCGGTGATCCACTCCTGAAAATCTCGATCGACATCACTGGTGCCAGCCCGGGCGCGGTCGACGTGATCGTCACCGAGGACCTGGCGGCGAATCTCCATGCCTCTGTCGTGTTTATCGCTTGTGTCGGTCATAGGGGGAGCCCAACGTAGTTCTCGGCCATGCCCTTCTGCGCCGCTTCTGACGAGAAGAGGTATTCGAGCTCGGTTCGCTGCAGCCGACGGTCGAAGTCATTGCTCATTCCGGGGAATCGGTGCATGGTGGATGTCATCCACCATGAGAACCGAACCGCCTTCCACACCCGGGCCATCGCTCGGTCTGAATACTCGTCTAGACCTTTCTCGCTCTTGGAGGAGTAGTAGGAGGTCAATGCGTCGGCAAGATAGACGACGTCGGATATGGCGAGATTGAGCCCCTTGGCTCCGGTGGGTGGGACAACGTGGGCCACGTCTCCACAGAGATACAGACGCCCATGACGCAAAGGCTCGGACACCCAGCTGCGTAGTGGTGTGACCAGCTTCTCGATCGATGGGGCGGTTATCAGCCTCGAGGCGACCTCCACCGGCAAACGAGTCCATAGGGCTTCCCAAAAGCGGTCATCGGGCCAGTCGTCCTGTGTGTCTTCGGCCGTCCCCTGCAC
>Ga0299907_10002713_pt1 | contig 11060 bp, 8 predicted proteins | sample RVTome_16_FD_198680 | JGI IMG/M metagenome (GOLD analysis project Ga0299907, IMG submission 198680) | Soil microbial communities from uranium-contaminated site in the Upper Colorado River Basin, Wyoming, United States - RVT152D67 (version 2) ...
CCGTCCGGGTTCAGGCCGTCTGGGGCGCGGCCCAGGAGTGGAGGGTGCGGACGTAGTTGGCCCGCTCGAAGGCGGCCGGGTTGTCGGTGGCGGTGTGGCTCACGCTGCCCCGAAGCTGGTCGACCGAGTCGTAGTCGTGCGCCGCCATCCAGGCCACGAGCTCGTCCTCGACGGCCCGGACATGATGCGGGCCCTGGCGCAGCACGGCCGAAGTCATCATGGCCACGTCGGCGCCGACCAGGAGGGCTTTGGCCACGTCGGCGCCGGAGTGGATGCCGGTGGTGGAGGCCAGCGAGGCCCGCTCGGCGAGGAGCGGTCGCAGGATGGCCAGCCAGCGCAACGGGAGGCGGAGTTCCCACGACTGGCTCAGGTCCACCTTGGGGACCACTTCCAGGGTCTCCAGGTCCAGGTCGGGTTGATAGAAGCGGTTGAAGAGCACGATGCCGTCGGCGCCGGCATCGACCAGCCGGCCCGCGAAGTGGGCCAGGGCCGTGTAGTACGGGCTGAGCTTGACGGCCAGTGGGATGCGCAGGGCGGCGCGTACGTCCCGGACGAGGGCGAGGTCGGATTCCTCCATCTCGGCCGCGCTGCGGCGGGGATCGGCCGCCACCCGGTAGAGGTTCAGTTCCAGCGCGTCGGCGCCGGCCGCTTCGATGAGGCGGGCGCACCGCACCCACCCGCCGGTGGTGGTGGCGTTCAGGCTGGCGATCACCGGTACCGGCAGCGAGGCCTTGGCCCGCTCGATCATCCCGAGGTACCGATCGGCCACCGTCTCCAGGCCCCGGAGGGCGGGGAAGTAGTCGAGGGCCTCGGCGAAGTGGCCCGCCCCCGCCTCCAGGGCCGCCCGCAGCTCCATCTCCTCGTGGAGCACCTCCTCCTCGAAGAGCGAGGGCAGCACCACGGCCGCCACGCCTGCGGCCACCAGGCTCTCGACCAGGGCGTGGTCGCCGGTGGCGGGTCCGGCGGAGGCGACGATGGGGGAGCGCAGCTCCAGGTCCAGGTAACGCGTGGACAGGTCCATCAGTTCTCGACCTCCTCGCCGGCGGACGTGGTGCCGTCGCCGTCGCCGTCGGCGGTGCCGTTGCCGGAGGCGTGGGGCACCGTGCGTTCCATGCCGGCCAGCTGCTCGTAGTACCGCCACCGCTCGTCCACGTCGCTCTGGGCCAGGGCGGCCAGCATCTCGGCTCGCTCCGGATCGGTGCGGGAGAGGATGGCGAAGCGGGCTTCCCCGGCGGCGAAGTCCCGTACGGGGATCGACGGGGCCTTGCAGTCGAGCTGGAAGGGGTGGCCGTCCCCCACCTCCGAGGGCCGGAAGCGGTAGATGGGCCAGTAGCCGCTGCGCACGGCGTCCTTCTGGTGGCTCATGGACTTCGACATGTCGATGCCGTGGGCGATGCAGGTGGAGTAGGCGATGACCAGGGAGGGGCCGGGCCAGGCGTCCGCCTCCAGCAGGGCCTTGGTGGCCTGGAGGTCGTTGGCGCCCACGGAAATCTGGGCCACGTAGACGTTGCCGTAGGCCCGGGCGATGGCTCCGATGTCCTTCTTGCCCGTGCCCTTGCCCGAGGCGGCGAACTTGGCCACCGCCCCTCGGGGGGTCGCCTTGGACGCCTGCCCGCCGGTGTTGGAATACACCTCGGTGTCCAGGATCAGGACGTTCACGTTGCGGCCCGAGGCCAGGATGTGGTCGAGGCCGCCGAAGCCGATGTCGTAGGCCCAGCCGTCGCCCCCCACGATCCAGACGCTCTTGCGGACCAAGGCGTCGGCCACGGTGGCCAGATGGGCGGCGTCGGCGTCGGGCAGGCCGGTGAGCCGGACCTTGAGCTGTTCGACGCGCTCCCGCTGGTCCCGGATGGCTGCTTCGCTGAACTGCTCGGCGAGAAGGATCTCCTCGGCGAGTTCGGTGCCGACGTCAGGGGCCAGACGCTCGAGAAGGAGCTGAGCCAGGCCGGTCTCGGCCTCCAGCCCGAGGCGCAGTCCGAGGCCGAACTCGGCGTTGTCCTCGAAGAGGGAGTTGCTCCACGCCGGCCCCCGGCCCTCGTCGTTCACGGTCCACGGCGTGGTGGGCAGGTTGCCGCCGAAGATCGACGAGCAGCCGGTGGCATTGGCCACCAGCATCCGATCCCCGAAGAGCTGGCTCAGCAGCTTGAGATAGGGGGTCTCCCCACAGCCGGCGCAGGCACCGGAGAACTCGAACAGGGGCTGGAGGGCCTGGGATCCCTTGACGGAATCGTGGGGCAGGAGGTCGCGGTCCAGTTCGGGGATCTGCATGAAGAAGTCCCAGTTGGCCCGCTCCACCGACCGGTGCTCGCCGGCAGGCTCCATGTTGATCGACTTGTGGCGCACCTCGGTTTTGGACTTGGCCGGGCACACGTCCACGCACACGCCGCACCCGGTGCAGTCGTCGGGGGCCACCTGGATGGTCATGCGCTGCCCGGGGAGGTCCTTGGAGCGGAACTCCTTGGTCAGCAAGGTCGCCGGTGCATCCATGAGTTCGGTCGCGTCGTAGACCTTCATGCGGATGGCGGCGTGGGGGCAGACGATGGTGCACTTGCCGCAGTCGATGCAGATGGCCGGGTCCCAGATCGGGATCTCGGCCGCGATGGCCCGTTTCTCGTAGCGGGCGGTGCCGGTCGGGAACGTGCCGTCGACCGGCAGCGCGGAGACGGGCAGGAGGTCGCCGTCGCCGGCCATGATCATGGCCGTGACCCGCTGCACGAAGTCGGGGGCGTCGGCCGGCACGGTGGCGGGCCGGGTCCGTGTGGTGGTGGCGGCGGCGGGTACCTCCACCCGGGCCAGCGCTTCCAGCGAGCGGTCGATGGCGGCGAAGTTGGCGTCCACCACCGCCCGGCCCCGTTTTCCGTAGGTGGCTTCCACCGAGGCCTTGATGTGGGCGATGGCCTGGTCGGCGGGCAGGACGCCCGAGACGGCGAAGAAGCAGGGCTGCATCACGGTGTTGATGCGGTTCCCCATCCCTGTCTCGGTCGCCACCCGGTCGGCGTCGATCACCCAGAACTCGATCCGCTTGGCCACGATCTGCTCCTGGACCTCCCGCGGGAGCAGGCCCCACACCGCTTCGGGCGGGTGAGGGCTGTTGAGCAGGAAGGTGGCGCCCTCCCGGGCGAACTCCAGGACCTTCATCCGTTCCAGGAGACCGGCGTGGTGGCAGGCCACGAAATCGGCGTCGTCGATGAGGTAGGTGGAGCGGATCGGTTCCGGTCCGAACCGCAGGTGGGAGACCGTCACCGATCCCGACTTCTTGGAGTCGTAGACGAAGTAGCCCTGGGCGAAGAGGTCGGTGTGCTCGCCGATGATCTTGACCGAGCTCTTGTTGGCGCCCACCGTCCCGTCCGCTCCCAGGCCGAAGAACATGGCCGCCACCTCGCCGTCGGGCCGGCGGGGGCGGAAGCCGGGGTCGACGGGCAAGCTGAGGTGGGTCACGTCGTCGGTGATGCCCACCGTGAAGCGGCGCTTGGGCCGCTCGGCGGCCAGCTCGTCGAGGACCGCCTTGACGGCGGCCGGGGTGAACTCCTTGGAGGACAGGCCGTAGCGGCCGCCGATCACGCGGGGTGCGGTGGCGAAGGGCGGCTCGTCCGTCTCCATGGCCTCGGTGAGGGTGGCGACGACGTCGAGATGGAGCGGCTCGCCCGGGGCGCCGGGCTCCTTGGTGCGGTCGAGGACGGCCACCGAGCGCACCGTGGGGGGCAGGGCCCGGACCAGCTCGGCGGCGGGGAAGGGCCGGTAGAGGCGCACTTTGAGGAGGCCGACGGGCTCGCCCGCCGCCACCAGGGCCTCGACCGCCTCCTCGGCCGCTCCGGCCCCGGAGCCCATGAGCACCACGACGCGCTCGGCGTCGGGGGCGCCGACGTAGTCGACCAGGCCGTAGCGGCGCCCGGTGCGGGCGGCGAGTTCGTCCATCACCTCGGCCACCGTGGCCGGGATGGCGTCGTAGAAGGGATTGCACGCCTCCCGGGCCTGGAAGAACACGTCCGGGTTCTGGGCGCTGCCCCGCAGCACCGGGGCGTCTGGGGTGAGGCCCCGGGCCCGGTGGGCGGCGATGGCGGTCTCGCTGACCAGGGCGCGCAGGTCGTCGTCGGCCAGCAGGGCGATCTTGTCGATCTGGTGGGAGGTGCGGAACCCGTCGAAGAAGTGGAGGAACGGCACCCGGGTCCGCAGCGTGGCGGCGTGGGCCACCAGGGCGAAGTCATGGGCCTCCTGCACCGAGGAGGCGGCCAGCATGGCCCACCCGGTGGTGCGGGCATGCATCACGTCGGAGTGGTCCCCGAAGATCGACAGGGCGTGGGTGGCGATGGTGCGGGCGGCCACGTGGATGACCGCCGGGGTGAGCTCCCCGGCGATCTTGAACATGTTGGGGATCATGAGCAGCAGGCCCTGCGAGGAGGTGAAGGTGGTGGCCAGCGCCCCCTTCTGGAGCGCACCGTGCAGGGCGCCGGCGGCGCCCGCCTCGGACTGCATCTCCACCACCTCGGGGACGAGCCCCCACAGGTTGGGCCGGCCCGCCGCCGACCACTCGTCGGCGTGCTCGCCCATGGGCGACGCCGGGGTGATCGGGTAGATGGCCACAACCTCGGAGAGGGCGTGGGCCACGCGGGCGGCGGCTTCGTTGCCGTCGATGCAGGACCATTGCACGGGAGTCTCCATCTCTCAGCGGGCCACGAAGGCGGCGAGGTCGACGAGGCGGTGGGACCGCCCGATGCGGCCGAAGCCGTTCACACCCACGCGTGCGCTCATCGTCGGTTCCTTTCCGAGGGGGCACCCTCGTCCGGTGGGGGAGGCGTCGTCTATGTGTACGGCCCGACGCTCCCCTCCGGGTAGGGACTTTCGTCCTGAAGCCCCGGGTCCTGTGGTGGGTGCTTGCCCTGCGGCGGAAAGAAGGGCCGAAAGTCCCGGCCGGAGCGGGCCCAGCAGCCCTGCCGCCAATGGGACGAAGGGCGCATGATGAACGTGAGCTCCGAGGCGCGACATCGAAGGAGGTGGGAGACCCGTCGGAGTTCACAGACCATCGCCTTCGGAACCTGCGAGTCCAAAGGAGGTGATGAGATGAAGCTCATGAGAACGTGGGATCGGCACGGCTGGTTCGAGCCCTTCTACGGCCTCCTCGAATGGCCTGAGCCGATGACGAGAATTCCCAAGCCCATGCAGGTGGAGGAGTTCACCGAGGACGGGGAGTTCGTGGTCAGAGCCGAGATGGCCGGCCTCGATCCCGAGAAGGACGTCCACGTCGATGTGGTCGACGGCGCGCTGCGCATCCAGGCTGAGCGCCGCCAGGAAACCAAGGTCGACGAGAAGGAGTACTTCCGGACCGAGATCCGCTACGGAACGTTCCACCGTCTCGTTCCGCTGCCCCCCGGGGCGACGGAAGACGACGTGAAAGCGACCTACAGAGACGGGATCCTGGAGGTGCGGGTGCCGGTGGTGGCAGAACTGCCGCCCGAAGCCAAGAAGATCCCGATCGTCCACGCCTGACACTCACCGGAACCGGAAGGCCCCCGCTGCTCCCCCGGCGGGGGCCTGCCGCAGCACGACAAGGGAGGACATCATGGACCGCCTGAGGGAGCGCCGGAACGGGACGGATCGGCGCCGGCGCGCCGAGATCGTCCTGCCGTGGCAAGAGCCGGTGTGGGACACGGCGTGGGACCGCCCCGAGCGCAGGATGGCCGACCGGCGGGGTGATGGAGACCGGCGCCACGTCGTTCCCCGCACCGACGAGCTGGAATGGTATTCGGACGACTGGGCCCGGGCGCGGGGCGCGCCGAGCTTCAATGCCTGGCTGGACCAGAGCGCCAAGCAGTCGCCATTGGGACTCCCGGCCGGCTGGCCGCCCGCCGCATAGAGACGCGACAGAAGGTAGCTGGCGGCGGCGTGCTGTCCCCGTCCCCCAGCCGGTTCAACGCCACCTCACCCCGGCCAGTTGGAGGCTGTTGTTCGCCACCGCGAATCCGTAAACCGCCACCGCCGTCCACAGGGCGGGCCGGATCCAGCGCCGGGGTGGGGCCATGAGGGCCAGGGCGGCCACAGCCATGACGGCGATGGTCTTGGCCTCGGCCAACCACCCCCGCTGGATCAGCCAGTCAGCAACAGGGTTCAGCTCGAGGCCCTGCATCGCACCGGTGGTGACGACGTCGAGGGCATTGGCCACGGCGAGCAGAACGATGGGGAGGTAGAGGCCGAGAGCCTTCCGTCCCGTCTCCTCGGCAGTGTGGCTGGTCACGAGGAGCAACTTCCCGGTCATGGTTCCAGGTTCCTCCTTGGGCCAGGGGCAGGCCCAGGGGTCATGGGCCAGAAGGCGGTGGGACCTTCGCCGCTTTCGGCGGCCCTTGTTGCCTGTTCCTGTCGGTCCAGTCCACCCAGTGCGTCTTGGTGGCGGCGACATACGCCGAGACGGCGGTGCCCAACGTGGGGTAGAGGCGGTCGGGTCCGAAGCGCTTGCCCAGTCCGTAGGAGCCCAGGCGGTCCTTGACGGGACCCTTCATCTCGGCGAAGACGAGCCTGATGCCGTGGCGGTCAAGTTCGTCGTCGAGGTCGACCAGGTCGTCGGCGGCGGTGGTGTCGATGTCGGTGATGGGCTCGGCGGCCAGCACCACCCACTGCACTGGCTCGGGGGCGTCGGCGACCAGGCGGCGCACGAAATCGGCGAACACGTTGCCGTTGGCGAAGAACAGGGGCGCGTCGAAGCGGGCGATGACCAGTCCGGGGATACGCCGCCCCTGCGGATGACGGGTGATGTCGTGGTAACCCTTGCGGTGGTCGACCCGCACCAGTTCGGTCATGTAGGGCCGCCAGGCCTTGGCTACGAAGGCGGCGAGCGCCAGGCCGACCGCCACTCCAATTCCCCAGAGCACGCCGAGGATGGCCACGCCGGCGAAGGCCACCACGGCCAGCCAGAACTCGGAGCGCCGGATGCGGGCCAGTCGGGCGGCACCGCCCACGTCGGCCAGGGAGATGACGGCGGCGATCACCACGGCGGCCAAAGCGGCCGAGGGCACGTATCGGGTGGCGCCCGGGACGGTGAGAGCAACGACGGCGACGAGGACGGCGGCGACAGCGCCGGTGACCTGGCTGCGGGCGCCGCTGGCCCGGGCCACCGGGGTGCGGGAGGTACTGCCCGACACGGGGAAGCCGCCCAACGCGCCGGCGGCCAGGTTGGTGACACCCAGGGCGGCCATCTCACGGTTGGAACGGGGGCGCTCGCCGTCGGTGTCGGCCAATGAACGGGACAGGACGCCGGTGTCGGCGAAGGCCACCAGGGCCACGCCGAGGGCGGCGGGAAGCAGGGCCGTGAGGTCGCCCCATCCCAGTCCTCCGAGGGCGGGGGTGGGCAGCCCCCGGGGCAGGGAACCGACGACGGGCAGGTCGAGGTCGAGCCAGGCTACCGAGGCCGAGGCGCCAATGACCGCCACCAGGAGGCCGGGGATCCGGGGGCAGAAACGTCGCAGGGCGAGGATCAAGATCAGCGCGCCCACCCCGACGACGGCCGCCGCGCCGTTGGTTTCTCCGGCGGTGAGCCCGTCCAGGAAGCCGCCGAGCCGGTTGAAGAGGCCGTCGCCGTCGACCGAGAAACCGAACAGCTTGGGGAGCTGACTGGCCATGACGGTGACCGCGACTCCCGCCAGGTACCCGAGCCGGATCGGTTTGGACAGGAGGTCCGTTGCGAACCCGAGCCGCAGGAGACCTCCCCCCAGGAGGATCGCCCCGGTGAGGATGGCGAGCAGGCCGGCGAGGGCCACCGCCCGATCCGCGTCGCCGGCCGCCAGCGGGGCGATGGCGGCGGCGATGACGGGCGACAGCGAAGAGTCGGGGCCCGTGATCAGGGTCCGGCTCGGCCCCGTCAGCGCGTAGGCGAGGAGCCCGGCCACGGTGGCGTACAGCCCCGTGACAGCCGGGAGCCCGGCCGCCTCGGCGTATCCCATCCCCGCCGGGATGAGCAGCGTGGTGAGCACCACGGCGGCGACGACGTCGTGGTGGAAGCCGGCCGCGGCCGGCACCGGGCGGGTGTCGACCGCGGGCGGCATGACCGCTACCCGACCGGTGGCCCTGGACCGACCGGCAACGGCAGCGCCACCTCGGCCGCGGGGAAGAGGTCGGTTTCCTCCTCCAGCTCATGGAGGGAGAAGCCGGAGAGCAGCGCTTCCACGATGTCGACCCAGACCCGGTCGTCCGTCTCGGCTGCGGCCCGGACCAGTGTGCGACGGGCCCAGTCATGCTCGGACTTCAGGCGAGCAATGGTGGCCCCGAACTCCTCCATCGCCGCCAGCGTGGCGAAAACTCCGTTCTCCTCCTCGCCCATGTGTGCCTCGAGGTCGGCCCGGAAGGCATCGAAGCACCGGCGGGCGCCGGCGATGTCGCCCCTGCCGATCCGGCCCCGGAGCAGGGCGGCGTCGACCCGGATGTGGTCGTGGCCGTCAGAGAGGGCGACCAGACGGGGATCCACGTGGCTCACCGTTCCACCTCCGCGGGGCCGAGGATCGCCTGGGTGGTCCCTACGGTGATGCGGCTCATCTCCTACTCCTTTGTGGTTCGGGCTCGGCGAGGGCGAATCCCTACGCCGTACCGATCGTGCCCTCTGCGCCCCTTGGCGACGTAGGGGCGGAAGTCCCGTCACAGGGGGCTGTTGGTCACTGGGCCATGCCCCGGGGATCACAGGACGGAAAAGGAGCTGTCCCGCCCCCGCCCGGGGGAGGGACGGGCGGAGGCAGGACAGGGGACATTCCCGGCTGTGAGTATCGGGCCCGGCACCCGGCTCGCCATAGGGCCGAAAGTCACGACCAATTCAGCCCCAAGTCTGTTTCGCCGTTCAGGAGCTGGTCGAACTCCTCGACACGCGAGAGGGGCGCCCGGCGGCTCGGGCGCCCCTCATCGCAGGGAGGTGTTGGGGTGGGGGATCAGGCGTTGGCGGCCACCGGCTCGACGTGGAACTTGCGGCTGAAGGCGGGGATGGCGAGTCCGGCCAGGGCCACACCCACGCCGGCCACGGCGAGGCCGAGGGCCAGGATCAGGGCTCCGAGGCCGAGGACCAGGTCGGTCACGCCGAAGGCCATGACCGAGGTGAGGAGGCTGGTCCGCAGGGCGGAAGCCTGGAAGGCGGTGTTGCGCAGGGCGTTGGCCACGGGCTTGCCGTCGGCGCCGATCACGGCGTCAGCGGCGTTGCTCGTACCCTCGGGCGCGCCGTCCTTGGACATGAAGCGGCCCATCTCGGAGTAGGTCGCGCCGCCGCTGGACTCCAGGGCGTGCTTGTTGATGATGTCGGCCATGGACTTGGCGGTGCTGGCGCTGTCGACCCGGACGTTGGGGATGCTGGCGTCCTCGGGGGTGGTGATGTTCTGGGCGATCAGCTCGGCCTTCACGTCGTCCCGGGCGTCGAAGCCACGGGCGACGGTGTAGCCCCCGCCGGCGAGGAGGACCACGCCGAAGAGGATCAGCGCAATCGGGAATGCCTTCTTCATTGAAGTGCTCCTTGTCTGGTGCGGCGGACGTTCCGGCCGCTGACCAGTTCATCGGTGAAGTGGGGTTGGCGGCGGAGAGGCCGAAAGTCGCTCCCGCGCAGGCCGAAAGTCCCAGCCCCGGCTACCGCAGGCGCCGCAGATCCCTTTCGGGATGGCGCTCGGCGGGAACGATCCTGATCCGCCAGTCCACCGCCACGACGCCCCCGGGGCCGGCAATCACGGGGTTCAAATCCATCTCCGCCACCTCAGGCGCCTGCTCGCCGAGCACGCTCAGGCGCAGCAGGATGTCCTCCAGGCCGGCGATGTCGACCGCCGGCGCGCCCCTGTAGCCGGAGAAGAGCGGCCAGGAGCGCAGCAATCGGACCAGGTCGCCGGCGTCCCGGTCCGTCAGAGGAGCGACGCCCAGGGTCCGGTCCCCGACCAGTTCGGTGGCGATGCCGCCCAAGCCAAAGACGACGAGCGGCCCGAAGGAGGGATCCCGGACGACGCCGGCGATGGTCTCCACCCCCGGCTCCGCCATGCCCTGCACCAGGGCGCCCGTCATGTCCCCGCCCACCCGGGCCACCATGTCGTCGTAAGCGGCGGCAACCTCCTCGGGAGTGACGAGGCCGAGGCGGACCCCACCGACATCCGTCTTGTGCAGGACCCCGGCCGCCTTGAGCGCCACCGGCCCCCCGACCCGGGCGGCGGCCGCCGCCGCCTCGGCCGCCGACGTGACGGCCATCAGGGGCGCCACCGGCACCCCGAAGGCGCCGAGCAGTTCGCAGCCGGCCACGGGGTCGAGCCAGCCGCCCTCGGGCCGGGCGGCCAGGGCCCCCTCGACCAGGCGCCGGGCGGCCCGGATGTCGATCCCCTCCAGGCGGGGAATCTCCCCCTCCGGCCGGCGCCGCCATTCGGCGTAGCGGGCAGCCCGGGCCAGAGCCTGGGCCGCGGTCTCCGGAAAGGCGAAGGAGGGCACGGTGTGGCCGGCGGCGCCGTCCCCGGCCCGGCCGTCGCCCCGGAGGGCGTCGGGAACCCCTTCGGTGCCAACCAGATTCGCCACCACCGGCTTGTCCCACGGCTCGGCCGTCACCTGGGCGATGCCCCGGGCGATGTCGTCCAGGGTGGTGACCAGGGTGGGGGTGTACACGACGATGAGGGCGTCCACGTCGGGGTCGGCGAGCAGGATCCGCAGGGCCTGCTGGTAGGTGGCGGCGTCCGCCGCCGCCATCATGTCGACCGGGTTGCGCACCCCGGCGGCCGCGGGCAGGCACGCCCGCAGTGCCTCCTGGGTGGCGGAGGAGAGCTCGGGCACTTCAAGGCCAGCGGCCTCGCAGGCGTCCGCGGCGAGTACGCCGGGCCCGCCGGAGTTGCCCATGATGGCCACCCGCCGACCGGGCGGCAGCGGCTGGTGGGCGAGGACGGCGGCGGTGTCGAAGAGCTGCTCCATGGTGTCGACCCGGATCACGCCGGTCTGGCGGAAGAGGGCGTCGACGGCCAGGTCGGGGCTGGCCAGGGCGGCGGTGTGCGACGACGCCCCCCGGCTGCCGGCCTGGGACCGGCCGCTCTTCATGGCCACGATGGGCTTGCGGCGCGACACCCGCCGGGCGATGCGGTTGA